>OFMC01001739.1_pt1 | contig 15697 bp, 10 predicted proteins | sample 1541271 | NCBI WGS metagenome assembly OFMC01 (sample SAMN04209252, study PRJEB22552) | human gut metagenome | biome: gut; material: feces | host: Homo sapiens | place: USA: Oklahoma | reverse complement strand
AAAAGCAAATAAGAGCTCTTTTGGTTTTGTTTTTATCCGTGGTATATACCTCCCTTGCAAAATGAATCCGCCGATAATCGGCATTTTCGGTTTAGAGTAAGCGATGTACCCGCCGGAGACAAAATGCCCCGTCGGGTACGTAATCAATCCGTCTTATTCTTCGTCCTTTTTGCGTTTGGCGGTAACAGCCATTGCCGCAGCAAAAGAAGAGAACATTAAAAATGCAACCGCCGCATTTCCGATTCTGCCTGTTTTGGGAATTGAAACGCCCTTAATATCCGTATCGGCGGTATTTCCGGAATTTGACGTATTCCCGTCTGTACCCGGTACCGACGGTACATTGACATTTCCGTTGTCATTGCTACCGAGTGACGAATCTGTCGGAATTTCGTCAAGTGCCGCCTTGGCTTTTATCAAAGCGGTATTCACTTCGTCCTTATTCTTCGCCGCACTTATATCAGCCATACCTTTTTCGAGAGCCTTGTTAAATGCCTCACGATTGAGTGTGTAATCCGAAGCGTCCTTGTAGCTCTCGAGCTGCTCGAGTGCTGTCTTTTTGGCTTCTTTGAGGCTTATTATTTCGGAAAGCTCTTTTTCGGCATTCAAAAGCACATCAAGATTTGAAACGTACGGCTTTAAATCGTCGTCGAGATTGTCATATGCGTTTCTTGCCTCGTTTATTTTAACGCCGCTGTCCGCCGTTACATCGCCGATGTCGTTGATTTTTTCGACAACCTCATTTACATCGTCGGCATCAAAAGTCTTTTGCCAATAAAGGATCGGATAGCCGCCGTTTACAAGAGAATATTCGTCTTTTTTGAATTTTTCGCCGAGAAGCGCGAGGAATTCGGGAGATTTCATAAACTCGGTTGTCTCGCCTGTGGTACTTCCGTCACCGTTTCCGATTCCGTTCTCTGTAACGGAAGAGTCATAATAGCATTCTTCTACCCTGTTATCATTTGTGAGCGAGCCTGCTATTGCGCCTGCCTGACCGTCGGATGCGGAAGTTATTTTGCCTGCGTTATAGCAATTGACTATGGTGTGGCCGTCCTGAGCCTGTCCTACAATGCCGCCGAGTGAATAAATACCGTTTATGCTTCCGAGGTTGTAGCAGTTGTCTATGGTAACCTCAACCGAAGTATCACGTCTTGTAGTATCGAGATGTCCTACAATACCGCCTGTATGGCCGCTGCTTGCATAAAGCGAGCCTACGTTGTAGCAGCCCGTGATATTACTCTTGCCGCCGTCGCGCACTGTACCGACTATACCGCCCATGTAACCGCTGCCGTAAATATCGGCACCGTTCCAGCAGTTTATAAAGTCTGCGCCGTTACTCCATTTGGCGATACCACCGAGGAACGAAGTGTATGTATTTTCTTTGCCGATTTCGCCGCTTGCGACACCGACATTCTTAATTACGGCATTTTGGCAGACAGTTCCGAAAAGTCCGCCGCGGAGAGAAGTAAGATTGTCTATGACATATCCGTCGCCGTCAAATACACCGTCAAACTGATTTCTGTCAGAGCCTATCGGGGTCCAGTTGTCATAGTCGCTGAGGTCGATATTATCGGTCATTTCAAAGTAAACACCGGTAGTTGCCATAAGCTTTGTATTTACGTAATATGACAGATTGTAAAGATCCTCTGCCGTGCTTATAAGGTACGGTGAAGTCTCGGAGCCCAAGCCCTCCCACGGGATTTTATCCTTTACCGTAACTGTTACAAAGGTCTTGAGTTTACCGCTCTTTATACATACCTTTTGAGTTCCGACTTCAAGTGAATCACCGGAAATTATCTCATAATCCGTTACGGGCTTTTGCGCTCCGTCGCTGTAATATGCGGTAACCTCCATGCCGGCAGCGTCAAAAGAGTCGCCGTCATAATATTCGGTCTTATCGGGTGCTTTTGTAACCGCGATAGAAGTGATGTACGGCGTATTTGAGTCAAGCTCTCCCTCGCCGCCGACAAGCTCTATTGCCGAAACAAGAGCCGAATAATTATTTACGTATCTGCGTTCGTTTTCGGGAACCGCACGGAATTTTGCGAGTGCGCTCTTTGCCGCAGACTTATAATTTGCGTCCGTCGGCAGAGGAAGAGCGTCTATGGCGCTTACTGCGTCCGTGATTGCCGCTTTGGTTTCCGCGCTCCAGTCGCCGCGCATATCATAAAGTGCTCTCATCTTATTTTCAAATCTCCAATAAGCTACGAGAGCGTAAGTTGCCTGATCGTTTGCCATACTGTTCCAGCCGTTGCCGACAACATGGCAGAAGCCGCCGTTTGTATCGCGGAATCTCAGAAGTCCGTCAAGGAGCGTTAAGCCGTCGGAGGTTATAAATCTGCTGTCCTTTTGGGGGTCGATTCCGACAGAAGTCAGCGCAACTATAACCTGAGCTATACTTTCGGAGTTATCGGTATTCCAGGAAGTAAAGCCCGCTTTATCGTTCATCATTGAGCCTAAGCGGTCAAATGCTTCGTCCACGCATTGACGAACCGTTTTTGAAACTTCGTCGCCCGAAATTTCATTTTTATATGTATACACGGTATCGTCATTGTAATAAGGAGCGAGCGCCTGTATTGCCATAGCGGTAATATCGACATCCGACGATGAACCGTAACCGCCGAGAACCCAGCCGCCGTATTTATTGCCGTCTACGCCGTCGGTAAGCTGCATTTTAAGTATTTCTTTTATAAAAAGCTCACGCTGATATGCGGCGTCGCTCGGAACATCATACATACCGGTATCAAGAGCAATAAGACCCCATATCCAGCCGTTTATACCCTGTTTGCCGGGACCGCCCTTTACCTTGCAGTTATAGCTGCCGTCCGCGATAAGATTTATCGGCTGACCGTTATATGTTCCGAAGCTTGCGGGGTCGCCGCCGAGAGCCGCTATTGCAACAACGCCTCTGTGCCACTCGGTAGCCTTTACGCTGTGAAGTGTACCGCCGTTTTCGGTGTATGTCTTTTCGACGTATGACTTCATGGCATTGAGATAGTCGGTGTAGCCTGTGCCGTCGTCGATAAGATAAGTATATTTTCCGTCTACGGAATCGAAATATCCGTAACGACCCATAGCAAGTGCCATCCAGTCGGTAGCCGTAGAGCTGGCGCCTGACATATAGCTTTCATTGCCCAAAAGAGTGTCGGCGGAAGTGAGCCCCGCTTTGGTTTTTGAGCTCTTGACTGCCTCTTTAATGTAACCCGAAAGCTTTGCCGAAAACTCGGTTCCCTCGCTGAACGAAGGACGAACGGGCTTATCTGCGGAAACAAGGCTTTCCCAAGCAAGCTTCGGATTTGTGTCGCCCGAAACAAATGCCGAACCGAGCATAGTCTCGGTTACTAAGTCAACCTTTGCCGCGCCGTCAACATCGCCTTTATTGCCTGTTGCCGCGAAAGACGAGGTTGAGAGATAATAGCAGTTCTCCGCCGTTCCTCTTGTGGCGCCTATCAATGCGCCGATATTGTTTTGGTAGCCTGCCGAGTCTTCAACCGTGCCTGCATTGTAGCAATTTACAAGCTCGGGAGACGCCGCTTTGTGTCCGCCGGCTACGCCACCGACAGAGGCAGGACCCGATACCTTACCTGTGTTATAGCAGTTTTCGAGTTTGCCTGCGCGCCAATGCTGACCGCTTACGCCGCCTATGTAGCCTGTTGTACCGCTGACATTACCCGAATTGTAGCAGCCCGAAACGGTAGACGCGCCGCCGACATAGCCCACTACGCCGCCGACTCCCGAAGAGCCGCTGACATCGGCATTATTTCCGCAGCCAATTATATTGCCTGCATTGAGGTAACCGACAACGCCTGCAACCGATGAAGAACCGCTGACGCTGCCCTTAACCGTAACATTCTTAATCGTACCGCCGTTTACCTTTCCGAAAAGTCCCGCATTGGAGCCCGAAGAAATGTAAAGTCCGCTGATTACGTGGTTGTTTCCGTCGAATGTTCCGGCAAAAGCCGATGACGAGGAGCCTATCGGCGTCCATTCGGAGCCTTCTCCGCCGAGGTCGATATCGGCTGTAAGCTCTACTGTTTTTCCCGAAAAGTCTTCACCGCCGTTCACCTTTTCGGAGAACGCGAGCAGCTCCTTTGCCGACGATATTGTAAGGTCTGCCGGTGCGGCAAGTACCGCAACGGGTATCACAGACAATATCATCACAAGAGCAAGAAGCCATGACAGACATTTCTTTACTGTCTTTTTAGGTTTTAACATACCTTACTCCTTTCAAAACTCTTTACTTTTTGCGCTTCCTGCCGGGAGTTTTAAGACCGGCTTTTTCGAGAGCGCGCGGCCAAGGGCCTAAAAATGCCTTAATTCGCGAGCGTGTGGCGTCATCGAAATCGTCTTTTCGCGGAAGCCTTTTCAGCTCCTCGGATTTACGCACAAGCTCATTTACTGCCCATTTTTCTTTGTCGTCGCCAAACATAAAATCCTCCGAACACAAAAAATCTCTCCCTGCCGAAAAGCAGGGAGAGTGCAACAAATTAACCAACGAAAAAATCTTGCGCAGCCGGGCAAAGAGTGCCCCGACAGCACAAATCATAGCTGATAAATCGGCTGCACTCTTCTCACCAAAGTTGTGTTTAACCATAAAAATACGGCAGGTCTCCTGACTTATGATCCCATACATCACGGGAAGAGTCGCCTTCTCGGAAAGCTCCAATGGATCGGACTCTCTTACGTCAAACACAGTAATGGCGGTTGTTCCGGATTTTAACCGGATTCCCTTTTAATTCGCGGCAAGAACCGCGAAACCGTATTTTTTATCAAATATTAAACTGTATAAGCCCAAGTTGCAAAGACGAACCGGCAAAAAGCGTCGATTTTGCGGTTTATCTTGCAACTTATTGATATTTTACTACATAAATATTGCGCCGTCAATAAAACACGGCGCAAAATATGTGCGTAATACCTGTTTGAATTTGAAAAAATTTTAGTAAATTATTGACAATGAGGCTTTAATTTAATATAATATCAAAGCATGAAATGCGCCGATGTGGCGAAATCGGCAGACGCAAGGGACTTAAAATCCCTCGGTAGCAATACCGTACCGGTTCAAGTCCGGTCATCGGCACCACAGGCAGTAAGCCGCAAAAAAACGCACCTCACGAAAGTGGGGTGCGTTTTTTTGCCTTTGCTTCGGCAATGTTTGTTTCACTTGTCGGTATTTGGTTGTTTATTTGTGCTTTTTGCCTGCTTTCGGTTATTCTCACCTTTTTGGGGTTTGGTTTGGATTTGGGTTTAGGGTTGGGTTTGGGTTTGCTTATTTATATTTGTTTATGTTTATTCTTCTACATTTAAAAGCTGACGCAGCATATTCTTTGTCATAAGATTATCGGCAAACGCCAGGGTTTCACGAAGTCGCTTTTGCGGACTCTCGTCCCAATCACATTCGGGAGCGGAAGAAACACCCATTTTTCTAAGCGCGTCGCAGTAAGACTTTGCCGCAAGACGAAATTCGCGGTAATTCTTTTCGTCTCTGCCGTTCCACGCGGTATCGGCGACGGCGAACCACCTCGGAAAACACATATAGCAAAGCCGTTCAAAATCCGTGATGTACTCCGTCCATATCGGCGTTTCCACTCCGACTATTGATTTTTTGCCTGTCTCCGTTAAGCCCTTTATGCTCTTCGGGTCAAACATATATACATCTTTAAGAGGATACATACCGTACGGATAATCGGCATAATACGGCTTAAACTTTTCGATAATTACGGGGCAGCCCTCATTTGCGCGCTTTACCGAAACGCCCGCTTTATCAAGCCAATATGCAAGCGTTATGTTTTTATCGAGGATACCGCCGTTTGCCGCTTCGTTCCAGCAAATGACACGCCTGCCCTTTTTTTCGAGATACTCTGCGGCTCTGTTCACAAGACTGCAGTGCAGCTCCTCTTCGTTTTTTAGCCCGAGCTCGCGTATTTTTGACTGACATTTGGGGCACTTTTTCCACTTATCCTTCGGGGCTTCATCGCCGCCGAGATGGAAGTACTTGCCGGGGAAAATATCGCAAAGCTCATCTAAAATGTCATAAATCAGCTTTAATGTCGCGGGATTTCCGGCGCAGAGCAAATCCTTGAATATACCCTGGCTTGTTTTTGCCTTAACCTGCTCTTTATTGCACGATAGCTCGGGATACGCCTGAAGTATGGCGCTTGCGTGGCCGGGAATATCTATTTCGGGAATAACCTCGATATATCGCTCCTTGCAGTATTCGGCTATTTCTTTCAGCTGTGCCCGAGTATAAAAATGACTGTAAACGCTGTCGTCATTTTCTTTTTTACCGAAATGCGAGCCCTCGCGGCTACCGCCTACCAAAGAAAGCTCCGGGTGCTTTTTTATTTCGGCTCTGAAGCCCTGATCGTCGGAAAGATGGAAATGAAAATAATTGAATTTGAGCATTGCCGCCGCATCGATTATCTTTTTTATTTCCTCCACGGTAAAGAAATGACGACAGACGTCCACCATAAAGCCGCGATAAGAAAATACGGGCTTATCCCTTATTTCACATTCGGGAAGCATATTCCCGTCCTCTCGCAGAATTTGCTTATACGTAATATCGGCATAGTGTAAGGCGCGCTCACTGCCGCCCTTTAAGAAAACGCCGTCACGGTTTATTTTAAGCGAGTATTCCTCTTTTCCCATATCGGCGTCAACGCTCTCGTTTACGCTACCATGCGGGACATATTTGCCGGAAAACGTTATTTTTTGCGGTTTCGGAATTATATTCATAAAATTCACCCGTTTCTCATTGAGTTTTGTTTTCAAAATAAGAATAGCTATAATATAACACACAAATTATAAAATTCAAATACTTCCGTTTTACGAAACGACATATTTTATAAACATATCTTGATTTATTGTATATTATACCGACTGAACAATCATTTTAAGATAAAATTATGTAAATTTTAACGTCAAAAAGGTCGAAAATTCTATTGACGTTGAAATAAAGCAAGACTATAATTAAATTGTTAAAGATTTAACCGATACGGTGTTGTGGATAAAAAATCCGTACCGAATTTTTAAAAGAGGGAGATTCTTTTTATGGAAAACAAGAATCAGCGCATCTGTATAATCGGCGGAGGCCCTGCCGGCACAAGCATGGCAATGTACCTTGAAAAAAACGGGTATGATAACTATGTAATCTATGAAAAATCCAATCGCGTCGGAGGTAAGGCATTTTCCCCGAAAATGAAGGTTAAAAATGCCCAGGGCAAATGGGAGGACCGCACCATAGAGATGGGCGCGGTAATGGGCTGCGACACTTACTTTGCAGTTCATGAGTGCGAGGAATTCGGCGGTACAACACACGTCGGAGGCCCCCCTATGGGACGCAAATTTATGAAAGTGGACGGCACTCCTCAGAAAATGTCGCCCATAGCTATGCTCAAAAAGCTATCCAAGATGAAAAAACTGTCAAAGCTTCTTGAAACAAAATACAAGGGCTATGATGTAAACGGTCACCGCGGAATTTCGGAGGGACGCTATGAAGGTCCCTGCCCCTCTCCCGAAATGAAACTCGCTCATATTGAGGGCGTTAACCCCAACCTTAAAGACCTTTCAATGCCGTTCTCCGAATTTTTAAAGCTCAACCATTGCGAGGACGCCACCACGGTTTGGAAGGGTCCGTTCACTTCTTTCGGCTATGGTTATTTTGATGAAATCCCCGCCGCTTATGTCTTAAAATATCTTGACGCATTTACTGTTAAGCAATTCCTTTCGACAGGTAAACTGTGGACTTGGTACGACGGCACACAGAGCATTTGGGAGGGCGTTAACAATCACCTTAAGCATCCGGCGCTCTTAAATTCGGAAGTTACAAACATCAAGAGAGAAAACGATAAGGTATTTGTAACGGTAAACGGTAAGACCGAAGAATTTGACAAGCTCATAATCTGCACTCCGCTTGAGCTGTTCCTCGGCTACGGCGATCCGCGTGAAGAAGAAAAGGATCTCTTCTCAAAAATCGTACATAAGGAATACTTTACAATGGCCGTTCGCCCCGAAGAAGGCAACGCTCCCGAAATTTCATATTACTTCTTTGAAAATATGACTAACGAGACCCGCGGTCATCTTATGGTGTTCTATCACCGTTGGTCCGACGGCGTAACAGATCAGCCGCTTGTTACCTTTACTCTTCGTAACCACGAGGGTATGGAGGATGTTCCCTTTGACAAAGCCAAGGAAACAACTCTTAAAGATATGGAACTGTGCGGTCTTAAGGTTGACAAGATTGAGCGCATAGACGACTGGTATTATTTCCCGCACGTAGGCAGCAAGGATTATGCCGACGGTTGGTATGAAAAGGTTGAAGCTATGCAGGGCAAGGACAACACCTTCTATGCCGGTGAAGTTATGGCATTCGGCGATATGGAGGAAACCGTTGAGTACAGCCGCGACTTAGTAAGAAGATTCTTTAAATAGGAGACATAAAAGTATGCCCGATCAGAATAAAAAAATCATCAGCAAATACCAGGGTGACAAAAACCCTGATAAGCGCTATTTGAAGCTCGGCAGAAAAATCACCGACGTTGTGGCTCACAAGATAGGCGGAGTGACATCGGACGATCCCGAATATTGGGGTCTGCGCGAGGTACTTACTCCCGAAATGTGCGACGTTGCTAACAAAATGAAGCTTCGTAAGCACTACACGTTTGAACAGTTACTCGCTATGAACAAAGAGTATGAGGCTATCGATCTGCAAAAGCTTCTTGACGAGATGTCGTATATAGGCATTCTCGAATATGACTACGGCGATAATTACGACCACAATCACGAGCTTAAAGACCGTCCGAGAATCAGACGTTACCGCGTACCCTTTTACGTACCCGGTTCGGCCGAGCTTTTCAACTCTTCCGTTGACAGAATAGCCAAAAATCCGGCTGTTGCCTCATTCTTTGAGAGAATGACGTTTGTTCCGCTTGCAGGTATCACTCAGATGGTGCCTCCCGGAGGCGACGGCATAGGTATGCACGTTATTCCCGTTGAAAAAGCCATAGACGCCAAGAGCGAATCGGTGGATCTTGAGCATATTTCATACTGGCTTCAGAAATATGAGGGTCACATTTCTGCCGGTATTTGCTCCTGCCGCGCTTCACGCGCTGTTTTGGGCGACGGCTGCACAGACGATTTTGACGATTGGTGCATACAGCTCGGCGATATGGCGGATTACACCGTTGAAACCGGAAGAGCACACTACATAACAAAAGAACGTGCACTTGAAATACTCAAGCTTGCCGAAAAAAACGGCTATGTTCACCAGATAACCAACATTGACGGTGAAAATAAGATATTTGATATATGCAACTGCAATGTTAAGATATGCAACGCTCTTCGTACATCGCTTTTGTTTAACACACCTTATCTTTCGCGAAGCGCCTATACCGCCAAGGTTACAAAAGAGAACTGCGTAGCGTGCGGCAAGTGCGTTGAAACTTGCCCTGCAGGTGCCGTAAAGCTCGGTCAGAAGCTCTGCCACAAGGACGGCACGGATTTCAAATATAAGCATGCTCCCCTGCCGGACAACAACATTTGGGGTCCGTACGCATGGGATGAGAACTACCGCGATACGGCGCGTATGTCTAACACATATCCCACGGGTTCCGCTCCCTGTAAGGCTGCATGCCCGGCGCACGTTCCGGTACAGGCTTATCTTCGCCTTGCGAGAGACGGCAAATACCGTGAAGCACTCGCTATGATAAAGACCGAAAACCCGTTCCCGGCAGTATGCGGCAGAATTTGCAACAAGCGCTGCGAGAGCGAATGCACACGCGGAAAAATTGACGACCCGGTATCAATTGACGCAGTAAAGAAATTTGTAGCCGATCTCGACCTTAAAGCCGAGGACAGATATGTTCCCGAAAAGACGGTACAGTCGGTTCACGGTTCATTTGACGAGAAGATCGCCATCATCGGCGGCGGCCCCGCAGGACTCAGCGCCGCATATTATCTCGCCCAGATGGGTTATAAGCCGACGGTATTTGAAAAAAATCCCATTCCCGGCGGTATGATGACATACGGTATTCCGAGCTACAAGCTCGAAAAGGATGTTATCGCTGCCGAAATCGACATAATCAAGGCTCTCGGTGCAGAAATCAAGTGCGGCGTTGAAGTCGGCAAGGACATCACCATAGATGAGCTCAAAAAACAGGGCTACAAGGCATTTTACATCGCCATAGGCTGTCAGGGCGGCAAACGCCCCGGCGTTAAAAACGATGACGCAAAGGGCACCGCTATTGCCGTAGAATATCTCCGCCACTGCTTTGAACACCGCGAGGATTCATTCTCCGGTAATGTTGTGGTAGTCGGCGGCGGTAACGTTGCGATAGACTGCGCGCGCAATGCTCACCGTCTCGGCGCAACGGACGTTAAGATGTTCTGCCTTGAATCTCGCGACACCATGCCTGCGAGCAACGAGGAAATACTTGAGGCCGAAGAAGAAAATGTCGGCATAAATCCCTCTTGGGGCCCGAAGGAGGTCACCGTAAACGACAAAGGAGAGGTTACCGGCATCATCTTTAAAAAGTGCCTTCGCACGATAGACCCTGAAACAGGCAAATTCTCTCCCGTATATGACGAAAACGAGACTGTTGAAATAAAGGCAGACAAAATCGTTTTTGCCATAGGTCAGGCAATTGAATGGGGCAACCTGCTTGAGGGCTCAAAGGTAAAATTCTGGCACGGCAATTACCCGGTTGCGGACAAATTCACATATGAGACGGACGATCCCGACATATTTGTCGGCGGCGACGTATTTACCGGTCCGCGTTTTGTAATAGATGCCATTGCAGCCGGTCACGAGGCGGCTGAGAGCTTACATCGCCATGTACGCCCCGACGCTTCAATGACCATAGGCCGTGACCGTCGCAATTTCACACCGCTCAACAAGGACGACCTTACATATCCGTCTTATGATACGGCAGGACGTCAGGAAGCCGGTATGGATGAAAGCATCGACTACAAGATGTCCTATAAAGACGCACATCTCGATTTGACAGAGGAGCAGGTTAAAACCGAAACCAGCCGCTGTCTCGGATGCGGCGCATCGTATGTTGACCCGCACAAGTGTATAGGCTGCGGTCTTTGCACCACGAAGTGTGAATTTGACGCAATACATCTTGTACGCGATAATCCGAAATGCACCGATATGAGAGTTGCCGAAAAGAAGGTCGGCGGACTTATGGGCTACTCCGCAAAACGTGCGTTTAAAATACTCGGGCATCTTGGCTCGGATGAGGCGAAAGAGCTTAAAAAGAAGCGCATAGCCTACAAAAAAGCGCACAGCGACAAGGGTTAAGACATGCACGAGCTCGGTATAGTTCTGAATGTCATAGACAGAGTAGAAGAGATTGCCAAGGAAAACAAAGTAAAAAAGGTCACCAAACTGACTCTTGAAATAGGCGAGGTTTCATCGATTGTTCCGTCATATTTTTCGGACTGCTTTGAGTGGGCAAAGAAAAAAACGGATTATATGAAAGACACCGAGCTTGAAATGATAATCCTTGAGGGTCTCTCCTACTGTCGCGACTGTAAAAAAACATATAAGACCACCGAATACGCAAAAAAATGTCCGCACTGCGGCAGTGACAATACATATCTTGTCACCGGCGACGAGATGCGGATAAAGGATATTGAAGTTATCGGGTAGAAAAACGGAGCTGTATTTTTTTACAGCTCCGTTAATATTTATACATTCAAATAACCGCACAGCAGCTTCAGCGTATTATAAACGCCGTCGATATGGCTGCGTTCATAGCCGTGGCTCGCATAAACTCCGGCTCCTATCAGCCCGTGTCGTATATCTGCGCCCGAACGCAATGTGGCTTCAACATCCGAGCCGTAATGCGGATATACATCGACGGCATAATCGGCACCCATTGCCTTTGCGGCTTCAATCAGTTTGCCTACGGTATCATAGCTGTAAGGTCCGCCGGAATCCTTAGCGCAGACGGACACCTGCTTTTCCGTACATTTCAATCCGTCGCCGACGCACCCCATATCGACCGATATTGCCTCGGTAACTCCGCCCGGCACAGTCGAGGAACCGCCGTGGCCGACCTCTTCATAAACGGTAACGTGCACATACACGCGCCGCGGTAAAACTATACCGTTGTCTTTAAGATATTTTGCAAAACCGAGCAATATGCCCACAGAGAGCTTATCATCAAGGAATCTGCTTTTTAAATATCCGGATTCGGTACGGCGTGTACGCGGTTCAAAGCAAACTATATCGCCCGTTTCTATGCCGAGTTTTCTTGTATCCTCATCGGTTTTTACGTCCTCGTCGATGACGATTTCGACGCTGTCCCAAGTACGCGAAACAGTCGAAAAATCGCCGTTAACGTGAATTGAAGCGTTACAAAGTTGAAGCGCGCCCTCATATATTTTGCCCGAACGGGTATATATTCTGACATTCTCCGTTTCGGCGTTGCAGGCATTCATACCGCCGAGGGGCGTTATTCTCAGTCTGCCGTTGCTCTTGACTTCGGCGACCATTCCGCCGAGGGTATCTGTGTGCGCCTCCAAAAGCAAAGCATTGTTATCATCTTTTCCGCCGAGGTCGGCAAGAACGCCGCCCTTTACCGTGTATTCGGCGGGAAATCCGAGAGCCGAAAACTCCTTTTTAACAAATTCGGCGGCTTTTTTGGTAAATCCCGTCGGGGAATCAATATTTAACAGCGTGCTCGCCTTTTCCCATGAGTAATCTGCATATTTTTTATCTATCACAGCTTATCACCGCAGCTTTCCGAAAAATTATACTATTAGTTTACCATAACCGCGCCGAAAAAACAAATATGCGTTGATTTTCAGTGTAGTAAAGCGAAAAATGTTACGTATAAGCACAAGTGTAGTTAATATATATCTAAAGTGTGTCGATACGTAACAAATACTGCCTGCAAAGCCGCACATGCCCGGGCATAGGCAAAGGTACAGGACAGACACAGGCATAGACATAGACATAGACATAGACATAGACATAGGCATAGGCATAGGCATAGGCATAGACATAGACATAGACAAAAGTAAAAGCAGAAGTCAAAGTCAAAGTCAAAGTCAAAAGCCATATGTCAAAAGCGAAATTACATTTTATTTTTAAACCGCTTTGGGATTTATAAAAAAGGCAGCCTTTCGGCTGCCTTTTATGGTGGAGATGAAGATGATAAATCCGAAACGGTATTAAGTCTTGATAATGTCAGGCTTTTAGCATTATCTTTGAAATTGAAATAAAAGTCTATTCTGTCATCATAAAGCACAACGGAATTAACAAATGTGTCTATAAGCATTTTTCGATTTTCAAGTTCATCAAGTCGCTTTTTTGTTGATTTAGCTATAATACCTTGCTCAATAGCATTGAGCATATTTTCAATGGCTGTATCGGTCTGTACAAGTTGCTTTTTAAGAGATTTCAACATTGGGCTTTCTTTACCTTGAATAGACAAAATCTTGTTTACTAACAATTCAACAAGCAAATCATCATCTATGAATTTCATAACTTGATAAATAACAATATCTTCTATCCAGTCTTTTTTAACCGCCTTTTTATCGCATGTTTTATTAAGCTTGGTGCTGACACATTTATAATAACTGTATCTTCTGCCACGGGCATTTTCGCTTTCGCCAACCATAAACGATTTGCATTTGCCGCAGTATAATTTAGTTGTCAATAAGTAGTCATCAACCGCCTTATGTCTTGACGGCGCACGCTTGTTAGTGGCTATCATTTCCTGCACCTTATCAAAAACATCATTCGGAACAATGGCAGGAATTCCGTTTTCAATAACAACATCCTTGTAAATATAATTGCCAACATACCGACGGTTTGTCAATATTTTAGAAATATTATTTATTGTAAATTCTCGACCGTTAGCATTTTTCAAGCCCTTATTGTTCAGTTTATCTCGGATTTCTTTCTGCGTTTTACCGGAAATATAATCATTAAAAATATTCAAAACAACAGGAGCAAGAGTCGGATTGATTTTAAAATGTTGATCATCATCAATCATATAACCAAAAGCGACAGAGCCACCGTTATATTTGCACTTCAAAGCATTTTCGGTTAAGCCGCGGTTGATTTTTTCTGCAAGCTCGGCAGAATAATACTCGGCATAGCCTTCAAGCATAGACTCAAGCAAAATACCTTCTGCGCCGCTTGAAATCGCTTCGGTTGCAGAAATAACCTTAACGCCGTTCTTTTTCAAAATGTTTTTATAATGCGCCGAGTCATAACGATTACGGGCAAAGCGGTCAAGTTTCCAAACGATTATAACATCAAACAGACCTTTGGAACTATCCTTAATCATCTGCTGAAACGACGGACGATTGTCTGTTTTTGCAGATAACGCTCTGTCAATATATGTATCAATTATACGAATATCATTCTTCTCGGCAAACTCCTTGCATTCACGAATTTGCCCATCAATACTTTCTTCACGCTGATTGTCACTTGAATATCGTGCATATATAATTCCTGTCATTTTATCAACCCCCTGTGCTGTGTGTTATAACTCAAAACAACAAAGGAGTCAAGTCTATTATAAATAACTATTTACTATATCTATAAATTCGTGAATGTCAGCAAAATAATTTGGATAAGCAATCTTAAGACCTTTAATTGATGATGCACGTACTAAAACGGCATCTATTTTGTTTTCATTTCTTGAACTTTCAATATTGGCATATGTTTTATTTGCTAACTCCGATTGACTAGGTTTAAAGTACTTTATTCTTAATCTCCGAGTTTCATAATTGAATATCAGAATATGATAACCATCTTGTGATTTGCTTGCTATTAAAGAATCTTGTTTATCCATATATACTTGTATACCTGCTAGCATATCCAAATAATTATTTTGATTGTTTATTTGTTTAATTTCATTAACTAATTCTTCTATATTATCGGATGTACCTGGTACCACTGGCATATTCTCTCTCAAAGCAAACAATGATGAAATTAGAATGAAAAAGCGTTTAATATCGTCATTACCTTGACCTGTTTTAATTGACTCTCGTCTTGCTAAACCCATTGTTTCAACAGCTGTTGCCCAGAGATGTTGTAAATGTGTTCTATATTGTATTTCTATACACATGTTTCTATTATATGTATTTTTACTATCGCTATGAAACAAGTATACTCTGTGCAAACTTCTGTATCCAGACGATTTTGGATGATTTATATAATCATATTCTCTTTTGAGGATATGTCTCTTTTTTGAATTTTCATATTTATCGGCACAAGAATAAACTTCGTCAATTTCGTTAACAATAACTCGACAACCACCTAAATCTTGAATTGTCCATAAACTCATATTTGAAAAACGTTTAAGTTTATTTATAATAGAATCCAATCTTTTTAAACGTTCTGCAACAATGTATTGAGGAAACATTGTTCTTAATCCAATATAAATAACATGTAAAGGATAAGCATGAGACTCACGCCAATTATCAACAATCAATGTAGCAGTTTCTATTTCATTGGTAGAAGAATTGGAATTTTTAATAATGCTTCCAGCTTTTTCTATTTGATTTTTAGAATACTCTAATGCTTTCCATTTTGGTTGGGTTCCGTTTTTAGAGTTTTTATTTCTCATATCATCCCTCTAATCATTTGTGTAATCTTAATTATTATCACTAACCAACGTACTGGTGCTTGGTTTGACTATAATTCTTTGACTTGTATTTGTCATATTTTTTTGTCAGT
>OFMC01001732.1_pt1 | contig 15717 bp, 10 predicted proteins | sample 1541271 | NCBI WGS metagenome assembly OFMC01 (sample SAMN04209252, study PRJEB22552) | human gut metagenome | biome: gut; material: feces | host: Homo sapiens | place: USA: Oklahoma | reverse complement strand
CAGGGCGGCCTTACCGATGAGCAGAGAGCTTTTGCCAGGGAGCGCCGGGAAGAGGTGTCCGCCTGTTATGAGAGGGTGGTGTTCCGGATTCTGCTGTGGACGGAGATGTCCCGTTTGGGGATTGTGTCCGGGTTGGACGAGTACAGCCGGGTGTTTCTGCCGCTGGACGATTCCCTTTGGCAAAGGGAGGATCGCCCCGCTTAACGGCTTGTGCGAGGCTGTGTGCCCTCCCTCGGGGCAGGGCAAGGTTCCTGTCCCATCTGGGTTTCCGGACGGATTTGGGCCGCTGCGGAGGGAAAATGGGGACCCCGGCAAAGCCCAGCGCAGCGGGTTTGCTGCGGAGAGGAGGAGCAGCGGAATGAGCGAGTTTTCGCCGCTTTCGGCAGAAACGAGGGATATGGAGCTTGCGCCGACGAGAAGCAGGATAAAAATTTCAAAACCGGGGCGAGAGCTCCGGTTTTTTTGAGGGATCGTCTCTCCGGCACGGTGCAAATCCGGACGGTGGGTGGGAGCGTTCCGCCCCTGCAATATCCGTCTCCCCATTCCATCTTACAATCCCGCCTAAAATGCGGCGTAATAGTCCATGGAAAGGATGTACGCATTATGCTGCTTAAAAAATATACTGTCGGGTGTTTCAGGCCTGCTTCGGCCTGGAGGCCCGGGTACTGCCCTGGCGCAGACCGGAATGCATCACCGGAGCCGGGAGCCTGCAAAGGCTGCCGGAGCTGCTGGCGGACGCCGGGTGCAAAGAGCCCATGATCGTGGCAAGCTGCCGCCAATGCGCCGCACCGGAATTTATTACCATGGCGGAGAGGCTCCCGGCCCGGAGCAGCTTCCACGGCGTCACGGCGGAGACCGGCCTGGACGCCCTGACCCATGCGGTGGAGGCCTACATCGGCCGCTTTTATAACACCCGGGAGACCCGAAGCCTTACCCGGCAGGTGGTAGAAGCCATTTACCGCATGAACCGGGCGCTGGGCATCCCCGAACGCTTTCCCTGTATTCGGCCGGAGGACCTGCCTCAAATGGCCGTCTAGGCCGAAGCGGAGGCCGACCCCGTATACCCGGTGCCGGTGACTTTCGGCAAGGAGGACTTTATCCGCATAGTCCGCCGGGTGATGCCGTGAACCTTGGCAATTAAAAACGAAAAAAGGGAGGCGGCTTACGAGACGGTTCTGTTTCATAAGCGGCCTCCCTTTTTAATTCCGGGCGTGAAGAGCATCCTTTAATTTTTACGGTTTCGGTGCGCTTTATTCGGCGGCGGTTGGCACGGTATAAATATTGATGTGATTTCCCGCCGGATCCGCCATGCGGAACATATGCCAGCCGTAGGGGCGGAAGAAAGGCTCCTGGGTGACGGCACCGGCTGCCTGCGCCCGGGGATAGATATCCTCCAGAGTCGGCACCTGCAGCTGGAAATGTACGGCACCGGAAGTGGGGAACGGATTTTCCTGGGTCAGCAGCACCAGCTTTGTGCCGGCGAGATCGTACTTAACGCCCCGGTCCTCCGGCCCCTCGTCCCAGCCATAGAACGGTTGTGTCGCAAATACCTGCTCGTAAAAGGTACGGCAAGGCGCATACTGCTCCGACGGCACATAGAGAAGCAGCTGAAAGTCCAGATATGACATGTTCCTTTCCTCCTATTGTGGATTACGGCGATAGGGTGCAAAGGCCTCGCAGGTATCCCGCAGCACACGGGTGCAGACCTGCTCGCCCTCTTGCAGCAGCTTCGCCTCGTCGACGCCGGTCAAATGATCGTCCCGATAAACAACACGGCCATTGATCATGGTCAGCCAGACGGGGCCGGTGACACCCAGCTTGGCAAGCATGGATGCGGGGTCATGGAGAGCACCGGCGTACTCCAGGCGCCGGGCATCGACCATGAAGAGGTCCGCCGCCTTCCCGGCGGCAAGCTGCCCCAGCTCCGGACGTCCGATCATCTCGGCGCCCCCCACAGTGGCCAGCTTCAGCATCTCATAGGGGGAGGGACAACCGCCCCGCTTTTTGCTGAGAAAGGTCTGCATCAGGTATGCCAAGCGCAGGGTATCCAGCATGTTGGAGCCGTCGTTGGTGGCACAGCCATCCACGCCGAGGCTTATGGGTATGCCGGCCTTGCACATACCGGGGATGTCCAGAATCTCGCTGCCGCCCAGCATGGTGGGGGCCGGGCAGTGGGAAATGCCCATGTGGTTTTCCGCCAGCAGAGCATATTCCTCCGGCAGCGTTTCCCGGCCATGGGCCAGCCAAATGTCACTGCCGACAAAGCCGATGCGGCGGCACCATTCCAGGGAGCGGACACCGAAGCGGCGCACCATGCTGCTGTTTTCCCCCTCGCACAAATGGGTGTGCATATGGACACCGGCGCTGCGGGCCAGGCGTATGGTCTCCAGGAAGGTGTCCTCGGTGCAGTTGATGGGCTGGCAGGGGGCCAACACGATTTGCCGCATGGAGAAAGGCTCCGGGTCGTGATAGAGCGCCAGCAGACGCTGGCAGTCGTCCAGGTACTCCGCTGTTGTCTCGCACATCTCATCGGGAATGGTGCTGCCCTTCCAGCGGGGCAGGGTGTTGGTGCCGCGGGCGGCTACAAAGCGAAAGCCCATCAGACGGGCGGCCTCCATCTGCCGGTCCACCCCCTGCTTGCCGGTGGCCGGTGTATAGCAGTACTGGTGGTCTACCGAGCAGGTGCAGCCGTGCTTAATAAGGTCTGCCATACAGGCGGCGCTGGCATAGAAAATCACATCCCCGTCGATACGGACGAAAACCTTATAGATGTCATCCAGCCACTGCATCAGCGTCAGCTCCGAGCGGTCAATCGTCATCAAATTGCGGACAAATGCCTGGAAAAAATGATGGTGTGTATTAACAAGGCCGGGGTAAACATACTTGCCTGCGGCGTCAATGATCTGGGCGTCACCGGCGGCAAGGTTGCTCCCCACCGCTTCAATGCGGTTGCCGCAGATGAGAATGTCGCTGTTATAGAGCACCCGATCCGCCGGATCGCAGGTCACCACAGCATCCGCGTTTCGAATCAGTATCCTTTCCCTCATGACGGATCCTCTTGCGGCAGCGTGTCCCGATTTTTCATATTGCGGCGATAGGCCAGCACCTCCACCACATTCTTTTCCTCATCGCAGATCTGGAAAATCCGGTCGCCATACCAGGTATCGGTAAGCCCCAGCACCACCTCCACATCGTCGCGGCTCTCCAGCCACGCAAAGCAGGCGTTGACATCCTCGGCCTCAATGGTGGTCAGCGCAGGACCCTGGGGCGTGTTCTCCGTCTTTTGCCGAATATCCGTAAAGCCGCCGGCAGAGCGGAGGCGGCAGCCCCGATCCTCGGGACCCCGATCCCAGGAGGTGACCACGGGCATCTGCATGGAATCCCGGTAAAAGGCGGTGATCTTCTCCAGATCCTCCGCAAAAAGAATGGCGGTATACTCATCGGTAAAGTAGCAGCCGCCGTCATCGGCCCCCATAGGCCGATACTGCTCGGAGCGCTGGTAGACCTCCACCCAGTTGCCCACGGGGTCCTTGATGCAGAAGCTGTATTCGCCCCACGGATGCGCCTGCAGGGGGCGGATAACGGTGACCCGAGGCTCCTTTTTCAGGTTGGCGTAGCACAGCTCAATGTCCTTTGCCTCTAACCGCATTCCCGCAGGGCCCTGGGGCAGGGTGGGATGGCGGCAGATCAATTCCAGGCGGTTGTCTCCGATCTTGAACTTGCAGCCGCGATCCACCGGGCTGGTGTACCAGCCATACATCTGGGGCAGACGCAGCAGATCCCGATAAAAGGACTGCAGGGTGTCAAACTCCCAGGAATAATAAACGATTCTGTATTCTTTGCGCCACATATTTTCCCCTCTCTATCATCAGTGCATCAAAATTTCCTCTCGCACATTGCGCAGGTAGGCGTAGATCTCCACCACATTGCCGCTGGGGTCGTACATCTGGAACAGCCGCCGCGCATCAAAGTCCGTGTCACGCAGCACCCCGGCCTCCTTATAGTCCGGGCTTTGGCTGAACCGGTCGTACAGCTTATTGACGCTGCTGGCCTCCAGACCAATCATAGACGGACCCAGGGTGCAGCCTGCCGGACGCCTGCGCAGCAGCAGCTGTGCATCGCCGGCCTGAAGCAGCAGCGCGTCCGCCTGCCGCTCCAGCAGCGGAAGCCCCAGCCGGTCGCAGTAGAAGCTCTGCGCCGCCGCCAAATCATCCTCATAAAGCACGCCGGTAAAGGTGCCGGTAAACATATCCGTTTTATCCACATCGCCGCCGCTGCAGGGGCTGTCGTCCTGCAGCAGATGCACCAGATTGCCTTCGGTGTCCCGGAGGGTTACCTGCCGGGCATCCTGAGAGAGGATCTCGATGTGGGGCATTTCCTCCAAAATCCGCTCCATGCACAGAGACAGATCGGAGTACTGGGCCAAAAACTCACTGTGTCCCTGCCGGGGGGTAAAGGGGATCTGGGTGATTTCCAGCCGTCCGCTGCCCATGTAGAAGCGGTAGCCCTTCTGATCGGGGACGATGGACCAGTTATAGTTGGGCTGCAGGCCCAGTACCTCGCGGTAGAAAAAGACACCGCTGTCATAATCCTTCAGGTGCAGAATATATCTGCATTCGTGAAATGTAATATTCATGCCTTCGATCCTTTCGACTGTGATTCCCCGGCGCTTTTCCGGCGCAGACAGGGAGCGGAGAGCGGATGGGGATAGGGGGTGCCATTGGCCGCCGGCGCCCGCATCCGCATACCGGTGAGCTTGATGCCGATCAGCGCGGCCAGATAGGGCAGCATCTGGGTCAGCTGCGTGGCGATGCCGAAGCTCTGCAGGCGCATCCGCAGCGCCTGCATCACGCCAAACAGCAGCGTGGCAAGATAGCCGCCGACGGGAGACCACTGGCCGAACTGGTTGGCGGCAAAGGCCATAAAGCCGGACCCAGCGGACATATCATTGACAAACACATTGGCGGAGCTGAGGCACATGACAGCGCCTCCCATGCCGGCAAAAACGCCTCCCAGAAGCACCGCACGCATTCGCAGGCGGTAGACATTGATGCCCAGCGTGGCCACGGCGGCGGGGTTTTCGCCCACGGCACGGATCCGCAGGCCCCATGCGGTTCGATGCAGCAGATACTGCATAACCGCCACTGCCAGCAGGCCCAGATAGATGCAGGCCGGGTAGCCGCTGAGCATGGTGCCCGCTATGGGGACGCGGGAGAGAAATGGGATATTCACGGCCTGAAAGCCCTCCACCCACGGGGAGATGCCGGTGGTGTCCCACAGGGCGCGCATCAGCATATAGGCAAAGCCCGGGCCGAAGAGGTTGAGGCCGATGCCGATCACGATCTGCTGGCCGTTGCAGTAAATGGCCAGCACCCCCAGGATCAGCGCCAGAAATACACCGGCGGCGCAGCCGCACAGCAGCCCTACCCAGGGGCTGCCCGTATAGTAGGCGCCTACGGCGGCGAGAAAGCCGCTGAAGAGCATGGAGCCCTCAATGCCGATGTTGATGACGCCCGCCCGCTCGCTGATGGTGCAGGCCAGAGTGCCCAGTGCAATGGGTGCGGTCAGCCGGATGGCAGAGGCAAAAAAGTTGGCAAATGAGATCCAAAAATCCATTATTCAGCAGCTCCTTCCTGTTTCCGGCCCCAGCCGACACAGCTCTTGAGCCGCTGCCACAGGTGGCCCAGCACATTCCACACATCCGGAGAGGCCACCAGCATGACGATAAAGCCCTGGAGCACGGAGATCATCTCCGTTGTCACCTGGCTGGTCAGGCTCATGCTGATGGAGGCGGAGCGCAGCATTCCGAACAGGAAGGCGCTCAGCAGCACGCCCACAGGCGAATTCATGGCAAGGGTGGCCACGGTAATGCCGTCCCAGCCGTACCCGGGGGAGAAGCCCATGACAAAGCGCTTATATACCGCCAGGCACTGGATGGACCCGCCCAGGGCAAACAGACCGCCGCTGATGCACATGGCGGCAATCGTCCGGCCATAGATCGGCAGTCCGGCCTGCTGCATGGCACGGGGGTTGCTACCCATGGCCCGCAGGGAAAAGCCAAAAGGGGTTTTATACAGCATCCACGTTACAACGGCTACGCAGAATAGCGCCACAAGGATGCCATAGTTAAACTGCGTGCTGGGGAAAATGCGCGGCAAAATGCTGCCCTCGTTCACAACCACGGTCTCCGTGTTGCTGGCGCCGGGACGCTGAAAATAGCTCTTGACAATATACTCCGTCAGCAGGGCAGCGATGGAGTTCATCATAATGGTGGCCACGGACAGTGAGGTTAGGTTTCGCCCGGCAAACAGGGTGGGCAGGAGTGCCCACAGAGCGCCGGCTGCAAAGCCCGCCAGCAGCGCCAGCAGCCAGCCCCACGGCGCCGGCAGCGGCACCGTCAGGCCCACAATAACGGAGGCCAGACCGCCCACCAGCACCTGTCCCTCACCGCCGATGTTGAAAACACCGCTCTGGAAGGCCACCGCCGCACCGAGGCCGGTCATGATCAGCGGCAGCATATATGCCAGCACATTCAGAAAGCTCTTGGTGCTGCCGAAGGAGCCGGTGAGTATGCTCCAATATACCACCAGGGGATCCCGCCCGGTAAGCCGTATGGTCAGCCCAAACAGCACCAGCGCCAGAACCAACGAAAATAGCGACAATCGAATCCTTGTTTTTTTCACAGTGTCCCTCCTTGCGCAGATGATTTATCTCTGCAGATAAAGCTCGGGGCCAAAGGCCAGGCAGGCCTTCAGCCCCGTGTTGTGCACTCGGCGATTTACGCCGCCTTCCACACCTTTGCTTCTTCAATGGTGCTGGGAACCACGATGGTGCCGTCCTTGATGGCAGCCACCGCCGCATTGTACTTCTCCATCACATCAGCGGGGATCTGATAGGCAGAGCCGTCAAAATCCAGGTACAGGCTGTCCTCTGCCAGGCCCTTTTCAATGGCGCCGGCGGTGAACTTACCGTCAATGACATCCTGAATCGCCTCCTGGGCGCAAGCGGGGAAGTCCCGGATGGCGCTGGCAATGTTGGTCTGGGGCGCGTCCGCATTCAGGTTGCCGTCAAAGAAGATGGTCAGGAAGTTCTTCTCCTTGCCGGCATTGAGGATACCCAGGCCGCCGGCACTGGCGGTGTGGTATAGCAGGCTGGCGCCCTGCTCATGCATGGATGTGGCCAGCTCATAGCAGCCGTTGACCTCTGCCCAGCCGTTGGCATAGTCCACCAGCACCTGGCAGTCAGGGTTAGCATAGTGGGCTCCGGCAATCATACCGGCAGCGCCCAGATTGCACAGGGGGATGTCGTGGGCGCCAATAAAGCCCAGAGTATTGGTGTCGGACAGGCAGGCACCCAGGAAGCCGGCCAAAAAGCCCAGCTCCTGATCGCGCCATGTGTAGCTGCGGATGTTGTCACCCTTCACCACGGCGTCCAGGATCACAAACTTCTGCTGCGGATAGTTGGGGGCCACATTTTCCAGGCTGGAGCTCTGGCTGCCGCCCAGGCAGATGATGAGGTCGCAGTCTCCGCTGTCGGCATAGCCGGATATCAGGCCCTCGTACTCGGCGTCATCCTTGGGCTCGGAATATACCCACTGGATGCCCATGGTGCTCTCCGCCTTCTTCATGCCGTCATACAGCGCGTCGTTAAAGGACTTGTCTCCCAGTCCGCTGGAGGCGAACACAACGGCGACCTTAGTGGCCTTCTCGGAATCGTCACCTGCCGAATCCTTGTCGGACTTCCCGCAGGCCACCAGGGACAGCATCGAGCAGACCACCAGCAACATGGCCAGCCACTTTTTCACATTTGTAAACTTCATCTTAGTTCCTCCTTGGTTAGTTCTAAGCTGCCGTTTAATCGGCAGCAGGATCAATAAAGGATCGATCAGTGGGCTTCGCCCAGCATCATGCGTCCTAAGGCCTCACGGGTGGCGTCGTCTGCATCCATAAATCCCATGATCTGCCCGCGGAACAGCACCATGATCCGGTCCGAAACCTTGATCAGCTCATCCAAATCGCTGGAAATGAGCAGCACGGCGCAGCCCTGTTCCGCCGCTGCCAAAATGCGGCCTTGGATGTAATCCGCCGAGGCGATGTCAACGCCCCGGGTAGGCTGCGCGGCAATGAGCATCCGGCAGCCCCGGTCAAGCTCCCGGGCGACGACGATTTTTTGTTGATTGCCGCCGGAGAGGGTGCCGACCACAACCGACTCATTGGTGGCCGCAATGCTGTAATCGGCGATCTTAGCCTGCGCATCACGGCGGGCGGCCGCCCAGTCCTCCAGCAGCGGGCTTTTGGCATAGGGCTTTTCGTCGTAGGCATTCAGCAGCATATTTTCAAAGAGCCGCATACTGAGGATGAGGCCCATGCCTTGCCGGTCATCGGGAATGCTGCCCACGCCTGCATCGCGAATCTGCTTGGTCGTGCGGCCGGTGATTTCCCGTCCGTCCAGGAGAATGCTGCCGGAAGAGGGGCGGCAAAGGCCCAGAAGAGCTTGCGCCAGGGGCGTCTGCCCGTTGCCCTCGATGCCCGCTACGCCCAGCACCTCGCCGGAGCGGATGGAAAAGGTGGCATTTTGTACAGCGGTGCCGCCACGGCTCTGCACGCTGAGGTCCTTTACCTGCAACACCTCTTCCGCCCCAATGGGATGGGGCCGGCGGCGCCCGGTGGGAACCGTTTTGCCCACCATCATCTGCGTCAGCTTTTCCATACCGGTTTCCTGAGGGGTGGTGGTGCCGATGATCCGGCCCTGCCGAATCACGGTCATGCGGTCTGCAATTTGATAGACCTCCCGCAGCTTATGCGTAATGAAAATTGTGGACTTGCCCAGCTCCCGCAGGCGGCGCAGCACATCAAACAGCGCATCGGACTCCTGAGGCGTCAGCAGGGCGGTGGGCTCGTCGAAAATCAAAATGTCCGCCTTGCGATACAGCAGCTTGACGATCTCCACTCGCTGGCGCTGCCCAATGGTCAGTTTGTCCACCAGCGCATCAGGGTCTATATCTAAGCCATAGGAAGCGGCCAGCTCCCGGATACTGCGTGACGCTTCCTGCTTTTTCAGCCGTCCGCTTCTGGTCCTGGCCTCCTGCCCCAGGGTAATGTTTTCCGCCACCGTCAGGTGCGGAATCAGCATCAGTTCCTGGTGTACCATACCGATGCCGTGGGCAATGGCGTCAGCAGGGCTTTTCAGCGCCACAGGCTCGCCGGAAAGGAACAGCTGACCCTCATCGGGCTGCTCGATGCCGTAGAGCATTTTCATCAGTGTGCTCTTTCCTGCACCGTTTTCCCCCAGAAAGGCGTGTACCTCGCCGCAGCGCAAGGTGAAATTGATGTGATCGCTGGCCTGTACGACACCGTTATAGCACTTGCACAGGTCAACACACTGTAAAACAATGGGGGACTCGGTGGCGGTTTGCGCGTGTTCGGCTATCATAGGCTCCTCCTTTCAGGGTCGTTCCTTCTATTGGTTGATACGGACAAGCAGTCCGGTTCTTTTCTATGGGTGGTATTTTGCGTGAACTCATTATACGCCTGTACCCGTAGAATTTGAAGAACAAATAAGCGATGTAAAACCATCGGTAAGACCGATGGCTTTCAGGTAAAAACAGGGTTTTGGGGAAGTTGATTTATAATGTTGGAGGTTGCTTTTTAACAAAAATGCTGCTAAAATCAGGAAGATGTCCCACAATTACCATTCCAGCGGTGTCGGTTGGGGCAAACAGTGGCGAGAGGTCTCCATCTGCGACAGCAGCGTAAGTATGAGGTGAAAACGATGACATTAAAGCAAATACTATATGTCCGGGCCGTCAGTAAGGCAGGCTCTATCGGCAAGGCAGCAGAGTCGCTGTTCATCTCCCAATCCAGTCTATCCGAGTCGATCCGAAATTTGGAGCGGGAATATGGCATGGTTCTTTTTGAGCGAACCAGTAAGGGCATATCGCTGACGCGCCAGGGAGAGGCATTCCTGAAGGATACACAGCTGCTGACAAATATCTACCAGGATTTGGATGACAAGTATAAAAACCACAAGGGGGAATGCGAGTATTTTTGCGTATCCTCCCTGCACCATGTCTCCGGTATCGATGCCTTTGAGCACATTGTATGCCAGCCTAAGAATCAAAAATATCATCTGGGCTATTTTGAGGGAAACATGGATCAGGTGCTGCAGGATGTGGAAACGAATCGCTCCGACATCGGCGTGCTGTTTTTCACCAGCGACAGCCGCAGCGCCATCATCAAGGCATGTAATCGGCGGAATATATTTTTTCAGCATCTGAAATATGACCTGCTGCATATTTACATCCAGAACACGCATCCCTTAGCCGAGTGTAAAAGCGTTACACTGGCGGACATCCAGCAGTACCCGTTTATTTCTTATGAGGAGTGTCATCCCTCCTCGGCCCGATTCACGACGACCAGACGCCAGTGGAACCCCCAGCAGCAGATCATCTCGGTGTCCGACCGGGCGATGGCGTATTCACTGCTGGCACTGGGCGATGCCTATGTGACCGGCTCCGGCTATCTGACACAAGAGGATCGCCGCCGCACCTTGGTCAGTGTGCCCATCACGGATTTGGGGCAAATCGAGATCGGGTATATCTGTAACCCCTCTCGAGTACTGTCGGAATTGGCCCTGGAATATATTGAGTGGCTGAAGATAATTACCGTGTGACAGGCGCTATTCGCCCTATAGGCAAAGCGTATTTTTCGCAAGGGTAAGGATATGCGGCCGCCTCGCTTCATGCCCTCACCCATAGAGGAAAAATAGGCAAAGAAAAAGATCCTGTTTTCGATAGAAAACAGGATCTTTTGGAGCTGCTGGGCGGATTCGAACCGCCGACCTCATCCTTACCAAGTGATAAAATCCCCTCCAGCCGTTGCGGCATAAGGGTTTGCGGGCGTTTTTGCCCCAAAAAGGAAGAGATCGGAAACTCTTTGTTCCATGTGTTCCACCCGTTCGTTTCCCCGTGTGGGTCAAGGTGTGGGTCAACGCCGCAAAGAGCAGCGGTGTGGGTCAACTTTTGGCGGGGCGAAAATCGTTTCATTTTGCGCTGCTGTAGACAATAAAAGGGTACCTTGCTAAAAGTATAGAGCCACCGGGCGGAGAAAAGCTCTCCCGCCCGACGGCTCTTTATTTTCGCAGTCGTTTCCCGTATGGGTCAAAATGTGGGTCAAGCGGAAACCTCTGCGTCAAAAAAACGCGGACAGGTTTCGCCGTCATAGTTTGCTTTGCTGTTTCTCGCTCATAATGTCTTGCCAGTTCAGGTGTTTTCGCATCCAAGGCCACAAGTTCTCCGGCCCATGTTTTCAGTCCATAGATGTCAAATTTACTGTTTGAGATATACTCGCTGGTCCAATCCGTCTGCTACCGGGGTTCTTTTATCGTTGTGGCAGCATCCTGTGGTTCTATTGGTTTAATCGCTACAGGCACCTGCTGATTGGTAGCATCATAAACGAACGGTCGAAACTGCACGATCCTTACCGCTTAAATAGTAGACCATAGTTTTTGCAAAATTTGAAGCAGAAAATTGAAATCAGCGTCGTCACTTTTTATTCCAATATCGCACCGCTGCAAACAAAAAGTAAACCCCCGGGGTCTCTTGTCATGCAAGAGGCCCCGGGGTGCTGTTTTATTTTGCCGCTTAGGTTTTTTCTTTTTGGCTTACGCCTCCCGTTCCTTACGCTTGAGGACGAAGGCTGCGGCGAGAATCGTCACGGGCAGGGCGATGACCCAAACCAGCACGCCGGTATCGCCAGTGGCGGGGGCATTGCTGCCGCCGGTCTGAATGGTCACATCGCTCATGTCATAGAGCCGGGTCTGGGTGTTTGCGAAGCGGTAGTAGGCCGCCAGGGCGTAGTAGCCCTGCTCGGTGGCCATGTCGTTCCGCTCGCCGCCAGCGGTGTGCCGGAAGCCGCCGCCGGTGACATAGAACCCGGCCAGAGCATCCAGGACGGTGTGGCCGTTCTTCACAAAGCGGCTGTCCGCAGTGGGATCGATGCCCAAAGCGGTGAGAGCTACGATGACCTGAGCGCAGGACTCGCTGTTCACGGTGCCCCAGCTGTCAAAGCCGCCGTCGCTGTGCTGCAGGGCGGAAAGGGCCTCCAGAGCCTTATCCACAGCAGCCTTCACGGTCTCGTTGGTCTTGTAGTAAGGTGCCAGGGCCTGGATGGCCATAGCGGTCATATCCGGGTCGGCCTTGTCTGCACTGAGGCCCCAGCCGCCGTCGTTGAGCTGGGCATCCAGAATGACCTGAATCAGCTTCTCCCGGGTCACATCGCCCATAGTGGGGTAGTTGTGGCTATCCAGGGCGATGAGGGTGAAAATGGGGCCGTTAATGTCCTGGGCCTGCACATAATCCATGCTATCCAAGCCCTTCAGCAGGTTGTGGCCGCCCACATTGGTGACATCCTTGCCAATAGCGGTCAGGGCCAGGATCACCCGGGCGTTGTCGGTGACTTTGGTCGGGTGCAGACGCTCATTGGCGTCAGCCTTGGCCTTCACATACTCCACCACATTGTCATAGTACCCGGCGGGTACGGTGCGGCCGCTGCGGGCCAGGCCGATGACCATCCACTCGCCGCCGGTGGAGTTCACCGTGGGGGTGCCCAAGGTGGCCATGAAGTCGCCGGTGGTATGATAGATGGTATCCAGGTTTGCCATGAGGTCTGCGTGCTTGAGCTGGTTGAGCCTAATGATAGCGGCGGTGAGAGCGTCCACCTTATCGGCGTCCACCAGAGCCTTGTCCTCGTCGGAGAGGGCATCGTAGGCGGACTTGGCGGCGATGATGGCGGCCTCACTATCCAGAGTGACATTGGCGCCGATGGCGTCAATAAGGTCCTCCACGGTCTCGATGTCGCCCTTCAAAACGGTGATAGTCAGGTCGCTGATCTCCATCTGATAGAACTTCGCATAGACATCCAGCCATTCGTATCCGCCGCTTCTGTGGGTAACATCCAGATAGCCGCCATGAATTCTGTAGGTGCCCGCCGGGGTGGTCTTGGGCACGGTGAAAGTGATGCTCTTGAGCGCCACCTCGGGGCCGACGGGGGTAGTGCCCTCGCCCTCCCAGGAGTCGCCGCCCTTGGACCACTTGGAGAAAATGTACTCCGCACCGGGAATATTGGTGGAGTAGTTCAGCAGGCAGTATTGCAGCTTATAGTCCTGCGCCAACTGCTCAATAGGCAGAGAGGGGACGGAAATGGTAAGCTTATCCCCGGCCTTGACCTGGCCGCCGTTCTCGGCCACGGTCTCATACTTGGGCTCCAGTTTGAAGTCGGGGTTGTTCTCCACTTGCAGCGTAATATCTGCCAGCATACCGAAGCCATAGCGGGTGGAATCGGCGATGCCGCCGGTGTTGCCCTGATCGCCCTCGCTGCCGGGTTTAGAGCCGTAGCCCCGGCTATCGGAGCTGCCCTTGGTGAGGGTGATCGTGCCGGATTCCGTCAGATAGGCCGCAACGCGGGGCTGATAAGATACCTGTTTTTTCACACCATTTTCATCAGTACGGTAAATATCGTGCTGGTTGTCTGTATTTACTACGCTCTGCAGAGGCATATCCGTATAGAACACCGTCGTGGTCGCAGGGTTATAAATACGGAGGATCTTGTGGATATTGGTAGGCCGCCCGATGATCCAGATACCCGCCGTATCGCCGGTGCGCAGAGCCTCGCCGGGGCGGGAGATGTTCTCCTGCACATAGCGGGTAACCTTGCCCTTGAGGGAGTAGACCTGCGTGACGGTCTGTCCCTGATAGTCGGCTGTGGCCTCGATGCCGTTGTAGCCGTCCTTGATGAGGATGGTCACATTGCCCTTCTCGTCGGGGGTGTAGTCGGTCTTGACGGGGGTGCCGTCTTTGTTGTACTGGAGATAATTATAGACGCTGACCTTGGCGTTGGTGCCGTTGACCTTGAAGGTAAAGGGCGCGCCCTGAGTGCCGTAGTCGTAGGTCCAGTTGTCGTATTTGCTGGTGTTGCTGAGGGAGGTGAAGTTCGTCAGGTTCTTGTTCAGATCCTGAATAGCCGTCTCCTCGGGGCTATTGACATGGACGGGGATCTCCGGGATCTGGCCATAGAAATTGCCCGCCTTGTCCGTAAAGGTAACGGTGAAGGTGGTGGTGCCTGCCTTCTTGGGCACCAGATAGTACTTCATGGCCGGAGTATTGCCAAAGCTGCTCAGGCCGCCGTCCTTATAGACGTCCTCCACTTCCTTGATCTCGAAGATGCTGTCGTCCTTGATCTCGAACTTCAGAATACCGGGCAGCGTATAGGGCAGACCCCTTTCAGTTGAGTAAGACGGATACAAAGAGGTTGGGCGATTCGTCCAGATCTCCCGGAACACGGCGGGATAATAGGTGTCCTCGTGGCCCAGGTCCAGATTATAGTGGTTGGCCGACATCATGAAGTCGTCGTAATATTCCGTGGGCTTGCCGATGGAGCTGCCGTCCAGAATGGACTGCTCGTTGACGGTGCGGTACGCAGCCTTGTAGGCCGTCATGACTGCGGCGTTTTCCGCAGAGTAAATGTACGAAAACTCCGCACGCTGTGCATCGGACAGCTCCAGATACTTCACCTGGGCATCCTGCACGGCGTCGTAATACTGGGCATAGTTTTCTGCGGTCACTTTCCCGGCAAAGGTGTTCACCAGGCCGATCCATGCCTGAATGCCGTCCTCATGGCGCTTTTTCAGCTCCTCCACCCGGGCCACGGAATCCTGCAGCTTTTTCAACGTCTCCGCAGACAGCTGCTTCTTTTCCTCGTCGGTAAATCTGTTATAAGCGCGCTGATAGCTCATGACGATCTTGTAGTGCTCGGAATACGTCAGATTATCGGTGCTCGGCAGAGCGCTGATAAACTCGGTCAGCTCCGCCGGGGTGGTCTTGACCACAATCACCGTAATAGTGGTGTGGATCTCGATCTTGGGATTCTTTTTGTCGACACCGACGATGTCAATGACCGTCTTGTCCTTCTTCAGCGGTACCGGCTTTCTGGCAAACTGCATCATCGTGGATCTGCCGTAATTCGTCTGCTTCACATGCACGTTGCCGTCCACGAGAACCTGCGTCTTCATGCTGTTCAGACCGTCTCCGTGCATTGCATCCGAGAATTTGTTGAGGCCGACACTGCCCACCTGCGGGGAGACATACATGACATAGTTCCAGCAGCCTGCGGCATAGCCGGTTCCTCCCACGGGGTTACCGTTCTCATCCGCCTGGAACAGCGTCCCCTCGGGATAACCGTAGAACACGTTCTCCTCGTCAAAAGCGGGGGTGCCGCTGAGAATAAGTCTGCTCCAGACATAGTTGCCCGGCTTGGTGAGGGTCAGCTTGTAATTCTCCGTGCGGCCCTGCGCGGTGACGGCGATGTAGAAGGTCGCGGAGCCGCTGCCGGTAAACTGGGTGGCAGAGGTGGAAGCGGTGCCGTCCGTGAACTCCGCCAGCACCTTGCCGTCGCTGCTCTTGAGCTGGGCGGTGGCCCCCGCGGGCAGGCCGGAGAGCGTCACGGTAAATCCGCCGTCGTTATACTTCTTGAGGTGGGTGTAATTGGCGAGTGTGCCGCTGAACGCGGCGGTATCCTCGTCAAAGGTCAGGGTCACGGCGTCGCCCGCGGAGCCGTCCTGATGGATGGAGGTGAGGGCGACGCTGTCAGCGGAGAGCAGCGTGCCCGCCGCCTGCAGCGTGATGGTATAGACCTCGGGGGCAGCGTCTCCGTCTTTGCCGAC
>OFMC01001728.1_pt1 | contig 15795 bp, 12 predicted proteins | sample 1541271 | NCBI WGS metagenome assembly OFMC01 (sample SAMN04209252, study PRJEB22552) | human gut metagenome | biome: gut; material: feces | host: Homo sapiens | place: USA: Oklahoma | reverse complement strand
TGCGCCGACCGATGCGGATGTCTGCGTCGACCGATGCGGATGTCTGCGTCGACCGTTGCGGATGACAGTTGTTGCGATTTTTAATTGCGGAACACTAAGCCTTCGCTGTCTGCATCGATTGTAATCGGCTTCTCACGCGATACTTCGTCGGAGAGAATCTTCTTCGAGAGGTCGTTGAGCACGCAGCGCTGTATGGCGCGCTTCACAGGGCGTGCACCGAACTCCGGGTCGAAGCCCTCGTCGGCGAGGAAGCCGATGGCTGCCGGTGTGACGTTGAGCGTGAAGCCCTGCGGCTCCAGCATCTTCTTCACGGCGTTCATCTGCAGCGTTACAACCTCCGCAATCTCCTCCTTCGTGAGCGGCAGGAACATGATAGTCTCGTCGATACGGTTGAGGAACTCCGGACGTATCGTCTTCTTCAGCATCTCCATCACTTTCTCCTTGGTGTCGTCGATGACATGGTCGCGGTTCTCGGGCGTGATGCCGGCGAACTGAGCCTGTATGTATTGGCTACCAAGGTTTGAAGTCATGATAATGATGGTGTTCTTGAAGTTGACGGTGCGACCCTTGTTGTCGGTCAGTCGTCCGTCGTCGAGCACCTGCAAGAGGATGTTGAAGACGTCGGGGTGAGCCTTCTCTATCTCGTCGAAGAGTACGACAGAGTAAGGTTTGCGGCGTACAGCCTCCGTCAGCTGACCGCCCTCGTCGTAGCCTACGTATCCTGGAGGCGCACCGATGAGTCGAGACACGCTGAACTTCTCCTGGTATTCGCTCATGTCGATACGCGTCATCATCGTCTCGTCGTTGAACAGGTATTCGGCGAGAGCCTTTGCCAACTCCGTCTTGCCCACACCCGTCGTGCCGAGGAATATGAACGAAGCGATAGGTCGCTTCGGGTCCTGCAGTCCGGCACGCGAACGTCTTACGGCGTCGCTCACGGCTTTGATAGCCTCGTCCTGTCCGATGACACGGCGGTGCAGCTCCTCCTCAAGGTGCAGCAGCTTCTCGCGTTCGCTCTGCATCATGCGCGTAACGGGTATTCCCGTCCAGCGGCTTACCACCTCGGCTATGTCGTCGGCTGTAACCTCCTCGCGTATCATGGCGTTGCCGCCCTGCGTCGACTTCAGCTGGTTCTGTATCTGTCGGATGTCCTCTTCAAGAGCCTTCAGTCTGCCGTAGCGTATCTCAGCCACGCGCTCGTAGTTGCCCTCGCGCTCGGCACGCTCCGCCTCGAACTTCAGCTGCTCCATCTGTTGCTTGTCCTGCTGAATCTTGTTCACCAAGCCCTTCTCGCTCTCCCATTTAGCGCGGAACGCCTTCTCCTGGTCGCGCAGTTCGGCGATGTCCTTGTCGAGCTGCTTAATCTTCTCGGTGTCGTTCTCGCGCTTGATAGCCTCGCGCTCAATCTCGAGCTGCTTCAGTCGGCGCGTAATCTCGTCGAGTTCCTCGGGCACAGAGTCGCGCTCCATGCGCAGCTTTGCAGCCGCTTCGTCCATGAGGTCGATAGCCTTGTCTGGCAGGAAGCGGTCGGAGATGTAACGCTCCGAAAGCTTTACGGCAGCTATGCAGGCATCGTCCTGTATACGCACCTTGTGGTGATTTTCGTAGCGTTCCTTCAGACCACGAAGTATGGAGATAGCCGAAAGCTCGTCTGGCTCGTCGACCATTACGGTCTGGAAACGGCGTTCCAGAGCCTTGTCCTTCTCGAAGTACTTCTGGTACTCGTTGAGCGTCGTAGCACCGATGCTGCGCAGCTCGCCACGCGCAAGTGCCGGTTTGAGGATGTTGGCAGCGTCCATAGCACCTTCGCCACCGCCTGCACCAACAAGCGTATGAATCTCGTCGATGAAGAGGATGATGCGACCGTCGGCGTTGGTCACCTCCTTGATGACGCTCTTCAGACGCTCCTCGAACTCGCCTTTGTACTTGGCTCCGGCTACGAGTGCGCCCATGTCGAGCGAGTAGAGCTGCTTGTCCTTAAGGTTCTCTGGTACGTCGCCGCGCACGATGCGCTCCGCCAATCCTTCCACGATGGCAGTCTTACCCGTACCCGGCTCACCGATTAATATCGGGTTGTTCTTAGTACGTCGCGAGAGAATCTGCAGCACGCGACGTATCTCCTCGTCACGACCTATAACGGGGTCGAGCTTGCCCTGGCGCGCCTCCTCAACGAGGTTTTTGGCGTACTTCTCGAGGCTCTGGAAGTTCTCGTCAGCCGACTGCGACTGTATCTTCTCGCCCTGACGCAACTCCTGTATAGCTTTCACGGTGTCAGCCTCGGTCATGCCTGCGTCCTTGAGGATGCGACTCGCCGTAGAGTTCACCTGCAAGAGAGCGAGCAGAATAGGCTCTACGCTCGTAAACTCGTCGCCGTTCTTCGTGGCGAAGTCCTGCGCACGCTGCAGCACGGCGTTGGTATCGTTAGAAAGATAAGGCTGTCCGCCCTGAACGCGCGGCAGACGCTGCAGCTCGGCGTCGGCAACGCTCTCCACCTGCATGGCATTCACGCCAAGCTTCTGGAAGATAAAGGTCGTAACGTCCTTAGCCTTCACAAGCAGAGCCTTCAGCAAGTGCATCGGCTCGATGCTCTGCTGACCACTGCGCTGTGCGGTGTTCAATGCCTCTTGAACAACCTCTTGTGCTTTGATTGTGAATTTGTCGAATGTCATATCGTTCTCCTTTCTTTTTGTTTTCTTGTTTTCTATAAACCATTACACAAACTATATTCCAACGTTATATGTGTGACAATATGTCGCTACGAACGGCTGTTTTAGTTGTTTCTGGTGACAAAGTGTCAGCAGACGGGCACTTTTGTTCGGTTTTTGGGCTTTTTGTTGGGTTTAAGTTGCACAGTCTGAGTATTTATTACTATATTTGTAGAAGTGAAAAGACGCAACTAATAAACACAACTAATAAACCAAAAACCAACAAAACTTATGAAGAAAGCAATTAACCTATTGATGTTGCTGCTGCTATATGTCGTAGCGGCAAGTGCGCAGAAGTACGACGTGAAGTGTCTACGTGGCGACTCTGTTGCTGTATATGATGTTGTGGAGACAATCCGCTCAGAGGACACCTACTACAGTAAGGGCGAGAAACTCGTGTTCTATCTGCACGATGGCGACCAGGTAGAAGGCGTGGATAAGTTCTACTACAAGGGTGTGATTGATACGGGAGGCTCCATTGGATATGCCGTAATACAGAAAGACGGCAAGAAATACTGCACGCTTAGCGAGAACCTCGTGTTCAGTAAGGACAACCCGGAGGGTGTAGAGGACAAGGTGCTGACAAAGTCGGACGAGTTGGCGCATACCATACAGGGCCGCATCTTCTATTCTATTATACCTTATATTATAATAGCGTTGTTATTCCTCGGCGTTATGGTGCTCAACATCTTGGCTATGAGGAGCAAGAAGATACGCTCGATAGCCGTGGTGGCAATACCCGCATGTATCATGGTTGGCACGCTGCTCGAGATATGGGCTTATAGCGTGTTGGGCACCAATTGCTTCTGGTGGTGCGACAAGAACCGTTATGGCTTCTTTGGTTCGTTGTTGCGCATCATTCCGTTCGGCTTGATTGTGTTCTATCAGGTTATGAGCATCAAGTTCTACGAGCCTGTAATCTTAGGCGAAGCCTTTGATGGCGATGTGCAAGATGGTATCTCCGTCAAACCAGCACTCATAAGTATGCTCGCTGCATTCCCCGTGCTGATAGCTTCTGCTCTCATATGCGATTTCTTAGGCTTGGGCGGATGGCTTGAATCAGTCTTAATACTCGTTTCTTTCCTTTTGGCATTGGGCATTGGTGTCTTTCTCTCGTTGAAGCGCAACATCGAGCTTATGAAGAGCAAGAAGTTGGGCCTCCTGCTCACGCTCTTCACTATTGTCTATATCCTCGGCTGCATCGTAGCCGTATGGGGACTGGTTGTCGTTATCTTCAAACTGATTATCCAGATTCTTATAGTCGGAGTCATTATAGGCTTCGTTCTGTACGCAATGCCCGAGCCTAAAGGTGGTGGAGGTGGCAATGTCACCTATCGCACCGTCTACTATGATGAAGACAGAAAGACGCACGACTCAGCATACGCCCGTGATAAGGCAAACGAAAAAATTGCAGAGCGTGAGGCTGGAAAACACAATTAAGCACACGTTCTGTTTTGTCGTGTAGAAAAAAAGTGATACTTTTGCATTGAATAAGATAGGCTGCGCCCCGCATTCAGCTACGGAGTGCAGCCTTAAACTTGAAAAACAAACAACTAAAAACAAATCTCTATCAAAAATGAAAAACAAAAAGTTCTATCCGTGGCTCGTAGTGGCACTGCTTTGGGTGGTGGCATTGCTCAACTATATGGATCGTCAGATGCTCTCAACCATGCAGGACGCAATGAAGTTCGATATTGTGGAGCTACAGAAGGCTGAGGCTTTCGGTGCGCTCATGGCTGTGTTCCTCTGGATATACGGCATCGTGAGTCCGTTCGCAGGTGTTGTTGCCGATCGTGTGAGCCGTAAGAAGCTCGTGGTGGGCAGTCTGTTCGTATGGTCAGCCGTTACGTACCTCATGGGCTACGCCTCCGACTTCACCCAGCTCTATTGGTTGCGTGCGCTTATGGGCGTGAGCGAGGCTCTGTATATACCTTCCGCATTGTCGCTCATCGCCGACTGGCATGAGGGCAAGTCGCGCTCTTTAGCTATCGGCATACACATGACGGGTCTGTACGTGGGTCAGGCGGTGGGCGGATTTGGTGCTACTATCGCTGCCACCTTCTCATGGCATAGCACCTTCTACTGGTTCGGCATCATCGGCATCGCTTACTCGGTAGTACTTGCACTGCTTCTGCACGACAAACCGAAGGCTGTGGATGCTGTCGCAGCTTCGCCCAATCCTGCAACGCTGATGAAGAAGGAGAGCGTTTGGCGCGGACTCAGCGTAGTGTTCTCTACATGGGCGTTCTGGGTGATACTCATCTACTTCGCTGTGCCGAGCCTCCCTGGTTGGGCTACTAAGAACTGGCTGCCTACGCTCTTTGAAAAGAACCTCGGTTTGGACATGGCTCTGGCTGGTCCGATGTCTACCATAACCATTGCCGCTTCGTCGTTCGTAGGCGTGCTTCTCGGTGGTGTGATGTCCGACAAGTGGGTGCTGCGCAACATACGCGGACGTATCTATACCAGTGCTATCGGCTTGGGTATGACTATCCCAGCACTCGTTCTGCTCGGCTTCGGCCATAGCGTAGTGGCGGTAGTGGGTGCCGGAATGCTGTTCGGCATTGGCTTCGGCATGTTCGACGCTAACAACATGCCTATACTCTGCCAGATTATCTCGGCTAAGTATCGTGCTACGGCTTACGGCGTGATGAATATGGTGGGCGTGTTCGCAGGTGCTGCCGTTACACATCTGCTCGGCAAGTGGACCGATGGTGGCAATCTCGGTATGGGCTTCGCTGTGCTCGGTGGCATCGTCATCGTGGCACTCGTGTTGCAGTTGGCGTGCTTGCGCCCAACATCAGACAATGTGGAATAAATGTTGAGGTGGTGAGATGTTGAGGTGGTGAGAATACTCAATAACTTTTCATCTCTTAATTGAAAACAATAAATTAATAACCAATTAAAATAAACAAGACTATGGAAAAAATCGTAGGACTTATCGACGCACCGTTTACACCGTTCTATGCAAATGGTGACGTTAATCTCGAACCAATCGAAGCTTATGCAAAGATGTTGCAGAAGAATGGCTTGAAGGGCGTGTTCATCAACGGATCGTCTGGCGAGGGATATATGCTCACCACCGAGGAGCGTATGCAGCTGGCAGAGCGTTGGGTGAGTGTTGCTCCCGAAGGCTTCAAGGTTATTGTGCACGTAGGCAGCTGCTGTCTGCGCGAGAGTGTACGCCTTGCCGAGCACGCTCAGAAGATTGGTACATGGGGCATCGGCTCGATGGCACCTCCGTTCCCAAAGATTGGTCGCATCGAAGAACTCGTGGAGTATTGCGAGACTATCGCAAACGCTGCTCCTGAGTTGCCGTTCTACTACTATCATATCCCTGCGTTCAACGGCGCATTCCTGCCGATGGTAGACCTCTTGAAGGCTGTCGACGGACGCATCAAGAACTTCGCAGGCATCAAGTACACTTACGAGGCTCTCTACGAGTACAACCAGTGCCGTCTCTACGGTGGTGGCAAGTTCGATATGCTCCACGGACAGGACGAGACAATCCTCCCGAGCCTTGCTCAGGGCGGTGCTCGCGGCGGCATCGGCGGCACAACCAACTATAACGGTCGTGAGCTTGTGGGCATCATCGACGCATGGAACCGCGGAGACCTCGAGACAGCTCGTGAGAAGCAGAACTTCTCACAGGAGGTTATCAACGTCATCTGCCACTTCCGCGGTAACATCGTGGGCGGAAAGCGCATCATGAAGCTCCTCGGTTTCGACCTCGGACCTAACCGTGTGCCGTTCCGCAACATGACTGACGAGGAAGAGGCTCAGATGAAGAAGGAACTTGAAGAGATCGGATTCTTCGAGCGTGCTAACCAGTTCTAATGTCAACCCGTCAACATAACAACATATCACCTTTAAGAAAATGAACGTAAAAGAATATATCAAGTCGTGGGCTGAGTCTTACAAGAAAGACCTGACCGAGAATATCATGCCGTTCTGGATGGAGTACGGCTTAGACCGCGAGAACGGTGGCGTGTACACCTGCGTCAACCGCGACGGATCGCTGATGGACACAACAAAGTCGGTGTGGTTTCAGGGCCGTTTCGCCTTCATTTGCTCATTCGCTTATAACAATGTAGAGAAGAACCAGGAGTGGCTCGACGCTGCCAAGTCTACACTCGAGTTTATAGAGAAACACTGCTTCGACGAGCAGGGACATATGTACTTCTCTGTTACTGCTGAGGGCAAACCACTGCGCAAGCGTCGCTACGTGTTCTCAGAGACTTTCGCCGCAATCGCGATGTCTGAGTATGCCCTCGCTACAGGCGACCAGCACTGGGCAAAGCGCGCCATTCAGGTGTTCGAAGATACACAGCGCTTCCTCGCTACACCGGGCTTCCTGCCTGCTAAGTTCGAGGCTGACGTGAAGTTGCAGGGTCATAGCATCGTCATGATTCTCATCAACGTAGGCTCTTGCATTCGCAAGGTGGTGGACGATCCGAAACTCACTCAGCAGATTGATGAGTCGATTGAGAAGTTGAAGAAGTATTTCATCCATCCGGAGTTCAAGTGCTTGCTTGAAACAGTAGGCGAGAACGGCGAGTTCATCGACACCAACATGACTCGCACCATCAACCCTGGCCACTGCATCGAGACCTCTTGGTTCATCATGGAGGAGGCTAAGCTGCGCGGCTGGGACAAGCCGATGTTCGACCTGGCTCTGCAGGTGTTCGACTGGTCGTGGGACTGGGGCTGGGACAAGCAGTACGGCGGCATCATCAACTTCCGCGACTGCAAGAACCTGCCATCGCAGGACTACTCGCAGGACATGAAGTTCTGGTGGCCGCAGTGCGAGACCATCATCGCTTCGCTCTACGCTTACCTCGGAACCGGCGACGAGAAGTATCTCTACCGTCACGAGCGCATCAGCGAGTGGACATACGCCCACTTCCCCGATGCCGAGTACGGCGAGTGGTACGGCTATCTGCATCGCGACGGAACAGTGGCACAGCCGGCTAAGGGCAACCTCTACAAGGGTCCGTTCCACATTCCGCGTATGATGATCAAGGGCTACATGCTCTGTCAGGAGATCTTGAAAAAGCTCGAAGCATAGGAGGGTATGGCATCCTGCCATACCCACGCACCCACTTTTGAGGAGGGTGGGTCAAAACTTATGAAATTCTATAGTCTTGCCCCACCTTCCTCCCTTTAATTTCTATTTTTATTTTTATGAACCGACTCCTGTCCTTATTTCTTTTTCTTTTTGCTGCCCTGCCTCTCTCTGCGCAGCACGTGCATAGCGTTGTTGGCTTTCCCTCTGCCGAACCAGGTTATTCGCTCGGTGTGTCGGCATGTTATGCCGGTCAGATAGGTGATTATCTCGTTATGGCTGGCGGTTGCAACTTCCCCGAAGCAGGCAAGCCGAAGAGGTATTATGCTGGTGTATATGCAGCACGTATAGACCGCGAGACACTGCAATGGCGCTTGGTGGGTTTCCTGCCCGAGCCGGCTGCGTATGGCGCAACGGTTGCGAGTGGCGACAGTCTGCTCTTCATCGGTGGCAACAACAACGACCACTCGCTTGCCTCGGTTTATAGTGTACGCTTGAACGCTGCCGGCACCGGTATTGCGCTTAACCGTCTTGCAGACCTGTCTGCTACGGCGGACAACATGGCTGTGGCACTCGCCGGAACAGACGTATTCGTTGTTGGTGGCAATCAGAATGGCAAGCCGTCTGCCAATGTTCTGCGCTATCAGCTCGACTCAAACGTCACCAACCAAGGCGCAAACTCGATTGCTCAAGCATCTAACAACACTGCGTCTGCCACTCTCCGCGTCCCGGGTGCGCCACGTGTGCAGCCCGTAGTCGTTGCTTATAATAATAAGGTGTATGTTTGGGGAGGTTTCTATGCCCATGGCGAGCAGAGCGAGGTACACACCGATGGCTATGTCTACGACATACGTACGAAGGAGTGGGGCGTTCTGTCTGCTCCGCGCTCTGCTGATGGCGAGGAAATGACACTCTCGGGTGGTATTGCGTGGGCGGACGGCAATCGGTTGTACGCCACAGGCGGCGTGAACCGCACGATATTCCTCGATGCAATCAGCGGTAGATATGAGTGTGTGAAGAAAGACGATTACCTCAAGCAGCCAATCGGCTGGTATAAATTCAGTGGTAATCTTTATGTCTTTGATGCTGTCGCAGGGCAATGGCTCACCACGACATTCGCCAATCAGGCTCTCGCACGAGCAGGGGCACAGGCTGTGCCCACACGGCTCGGCGTTTATTATATCGGTGGCGAGCTGAAGCCGGCACTTCGCACACCACAGATTGTATTAGTTGAGAAATGAGAATTTTATTTAGTTGTATCCAAACTTACTGATATCCTCTTCGTTCGAGTTTGCTTGCTCCGCCAACTTGCGCATGTGCTGCTCGTAAGCCTGCGCCAGTCCGCCCGTACTCGTCTCCTTGTAGAGCGACGGCAGGTCGTGGCCGGTCTGCTTCATTACCTTCACCACGCGGTCGAACGACACGCTGTGTGTTCCGTCGGAGAACGACGCATAGAGGTTGGCATCGAGAGCGCGAGTTGCGGCGAAAGCGTTGCGCTCGATACACGGTATCTGTACCAATCCGCACACCGGGTCGCACGTCATGCCGAGGTGATGCTCCAGTCCCATTTCGGCTGCATATTCTATCTGCGACGGACTGCCACCGAACAGCTGGCAGGCAGCTGCAGAAGCCATGGCGCACGCTACGCCTACCTCGCCCTGGCAGCCTACATCGGCACCCGAGATTGAGGCGTTCTGCTTCACCACGTTGCCGAAGATTCCGGCTGTGGCGAGGGCGTGCAGTATGCGTGTGTCGCTGAACTTGTGTCCCTTTGCAAGGTGGTAGAGCACGGCTGGCAATACGCCGCATGAACCGCAGGTCGGGGCGGTGACGATGGTGCCGCCCGATGCGTTCTCCTCGCTCACCGACAGGGCGTAGGCGTAAACCAAAGCGCGCGACTGCAGCGACTGCTTGTAGCCGCTTGCCTTTACGTAGTAGATAGGACCCTTGCGTGGTAGCTTCAGCGGACCAGGTAGTGCGCCTTCATGGTCGATGCCGCGCTCAACAGCCTCCTGCATGGCGCGCCAAACCTCCATCAGATAGTCCCAGATGTCCTCATCCTCGCACTCTTCAACGTACTCCCAGTAGCCGCGACCGTGGTTCTCGCACCACTGCTGTATCTCGTGCAGCGTGTTCTTCTGGTACACGTCGCGCTTGTTGTTGAACCAGCGGCTCTTCTCGCCTTCCGACAGTGCGCCGCCGCCCACACTGTAGCAAATCCATTCGTCCATGCGATTGCCTTCAGCATCGAACGCTACGAACTTCATGCCGTTCGGGTGATAGGGTAGGAACACCTTCGGCTGCCACACGATGCTCAGCGGAGCGATAGGGCGCAGCACCTCGTCGATGGCTACGTCGGTCATGTGACCTCTGCCCGTTGCTGCCAGGCTGCCGTATAACGTCACTTCGAACGATTTCGCGTCCTTGTTGTGCGCAGCGAAGGTCTGTGCAGCCTTCTGCGGTCCCATTGTGTGACTGCTCGACGGGCCTTTGCCTATTCTATATAATTCTTTTAACGATTTCATAGTTGTATATGAGTCTTAGGATAAAAACAAGTTGATATATTGTTGCTTACAAAGTTACGATATTTTATTGATAGTCACAAAGCAAAGCCTTGCTTGTTCGGTTCAAATTACGCTTTATTAATTTGAAACATGTTAAATATGTGTTAAATGCGGTGTCCGCATATTTAGAATTTCCCTTTCTTGCGTTATTGTTTATAGAAAGGGCAGGGCGCTGAGGTCTTCTTTCAGCACTTACCTATACATATATATAATGTGTAACTTAAATAGATAGGAGATAATCTTATGAGAAAGTTTTTTTTGATGTTGACGGCTGCGATGCTCGTGCTTACCGCGTCGGTATACGGAGCTGAGAAGAGCGAGAAGAAGCTGAGCGTAAAACCTTTCAGCGTGATAAACGTTGTCGGTTCGATTAAAGTGGTGTACGAACAGGGTAGTACATACGAGGTTCGTCTTGTGGGCGACGCCGCAGCATTCGACCGGATACGCGTAGGGAGCAATGGTTCGGATCTGAACATCTCAAAGTACGGCAAGGTCATTGGCAATGTGTATGTCGAAACTTCCGATTCGTCGGACAAGCGCAGCGTTGTTGTGCACGTAAAGGCGCCGGATGTGAGCGTGTTCAATATGAGTGGCAGCGGACAGATTGTTGTTGGCAAGATGAAGTCGACGGCTGTCACGTTCAATCAGGCAGGTTCGGGCAAGATTGCCGTGAGCCAGGTAGTAGCCAGTCATGCCAACTTTAACAACGCTGGCTCGGGCACTATCCTTGTCGACGATGTGAAGGCTGATTATGTAGGACTGACGATGGCTGGTTCGGGCACAATCAACTGCCGAACAAGCAAGGCTGCCAATCTTAATTGTACGCTTACCGGCTCTGGTCGCATCTCTGTTTCGGGTAAAGCCGGCAACTATAAAAAGTATGTCTTAGGTTCTGGCAAGATAAACGACAGTATGTTGAAGTACGATAAACTGCTCAACATGGGCAGTAATGTGAACGTAACAGGCAATACTTACAATTCGCGCAGACCGGACTCTCCCGACGGCGTCATCATCGCCCGTCCATAATGCGTGCCGCCCCAGCACTTATGCGTGTAAAAATAGAATGAAGCTAACGAATACCCGACTACCGTGAACCAAATACAGTTTGAACAGATGTCGCCACAACTGCGCAACATAGCTCAAGGCTATGCCCGCCGCTATCTTGCGCGTGCCGATGATGCGGACGATGCGGCAAGCGACGCGATGCTTAGGTTTTGGGCTGTGCACGACTCTCTCCGCGACACAGCCCATGCCGCTCGTCTTGCGGCTGTCATAGCTCGCAATGTGGCTATCGACATGTTGCGACGGCGGCGCCCTACAAGCATCAGCGGCGACGACGCGCACATGTCCTGGCTTCTGCAGCAGGAGTCGGACAACAATACTCCAGAGAGTCAGCTCGAATGGAAAGAGGACGAGCAATGGCTGCACCAGCGCATAGAGCAGTTGCCGCCGCGCGAGATGCAGGTGATGCGACTGCGTCAGACCGAGCGCCGCACCAATGAGCAGATTGCCGCCATATTAGGCATTAGCAAGGATTCGGTGGCGACGATGCTCTCCTCGGCACGACGAAAACTATTCAATCAGATAAAGGAAAGGAACAGAACATGACAGACCGACAAATAATATCACTTCTGAAGCGCTACATGGACGGCTCCACTACCGTTGAGGAGGAGACCGCATTGACGGAGTTCTTCTGCACGGCTACCGACGCCGACCGACCTGACGCTATATCTGCCACCGACTGGAGCGCGTATCGCGAGATGTTCTGCATGTTCGCTCCAGAAAGGGCTGAGAAAGACCAGCAGAATGAGGCTGCGGCTCCGACCGTGCAGCGCTTCACGCTGCGCAAGGCTGCTCTTTGGGTGGCATCGGCTGCTGCCGTTGCTGTGCTTGTGTTTGCTGTTTCGGCACTGCTTCCCGACAATACGCCGTCTGGTCAGTCGTCGAACGCGCCGTTGGCTCAGCAAGCAGCTCACCTTGTGCCTGCCGATTCTATCGCCGACAGCATTTCTGCCGAACAACCGCAGCGTATTCTCGCAGACAGCGTGAAACAGCAGCCCGGGAAACGGCGCTTGCACAAGTCTGTTCGCCCTTACTGGCAGCCGCGTCCGCCAAAGGTGTATGTGGCTGAGGCTGACAGGAACGCATCCACTCATGCAGACTCCACCGATATAGAGGAAGCTGTGCGCCAAGCCGACATCCTGCTTCATGCTATAAATGCCAACCAGTCGGCAGAGATCAATCAGCTTGAGCTTCAGGCTATGGAATTGTTCGAAACTGACGACGCTGAGGCTGACGAGTACGAGCCGGAAGCCACGGGCAACAGCATACAGCAATAACCAATAATAAAGAAAACATAACAAACAACCCTGTAAATATATTACGTATGAGACAGATTTTAATAATGGCAATATTCTTAGTGCAGGCGTTTGCGGCTTCTGCGCAGAGTAATATCAAAAAGGTGTTCAAGTTCGTGCTGAACAATCCTTCTACCGAAGTGCTGTCAAGCTCCGACTATAACGTAGTTTGCGTCGATAGCGGCGTGAGCTATTGCAAGTTCACCGAGTTCACCGTTCCTGCGAAAAAGAAGGAACTCTTCGCACAGATAGAGAAGCAACTGCTACTTGCGAAGTCCGACGCCTACGATGTGTTCATCAAGAAGCCGGGCAGCAGCTCGTTCGCCAGCAAATGTCAGTACGACTATGGAGCCAACAACGAATACAGCGTAGAACTGGGCTCTTACATGTCGCACGCCTACTACGGTCTGTGCTTCAAGGACCCCGCCGACTCCATGCGCCGTCACGCCTATCTGGCTGTATGGTTCAAGGATAGCCGCAAGTTTCATTGCTACTACTATCACATCTACGGCGTGATGCCGGCTCGTTTTAAGGAGTTCAAGTCGGGTGTCAGAGGCGCACTGAAGTCGCTTAATAAGGGCACCTCGTTGCGCACGCAGACTGTCCTCGACGACAACGGCGTGACCACAACCACGTACGACAACGACGGCAATGTGCGTGTCTTCAATTCGCGCTCGTTTCCTTCGGCTACAAATAACGAGGTGAAGACCGACATCGACTTCATGCTCCAGTTCGGCAATCTGCGCGCTGCCTTCCTCGACGCCATAAAGGATGCCGATGCGAAGACGCTGCAGACGGGCATCGTTGTCAAGATAGCGCGTCTGTGCCGAGAGCACAGCAAACTGCTCACCGATAACGAGAAGCAAACCTGCATATCCATCATCGACGAGATGAAGAGCACGCTGAGGAAGGTGAACCCCGACACATTCATGGACGGTGTGCTGCAGGAGGCGCGTATAGCGGTGGCTAAATAAATCCGTGTTGTTGTTCGAATAGACGTATTGTATTGACGTTAATAGAACGTATTGCCTTAACGTTAATAGAACGTATTGCATTGATAAAATAGAAAAAGCGAGTAGCTGAGGCTTCACAACCTCTGCTACTCGCTTTTTTATTGTTTCTGCGTAAGCCGTCACATTATTGGTACGGCTCATGTCTGTTGTTTATCCGTAGAACAATTGCTTATCCGTAGATAATGTTGCCCTGCTCGTCGCGGTTCTCGTCGAGGAACGACTTGTTGTACTGTGTCATACCGCGCAGCGACATACCCATGCTCGAGAAGCCGCCGTCGTGGAACAGAGTCTGCATCGTCACCTTCTTTGTCAGGTCAGAGAACATCACAACGCAGTAGTCTGCGCACTCGTCTGCACTCGCATTGCCCAGAGGCGACATGCGGTCAGAGAAGTCGTACAGACCGTCGAAGCCCTTGATGCCGCTGCCCGCTGTGGTGAACGTAGGCGACTGAGAGATGGTATTGATGCGCACACCCTTCTCGCGACCATAGATGTAGCCGAAGCTGCGGGCGATCGACTCCAACAGCGACTTGGCATCCGCCATATCGTTGTAGCCGAAGAATGTACGGTGAGAAGCCACGTAGGTCAGAGCCAGCACCGAAGCGTTCTCCGACAGAGCGTCGAGCTTCTTGGCTGCCTGAAGCATCTTATGGAACGAAATTGCAGAGATGTCGAGGGTCTTGTTCAAGAAACCATAGTCAAGATCATCGTAAGTACGCTTCTTGCGCATGTTTACACTCATAGCGCATGAGTGCAGCACGAAGTCAATCTTGCCACCCAGAGCCTCCTGTGCCTGCACAAAGAGGTTGGTCAAATCCTCTACAGATGTCGCATCTGCTGGGATAACTACTGCGCCGGTCTTCTTGGCGAGTTCGTCGATTGTACCCATGCGGCAAGCCACCGCAGTATTGGTTAATACAATCTGTGCGCCTTCCTCAACGGCACGTTCTGCTACTTTCCACGCAATAGATGCGTCGTTCAATGCGCCGAAGATGATACCGCGCTTTCCTTTCAGTAAGTTAAAAGACATAATGTTCTATTATTATATAATGTATATTATCCTTGTTAGTGAACTCTAATGGAATATTCTGCACACTTATGCACAATCTTTTTGCCATTTCCGACTGCAAAGGTATAACTTTTTGCACACCCACCAATAAAAGTGTGCAAAAAACTGTATCTTTATCGCAAAATACTTTTGTTTTATGCACAAAATTCTCATAGTGTGCAAGATTTCATCGGCAAATCAACCCCTTTTTCGCACCAATTCCCCCTACACATTATAATATATTAATACAACCTCATAATATATATAATACAACCTCCCAACTTCCGTTGCCCGAAACCTCAACTTCCCAACCTCGAAACCTCAACTTCTGTTGCCCCAAACCTCAACTTCTGTCATCGTGTTCCGTCCGCCGCCCGATCAGATTCCGTCCGCCGTCCGATCAGATTCCGTTCGCCACCCGATCGGATTTCGTCCGCCGTCCGCCACACTTCTTATGCTTTTACATCAATCAGCCACAACATATACACCTTTATCCCAAAGCCCTCACAAAACACTACAATTACATCCATACCCTTATTTTAGGCGTTTAACCCTCGAAATCCGCCCGTTTTCGTTGATTTAAGTCAAATTGAGCCTAAAAACGTAACTTTTTTGAAACTTTTTCGTCAAAACACTTGCACGGTATTGTTTTTTGTTATACCTTTGCATCCGCTTTCGAGAACGAACTTGATAAGCCAAATGAGCAGAACGAAGCTTGCTTCAGTTATGCCATGGCGAAAGTTTGTATCAAACGAAATAATCGAGCTAACAACGAGATAAACGTCGGGGTAGGAAGCGAAAGAAAAGAGTTCTTTGAAAAGATTTACATAAACAGACAAGTAGTACAAGAAGCAAGTCTTACATTATTTATAATGCACAGACTTGGGTAAAATACGAACCGTTAATCTTACAATAAGGTTAAAACTTCAATATAAAGGAAGCTCGTTCTGAACAGATACAAACAAACAGCGTTAGTATGCTTAGCTCGGCCTAGTAAGGCTTAGTTCGGCTTATTAAAGTTGGCAAAATATTTTACAATGTAG
>OFMC01001725.1_pt1 | contig 15811 bp, 25 predicted proteins | sample 1541271 | NCBI WGS metagenome assembly OFMC01 (sample SAMN04209252, study PRJEB22552) | human gut metagenome | biome: gut; material: feces | host: Homo sapiens | place: USA: Oklahoma | reverse complement strand
CGTATTGGCAGTGGTGACAAAGCAGATGTCCATGCCCCGCACCTTGTCGACCTTGTCGTAGTCGATCTCGGGGAAGATCAGCTGCTCGCGGATGCCCATGTTGTAGTTGCCGCGCCCGTCAAAGCTGTTGGGGTTAATGCCGCGGAAGTCGCGGACACGGGGCAGGGCCACGTTGAACAGGCGGTCCAGGAACTCCCACATCTTGTCCTGACGCAGGGTGACCTTGGCGCCGATGGGCATGCCTTCCCGGACCTTGAAGTTGGCCACGGACTTCTTGGCGCGGGTCACGATGGCCTTCTGGCCAGTGATCACGCCCAGGTCACGGACCACAGCGTCCAGCATCTTGGCATTGTCCCGGGCTTCGCCGCAGCCCACGTTCACCACGACCTTCTCGATCCGGGGGATCTGCATGGTGCTCTTGTAGTGGAACTTCTGCATGAGAGCAGGAGCCACTTCTTCTCTGTACTTTGCTTTCAGGTTGGGCATTTCAGACATGGTTAACTCCTCCTCTCTCAGATTTCAGCGCCGCAGTGCTTGCAGACGCGGACCTTCTTGCCGTCCACGATCTTGCTGGCAGCGCGGGTGGGCTTGTCGCACTTGGGGCAGACGCGCATCACCTTACAGGCGTACAGGGGGGCTTCCTTCTGGATGATGCCGCCCTGGTCGCCCTGACGGCGGGGCTTGGTGTGGCGGGAGACCATGTTGATCTTCTCCACCACCACCTTCCCCTCCTTGGGGATGACCTTCAGGACTTTTCCGCGCTGGCCCTTGTCCTTGCCGGTGATGACCACCACGGTATCGTCCTTCTTAATGCTCATTTTATTCATCATCTTTGTACCCTCCCTTACAGTACTTCGGGAGCCAGGGACAGGATCTTCATGTAATCCTTGTCGCGCAGCTCACGGGCGACGGGCCCAAAGATACGGGTACCTCTGGGGTTCTTGTCGTCCTTAATGAGGACAGCGGCGTTGTCATCGAAGCGGACATAGGTACCGTCATTCCGGCGGACACCCTTGGCGCTGCGAACGATGACAGCCTTGACCACCTCGCCCTTCTTGACAGTGCCGCCGGGCTGGGCCTTACGGACAGACGCCACGATGACGTCGCCGATGTTGCCGAACTTCCGGGTGGAACCGCCCAGGACGCGGATGCACTTGATTTCCTTGGCGCCGGTATTATCGGCAACCTTCAGATAACTTTCCTGCTGAATCATACTGGCACCTCCTTACTTGGCCTTCTCGATGATCTCGACCACGCGCCAACGCTTGTCCTTGGACAGGGGGCGGGTCTCCATCACCTTCACGGTATCACCGATACCGCAGGCATTGTTTTCATCGTGGGCCTTCAGCTTGTAGGTACGGCCGACGATCTTCTTGTACAGAGGATGGGCGACGCGGTCGGACACAGCCACAACCACGGTCTTATCCATCTTGTCGGAAACGACTTTGCCTACCCGGGTCTTACGGGAGGAAGTTCTAACTTCGTTCATTCTCGTTTCCCTCCTTCTTACTGCTTATCGGAAGCGGCGAGCTCCGCCAGCACGGTCTTGACTCGGGCAATATCGTGCTTCACTTCACGGATCTTAACGGGATTGTCCAGCTGGTTGGTTGCGTGCTGCATCCGGAGCATGAACAGGTCCTTCTTCAGGCCGGTCAGCTTCTCATTGAGCTGTTCGGCATTCATCTTACGGATTTCATTTGCCTTCATCTTACTCACCTGCTTCCTCGGTGCGGGCAACGATCTTCGTCTTGATGGGCAGCTTGTGGCTGGCCAGACGCAGAGCCTCGCGAGCGATCTCCTCGGGGACACCAGCGATCTCAAACATAACACGCTGGGGCTTCACCACGGCAACCCAGTACTCAGGCGTACCTTTACCGGAACCCATTCGGGAGTCGGCGGCACGCATAGTCACGGACTTGTCGGGGAAGATCTTGATCCAAACCTGACCGCCACGCTTGGTGTAACGAGTCATGGCGATACGGGCGGCCTCGATCTGGTTGCTCTTGACCCAGCCGGGTTCCAGAGCCATCAGACCATACTCACCGTAAGAAACGGTGTTGCCACGGGTGGCTTTACCAGTCATGCGGCCCCGCTGCATACGGCGGAACTTGACTCTCTTAGGCATTAACATTAGTTGGCTCCTCCTTCCTTAGCGGGGGCTGCGGGAGCAGCGGGACGATTGGTGTTGGGCCGGAAGCCGCCCTGAGGACGACGCTCGGCACCGCCCTGACGGTTGAAGCCGCCCTGACGATCACGGTTGAAGCCGCCGTTGCGACGGTCACCGCCGAAACCACCGCGACGATCACCGTCACGGCGAGGACGACGCTCACGACGCTCCTGATAGGGCTTGGAGGTGTCCATGGTGCGGGGAGTGGTGCGCAGGGTCTGAGAGAGAACCTCGCCCTTGTAGATCCACACCTTCACACCGATGCGGCCGAAGGTAGTGGCAGCCTCCGCGAAGCCGTACTCAATGTCGGCGCGGATGGTCTGCAGAGGGATGGTGCCCTCGTGATAGTGCTCAACGCCAGCGATCTCGCGGCCACCCAGACGGCCAGAGCAGCAAACCTTGATGCCCTTGGCGCCGGCACGCATGGCGCGGGCCATGGAGTTCTTCATGGCGCGGCGGTGAGAGATACGCTTCTCCAGCTGCTGAGCGATGTTCTCAGCCACCAGCTGAGCGTTCATATCGGGGTTGCGGACTTCCACGATGTTCAGCTTGACCTTCTTGCCGATCATCTTTTCCACAGCCAGACGATACTGCTCGATCTGCTCGCCGCCCTTGCCGATGACAACACCGGGACGGGCGCAGTGCAGATAGATGGTAACGATGTCGTTGCTGCGCTCGATCTCGATCTTGGGAACGCCGGCACCGTACAGAGTTTTCTTGAGATACTTGCGGATCTTCTGATCCTCGACGATCAGGTCGCCGACCTTCTCTTCACTGGCATACCAACGGGAATCCCAGTCTTTGATGACGCCGACCCGCAGGCCATGGGGATTAACTTTCTGTCCCATAAACTGTCTCCTCCCTTTCTTATGCCTTTTCCGTCACAGCCAGGGTGACGTGAGAAGTGCGCTTGTTAATGCGGTAAGCGCGGCCCTGAGCCCGGGGCATCATACGCTTGAGGATGGGGCCGGGGGTGGCGAACACCTCAGACACCACCAGCTTGGCGGGGTCCATGCCGAAGTTGTTCTCGGCATTGGCCACGGCGGACTTCAGCAGCTTCGTCAGGGGCTCGGAAGCAGCCTTGGGGGTCTGTGCCAGAATGGCCATAGCGGTTCCGGCATCCTTGCCGCGGATCAGATCGCAGACGATCTGGATCTTGCGGGGAGAGATGCGGACATAGCGCAGATACGCTTTAGCAGTTTTGTTTTCCATGTTCAGCATCCTCCTTCAATTATTTATCCTTGGTGTGGCCACGGAAGGTACGGGTGGGAGCAAACTCACCCAGCTTGTGACCGACCATATCCTCCTGGATATACACGGGCACATGCTTCCGGCCGTCATGGACAGCGATGGTGTGGCCAACGAAAGCGGGGAAGATGGTGGAGCTGCGGCTCCAGGTCTTGAGGACCTTCTTCTCGTTCTTCTCGTTCATTGCCTCGACTCTCTTGAGGAGCTCAGGGGCAACATAAGGGCCTTTCTTAATAGATCTGCTCATATTACCTTGCCTCCTTACTTCTCGTTACGCCGCTTGACGATGAACTTGCTGGTGGGGTTCTTGCCCTTGCGGGTCTTGTAGCCCAGGGCGGGCTTGCCCCAAGGCGTCACAGGCCCGGAACGGCCGACAGGGGCACGGCCCTCGCCGCCGCCGTGGGGGTGGTCATTGGGGTTCATGACGGAACCGCGGACGGTGGGACGCCAACCCATGTGACGCTTACGGCCAGCCTTACCGATGTTGATGTTCTCGTGCTCGATGTTGCCGACCTGGCCAATGGTGGCATAGCAGTTGGTACGCACGATGCGGACCTCGCCGGAGGGCATACGGATCTGAGCGTCATCGCCTTCCTTAGCCATCAGCTGAGCGGAGGTACCGGCGGCACGCACCAGCTGAGCGCCGTTGCCGGGATGCAGCTCGATGTTGTGGATCACGGTACCAACGGGGATGTTGGCGATGGGCAGAGCGTTGCCGGGCAGGATATCGGCGTCGGGACCGGTCATGATCTTGTGACCAGCCTTCAGGCCGACAGGAGCCAGGATGTAGCGCTTCTCGCCATCCTCATACTCGATGAGAGCGATATTGGCGCTGCGGTTGGGGTCATACTCCAGACGCAGCACGGTGGCGGAACCCATCTTGTCGCGCTTGAAGTCGATGATACGATACTTGCGCTTGTTGCCGCCGCCGCGATGACGGACGGTGATGCGGCCATAGCTGTTGCGGCCGGAGCTCTTCTTCAGAGGCTCGGTGAGGCTGGGCTCGGGACGGGCCTTCTTGTCGATGCCGTCGAAACCGGAAACCGTCATCTGACGGCGGGAAGGAGTCGTCGGCTTAAAAGTTTTAATAGACATTCTGCTTTACTCCTTCCTTAGACCATGCCTTCGAAGAACTCGATGGTCTTAGAATCAGCGGTCAGGGTCACATAAGCCTTCTTCCAGGCACGGGTGGTGCCGGGACGGCCGGCGCCCATGCGCTTGGCCTTAGCCTGGACGTTCAGGGTGTTGACGGAAGCGACCTTCACGCCGAAGATCTCCTCAACAGCCTTCTTGATCTCCACCTTGCCGGCGGACTTGGCCACTTCAAAGACATACTTCTTGTCAGCGGCGCCAGCCATGGCACGCTCGGTGATAATGGGGCGAATGACGATATCGTAAGCGGTCATCATGCGTACACCTCCTCGATCTTGGCGAGGGCGGCCTGATCCACCACCAGGTACTGGGCGTTGATGATGTCATAAACGCTCAGGATGTTGGCGACGGTAGTCAGCACGCCGGGGATATTGCGGGCGCTCTTGACGATGACGTTGTCCACCTCGGGGGTGACAACGACGGCCTTGCCGTCCACCTTGACAGCGCTCAGGAACTTACGGAAGTCAGCGGTCTTGATGGCATCCATCTTGATGGAGTCGATGACCACCAGCTTGCCCTCGGCAGCCTTGGCGGACAGGACGGACTTCAGCGCCAGGCGCTTGACCTTCTTGTTCAGCACATAGCTGTAATCGCGGGGCTTGGGAGCGAACACGATACCGCCGTGCGTCCACTGAGGAGCACGGGTAGAGCCCTGACGGGCGTGGCCGGTACCCTTCTGGCGCCAGGGCTTACGGCCACCGCCGGAAACCTCAGCACGGGTGAGGGCGCTCTGAGTGCCCTGTCTGCAATTGGCGAGGTGGTTCTTCACAACCTCATGCACAGCGACGGGATTGGGCGTGATGCCAAAGATCTCGTCGTTGAGTTCCACAGTACCGACTTCTGCGCCGGCCATGTTCAAAACTTTCATGGAAGACATTCTTTAAGCACCCCTTTCTTACTTGTTTCTCGCGGAAGCCTTCTGCGGGTTGCGGCCGGAAGCCTTCTGCGGGTTCTTGCTGATGTCAGCGCCGGCCTGCTTGACCTTGTGGACCTTAACGGTGCTCTTGATGGTCACCAGACCGCCCTTGGGGCCGGGAACGGCGCCGCAGACGACCAGCATGTTCAGCTCGGGGTCAACCTTCACAACGGACAGGTTCTGGACAGTCACCTGATCCACGCCCATGTGGCCGGCGCCGATTTTGCCCTTGAAGATACGGGAGGGATCGGTAGAGGAGCCCATGGAACCAGCGTGACGATGGACGGGGCCGCCGCCGTGGCTGGTGGGGGTGCGCTGTGCACCCCAGCGCTTGATGACGCCCTGATAACCGTGGCCCTTGCTGATACCGGTGATATCAACGAAGTCGCCAGCCTGGAAGGTGTCAGCCTTCACAATGTCGCCGATGTTCAGCTCGGCAGCGTTGTCCAGGTCGAATTCGCGCAGGTGCTTCTTGGGAGACACGCCAGCCTTGTTCAGGTGGCCCATCTCGCCCTTGGTCAGCTTCTTCTCAGCCACGTCCTCGTAGCCCAGCTGAACCGCATTGTAGCCTTCCTTCTCGGAAGTCTTCTTCTGAACGACCGTGCAGGGTCCCGCCTCAATGACGGTGACGGGGATCACGTGGCCGTTCTCGTCAAAAATCTGGGACATGCCCACTTTTTTGCCGATGATTGCCTTCATGTGTATTTCCTCCTGTTAGGTTATTGGTCGGCTTAGATACGGAATCCGCATTGCTCTGCCGACATGACCCTGCCTGTCTCACGCAAGTTGACAGGCGATTGGGTGAGCAACATATTCAAAAAAGTGTTTACACTTCTTTGAGCTTGGGAAGTTTTGTAATCGCGAGGATTACAGCTTGATCTCGATCTCCACGCCAGCGGGCAGCTCCAGAGCCATCAGAGCCTCAACGGTCTTGGGGCTGGAGTTGGTGATGTCGATCAGGCGCTTGTGGGTGCGGCGCTCGAACTGCTCACGGCTGTCCTTATACTTATGAACAGCGCGGAGGATGGTAACAACCTCCTTCTTGGTGGGCAGGGGGATGGGGCCGGACACCTGGGCGCCGGTGCGCTTGGCGGTCTCTACGATCTTCTCAGCGCTCTGGTCGATGACCTGATGATCGTAAGCCTTCAGGCGGATGCGGATCATTTCTTTCTGTGCCATGTTGATTTCCTCCAAATGTTTCGTAGGTTGTTGTACGGGTCTCGACGACCTACGGCGAGAAATTTTCTGTACGCTTAACCGTGCGTATCATTCCTACTCATGAAAAAGACCGGCACTGTGGCCGGTACTTGTCCCATGGTATGGCGATCTACGCCGCATACAGGACTTCTCAGCCGCCCGATTATCGGACATACTCCCCGGAAGTTACCTCCTTGCGGAGCAATCTCCCGGTTCATCGCAGTGTCTGCGCGCAGAAAGGCTTCCACCACGCGGACTTGATTATCATATCGGATATTCAGCGGAATGTCAAGACCTTTTTCTCTGTTTTTCATAGTTTTTTTGAAATTTTTTTGGCAGTACGCGGATGCACACGGCAGCGGGGCAAATGTCCCCCTCCGGGCCATTTCCCGCTCCGGTATCTCATTCCCGATCAGGCTGCCTCCGCATATTATAATGGTGTATCGATCCGATACAAAGAACACCGGGATGCTATGCACCCCGGTGTTCCTTATTATATATGTCCTCAGATACCCAGCTTGGCCTTCAGCGCGGAGATCATCTCCTGATACTCCTCGTCCTTCAGGTATACCGGCTCCGGGTTGGTGATGGCAAAAGCCCCGCCGAACTCAAAGCCGCCCTCATACTTGGGGACGATATGGAAATGCAGATGGGGATTCGTGTCGCCGAAGGAGCCCAAGTTCAGCTTCGTGCAGCCCCACAGCTCCTTGATGGCGCCGCTGGCCTTAGCCAGATCCTCGGCAAAATCCGCCCGTTCCTGATCCGTGCACTCGCACAGTTCCTTTTTGTGGGCCTTCAGAGCCAGCGCGCAGCGGCCCTTGTGGGCCTGATCCTTGAAGAGATACAGCACACCGGCCTTCATCTCCCCAACCTTGAACATAATGGCCTCCCGGCCCTCGTGGTGCTCATCGCAATAGAAACAACCCATTGGCATTTTCTCCTTTCAAAGTCAGGGACGGTTCCCTGTTAGCCTTAACATACTGCTTGCCAGCGGTTTTGTCAAGGAAAAAACGGACCGGAAAACCGGTCCGTTTTGTTTATTTCCGTTTTTCCATATAGAGCAGGTTGTCCTCTCCCGCCCGGGCACGGGGGCCGTTTGGATTCACCCAGCCCATGTGCTCGTAAAACTCCACTGCCATGTCCGAGGAGGTCAGCCAGACCCGCGTGGCCTTCGCTGCCAGCTCGTCGGCCTCCAGTGTTTCAAACAGCTTCCGGCCATAGCCCTTGCCGATGCTCTCCGGACTCAGGAAGGCCGCCACGATCTCCGCCTCTGTCTCGCCATCCGGCAGGACCGTGCCGGAGCCGATGATCTGTCCGTCCTCTTCCAATACATAGGTATGGCCGGTCTCAGACAGCTCAACCATGGTCTCCGGGGAATAGTGGGGAATCAGGTAGTCCAGCTCGGACTTGGGGCTGGTGTAATTCACCTCCCGCAGGGTGCGGCGGATCAGGCGGGAAAGGGGCTCCTCGTCCCCCTTTTGAAAACGGCGGATGGTCAGCATGGCGTGTCTCCTTTACGACAGTTTCATCAGACGGACAGGGTGTCCGCCAGTACCAGACCGGGATTGTGCTTGGTGAGGAAACCCACGCTCCACTCGCCGTCAAAGGCCAGCAGGTAGCGATCCCGGAAGTCCTGCAGCACGGCGGCGCCGGTGCACAGCACGATCTCGTCGGGATGGCAGTCCATGGACTCAATGAGCCGCAGATGGTCATAGGGCAGGCTGCTCATCCGCAGATCCACGTTGTACTCGTTTTTCATGCGGTACTCGAACACGTCGAATTGCAGGGTGCCCACCACGCCTACGATGACCTCCTCCAGGCCCGCGCCGGGGATCTTGAAGATCTGGATGGCGCCCTCCTGTGCGATCTGCTCCGTTCCCTTGATGAACTGCTTTCGTTTCATGGTGTCCTTAGGAGAGACCCGCATAAAGTGCTCCGGCTCAAACGTGGGGATGCCTGAATACCGGAACTTCTTCCCCGGCACGGTGATGGTGTCGCCGATGGCGAACAGGCCGGGGTCGAACACGCCGATGATGTCCCCGGCGTAGGCCTCCTCCACAATTTCACGCTCCGCCGCCATCATGGTCTGAGGCTGGCTGAGACGCAGCTTTTTGCCGCTCTGGACGTGGTAATATTCCGTATCCCGCTCAAACTTGCCGGAGCAGATCCGCATGAAGGCCAGCCGGTCCCGGTGGGCCTTATTCATGTTGGCCTGAATCTTAAACACAAAGGCGGAGAAATCCGGGGAAAACACATCCACCTCGCCCTGATCGCTGACGCGGGGCAGCGGTGCGGTGGTCATTCGCAAAAATTCCTCCAAAAACGGCTCCACGCCGAAGGTGGTCAAAGCGGAGCCGAAGAACACGGGAGACAGGGTGCCGTTCCGGACGGCCTGCATATCAAAGTCCCGTCCGGCTCCCAGCAGCTCCACCTCGTCCCGCAGCTTGGCGGCCTTTTCCGCGCCCAGTGTCTCGTCCAGTGTGGGGTCCTCCAAGGCTACCTCCATAGAGTTGACCTTCTTGCCCTTGGTCTCGCCGGAGAAGAACAGGATCCGCTGCTTTTCCCGGTCGTAGACACCGGCAAACTCCTTGCCGCAGCCGATGGGCCAGTTGACGGCGTAGGTGTCGATACCCAGTTCCCGCTCTACCTCCTCGCACAGCTCCAAGGGGTCACGGGTCTCACGGTCCATCTTGTTGATAAAGGTAAAAATGGGGATGTGCCGCAGGGCGCAGACCTTGAACAGCTTCCGGGTCTGAGGCTCCACGCCCTTAGCGCCATCGATGACCATGACGGCGCTGTCAGCAGCCATCAGGGTCCGGTAGGTGTCCTCGGAGAAGTCCTGATGGCCGGGGGTATCCAGAATGTTGATGCAGAAGCCGTTGTGCTGGAACTGCATCACGGAGCTGGTGACGGAAATGCCGCGCTGCTTTTCGATCTCCATCCAGTCGGAGGTGGCAGCCTTGGCCCGCTTGCCCTTGACCTCGCCGGCCTGCGCGATGGCGCCGCCGTAGAGCAGGAACTTTTCCGTCAAAGTGGTCTTACCGGCGTCCGGGTGAGAAATGATAGCGAATGTCCGCCGCCGGGAAATTTCTTCTTCTAATGTTGGCATGATATTCCTCCTGAATTCATATACACAGACTTAGCTACTCTAACACATCTCCCCCGCTCGCGCAAGGGAAAAACGGGGAAAACAGACGAAATTGCCCGGTTTCCCCCATCGTCAGAGGTCCTTTGCCGCGTATTTCTTCAAAAGGTCCTCGATGGCCTCGTCCAAAAGCTTCGTTTTGGTCAGGCGCGTTTTTTTAGAAAGTTCATTAAACGGCTCCACCAGTTCATTGGCCAGTGAGGAAACGAACTTTTTTCGATTCACCAATACAGCTTCACCCATGCAGTAACCTCCATTGCACTATATATGCACTATATCATGCCCATTTTTTCTTGACAAGTCGTTACCTCATGGTATATATATAGTAATATACTAAGTACCATATGGAGGTGTTTTTATGAATTTACAGGACAATACCATTCAACTGCTGGTGGATCTGGTGGAGAAGGAGCAGCGGCGGCTGGATCAGTTTCAGCCGGACAGTCAGGACTACGCCCGCCGGTTTCATGCCCTGATGGACCGCTTTGCCGACGATCAGCCGCTGCGAAAAGAGCTTTTGGGGCTGGCGGACCTCCACGGTCTCATCAACTGCCGCCACAAGCACTTCTTTTTTCAGGCCGGCGTCCAGCTGGGTCTGGCTTTGGGCAGTATCGCCGTTTTGCAGGACCGGTAAATCTTGAAAAATCCGTCGAATTGTGGTATTTTTGAGGAAGAAACTTCTTCCGCAAGGATGGATGTGCTATGAACGCAAACGCGATCCGCCTCCGCAGCGGCACCTTGGATTCCCTTCGAGGACTGACCCTGTTCAGCATGATCGCCTATCACCTCTGCTGGGATCTGGTGTATCTCCGGGGCCTGCCGTGGGCCTGGTATAACGGCTTTTGGGCATACATCTGGCAGCAGAGCATCTGCTGTACCTTTATTCTGCTCTCCGGGTATTGCTGTCAGGCCAGCCGCCACCCTATCCGCCGGGGAGCGATCAGCTTTTTCGGCGGTGCCGCCGTGTCTCTGGCAACAGCATTGGTCACGCCGGAGGAGCCGATTCGGTTCGGCGTGCTGACTTTTTTAGGGACTGCCGCCCTGCTGACCGTCCCTCTCCGTCCTCTGTTAGCCCGAATTCCGCCCCGGCTGGGGCTTGTCCTCAGCTTTTCCCTGTTTCTGCTGGCGCGGGATGTGAATCACGGCTATCTCGGCTTTGCTTGGGTGCCGCTGCTGCGGCTGCCCCGTGGCTGGTACACAAATCTCGCCACCGCCGGTCTGGGTTTTCCCGCCCCCGCCTTTGCGTCCTCAGACTATTTTGCCCTGCTGCCGTGGCTCTTTCTGTTCTGGACCGGGTTCTATCTCTACCGACTGCGGCCGGAGATCCCCGCCCTGCCGGATATTCGCCTGCCGGGGCTGTCCGTTATAAGCCGTCACTCTCTGCTGCTCTATCTGCTGCATCAGCCGGTGCTGTACGCCGCGCTGGTGCTGCTGCCCACCATTTTGTAAGGAGGTCCTTCCTATGTCCCATCAACTGATCGTTGCCATCGGCCGGGAATCCGGCAGCGGCGGACTGGATATCGCCCACGCGCTGGCGGAGCGGCTTCAGCTCCCTCTGTTCGACAAGAGCATCCTGCAAAAAGCCGCAGAGGACAAGGGCGTCAGCGCCGAAACGCTGGAGCGCTACGATGAGCGCCCCTACTCCCCCCTGTTCTGCCGCTCCGTCCGGGGCATCAGCAGCGCCCCGGAGGATTGCGTGGCCCAGATGCAGTTTGAACTGCTGCGCCAGCACGCTAACGCCGGAGAATCCTTCGTGGTACTGGGCCGCTGCGCTGAAGAGGTGCTGGCGGACCGGGAAGGGCTGATATCCATCTTCGTCCGGGCGGATCTGGATTTCCGGGTCAAGCGCACCCCTCTGCCGGAGGAGGAAGCCTTGGACTTCATCAAGCATCAGGACCGGCAGCGGCGGATCTACCATGACCAGCACTGCAAAGGTGACTGGGGCGATGCCAAATGTTACGATCTGGTGATCAACAGCGCCCGGCTGGACATCCCCGGCACCGTGGATATTCTGGAACAGTACATCCGCTCCCGGACCGCTCAGTTCGACGACCGGCCTGCCGGTGAATAAAGGAGGTCCTATGTCCGTACAAAAGAAAGAAAAAACCATGTGGGAAATGCTGGACCGTTTCTTTCTCCGGGTCCTGAGGGAAAAAGAGGGAACGGCGGTCATGGCGGAAAGCCGGGAACAAGCCGCAACGTTTTTAGCCAGCTCTCAGGAGACCTCCCCCTCCCGGCGCGCCCTTATGCAAAGCACGATCCTGCCGCGGGTCGCAGTCTACACTGTATTGAAGCGCCGGGGGCTGGATGCTGAAAAGCTCATGGAAAAATATGTGCGGGAGGTACAGGGGCCCGCCTCCCATGACCGGTACGCCGGTCTGGAATGGGTCCCCCGGTTTTTCTCGGTATTTCGCTGGGCCTTCCGGAAAACGACCTCCTCCAGCGACGCCTGGGTCAGCACCTTTGAGGAACAGCCGGAGGAATTTGACCTGACCATCCACCAGTGTCTCTGGCATGATACCTGCGTATCATGCGGCTGTCCGGAAGTCTGCCGTTTTTTCTGCGAATGTGACAATTACGCCTTCGGTGATCTGAAAAAAGTCGGTTTCCGACGCACCCAGACATTGGGGACCGGCGGTGATTGCTGCGATTTCCATTTCTACAAGAAATAACAGAGACGGCAAAAGGACAGCGCCGTTTTTCTACGGTATCCCGCAAAGTCCCGTCAAAGGGTCCCGGAACAGGGCGATGTGGGGCGGTGAAAAGGTCCACCAGACAAACAGAAATGCCAGCACCCACAGCCACACCAGTCCCGCCACCTGGCATCCCATCTTCCAGAGCCGCCGCTGACGGTGAAGCAGATCGTCCATCCAAAATGTCACCGCCGCCGACAGATAGAAGATGGCCGCGTCTGCCCAGAGCACGTGATCTCCCCAAATGCCGGTGTAGGTATAATACAATGTGGGGATCAGGGCCAGTCCCGCCGTGACGCTGACCGCCCGGGCCGCCAGCAGGCCGTCCCGCTCTCCCACGCAGAATTGCGCCGCCGTAAAGAGGAGCACCGGGAAAAACAGCAGCTTCATGTGCTCCCATACGGATTCATTCACAGCGCAGAACACCCCCGCCAGCAGCGCCCCGCCGCTCCACCTGTACGCGAAGTGGGCCAAGGTACCCAGCACCGCCGCCGTAAGAAAGCCCGTCAGGGGCCAGAACCGCCACCGTCTCCCCATAATGACCTCCCGCACGAAAAAATGGAAGCACAGCATTTGACTGTGCTTCCATTTTATGCGATTTATTTTATTTTATGCAAAAACGGCCTGCACCAGAACCATGTACAGTACCGTGCCCCCGGCGATAGAGAACAGCACGTTCCGTTTCCACAGATGCAGCCCCACCACGGCGGCAGAGGCCAGCAGCTCCGGCGCGCCATGGGTTCCGGAGAGCCAGGAGACGTTTTTGAAGCAGTACACCGTCAGCAGGCCCATCATGGCGGGCGGCAGCACCTTGCCCAGATACAGCACCACCGCCGGCGGGTCCTTCTTCTCCGGGAAGAGCCAGAAAGGTAGCCAGCGGGTAAACTGAGTTCCGGCAGCGATGGCCAGAATGGTGATGAGGGCCTGAACGCTTGTCATTTGCACAGTTTTTTCCTCCCTCCCAGTAAAACGGCCAGCAGTAAGATCATGGCGGGGATCAGGAAATTATCCGGGCCAAACACCGCCAGACTTGCTGCGGTGCAGACCATGCCGATGATCCCGGCGGCCCGGTTTTCCTTTTTCTTCACCTGTTCCAGCAGCAGCACGATAAACAGCGCCGTCAGCGTAAAATCCAAGCCGGTGGTGTCAAAGGTAAGCAGCCCGCCCACAGCGTTCCCCAGTGTGCAGCCCACCTGCCAGTAAAGGTAGTCCAGCAGTGAGATCCAGAAGTAGAAGTCCCTCCGGGCTACGCCCTCCGGCGGCTCCAGTGTGGATACCAGAGAAAAGGTCTCGTCCGTCAGGGTGCAGATCAAAACAGGGCGAACCGGGCCGGTGCCCCGATACTTTTCCAGCATGGAAAGGCCGTAAAAGGCGTGGCGGGCATTGACCATCACGGACATCAGCAGCGCCTGAAAGGGGTCGAAAGCCGCTGTCAGCAGCGAAACGCCCACAAATTGCATACTGCCGCAGTAGCAGATCATGCTCATGGCGATGGACCAGCCGATCCCATATCCGGCGGTCCGCAGCAGGATGCCGAAGGCCGCGCCCAGGCAGAGATACCCTGTCATCACCGGGACGGTGGCGGGAAAAGCGGCCCGCAGAGCGGCGCTCCGATTTTTTACGATGGCTTCATGTTCTTCCATATGCACATACCCGTTTCACAAGCAGTTTTATACGCAGAGTATAACGGCAGGAGATTTCCCTGTCAATTCCGTTTCGGGATATAAAACTTCATGCATGAGCATGCGCACCACGAAAATGCACAAATGCCAATGCATGAAGTTTTCGTGCATCATTTCCGGTTGCCCCGCAGGGGCGAGGAAATGGCACATTTCTTATTTTGCTATGCACTATGATAAGGCCGCGCTTTCGCCCTAAGTCATCTGATACACAGCCTCATCAGCGGCTGTCTGCGCATTTTCTCAAAGACGCTTGGGTAACTTCGAAGGTCCTTACATCTTCTCTGGGGCATCCACGCCGATGAGCTTCAGGCCGTTCTTCAGCACCATGCGGGTATCGTCCGCCAGCTTGAGACGGGCGGCAGCTACCTGAGGCTCCTCGCCCCGGATGCGGCAGGCGGTGTAGAACCGGTGGAAACAGGCCGCCAGCTCCTGCAGACAGCGGTTGATGTGGCTGGGGTCATAGTCCCGCGCCGCCAGCTTGATCTCCTCGCAGTACTGAGCGATCTGCTTGATGAGGGCCTTTTCTGCTTCGCCGGACAGCAGGCTCAGGTCGGCGGTCTCCGGCACGGTCACGCCGTCAGTCTCCAAGGCCCGCAGCAGGGAGCAGATCCGGGCGTGGGCATACTCTACATAATAGATGGGGTTCTCACTGTCCTCCCGGACGGCCAAACCCAGATCGAATTCCATCTGAGTGTCGGGCTTGGCGTTGAAATACCAGCGGGCAGCGTCCACGCTGACCTCGTCTAGCAGATCGTGGAGGGAGATGGCCTTGCCGGTACGCTTGGACATCCGGACCACCTCGCCGTCCCGCAGCAGCTTCACCAACTGCATGAGCACGATATCCAGCCGCTCAGAGCCATTGAGGCCCAGCGCGTCCAGTGCGCCCTTCAGGCGGGCCACATGGCCGTGATGGTCGGCGCCCCAGATGTTGATGACCTTGTCGAAGCCCCGGACAGCGAACTTATTGCGGTGATAGGCGATATCCGCGGCGAAATAGGTGTAGAAGCCGTTGGCCCGGCGGAGCACGTCATCCTTCAGATCCAGCTTTTCAATGTCCGCTTCCTTTTTGCCCTGCTTGCGGAAGTGATCCCGCAGAATATCGGCCGTCTTCAGCCACAGAGCGCCGTCCTTTTCGTAGGTCCAGCCCTTTTCCGTCAGCAGGTCCACAGTCTCGGCTACATAGCCGCTCTCGTGGAGGGTAGACTCGTAAAACCAGGTATCGTAATGGATCTTATAGCACTCCAGATCCGTCTTCATGCGGGGCAGGTTCACAGAAAGGCCGAACTGCGCCAGCGCGTCCTGCCGCTCCTGCTCGGAGGCATTCAGCAGGCTGTCGCCGTGCTCGTCATAATAGGCCTTGGCCAGTTCCTTGATGTCCTCGCCCTGATAGCCATCCTCCGGGAAGGCGATGGAATCCTCGCCATTGATAAGCTGGAGGTAGCGAACCTCGATGGAACGGGCAAACTTGTCGATCTGGTGTCCGGCGTCATTGACATAGAACTCTCTGGACACATCCGCGCCGCAGGCGGTGAGGACGGAGGCCAGCGTATCGCCCAGCACGCCGCCCCGGGCGTTGCCCATGTGCATGGGTCCGGTGGGGTTGGCGGAGAC
>OFMC01001721.1_pt1 | contig 15818 bp, 12 predicted proteins | sample 1541271 | NCBI WGS metagenome assembly OFMC01 (sample SAMN04209252, study PRJEB22552) | human gut metagenome | biome: gut; material: feces | host: Homo sapiens | place: USA: Oklahoma | reverse complement strand
CTTGTGATTCAACTTCCCTGTAACATTCCTGATGGTCACATACATTATAAATATATATTGTCTTTTCTTTTCCATCTTTTCTTCCCCTGAATATACAGCCAATGTTAGTCTTTCCTACTGTTCTTTCTCCAAGTGTAGCAGGATCTGGAAGAAGTTCTTTTAAGAGCTGTATAGGAACAACTTCAACACCATTGACTTTTACAGGGTCAGTTCTTAACATTCCAACATTCTCAAGACATTTCATATGTGTAAGGTAGCTCTGTCCAAATGTCATAAAAAATCTTATTCTTTTAACTCCCGGAATGTTTTTAGCAAGCGATTCTATCTCCTCGTGATGTAAAAGATACATATCCTTCATTCCAACCTGTGGGAAATCATATTCTCTCTTTATAGACATAGCTGGTACTTCTACCCAGTGTCCATCTTCCCAATATGAGCCAGGTGCTGATACTTCTCTTAAATTAATCTCAGGATTAAAATTAGTCGCAAAAGGATAGCCGTGATCTCCGCCGTTGCAGTCAAGAATATCAATTGTGTCTATTTCATCAAAGTAGTGCTTAAGTGCATATGCTGAAAATACACTTGTTACACCAGGATCAAAGCCCGTTCCTAAAAGTCCCATTATTCCAGCTTCTTCAAATTGCTTCTTATAATTCCACTGCCAAGAATAATCAAAATAAGCTGAAAAACCTTCTTCCTTACATCTTTTTTCATATATAGCTCTCCACTCAGGATCTTCGGTATCTTCTGCTTCATAGTTAGCAGTATCAATATAATGCACCTTTGTCTTAAGGCAGGCATCCATTATTGTTAAATCCTGATATGGAAGTGCAAGGTTAAGCACTGCCTCTGGTTTATAGCTTTCAATAAGCTTCACAAGTTCTTCTACATTATCTGCATCAACCTTTGCTGTTGTAATTACTGTCTTTGTATCAGGCTGTAATTTATCCTTTAAAGCATCACATTTGCTCTTAGTCCTGCTTGCTATACATATCTCTGTAAATACATCACTGTTCTGACAGCACTTGTTAATTGCCACTGTTGCAACTCCACCACAACCTATTATTAATACTCTGCTCATAATTATCCTCCATTCTTTAAGCCCTGTTTATTAATTATCTTAACGCTTTCTTTTTAAACACTGTCTATTACTCTTTTCAGGCTTTCTTCTCATTTTCTTCTTCTTCAAGCATCTGTTCTACATAACCCGGAAGCATAAATGCTCCCCTGTGAAGATTAGTTGTATAATATCTTGTCTTTATACCTAACTTCTTCCATTCCTCCGGTCTGAAATCATCAAGCGGATGATATTTCTTGGAAGCAAATCCAAACAGCCAATAGCCTGATGAACAAGTTGGTATATGTGCCTGATATACACGGCTTACAGGAAATGCCTGATATGCCTTTCTGTGCATTTTCACACATTCATCTTTATCTTCTGAATAAAACGGACTTCCATGCTGATATACCATAATGCCATCACTTTTAAGTGCTTTATAACAGCTTCCATAAAATTCTTTGGTGAATAAACCTTCTGTATATCCAAATGGATCTGTCGCATCATTAATTATCAGGTCATAATCACCCGTCTTATTTCTTAAAAATCTTAATGCATCCTGAATATACACATTAACCCTGTCATCATCCAGTCCACAGGTAAGCTCAGGAAAATGCTTTCTACATACTTCAACAAGCATTTCATCCGGTTCAACAACATCTATTCTTTCTATACATTTATAATTGATAAGTTCTCTTGCAACTCCACCATCGGCTCCACCAATTATTAATACATTCTTTACATCAGGGTGGACTGCCATCGGAATATGGGTTACCATCTCATCATATATAAACTCGTCTTTTTCAGAAAATAGTATCTCTCCGTCTAATGCAAGAAATTTACCAAATTCATCTGAAACAAGCACATCAATCCTCTGACAGTCACTCTCCACCGAACACAATTGTTCTTCTATTCTCATTGAAAGCTTCACATTGCTTGTATGAAGCTCTGAAAACCACATCTCCATATTAAATAATCCTCATTTCCTGTATATACTTTCATATGGCTCTTCCACAATTATCTGTCTATACCAGAACCTTTAATTTATTAACGCTCTTGTCTTCTGTTCCCTGCATTGAACAGCCTTTTTCTTTAACATACAGAATATACTGTATAATCTCGTCTGTAATCATCTCTCCCGGTGCTAATATCGGAATTCCCGGAGGATAACACATAACAAATTCTCCTGATATTCTTCCCTCAGTCTTCTCAACCGGCATGGATTCCTTGGCAGAATAGAAAGCTTCCTGAGGTGATCTGGCTACTATTGGACTTATGAATTCTCCGCTTAACATTCCAGTACTGTCTTTTTTATATATTCTGGCTATATCTGCCAGAGCTCCGACAAGTCTTTCTATATCCTGTAATCTGTCTCCGATAGATATATAAGCAAGGATATTGCTTACATCTCCGAATTCTATCTGGATATCATATTCATCTCTTAACAGATCATATACTTCAATTCCAGCAAGTCCCAATCCAAGCGTATGAACTGACAATTTAGTGACATCATAATCATATACGCTTGTTCCATTAACAAGTTCTTTTCCATACGCATAGTATCCGCCTATTTCATTAATCTCCCTGCGTGCATATTCTGCCATATCCATTACCTTTGCAAATGACTCTTCACCCCTTAAGGCAAGATTTCTTCTTGAAATATCAAGACTGGCAAGCAAAAGATATGAACCACTTGTCGTCTGCGTAAGATTGATAATCTGTCTGACATAATCAGCATTAACACCTTTATTCGTAAGAAGTATCGAACTTTGTGTTAAAGAACCACCCGATTTGTGCATAGATACTGCCGCCATATCAGCCCCTGCTGCCATAGCAGAAACTGGTAATTGCGGCTGGAAATATAAATGTGTTCCGTGTGCCTCATCAGCTAACACTTTCATTCCGTGTTCGTGTGCCAGCTTCACTATTGAACATATATCAGAGCATATTCCATAATATGTAGGGTTATTTACAAGCACTGCAACCGCATCAGGATTTTCTTTTACAGCTTTTCGTACTGACTCCAGATTCATACCAAGTGAAATACCAAGCTGATGATTAACCTCCGGATTAACATATACAGGAATTGCACCGCATAACACTAAAGCATTAATGGCACTTTTATGCACATTCCTTGGAAGTATTATTTTATCTCCTCTCTTACAATTCGATAATATCATCGCCTGCACAGCAGATGTCGTTCCACCTACCATAAGAAATGCGTTCTCTGCACCAAATGCCCTGGCCGCTAATTCTTCTGCATCCCTTATAACTGATACCGGATGACACAGATTATCTAATGGCTTCATAGAATTAACATCTATTCCAACACATTTTTCTCCTAATAATTCCACTAATTCAGGATTGCCCCTTCCTCTTTTATGACCCGGAACATCAAATGGTACTACTCTTTTTCTTCTAAGCTTTTCCAGTGCTTCATATACTGGTGCTCTTGTCTGATCATTAGACATCTCCCTTACCTCACATACATTAAAAATAATTTCTTTAAGCACTGCCAGAAAATTTCCATAATTATGTAAAATCTTATAATTAAACTTCATAAACAGTGCAGTTTTTCTTAATCACACAAAGCTTCCTAAATTACACAAAAAAGGTGGCAGTGCTTACACACTTACCACCTTATTAGTCATAATATAATATCAACATCATTACATTAAAATATATCTGTAACTATACAATATAATGTCATAATATATACGAAATCAGCGAATATATTTCATAGACGACTTGTCTATGTCATACAAATATGCGTCACTCTTTATTGACCGTTTCACAAGATGATGTGCTTGGCACAGATTATAAAGTAATCAACTTAAAAAACAGAGCTTAATGCTCAATCAATAATAATAATGTGGTTCTACCACACCGGCAACCGACCCGCCTGTCCGTTAGGCTTAACTTTATCCTGATATGCTGTATAACTACTGCACACCTAAGATACAAGTGGTCATATTTGTATGAAATCATATACTTCCTGACTCACACGAATAAATAATATCATATATTAATGTTATATGTCAATTATTATCTGACAATCTTTTGTCTATCTTTTATCTATTTATAATATTCCTACAGCTTTCTTAGCCAGCCTGTCGGCTTCCTCATTACCTTCAACACCTGAATGTCCCTTAACTTTAACAAAATTAATGGCTATCTTATCTTTTACTGACTGCATATAATCATAATAAGCTATAGTACCTTTCTTATTACGCTTCCACTCTCCAAGTGCCCACGCTCTTATTCCCATATAATCAAAATATATATCTACACTTTTAACGCCAAGTTCTATTGCTTTCTCTACTGCCGCCATACTTCCAAGAATTTCACCGGCTACATTACGCATTGAAGCCATTTCACTATCACTGCCACTTCCTGTAATGATATATTTTTCATTATTATATACAAGAAATCCGCCATATCCATAGACACCCGTTACTATATTAAAAGAACCATCAACATACGCATAGCTCTCACTCTGGACATCATTATTCTTAAGCCTGCCAATATATTCAAGAGCTTCCTGTTCAGTTGTAAAGCTTTTATATTCAGCTCCGGCATATTGGAACACCTGACTTTTACATTCATCCCATGTTCTATATATTCCTGTATTTCTGCCTTTTCTTACTGCATAATATTTAGCCGCCATTATCAACTGCCTTTCTGTTAATCTTAATACACTCTTATAACACCAGCTATATTCTTAACTGCTGAAAGTCCCTTAAATACAGCCATAGCATCATTAAAGTTCTTCTCAAGAACTTCTGCTGTTATAATAACAAGTTCAGCAACTCCGTCTTTGCCGCTCTTCTGAACTACCTGTGCTATGCTTACACCGCTGTTACCAAGAACGCTTGCAATATTGGCAAGAACGCCCTGCTTGTCTGCAACTTCAAGTCTTAAGAAGAATTTGCTCTTAGTATCTGTTATATCCTTCACTTCAAGATTCTTATAACAGCAACAGCCAATTCTTCCGCAGGAATCGTGTACTATATTTCTGCATACATCAATTATATCACCTACAACTGCACTGGCAGTCGGCATCTGTCCTGCACCTCGTCCCATAAACATTGCATCATCCATAGCCTTACCGTGTACAAATACAGCATTAAAAGCATCATTAACATTTGCAAGAGGATGATTATTAGGTATGAGCATTGGGTGAACCTTTACTTCAATTCCGTCCTCTGTATTCTTGGCAACACCTAAAAGCTTGATTACATAGCCAAATTCCTTGGCATACTTAATATCATCTGCGGAAATCTTAGTAATACCTTCTGTGTATACATCAGCAAATGTTACTCTTGAGTTAAATGCAATAGAAGCCATAATAGCTATCTTTCTTCCTGCATCGTATCCTTCCACATCTGCTGTCGGGTCTGCTTCTGCATAACCTAACTCTGTAGCCTTTGCCAAAGCTTCCTTGTAGTCCATTCCACTCTCTGTCATCTTAGTAAGAATATAATTAGTCGTACCATTAACAATACCCATAATCTCTGTGATATGGTTACCAGTCATACTCTGCTTTAATGGTCTGATAATTGGTATTGCACCAGCTACAGCCGCCTCAAACTGAAGGTCTGCTCCTGCTTTATTAGCCGCATTGCCAACTTCCTCTCCATACTCAGCAATAAGATCCTTATTAGCTGTAACAACCTGCCTGCCAGCCTTAAGCGCCTCAAGAACATAATCCTTAGCTGGATGAATTCCACCCATAAGCTCAACAACAATGCTGATATCCTTGTCATTAATTATATCTTCCCACTTATCTGTAAGAATTTCATCTGGAATACCTTCTCTTTTCTTAGATAAATTTCTTACAAGAACCTTCTTAATAACAAGTGTTGCTCCTGTCTTATGCTTTATCTCATCACTCATAGCCTCACATAATTTGTATGTTCCAAGTCCTACTGTTCCTGCTCCAAGTATAGCTGCGTATATTACTTTATCCGACATTTTAATTATTTCCTCCATATTTTTACATTTATAAGGCCTGGCTGCCGCCACAGCAATATAATTTCATTATACTAATTCATTAATAACAGCAGTTACGATTACCACTTCAATAATTGTATTAATCTTAATTATGCCAGAGACAAATTCTATTCCGCCTCCCGACAATACACTATCCTCTTAAATTCTTAATAAACGAAGATATTCTTATAATAGATATAAGGTCACTCAGGCCCTCAACCATAAGCACAATTCCAACAAACATCATAAGTACAGTTGATGAACCAAATGGGTTAAATAATGCAACAACACCCATAACAACCATTAATGCTGCAACAATTGCCTCTATCCACCAGCGCTGTGCTTCCATATGATAGAATTCTATTGCATACTGAAGCTTTAATATACCGTCAATAATAATTATTATGGCAATAGCTGTTCCAAAAAATACTGCAATAGCTTCTGGTCTCATAACAAAGAATATTCCAAATGCAAGTAATGATATGCCCTGTACAAGTCCGAATGATACGAATACATCTTCCCTTGACATTCTGAAATATGTCATAAGCCTTAACACTCCCCATACGCATAATGCAATTCCTACTGCCCTGCATATGATAATCTGTGATACCTCAGGAAATATTGTAAGGAAAAGACCTAACACAAATAACGCTATTGATATAATTATAAGTTCGATTTTAATTCCCTTAATCTTTTTAATCATAATGTGCCTCCATTCCTACACCCATCAAAGGTGCATATTAATATTATTAGTATAGCACAGCAAAGTATTCTTTAGCAACTTACTATATAACTACGGCAATAATTATAATACAAAAATACCTTTCTGTTGTTAAGGATTGTCCCTGCAACAGAAAGGTATTCTTATCTTCATATAATCATTGTATTTTGTTGTTTTATCTTTTGATACTTAATGTATCCATATATATCAATATCTATATATAATTATCACAATACTGATATATTAACCCACATATATTATGCTCTGTCCATAGCCTGTTCAAAATCTCTAGTTCCTGCAAAGATTTCATTCTTGTATGGATTCTTCTTCTGTTCAATAGCTCTCTTAATGATAACTGAGATACAGATTACGTTAGCTACTACTGCAAGAATAGCCATTACACCCTGAGCAACTGGATATGCACCTGCGGCATTCATCTGCTCTAATGTATAATGTGTAAGTTCCATTCCTGACTTAGCTCCTGTGTACTTGTAAAGGACTGGAAGTGTAGCAAATATTCCGTCAACCTGGAATAATGGAACTACCTGTGCGAACATACACCATATTGCAAGTGTATTAGCACGGTTCTGAATCCAGCCACCCTTGTTCCATAACGCATTAGCAAATGTAGGAGCAAGAAGTAATGCAACACCACAATACCAAGTATGTGTTGGAAGGTTGTTGTATGTATATGTGAAGTTCCATATATCATATGCAACAATGAACCATATTGTCATATCTGGCCATAACATATCATCCTGCTTCTTTGATGAGTAAATCCCCCACCAGCCTGTCATACAGAAGATATTGATTAAGCCTGCGATACCGTTAAGCCAGTTCCACCAGCCACCGTAAAGCCATACACCCTCGTTAGAGAACCACCAGCCGCCATTAATTCCACCTTTGATTGCTGATTCAAAATCACTACAAACAGCGATAAGAATATTAATGGCAACGATTAAGAATGGGAATACTTTAAACCATTCTGTCTTACCTATGCTCCACTTATACTTAAGCATCATAAATCCGATACAGCCTGCTGTAGCGGCATAAAGCTTAGCATAATGGAACCATCCATTCATATATCTATATGTAGTATTATTAAGTGCCCATGAAGCACCCTGTGCAGCTCCTATCTGGATAGCCACAAAATAGATTGTAAGTGCGATTGGAATTATAATAAAGAATAACAATCCACCAAATTTAGAACGTCTTGCAAGTTCGTTACAGATAACGAGTCCTGCAAAGACAAGAACACAGCCTAATAACTGGTAAATGGCACCTTCGCCATAAATCTGAAACAACATATTACACGCCTCCGATCAAATAATTGATTATATGTTATCAATATTTTACAACATTTTAATATTTTTTTCAACAATTTAATCGTTTTTTCGTATAATTTTCGATAAATTTATAACAATCATTTTGTACATCCAAATACTTTTATTCTTCTATTTCCATTTTCTCTGATGTAATTCTAATATTGCCAACAGCTTCTTTAACCTGCTTTGCATACTCAAGGTTCTGTTCACTCATATTATATACCTGCTCGGCATTGACTGTTACTTCCTGCGTAACTGCTGATAACTGTGAAATATTCTCTACAATCTTATTATTAGAGTCTGAAAGACCTGCTATTTCTTTATTAACAACATCAATATGCTCTATAAGTGTTTCTATATTCTTGTTAAGCTGTTCAAATGTATGTGCCGCTTCAATTATTCTCTCGCCCTGCTCTTTAGTTGCCTCAACGGAAGAATTAACAGATACAACAACTTCATCTGCATTATCATTAAGTTCATTAGTTATCTTAGTAATATCTTCTGTAAAATTCTTTGTCTGTTCTGCTAACTGTCTTATCTGCTCAGCAACAACCGCAAAGCCTCTTCCTGCTTCACCAGCTCTTGCACTTTCAATTGAAGCATTAAGTGCTAAAAGGTTAGTCTGGCTTGATATATTAAGTATCATTCCAGCAATATTTTCCACGTTCTTAGTCTTTTCCTGTAATCTCTGCATAGACTCAGTAACAGACTTATTAGTATCTGTTATCTGCTCAGACTGCTTTCTTAATTCGTCCATAACAACAATATTCTTCTGTATACTGTCGTTAGAATTAACAGCCAGCTCAACCATCTGATCAGAAGCCTTTCCTGTATGTTCAATAGCCTCCTGTATAGTTGTTGTCATACTGCTCTGCTCTTCTATGCTTGTCGCTGTCATATTAGTTGCCGCAGATATCTCTTTCATACTGTTAGTTACTGTATTAGTTGTATCAACGAGTTCATTGATAAGCTTATCACTCTTCTTAGTTTCATTGCTGACAACACCTGATACCATAATTATATTATCTAAAATCTCTTTTATTCTGCTATGTTCATCTTTAGCCGAATTAACAGCATCATCATTAAACAGAATTGTTAATTTACCAACTTCCAATATAACAACACCTATAAGCACTATCATAAATATTGAACATACTGCATTAACGTCCTGTCCATATATTCCCTTTGAAGCCTGCACAGCAGTTACAATTATGTATAAAATCAACATTCCTGCCGCAGTTCTTTTCAACGACTTCTTCTCATAATAAGGAATCTGAAGTATAAATATTCCAAGAATAGCATAACTGATAAAGCTTGCATCTGTCTGCACACCAATTAACAGATATTCTATTCCAATCTCAATAGTTGACATAACCTTTAAATATCTTGTCGCTGTATTCTTTCTGTAAACTATGACATTAACAGCTGCAAATACAGCAATAAGTGCTGTGTTACAATACACAACTACTGATGGAATATTGTGATTAAACTGCTTCATCCACAGATAAAAAAGAAACATCAAACCAAGTAGAGAAGTCGCCACTATATAGAACCTATTCATTCTTCTGTTTCTTTCACTCACATCTGTGTATTTATATTTATCCTGCATTAAAAAAATACCTCCTCCGTATGTTACGTTACTATCTTTAATAGTACCACAAAAGGAGATATTTTTCTATAGTTTTATAATTATTGCAATTATTTTTCACTTTTATATCAGCTTTGTAAGCTTCTTATACATATCCTCAACAATCATTCTTATATCACGGCCCTCCTGAACAATTGTTATATCTGCATATTTCTCATAGAGCCTTTTTCTGTCCTCAAAGATTTCTTCTACTGTAGACTTGCCGTTGGATACAACACCTCTTTCTTTAAGGCTCCCTAATCTGCTCTCAAGCTCTTTTTCTGAAACTTTTAAATATATAACTGTTCCTATCTGCTTAAAATGCTCCATAGCCTCATCTCCATATACAGCACTTCCACCTGTTGCTATAATTGTATGCTCTGGAGATATTAAACAATTCACATCATTCTCAATCTTAATAAAGCCAGTATCGCCATTTTCTTCTATAAGCTGCTCAAGCGTCTTTTTATATGTATCCTGAATCACAATATCAGAGTCTATAAATGAATATCCTATCTTCTTGGCAAGTACAACTCCAAGTGTGCTTTTACCGCTTCCCGGCATACCTATAAGTATAATATTGTTCTTTGACATTTTACTCCTCGTTCCTTCCTGCAACTTAACTCAGCGTTACAGTACTATTCTCTATTCGTCTTTACTGTCTATTATCATCTGCAAAATGCTGACTTCTTTCATTACATCATCTAAAAGATTATTAATATTCCTGCTTCCATTAATAGTCTTATTACTGAGTTCCTGTGTATTCTCTGTGTTGGCAAGAAGCTCTTCACTGAATGCACTAAGGCTTTCTATCTGCTGTGTAATCTCATTGTTGCTTGTTGTGATATTATCCATATAATTGTATTCTTCGTCTATCTTTACCTGAATATCCCTTATGTCATCTCTTATCGCATCAAATGATTTCTTTGACTGGTTCACTAATTCCATCTGGTTCTCATTGGCCGAAAGAAGATTATTAACACTAAACCCAGCTTTCTCAGCCTGCTCTGCCAGTGCTACGATAATATTCTCTATCTCCTCTGTTGACTTTTGTGTCTCCTCTGCAAGCTGCTTAATCTGCTGTGCAACTACTGCAAAACCTGCTCCTGCCTCACCTGCTCTCGCAGCTTCTATGCTTGCATTAAGTGCAAGGAGTGCTGTCTGTCTTGTAATTCCGTTAATCATTCCAAGAATCACTTTAGCTTCTTCTGTCTTAGCTGTAAGCTCATTCATAGCACCACTTACATCACTGCCAATATCACTGCTGTTCTTTGATACATTTTCAAGCTGTTCCATATTGATATTGCCTGTCTTAGTAATATCTGTTGTTGTATCGAACTGCTTCTTGATATCCTCAATAATCGTTCTTGCATTCTCTGTAAGCTCCCCAATACTCTCTGTCATCTCAAGCTGGTTCTGCACTGTTCCTGCAAGCTCATTAGCACCTGATACCATCTGTGATACTGCAAGCTGGCTTCCTTCCGCCTGTTCCTGCATATTCTTTGACTCATCATTGATATTGTCAATCTCTTTGCAGAGGTTATCATTAGCTTTGATTATCTTATCAAGCATATCATCAGTCTTAGCCTTCTCTGCTTCAATTGTCTCAAGCTTATAAGCTGATATATGTCCAAGTACATCTGTTGTAATATAAGAAAATGCTACAACAAGTGTCATAAATGCAATCTGTATTTCATAATCAACCATATCACTGCTTGTTATTCCAACATTAACATATTGGATAATAATATATACAATATTAATAAGTGCACTTGCAATACCAACCTTTAAGGTATACTTTTTATCTGCAAACATAGATATTGCAATTATCATAGGAATTGCATAAGTAAATGAAAGAATACTTACTGATGTCCATAATACAAAGGCATATAATATTCCATAGCCTATTGCCGTAATTGACCTGACTATTTTACTCTCAGCATTTTTCTTATATGCGAATGCTGCCATAATAACCGGCACAATAAGAATAATCGAAAATACAAACACATATCCTGCCGTTCTATTTCCCTTAACAAGTTCCATTATATATGCCGCCAAAAGTACCATTGATATAATCAAGTAGCACTGCAGCAACTTTTTATTAACATAGCTTTTTTCGTTTAAATTGTTACCATCCTTAGTGTCTTTAGCCATGAGAAAATCCTCCATATTAATTGGCGTGAAGTTAAAAGTTACCAGTTAAGTTTATCTGTCTGCAGGAATTATAAATATCCATATAAGCGAGCTTATAAGAAGCATCATCGGATAGAAAAGAACCGGAAGTATCTGAAATGCTGACATCTCATAACCAAGCTCATTAACCGCTGATATAGCAACAAGCATCTGTGCTCCATAAGGAATAATCCCCTGAAATACACACGAAAATGTATCAAGAAGCGAAGCTGCTTTTCTATTGGATATTCCATAATCTGCTGCCATCTCCTTAGCGATTGGATTAGCCATAACTATCGCTACTGTATTATTCGCTGTTGCAATATCCATAGCCCCGACCAGAAGCCCCATACCAAGCTGTCCGCCTTTCTTTCCTTTAAAAGTTCTTTTAACCCAGCCTAGAAGTGCCGTAAATCCGCCATATTCCCTTATTAAGGTACACATAGCAGACACAAGAATGGCAACCATACAGGTTTCAAACATTCCAGATACGCCCGAACCCATACTTGTTATTAATTCAAATACACCAATATGACCTGTCACAAGCATAATAAATGTTCCTGTTACAATTCCTATCAGCAGCACAACGAATACATTTATTCCTGCTATTCCACCAATAAGCACGAATACATATGGTATTACCTGAACAAGATTATACTCGTGTGTTACTCTTCCTGAAATATCTGTTCCAAATGAAAGTATAAGTATAATTACAAGTGTGACAACCGCTGCCGGAAATGCAATCCAGAAGTTCTCCCTGAACTTGTCTCTCATAGCACAATCCTGTCCATTGCACGCCGCAATTGTTGTATCTGATATAAATGATAGGTTATCACCAAACATCGCACCGCCCATAACAGATGCAACACATAGTGCCATATTAAATCCAGAAGCCTCTGATACCGCAGCCGCAATCGGTGTTATAAGCGTTATCGTCCCAACTGATGTACCCATCGCTGTTGACACAAAACATGCAACAATAAAAAGCACTGCAACTGCAAACTTAGCTGGTATAAGATTAAGCATAAAATATGCCACACTTTCTGCACTGCTTCTTCCAACAACACCTACAAACACACCTGCTGTCAGGAATATAAGAAGCATAGTTATAATATTCTTATCAGCAAGCCCCTGCGCCATGATTTCCAGCTTTCCGTCAAAACTTATCTTGCGGTTCTGCAGGCATGCCACCAGAATCGCCGCAAGAAATGCGATAATGATCGGAACATTATAGAATCCCATCGGAATCTTCATTACATATTCAAATGCGATTCCAAGCCCCAGATAGATACACAAAAATACGCCTATCGGCAGTAATGCTGCCGCATTTCCTTTTTTCATTCTTCTTTATCCTCTCATTTCTTTTTTCTTCTAACCGATTCCTCCGAGAACAATTCCAAGGATCAGCACAATAAAACATACCGGTACATAAAAATATTTACATATTGTATAATACTGTTTCGTAAATGGTGTCTCTCTTCCTGTATTAACCTGTTTTTCCACGAATGCCTTACCGCATACCCAGAAGAACATGATTCCTGCAAGCCCGGCTCCAAGCGGACAGATATAGATAGACAGCACATCCATCCAGTCTGACACGATGCCCTGGATCAGCAGGGACACGATCACTCCCACAATTCCCGTAAATGCACATGCCGGCACTCTTCCAAGCTTGAATTTTTCCTGCACCGTAGCGATCGGAGCCTCATACAAGTTGATCAACGATGTCATACCCGCAAGTAATACCGCAACAAAGAAGATGATTGCGATCAGCCATCCTCCCGGCATTCCTTTGATCAGATTCGGGAGAAAGATGAACAATAGTCCGGGACCTCCCTGATCCAACTGCGCTCCCGTTGTTGCCATCGCCGGAATGATAACGAGTGCGGCAAGAATTGCTGCAATCGTATCAAATAATGCAACTCTTCCTGCAGAAGCCGGAATGTCCTCTTCATCCGAAAGATAAGATCCATAGATCAATGTTCCATTTCCTGCTACCGACAGGGAAAAGAATGCCTGACCAAGTGCAAAGATCCACGTTGCCGGATCTTTGAATGCCTCTGGATCTACTCTGAAAATATAACGGTATCCTTCACTTGCTCCCGGCTGGAATCCGACATAGATTCCCAGAATCACGAACAATGCGAAGAATATCGGCATCATGATCTTATTTGCTTTTTCAATGCCGCTTCCGACACCTAACATCAGAATCAGCATACAGGCCACAAGCGCAAGTATCTGCCATATATTATTACCAAATGCTGATGCCATCTTACCAAATGCCGCCCCGAATTCATCCACATTTTCAGGCGAAAGTGTTGCTCCTGTAAATGTTCCAACGGCATATCTTAGGATCCACCCCATTACAACCGTATATCCGATCGCCATGGCAAGTGATCCGAATACAGGGATCATCCCCAGTGCTTCTCCGACTTTTCTCTTTCCTTTTTTCTCACAGGCAATTCCAAATGCATCGATTGGACCGGCCTTTGCCGCACGCCCAAAACTCATCTCCCCGATCACTCCCGTCGAACCGATCAGTATTACAAATATAAAATATGGTATCAGAAATGAACCGCCTCCATACAATGATACTCTTGTTGGGAACATCCAGATATTTCCCATACCGACCGCTGAACCGATACAGGCACAGATAAATCCCCATCTGCTGCTAAATGATTCTCTTTTATTCATAATTTTCCCTCTCCAGCCATTGGGGACGGGGTTTTTGGTCTTTTTACTGTCCCTGCCGGCTCAAAATATTCCATACACATGGTAGATTTCTCTATTTTAGCATGATTGCTATAAAAACGTCAAAAAAAAGGGGATATAAACTTATCCCCTTAGTGTCGCCACCATCCTTTTCGGCATTGCAAGCACATCCAGTGCTTCCTCTATCGATCTGGTACAGATATCAACATTTGCAATCAGTCTTCCATACGCACCTTCCGCCTCTATAATTCCAACACTGAGTTCTGCTATCCTGCACATAGGCAGGTCATTCCGTCCGTTTCCTACTGCAATACACCGTTTTCCACCCAGTTGCTCTATGATTTTTCTTTTTTCTTCTGCTGCCGCATTACCAGGAAATGTCTGTATCTTTAACGGTAGTCCTTCACATATCTTTCTCGCAGTTCCATGTGTATCTGCTGTCAGAACATAAATCTCATATATTCCACTCAGCTTTTTCAGCCGTTCCTTTACACTTTCGGGTATTATGCCATCTTTCGCAATAGTTCCGTTATAATCCAGAATCAGATATTTTAGATCCATCGTTTTATATCCGGGAATTTCTATTCTCATACGTTCTCCTTTACTCTTACATATACTGTATCTGCTCTCTCGCAGGTTCGGATGACGGATGCTCAAAGAATGTCTTTGTGTCTGTCACTTCCAGTACTCTTCCCTGATCCATAAAGATAATCTGATCTGCAATTCTTTTTGCCTGTGCCAGATTATGTGTTACGATCACAAATGTATATTTTCCCTTTAATTCCAGAAGTGTCTCTTCTATCGCAATGGTATTCTTCATATCAAGCGCAGAACACGGCTCATCCAACAGCAGAATTTCCGGATTCACACACAAACTTCTTGCTATGGCAAGACGCTGTTTCTGTCCACCGGATAATTTTTTTGCAGACTTCTTCAGTTGGTCTTTTATTTCATCATATAGTCTTGCTTTCTGCAGACACTCTCTGGTGATCCGCTCTATTTCTCCGGCTTCTCTAATTCCATGATATTTCAGGACGTATGACAGATTCTTCTCTATACTGTACGGAAATGCGATCGGTTGTTGAAATACCATTCCGATTCTGGTTCTTAATACTTCCGTTGAAAGTCCTTTAATGTCTTCGCCGTCAAGAATGATCTTTCCTTTATAAAAGCCGCCCTCCTCTTCTATCATTCGGTTTAATGTCTTTAAAA
>OFMC01001702.1_pt1 | contig 15997 bp, 6 predicted proteins | sample 1541271 | NCBI WGS metagenome assembly OFMC01 (sample SAMN04209252, study PRJEB22552) | human gut metagenome | biome: gut; material: feces | host: Homo sapiens | place: USA: Oklahoma | reverse complement strand
CTATCTGTTCTATCTTTTCTTTTTCCTGCTTTTCCTCTCGCTGTATATCATATTCTTTCTGCATCTTTTCAATATGTTCCGCAATCTCTTTGTTACCTTCTTCTGTTCCCTCCAGATACTTTAATGTTTCCTTCATAAGATTTATCAGATTGGATTGTGAAGCACGGTAATGAATCTCTCCGTTCTGCAGACTGTCAGAATATACATTTAAAACATTGCTTAAAAGGGTAAGGGTCATTTTGTCTGGCTGTTGTGTACCACTCTCAATCTTTCTTAATTCATCCGGCGATGACAATGTAAGTCCAGCTAATTCTTCCAGACTATATCCCCGTTCTTTTCTTAATCGCAGGATACATTCTCCCATTTTTTCTAATCTTACAGGCATTTCTTCAGTTCCTCCTTCTTAATCATCTTTTTTGGTTCTTCCTTTGGTTTCATATCCAGTTCTGCATTTATTTTAGTCAGACGTTCCTGTACAGACCTTAATTCATTTTCCTTTTCAAAAGGTTTCTTCACTTCTTCTCTTGCCTGAACAAGCTGCTGTCTTGCCCCTTCCAAACGTTCCTCTGCAACCTCTTTTTGTCCTGGCATTTTTCTTAATGCCGTAAGGATACGTTCTATGTTGCGTACAGGGTCTTTCTTTACTTCGACAGTAACGGAGGATTCTCTTGTCAGCTTTACATAAAAATTATTATCAAAAAGAGAATACGAGACCTTCATTTTGAATCCCTTAAAAGTCCCTATGTCTGCGGCATCTGTATGTTCCTTTTTCATTTTTGTACACGCTTGTACAAGAATCTCACCTGCTGTCTTTTCATCATTATAGGTAATCCCATATATTTCCATTGAAAAAGGTGTGTTTAAGGCAGTATCTAAATGGATTATGTCTGCTTCATATGCTGCAGTCAGTTCTTCATATTTTGCAATCTGCTGTGGGTATTCTACCGCAATCGCATCCTGGAGCCGGAACAGGTTACTTTCATAGTTTGCTTTCAGCATCTTTAACTTCGTTACCTGTATATCCAGGTCCATTTTTTCCTTAATCTTAGGGTTTCCCGTTGCAAGGGCTTTTACCTCTGCATAAGATAAGGCAGCTTCATCCACATCCTGACAGGAACGGACTGGGGATTTTGAAGTCATGATCTGTCCAATGAACTTCTGTTTATTCTCGATGAGCTGCCAGGAATAGGCATCAAACGTATTTTCTGTGATATAACGAAATATCTTCACTTTTTCATTTTGATTTCCCTGCCTTAATATACGTCCCTCTTGCTGTTCTATATCTGCAGGTCTCCACGGCACATCTAAATGATGCAGGGCGATGAGTTTGTCCTGTACATTGGTTCCTGCCCCCATTTTCGAAGTGGAACCGAGCAGGAAACGTACCTGTCCAGAACGTACCTTTGTAAAGAGTTTTACTTTCTGTACATCCGTATTGGCATCATGGATAAAAGCAATCTCCTGTTCTGGTACTCCTTTCTGCATCAGTTTTTCTTTCAGGGCATCATAGACATTAAACGTCCCATCTTTTTTAGGTGTAGAAGAATCACAAAAGATAAGCTGCGCTGACTTCTGCTCTTTTGTTTCGTTCCATATCTCAAAACATTTTTCTGCACAGGCAGAAACTTTATTATTTTCCGTATCTGGGAGCATATCATTTATGAGACGCTGGTCTAATGCCAGTTTACGTCCATCGGTCGTAATCTTGAGCATGTTATCTACCCTTGGATCTACTGCACCGCCCCTGACCTGTTCTGCACGTTCCGAAAAGGCTTCCACCATTTCTTTCTGTTCCTCACTCGGCTTTAATACTTCATTGATATATTCTGCTTCCGGTACAGGAAGATTCAGCATATCTGCAGTCTGAATATCCGCAGCTTCTTTAAATATGGAAATCAGTTCTGGAAGATTAAAGAAACGGGCAAATCGTGTTTTTGCACGATAGCCCGTCCCTTCCGGTGACAATTCGATTGCCGTAACTGTTTCTCCAAAAGTTGCTGCCCACGAATCAAAATGTCCCATTCCCATATTCATTAAAGTATCATACTGGAGGTATCTCATAATGGTGTATAATTCAGTCATACTGTTTGATACAGGTGTTCCCGTTGCAAACGTGATTCCCTTTCCCCCGGTAATCTCATCCATGTACCTGCATTTCATAAACATATCTGAACTTTTCTGTGCATCGGTCTGTGAAATGCCTGCCACATTCCGCATTTTTGTGTATAAAAAAAGGTTCTTGTAAAAATGTGACTCGTCCACAAACAGCCTGTCCACGCCTAATTGCTCAAAAGTCACCACATCATCCTTTCGTGTCTGGTCATTCAGTTTTTCCAGTTTTGCTTTCAGGGTTTTCTTTGTCTTTTCCATCTGCTTGATCGTATACTGCTGTCCCGCTTCCTCTTTTGCTGCTTCAATAGAATAGGTAATATCTGCGATCTGATCTTCCAACAATGAAATCTGCCTTTCCCTGGAAAGCGGGATTTTCTCAAACTGGCTGTGTCCGATAATGACCGCATCATAATCCCCTGTTGCGATTCTGGAACAGAACCGTTTTCTGTTTGCCGGTTCAAAGTCTTTCTTCGTTGCCACCAGAATATTTGCTCCCGGATATAAGCGTAAAAAATCGCTTCCCCACTGTTCCAGCAAATGGTTCGGAACCACATAAAGACTCTTTTGTGCCAGTCCCAGACGCTTGCTCTCCATACCGGCTGCGATCATCTGGAACGTCTTGCCTGCACCTACACAGTGTGCAAGCAGGGTATTATTTCCATAAAGGATATGTGCCACCGCATTTTTCTGATGCTCCATCAGCTTAATTTCCGGATTCATTCCGACAAACTGAATGTGACTGCCATCATATTCCCTTGGCCGGATGCTGTTAAACCGTTCATTATAAATTTTGCAGAGTGTTTCCCGTCGGCTCATATCCTTAAAAATCCACTCTTTAAACTCTTCCCGGATCAGTTCCTGCTTCTGCTGTGCCAGGGTGGTTTCTTTCCGGTTCAGTACCCGGTGTTCCCCATCCGCATCATGTATTGTGTCATAAATTTTTGTGTCACGCAGATTCAGTGCGTCCTCCAACAGTCTGTAAGCATTTGCCCTCTGTGTTCCGTAAGTTGCGGTGGAAAGCGGGTTATTGCTGCTGTCCACGTTCTTTCCTTTTACGTTCCATTGTCCGGTCACTTCCGCATACTGTACTTTGATACGCTCATAATTGATATGCTGTCGTGGTGTATGGAATGTTTCTGCCATGAACTCTGTAATATAGTCCGGCGAAATCCATGTTACACCAAGCCTTGCTTCAATCTCGGAAGCGTCCAGATATTTCGGCTGTACCCGTTCCAGTGCCTGTACATTGACCATATATTCCGGGTGGTTCTCTGCAAACTGCTTTGCAATGTTCAGCTTCTCCCTGACATTCCCGGAAAGATACTCGTCGGATGGCTCCCATTTATCCGTAAGCGGATTCTTGAAGATAACACCCGTAAGCTCCTCTGTGACCTCTTCCTCTGTTTTCTCGGTAAGCTCCATCATATAAGGAATATCCACTTTTGCCTTTTCCCCGATAGATACCGCCAGTGCCTCACTTGCAGTGTCTACCGATGTTACCGGCTCTGCCCTGCGGATCGTCCTTTTCGTAAATATGTCTGCTTTCCGCTTCAACTCGCCCTTTTCGTCCAGAAATTCAAGGGAAGTCAAAAGGCAATAGCTGCTGTCCATGCTGAACGCCCTTTTATTTGCATTGCTGCTGAGTAGTCCATACTTGGCAGTAAAGCTGTCATAAACCCGGTTCAATTCAGCCTGTAAGCTGGCAACCTCTTCATCACTGCATTCTTCCAACTGCCGTTCCAGAAGCCTGTTTGTTGCATCCCGGATAGCAACCATACCTCTGACACGCTCGCCTGTCACAACGGGAAGTTCCATCTTATTCATAACAGAATTTTCCCTGTAATAAATGTCCTCTCCGACAAGTGCAAAGCTGAAGTTCTTAATGTTCGGATCTGCCGGTATGGATACCACCTGTTCTTCCAATTCCGTATCCGAAATCTCCTGCTCTGTAATAGTTCCCTGGATATGCTTTACCGCTTCTTTTAACTGCTCTGCCAGATCTGCTCCCTCTTTTGCCTTTACCGTCACTTCCTGTTTTCCGTACTGGGTACTTTCTGTTGTGAAATCTCCAAGCACCATTTCCGGATGATTAGCAAAATAGGAATTGACTGTATAACCTTCTGGTGTGGTTTTTAACTGTACCCAGTCTGGTTCTGTGATCGCAGCCCTGTCCCTTTTCTGGAAAAACAGAAGATCCGCAACCACACTGGTATTGGCATTTCTCTGGAAAGCATTGTTCGGTAAACGGATCGCCCCAAGCAGATCTGCCCGGTTTGCGAAATACTGTCGGACTTCCGGATTCTGCTTATCCATCGTACCGCTTGATGTGACAACTGCCACCACTCCACCCGGACGTACCAGATCTAAGGATTTTGCAATAAAATAATCATGGATCATAAAATGGTATCTGTCATATTTGCGGTCACTGACCTGATATGCCCCAAACGGTACATTTCCAATCACGCAGTCAAAAAAGCTGTCCGGGTAACTGGTTTCCTCAAATCCCTGTACTGCAATCCTGTTCTTCTGGTAAAGCTGTTTTGCAATCTGCCCGGAAACCGGATCAAGTTCTACGCCATACATACTTGCAGCACTCATACTTTCCGGTAAAAGTCCCATAAAGTTTCCTACTCCACAGGACGGTTCCAGTATATTTCCCTGTTTCAGTCCCATATTTCCAAGTGCTTCATACATAGCCTTGATGACTGTCGGAGAAGTATAAAAGGCATTCAGCGTTGATGCCCTTGCTGCACTGTATTCTTCTGGTGTGAGGACTCCTTTTAACTGCGTGTATTCCTCTGCCCAGACACTGTTTCTTTCTTCAAAAGCCTGTGGTATACCGCCCCATCCAACATATCTTGACAACACTTCCTGTTCTTCCGGTGTTGCTAATCTCTGATCCTGTTCCAGTTCTTTCAGCAGCCGGATAGCTTCCATATTTGCTTTAAACTTTGCTTTCGGACCGCCAGCACCAAGGTCATCATCTGTAATATGGAAATTATGAGGTTCCTGTTCCTGCACCTGTTCATTTTGCAGATATGGTAAAAATTCCCCCTCATAGCCAAACAGTTCGTTCTCTCCTGGAATATAATTTCGTCCAGTTTCCATACATCGGAAAATATCAGCTTTTGATGAACCACTTGCCTCGTAGAATCCTGCGTAGGAATATAAAATATCATCTTGTCGCTCGTAGGTAGTCAAGTGCAATTCTGTATTTCCCCTCGTCTGGTTTACCAGTTCTTTCCCTTCCAGACCTTGTGGAAGAACCCCCACTGCTTTAAAATGATACCCTTGATATTCAAATACATTCTCGTCCCATTCTTCCTGCACAATTACGGATTCCGACTCAGATTCTGATTCTGGTTCTCCTTTTTGTACCTCCTCCACTTCTGCAGCCGATTCTTCCACTTCTGGTTCTTCTGCATTTTCTTCTGGTTCGGAAGCACTCACAATATCAAATAAAGACATCTGATATCCATTTAAGCCATCTGCCTGATCTGGTACTTCCTGTACCGGAAAAATCGTATAGCTGCCTTCCACATACTGATGTACTTCCGTCAAAAGCTGTAATTTCTTCTCATAAGTTTCATTTACTGCTTCAAAATCCAATGGCAGCATCGCCAGGGCATCATCCATCGCCTGTAACAGCTTCTGCGACTGCTCCGAATCATTCAGCATAACAGGAAGTTCTTTTCTTGCTTCTTCATTAAAGAAATCCTGCTTAAATGGACGCTCGATTTCTTCTGGCAGTCTTGCATAAAAACTGATCACTTTTCCTGCAATCCGTTCCCTCTCATATTCCGGCATACGGGAATAATCTGCGGAACGTAAGAACTGCTGGTTATCAATCAGGTAGCCGATTCTTTTTGCCACTTTTGCCCAGGGCAGCAACACCGAAGTATCTGGATTCCCATAGTCCCCTCTCTCCAGCTTCAGACCTTTCCCGTCATAATCTGCATGTGAATCATCTGCCCCACATAAAGCATGACTACAACCACCTGTTCCATATTTTTCCTTGATAAAATCTGTCCTTGCCTTATCATCTTCATTCAGGAGATAAAAAGAATAGGTAGAAAGCCTTCCATCGGAATACGGACCACCACCGGCAAGAAAAGCATCTATTTCATCCTGAGTAATAAATACCTTATGTTCCTGCCATGCGAATTCATCTCTTGCACTGTATGGAATTACTTCTGCAGCAAATTTCTGAAACTGACCGGATATTCTGATCGGATTATAGGTGCGGAACCGCATAATGCTTTTATCTTCCTCATAAGCCATTGCCAGTCCTTCCAGACGCTCATTCAGATCTGTCAGCCACTGCGGATCTGTCAGTTTTTCTTCCAGATAATCAGTAATTTCCGGATAAATACTGTGAAGATGTGGTAAATCCTCTTCATCAAAGACAAGTTCTGCTACCCCCTCTGCCATATCCGCTTTCATATAGGCAAGTGCCTGGGCATGTTCCTTTATTGCATTCTCCCTTGCAACATCAAGTACGGACTGCGGCGCATACTCGCCTTGTTTCAAAAGCTGATGGATACGGCCACTCACATCTTCCCAGGATAAAAACGCTTTATCCAGAATCTGATCAGTAACGGTATGCCCTACTGCAATCTGCAATCCGGTTTCGTCAAACCAGACTGAATATTCCATACCATTGATTTCAAAGCCTTTTCCACCAATTCCATACTCCCTCTTCACAAATTCCGTATATTCTTCCGGTGTCTGTTCACTCATAAAATTATAGATAATACGAAGCTGGCTTTTACTTCGGTTTCCCCCGGTTCTTAAAACCTCATCAACCACTTCACTTGGAATGGCAATCTCCCCGGCATAGAGGGCAGCTATTCTCTTTTCAATTTCCCTTTTCTGTTCATTTACAGATGGAAGTTCGGGCAAAGATAAAGCAGAGGCAATTTCTTCCTCTGCTTTACTTAACTGATCTTCACTTGTGTCTTCAATTAGCTGTATACCAATTCCGTCAAGATGCTCTCTTCCGCTGTTGCCATCAGACTGTTCATATGTGCTGTCCACGCCATCGGGTTCTCTTCTTTCGATGGTGCCGGATTCTTCTCCAACAGTTTCGCCATCTGTACTTCCAATCTCTTCTGTGCTGTTTTCTCGATCTCTTCCAGATGGCTGTTCAGTTTCCCAGTCAGTAACAGGCTCTGATACAGGCTGTTCTTGTGTTCCTTCAGAAATGTCCTCCGCAGCATTCCGTATTTCCCGATCTGTACCTCTGTCTCCTGGATTGTCAGATTCGGAAACAGATAATCCCCTTTGCGATGATATGTCAGTTCCATGCTCATTTCCTCCTTCATTTTCCTGTGGATATTCGTCTTCTATGATTCTGCTGTTGTCCTCTTTGCTTTCACGAATTAACGTGCTAAATTTATTATAATTCCTTTCTTCCGAATTTTCAATACCCTTTTTCATTTCTTCTAATGAAATACGGTGTACAAATCTTCCAATATCCACTAGCACAGACTCACTGGCCATGCTCGTTGCATTTCCAATAAATGTCAACACTGATAAACTGTTATAGTCTGTGATATGTACAAAGTCCATTTCTTCCTGCCGTTCCAGTGGATCAAGTCCACATCTGGAAGCCAGCGTATAATAAATGCTGTCTGTCAACAAACTACGAAATTCGCTGCGGATGGTATCTTCTTCCAGCTCCTCCAGGTACGTTCCTTCTGTCACATACGTCAAGCCATCCAGATATTCATCCAGGTTTTCTTCCACCATGTATTTTGCTGTTGCCATCAGTGCATCAGAAAGATTGCCTGCATCCTTAGCTTCCAGTCCGTAAACTTCTTCTAAATGGTTTAATAAGGCATCTTGTTGTTTCTCCTGCAACTGCCACAAATACGGTGTTCTTCCACCTTTTACCTTATGAGTATCCTGAATATCAAATACATACCGGAGTCTTGTTTTCTGCATAGTTTCATCTAAAAGAGCAATTCCCTTTGCTCCTCGATTTACCCACCGCACCATTTTTTCATTCCATAATTCCAAAGAAGCACAGGCAGTTGCTTTTGGACGCTGTGCGTGAATCAAAAGCTGATCCATAAATGGATACCGATACAGCCTGGCTGCAGTATCCAGATAATTCATCCAATCTCTCGGTGAACTGCTGATACGGGTTGCATGATATTCTGCAAGTCCCCGTATCTCATCTAAATGAGCCATAACTCATTCCTCCTTCCGTCTGTGCTTTATTTCTTCTTTTTAGGAAACTCAAGACTGAATCTGGCTTTTCCATCTTCCAGCCCTAGTACCAGATTGGCATCAAATTTGCTGTCTTTTTTCTTGGAGTACAATCCTTTCACATGGGTACTCCCCTTTTTCAGAAGCTCCACCGCCATCTTTTTATCCATCGACTTTTTCATACTTTCCAGAAAGCGGTTCGACTTCCACAGAGCAAACGGACAGCTTCTGTCAGAGCAGTAATAATTGGTCTTTCCCTCGTATACGTCAGAACCACACACCGGGCATTTTCCAATTACTTCCCTTGCAGTCTGAAAACGGTTCCGTTCTTCTTCCGGGATTGCCCTGCACAAAGAAAGAATCTCATTAATCATGGATACAATCCCATTCATAAATTCATCTTCCTGGATTTTCCCCTTTTCCATCATCAGAAGCTGATTCTCCCATTCTGCTGTCAGGCTTGCAGATTTCAGATTCTCCGGCATTACATGGATCAACTCACATCCTGCCACTGTAGGAAGAATCTGTTTTCCTTTACGTTCTGCATACCCCGAAGCTACCAGCTTCTCGATAATATTAGCTCTGGTTGCCGGTGTCCCAAGTCCTTTTTTCTCTGTTTCAGAATCAAATTCCTTATTCCCTGCTGTTTCCATTGCAGCAAGCAGGGTATCTTCGGTAAACATCTTCGGCGGAGAAGTGTAATGTGTACTCTTCTCTGCTTTCACAGAGGCAAGAGTCATTCCTTCCTCATATCCTTCTGGAAGTTCTGTCTTATTATCCGGTTCATCAGATTTCTTATCCTTTACACAGTATTTCCGAAAGGCTTCTTCCACTTCTTTGAAGCCCATCTGCACAGGCAGCTTTCCTTTTGCAGTAAATTCATGTTCTTTGCACTGTACGGAAATTTCTGTCTGCTCATAAAGGTACTCTTCCCCTGTTGCCTGAACAAGCTGCTGTCCGATCAGCATCAGCAGATTTTTCTTTCCACTAGAAAGTCCTCCCATGCCTTTTTCCATTGCTTCTTTTGTCGGCAGTATTGCATGATGATCAGATACCTTTGCATTATTAACCACACGATCTATGTTTCCTCCAGTCTGCCCAGATTCCAGAAACGGGAGAAAATCTGTCATGCCTTCGACAAGCATTTTTACCGTTTCTTTCATATCTTCGGTTACATACTGACTGTCTGTTCTCGGATAGGTAACCATCTTTTCTTCATACAGCTCCTGCAACATATCCAGTGTCTTCTGGGCAGTGTATCCGAAAAAACGATTTGCTTCCCTCTGCAGACTGGTCAAATCATAAAGTTTTGGTGGGAAAGTCTTTTTCTGTTCTCTTTTTACCCTTGTAACCAGTGCTTCTGTCCCATCACAAAGTTTTCTTAATTCTTCCGCTTCCATTTCTAACGGGATACTCTCTGATGTTACCGTAAGTTTCCCATCTGACAGGGAAACCTTATAATAGGCTTCTTTCTTGAAATGCTCAATTTTCTCTTTTCTTTCTGTCAGCATGGCAAGCGTTGGTATCTGCACTCTGCCAACTACCAGACGTTTAAAATATCTGGTTGTGTAAGCTCTCGTTGCGTTCATTCCAATCAGCCAGTCCGCCTGTGCCCTGCATACCGCAGCATTACAAAGCCCTGCATATTCTCTCCCGTCATTTAGGGACTGGAATCCTTTCAGGATCGCTTCATCTTCCATTGAGCTGATCCACAGACGCTTCACTGGTTTTCGACAGTCTGCCAAATCATAAACTCTTTTAAAAATCAGTTCTCCTTCTCTTCCAGCATCACAGCCATTGACCAGATACGCTACATCTTCCCGGTTCATTAAGCTGCACAACACTTCAAACTGCTTCTTTTTATCTTCCGATACCTGTACTTTCCATGCTTTCGGGATGATCGGCAAATCCTCAAACTGCCATTTTGCATATTTTTCGTCATAAATTTCCGGTGGTGCATATTCTGCCAGGTGTCCCAGACACCAACTGACAATGCAACTGTTTCCCTCCAGATACCCGTCCTCTCTCTGATAAGCAGATAAATTTTTTGCAAGACTCTGTGCCACACTTGGTTTCTCTGCAATCACTAAAAATTTCGCCATATTTTCCTCCTGTTCCTGTCAAAAAGGCAGTCCATAAAGAACTGCCCTTTCTCCATACCTTATAAATTTTTGTTATTTCTGCTGATCTTCTGCATTTTCTTCATCTTCATTGATGTAACTGTCATCAGCAAATTCCAGACCTTCCTCTACAATACCGTCCTCTTTTTTCTTTCGGAATTTACTTAAAGCAAAAGCAGCTAAACTGCCGAATACCAGTACAATGCCGCCACCCAGGACTGCAGAACCAAACATTTTATTACCACTGGATTCCGGTTTTACTTCTGTTTCTGGCTGTACGGTAGTTTCCGGTTCTGGTGTTGTGGTTATTTCCGGAAGAACAACTGCAGATTCCTCTTTTTTCTCGGTTTCCTCATTTTCATCTAAGAACTCTGCCAGATCCTGTTCATCTACCAGTGACATCATGTACACATTTTCAGAAGTACCGGAACGATCAATAACCATATAAAAGGTATTTCCATTCTTTGTCTGGACAGTCAAAAACTGCTTGGAGCTGTCATTCTCCTTATCATCCACAAGTTGTCCGTTTCCCGGCGTGGAAAATGGTGTTCCCTCTGTGGCAGGCTGCTCCGTCGGCTGTTCTTCTATCACCTGTTCCGCAGTTTCAGTCTGCTCTGCGTTTTCATTTGCCTGTGCAAATGCAGTCACGCCGGCAGAACCAATCAGCATCGTTGCCGACAGCATAATCATTAAAACTTTTTTCATTACTTTATTCTTCATCTTCCAAATCCTCTCTTTCTTCTATCAGTCCAGTTGACATTTCGCTATCCATATTTTCTTCTTTCTTTATACCCGTTTCAGAGCTATCCATAGAAAGATTGCCCTCTTCATCAAACTGCATGGTAACTGTTCCGTTCTGAATTCCATCCAGAAAAGTCAGCATCTTTCGGCTGTCCATTTTCATGGAACGGATTGCCTTAATGATTTCTGCATCTTCCATCTGCTTTTTCTGGATTCTCAGTTGCCTTACATGCTCCTGCAGTTCCAGAATCTTGTTTTCAGTTTTCTGAATGTCATCCAGAACCTTTTTTAATCGCATATTCATGTCTTGTTCGCTCCCTTCTAGTGAAGTCTGCCAAATGCCATAAAATGTTGCTGCCAGTAAGAACTTGCAATGCTTGTATACTGAATCGGATTTCCACAATGGATCATCATGTTATTTCCCACATAAATTCCAACATGGCTCGCTCCCGGCGTATCATAAGTTCCCTGGAAAAAGATCAAATCGCCCGGCTTTGCATCAGATGGAGATACATAAGAACAATAAGAACGAAGTCCGTCCGCTGTTGCTCTTCCCACATTCCATCCATTTCCGCAATTATTGATTACCCAGCATACAAAACCAGAGCAATCAAAACTGGTAGATGGCGATGCACCGCCCCAGACATACGGATAGCCCAGATATTTTTCCGCTTCCTGGATCATCTTGGCAAACTGCGGATCAGAAAGTGCTTCTGCCGGAATATCATATCCAAATCCCGCCCCGCCTGTCGGAATTGTGTTAAGGTCAAACAGATAATCACGATTTCCATAATATTTGTTGTAAGCGTCATACTGCTCCTGTTCCTTATCTGTCATACGGTTTCTTAAAACTGCATCCAGGTTATGGTTCGTGAGTGTTACATCCAGCCGGTTCACTTCTCTTGTTGTCGTTACTTCCACTTCCTGACTTCCATTGCTGTCTGCTATGTATGCCTCCCAAGTCTGATGCCCATGTGCTGATGCAGAAGCGTGATCGCCATAAAATACATCAAACTGAACACCATACTGTGCAAAATTTCCGGTATCCTCAACTACATACTCCACGCCATTCATAATGACATGGGTTCCCATTGGCACAAATGGATTGGAAGCATCTACCGCAATCGTATGATTTGCCTGTGGATATGCTCCACTTGCTGTCGGGCCTCCACTCCACTGTCCGCAACAGATCGGGCAGTTACAATATCCACTGGTTACAACCTGTCCCAGTGATTCTCCAACCCTGACCGTTTTCTTTTCTGTTACGGTTTCTCGTGTCGAATCCGTATATAAGCCATACTGTTCCTTAAAAATCTCCTGAATCTCATCCGCAACCTCTGCATAGGTAAAACCGCCGTACTTGACTGTCAGATAAGAAATGAGTTGATACGGATTGTGTCCGATCTCATCAATCTGGAACTGGAACTCGTCATAATCGGAATGGTTTGCTTTCATCTGGTTGATCTGTTCATTCAATGCATTTTCCAAAGCCACATAAGCATTTTCCGCAGCATAAATATCTGCATCCTCGCTGGAATAACTGGTAGAAATAATAGCATTGGAACTCCCCTGGAATAACGCAGCACAGCTTGACAGACTCGTTGCCATCAACGCAAACAGCAGAACCAGAACTCCTATGGACAGGAGGATATTTCTGTTCTGTGCCACAAGCTCCTTGACCGCAGCTTTGGCTTTTTCTGTAAATCGCTGTGCATTTACAAGCACTGCATCTTTCACAGCCTTTCCCTGTTTCGCAGCCTGATACTGCTTCTGGTAACGCTTTTTCTGCAATAATTTCTTTAAGGCAGACTGTTTTTTCTGTTCCACTTCTTTTTGAACCGCCCTTTTTGCTTCATCGGAAACACTGGTTCCAAACTGCAGGCGGGATTTTTCTGTTTCTTCCAAAACAGATTCCCTTAACCGGTTATTTCTCTGTCGGTTCTCTTTCAATCGTTCCCGAACGTAGATAGACTTTCTTGCAAGACTTTCTCCTGCAAGTTCCATCTGATCTGCCGCATCAAGGGCAGCATTATCATCGGTATCTTCTCTGACCTTTTTCTGACCATAGGCAGATACCGTTTCTGAAACAACGGTTGCTCCCTTTCTTGCCATTCCGCTACCGGGAATCATACCTTTACTTTCATCTTCAAAGGAAAGGCGGGATTTTGATTTTTTCTGTTCTTTTAGCGTCTGTTCCCTTTTCGTCTTACCTTTAATCTCTTCCCGAAAGTCTTCCATTGATTTTTCATCAACTTCTGACTTTTCATGGTAGCGTTTCTGCTCTTTTGCTGCATAGGCTGTGACCATCTTTTTCTTTCGGTTCTGCCTGTCCGGTTCTGTTATTTCAGAATCACGTTCAAATTTCCGTTCCGGATGCCCCCGGATACTTTCTTTCCGAAATCTGGAACGTGAAACAGACGGAGATTTCTCCCCGCCTGCTTTATCATCACTCATTTCTGAGTTTTCCATTTCTTCCGCTTCCGCAAGTTCTTCCTGTTCCAGAAAAGCGTGTCTGGACTGCAGTCTGTGTTTTCCTTCTTTCACTCCCTCAACTGTTTCTTCTGCAGTATGAGTTTTTCTGACCTTTCCAAAGTCCAGCTCTTGTTCCCTGTGTCCGGCTGTTTTCTTCTCATCTGCCTCACGCCCGGTAATCCGCTTTTCCTTTTTACTGCGGAGATTTTTTTCCCGGAGTCCATCCCGGCTCATCTTCTGGACAGTCTTGTCCCTTGCTTTATATTCATGCTCCTGCATGGTCATCATCTCCTGATCTATGGTAATTTTCCGTTATTTTTCTTTGCAACCAGTACCATACGCCCATTTTTCTGGGAATACTCACAGGTAGACAGTGTAAGTAACTTATCTCTGTATTTTGCTGTTGTTCCTGTCTGATAAAGTAATTTTTCCTTAACGGAAGCAACAAATTTTTTATAATCATCCACTGTTCCCGCTTTGATAAAACTGTAATAATCAAAATCATTTCTTGTATAAACGGGTGTTGTAAATGCTGCAAATATCTGATACTGTTCATTTCCCCATATTGTGCGGAACAGGATTGTCGGATGTTCTTCATAAAATCCTTCGTCCTTATATTTCTCAAGGTCAGCAAACATCTTCCCACTGTTCATGTGATGTCCATATATGATCAGATTGTCCGAATCTCCTGGTACACATTCCTCTGCCAGAAATAAACAGCCATTTGCAGAATATTCCCCGTTGAAATCCCGATGCAGATAATAATTTTTATCTCCCGGCCGGTACATGACCGGATAGTCTATTCTCGTTCCATCAATGGTCAGCCAGCCAATACAATCCAGATTTTCTTCATGCAATGCCAAAATTCCAGCATCTACCTCTATCAAAGAATCGCCGGAGACATCTTCTTCTGGTTCACCCTCTTTTTTCTGCATAAGTTCCTGTAACTCTTGCTGTAACTGGTTATCCTGTCTTTCCTGCACAAAAAATCCCATCAGGAAATACAGACTGATCGTAAGCAATATAACGGATATAGAAAGTAATAATCCTGCCACCCATTTTCTCATGCTCTGCCATTGCCCCTTTAACTATCATCTCTGCCTTTGATTCCGAGTTTTTCACGCTTCTCTACATCTTCCGGTTTCGATGACATTAACGCATAAAGCATAAGGGTATTATCGAATCTGTCCTTAAATGGAATAATCGTATTTCCATAAAAAATCAGCCCTTCTCCCTCTCCACTGTTTGTTACATAGGAAAGCTGGTGTGTTGAAATATTAAGCTGTTTTGCCAGAATCTGTCGATCCCCGGATGCCTGGTTGAGCATCAGGATAAAATCTGAGTTTTCAAAGATATTCTCGATTTCCCTTGAAGCAAGCAGGTCTTTTACGTTCTGTGTGATACCAGTCGGAATACCTCCCCACTTACGGAATCTCTTCCAGATTTCCACACTGTATGCTGCTGTCTGTTCCTCTTTCAGCAACAGATGAAACTCATCAATATAATATCTGGTGGACTTATGTGCAGAACGGTTGACTGTTACCCTGTTCCAAACCTGATCCTGAACGATCAACATGCCAAGTTTTTTAAGCTGTTTACCAAGGTCTTTAATATCGAAACATACCAGACGATTGTTCAACTCTACATTTGTACGGTGATTAAACACCTTCAGGGAACCATTTACATAGATTTCCAGTGCCGTTGCCAGCCGCTGCGACTCAGCCTCTTCCTGTTTGCGAAGCAGATTATATAAATCTTCCAAGATTGGCATTTTCTCCGGAACCGGATCAGCAAGATAGTCCTGATATACCAGACGAACACATCGGTCAATGATTGTTTTTTCCACTGGTTCCAGACCATTTTTCCCTCCTACTACCAGTTCACAAAGCGAAAGGATAAAATCTGATTTCAGCGATAGTGGATCGTCATCGTCCGCATAATTGATGTTAATGTCCATTGGATTGATGTAATCATGACTGGTCGGAGAAATACGGATAACCTGCCCGTTAAATGCCCGGACTAACGGAAAATATTCACCCTCCGGATCACAGATGATAATGTCGTCTTTTGTGACAATAAATACATTGGTAATCTCTCTTTTTGCCGCAAAAGATTTACCAGATCCAGGAGTACCAAGTATCAGACCATTTGGATTTTTCAGCTTTTTCCGGTCTGCCATGATCAGGTTATTAGACAGGGCATTTAATCCATAATAAATAGATTCCCCAGCCATAAATAATTCCTGTGTGGTAAACGGAACAAAAATTGCTGTGGATGTCGTTGTCAGTGCCCGTTTGATTGGCACAAAATTCATCGCAAGCGGCAGGCAGCTCATCAGT
>OFMC01001697.1_pt1 | contig 16056 bp, 10 predicted proteins | sample 1541271 | NCBI WGS metagenome assembly OFMC01 (sample SAMN04209252, study PRJEB22552) | human gut metagenome | biome: gut; material: feces | host: Homo sapiens | place: USA: Oklahoma | reverse complement strand
CGCGTCGTCTCGACGGGCTGGTCGTTCGGCTATACGTTCAAATCGCGCAACGACCGGAGCGAAACGGCCATCAACGACATCACGTCGATACCTCCGGAGTACCAGAACCCGTTCTACGACCCTTACGGGCAGATGGACCCCGTGCTGCGAAGACAGTACATGGCGCAAAGCTACTACGACTTCTCGCTGCCGTGGAACTTCGGATTCAACTACGCGGTCAACTACTCGATCTCGTACACCAACAACGGCACGACGGGCTACCGGAAGAACGTCACCCAAACCATCGGCTTCAACGGTTCGCTGAACGTCACCCCCAAGACGGGCATCACCTTCCAGGGCGGCTACGACATCAAGGCCAACAAACTGACCACCTCGTCGGTCTCGATCACGCGCGACCTCCACTGCTGGCAGATGTCCTTTTCGTGGATTCCGTTCGGCTACCACCGTTCGTGGAGTTTCAACATCGGCGTCAAGGCCGCATCGCTGGCCGACCTCAAATACGACAAGAGCCAGTCGATGTACGACAACATGTATTGATGCACGGAGTATCGCCGGAAAACGCCCGGCTACCCAGAACCCGGCGGGACGGAAAAGCGTTTCCCTGCCCGATTTTCGGAATCTCGACTCATGCGGATCACGAAAAAGTCCACCACCTTCGTATTGTTTCTGGCCCTCGGTGCCGGTACGTCCTCCGCACAGGAGCCTCCCCGCGGCGCCGTCTGCAACAGGGAAGCGGCCGTCACCTTTCGGAAGAGATCGACGAACCGCTCCGGACTCATCCGCAACAGGGACGGGAACCTTCTTTGCATACAGGCACAAATCCGGCTGCGATCGCTTAAAAAATGAAGGCCGGTCAAGCGATGCTTGACCGGCCTTCGAGTTGAGCTACCCGGACTCGAACCAGGAAAAACAGGACCAGAATCTGTTGTGTTACCATTACACCATAGCTCAATGTCCCACGGAACCACCCGTTCCACGTGTCCGCCCCTTCCGGTCGGCCCGAAATCGTGCGACGCACGCTGCGATTGCCGTTCCCTCAGGTTTGGTGATGCAAAAGTAGCACATAATTTTGCTTTGTGCAAGAAAAATCCGAAAAATTTTTCTAATTTTGTTTCCGCTCGTTTTCCTGCACACCGGAAACCGGACGATAAGAACCGCATTTTAGAACACCAACACGATGAATACAAAAATCCGCCTGACCCTGATGAACTTCCTCCAGTACGCCGTCTGGGGGGCTTGGCTGATCTCACTGGGGGCCTACCTCGGCAACACGCTGAAATTCGACGGGCTGCAAATCGGCAGCTTCTTCGCCACGATGGGAATCGCCTCGCTATTTATGCCGGCCGTCATGGGAATCATCGCTGACCGATGGATTCCGGCGCAACGTCTCTTGGGCCTCTGCCATCTCTTCGCCGCAGGATTCATCACCCTCGCCGCCACCCGAACCGACTACAATTCGCTTTACACGCTCGTCCTGCTGAGCGTAATGTTCTATATGCCCACCATCGCACTGTCCAATTCGGTCGCCTACAACGCCCTCGAAAAAGCAGGACTGGATACCGTAACCCACTTCCCGCCCATCCGCGTGTGGGGCACGGTCGGATTCATCTGTGCCATGTGGGTCGTCGATCTCGGAAAGATGGGCCTGAGTGCAACCCAACTCTACTTCTCGGCGACCTTGGGCCTCATATTGGGTCTCTACTCGTTCACGCTGCCGAACTGCCCGATCAACCGGTCGGGAGGCGGCAAGTCGATCGTCGATCTGCTCGGGCTGCGCGCCTTCGCCCTCTTCAAACAGCGCAAGATGGCCATCTTCTTCATCTTCTCCATGCTGCTGGGCATGTCGTTGCAGATCACCAATGCCTTCGCCGACGGATACATCAAAAGTTTCGGCGACACGGGCATCCACGGCGCCAAATATCTCGGCACCTTCGGCGTCGAACACTCCACGATCCTGATCTCGCTCTCGCAGATCTCGGAAACGCTCTGCATTCTGCTTATCCCATTCTTTCTCAAACGGTTCGGCATCAAGCGCGTCATGCTGATCGCCATGTTCGCATGGGTATTGCGTTTTGCATTGCTTGGCGCCGGCAACCCCGGCCCGGGCGTCTGGATGTTCATTCTCTCGATGATCGTCTACGGCGTGGCGTTCGATTTCTTCAATATCTCCGGTTCGCTATTCGTCGAAAAGGAGACCTCGGCGGCAATCCGTTCGAGCGCACAAGGCGTATTCATGATCATGACCAACGGTCTGGGCGCGCTAATCGGCTCCTATCTCGCCGGATGGGTCGTCAACCACTACGGATGGCCGCTTTCATGGTATCTGTTCGCAGGGTTCTCGCTCGTCGTAGCGATCGTATTTGCAGTCATATTCAAATACAAGCACGATCCGAACAGAATATGAAACGACACAAGCGACCTATGAAGAGAGGAGAGCTGTCGGACAGCTCTCCTCTTTTCATCTGCATCATTGGAGCCTACCGGTCGAACAGTGCGTTGAGCACCTTGGCCAGCCGATACCCCGACAGCACGAGCTGATACTCCGCGAACGGGGCGTGCGCATTGTAGAACTCCTGCCCCAGCTCGTCGCCGGGCTGCACCCAGTCGTAAATCTCGCGGCAGCGCCGCGCCGACTCCTCGAACCATTCGACGGGCGTCCCCTCCGTCATACGGGCGATCTCCTCGTCGGTGTAGTTGTCCAGCGCATGACGGTAATCCTGGAATCCCCAGAACTTATGGCGGCTGTCGAGCAGCTGTCCATCCCAGATCTTGTGGTAGTTGGTCTCGACGCCATGCAGCTTGACCGGAAATTTTCCGAGCGTCATGTTGTCGGGATAATAATAGACATGCGTCGGACAGTGCATGTCGCCGAGCAGATGCACCAGATATTTGATATGCACCAATACCGTCGAGTCGTCGAGCTTGTCATATTCGGAGAGCAGCGCAATCGATTGTTCGACGGCCACGACGCAGTCGCCCTTCGCGCCCGACGCCTCGCGCACGGCCGGCGTGCTGCGAAACTCCGCATCGACCGTTCCGGCGTGCCAGTGCGTCGTGAACTCATAGCCTTTCGAACGGCGCCACTCGTCCATCCACGAGGCGTAGTAGACGATCGAACGGTGGTCGGTGTAGCGCATGATGTTGGCTCGGGCGCGCGGCGTAAGATGATGTTCGGCAATGCAGGCGATCGCCGCATGGCCGGCCAGCCCGAAGGCGCGTATCTCGCGCGCGGCCAGCAGGAGGAAAAGGATCAGGATAAATCTCTTCATTCGTTCGGTTGTGTTTTTCGGAACACGTCGCCGACGCGATCTCCGTCGGGCACGTATCCGGATGAATATTCGGTTTAAGGTAAGTCGCAGTCGTTCGTACTGCCGGACGAGCCGTCGGCACGGCCCTTTATAATCGGTTCTACTCCATAGGCATTCGTATTTCGGTCGGTTCGAAAGGAGAACTGCGGAGCGGATCGGGCATTCCATACGCCGCCTCCGCAACCGCCCTCACTATTAAGAATAACACCTCCGCGGCGAAATACCCTATCGGAAATGAAAAAATATGCCCGGCCGCAATTTATCCCTACCCCGATTCCTGCCGACCGGCGACACGACGGACGATGCCGGCAGGAAAGCCGCCGCCCCATGCAGCAAACCGCGCTTCGCCCCGACCCTGCACGCTGCCGGCCGATGGCAACGAAGCGCAGATGCGCCGGAAGCGAAGGGGTTTCACTGCGGATAACCGTCACATTCGTCCCGCCCCTCCAAAAAAACGAAACTGAGCCGAACCCCGCAGGATTCGGCTCCGCCTCATCCGGACGCCGCCGGATCACTTCGTCAGTCCCATCTTCTCGATCAGCGCCTTCGTCTCAGGCTTGTGGCCGCGGAAGGCGACATAGAGTTTCATCGGATGCTCGTGCCCGCCCTGCGTGAGGATGTGCTTGCGGAAGGCATCGGCCGCCGGCCCGCCCAGAATGCTGCCCGTCTCCTCGAACGCCTTGAAGGCGTCGGCTTCCAACACCTCGGCCCACTTGTAACCGTAGTATCCGGCCGCATAGCCGCCGGAGAAAATATGGGTGAAGGCGGGATTCATCGCCGTACCGTCCACGACAGGCAACACCTGCGCAGGTGCCATCGACTGCTTCTCGAAGGCCTCGACATCGCCCGTGAACGGCTCTTTGAGCGTGTGCCATGCCATATCGGTCATACCGAACGACAGCTGACGCACATTGGCGTAAGCAGCCAGATAGTTCTTCGCGGCGACGATCTTCTCGACCAGTTCGGCGGGCATTTTCTCACCCGTCTCGTAGTGCTCGGCCCACAGGTCGAGCCACTGCTTTTCGGTGGCCCAGTTCTCCATGATCTGCGACGGCAGCTCCACGAAATCGCGGTAGACGCTCGTCCCGTTCAGCGACTCGTACTCGCCCTGGCCCAACATGCCGTGCAGCGAATGGCCGAACTCGTGGAGGAAGGTGTTCACCTCGTCGAAGGTCAGCAGCGAAGGTTTCGTCTCGGTCGGCTTGGTGAAGTTCATCACCAGCGACACCAGCGGGCGCGTCTCGACGCCCTCTACCACCTTCGAACCGCGGAACTCGGTCATCCACGCACCGGCGCGCTTCGACGCACGCGGGAAGAAATCGAGGTAGAGCACCGCTACGAAGTCGCCCTTCGCGTCGGTCACTTCGTAAGCCGTCACGTCGGGATGATAGACGGCGATGTCGTCGCGCCTGGCGAAATTCAGCCCATAGAGCTTGTTGGCCAGCAGGAAGACCCCTTTTTTCACCTTCTCCAATTCGAAGAAGGGCTTCACCTGCTCGTCGCTCAGCGCATACTTCTCGTTCTTGTACTTCTCGGCGTAGTACGACCAGTCCCACGGCATCACATCGCCCTCGAAGCCCTGCGCATGGGCATAGTCGTTGATCATCGCATAGTCGGCCCGCGCATAGTCGATCGTCTCGTCGAGCAACTCCTGCAAGAAGGCGTTCACCGCAGCGGTATTCTCGGCCATGCGCTCTTCGAGCACATAGTCGGCGTAGGTTTCATATCCCAGCAGACCTGCGATCTGGCGGCGCAGATCGACGATGCGGCGGATATTCTCGCAATTGTCGAACTCGCCGCCCAGCGCACGCGCATTCGATGCCCGCCACAGCTGCTCCTTCGCCTCGCGGTCCGACGAATAGGTCATGAAGGGGACGTAGCTCGGATACTGCAACGTCACCGTCCAACCCTTCTCGCCGCGCGCCTTGGCGTCGGCCGCCAGCCCCTCCTTCACGAAGTCGGGCAGCTCTTCGACCCGCCCGGGATCGGTGATGTTGAGCGTGAAGGCGTTGGTCGCAGCCAGCGAATTCTGGCCGAATTTGAGCGTCGCCTCCCCCAACTCGGTCGTATATTGCCGGTAGAGCTCCTGCTTGTCGGCCGGAAGCGCCGCACCGTTGCGGGCGAAGCTCTTGTAGGTCTTCTCCAACAGCCGTTTGTCCTCCTTCGAAAGGAACCAGCCGGGATTCTCGTAGACGGCCTTCACACGGGCGAAGAGCGCCGGATCGAGCGCGATGTCGTTGCTCAGCGCCGTCAGCTTGGGCTGCACGTCGAGCGCGATGCGCTGCATCTCGTCGTTGGAATCGGCTTCGAGCAGGTTGTAGAACAACCCTTCGATTCGGGAAAGCAGTTCGCCGGAACGTTCCAGAGCGACGATCGTATTGTGGAACGAAGGCTTGGCGGGATTCTTCACGATGGCCTCGATCTCGGCCCGCTGTACGGCGATGGCCGCATCGAACGCCGGTTCGTAATCTTTCAGTTCGATCCGCTCGAACGGGGGCGTGGCATAGGGCGTCTCCCACTCCGCGAGCAGCGGATTCGAGGTATCGATCTCGGGCAGGTCGGCCACGGGCATCGTGCGATCGGCACACCCTGCGACCAGAAGCGTCAGTGACATAAACGACAGAATTTTTTTCATTGTAACGTACTTATTTGAGGTTTTCTTGCTTATCGCGCAGTTCGAGCAGGTTCGCCGGCGGCATGAGCTGCCGCTCCGCAGCCGGACGGACGACCGCCAGCGAGTCGGTTTCGGACTCCGGCTCCACCCAGAATCCGCAGGCCTTCAACAACGGCGCCTTGTCGGGATCCTGACCGCGGAAATCGCGGTAGAGCGTCATGCCGTCGGCCTCGCCGCCGCGGCTGAGCAGCTTCTCGCGAAAAGCGCGGGCGATCTTGCGGTTGAAGATGTCGCCGCTCTGACGGAACGCCTCGTAGGCATCCTTGTCGAGCACCTGCGCCCAGATATAGAAATAGTAACCCGCCGAATAGCCGCCGTCGAAAATATGGCTGAAATAGGGGTAGCGGTAACGCGGTTCGATCTGCGGGATCAGCCCCCGTTTCGCGTAAAGCGCTTCGCGTTCGAAGGCATCGACGTCGAACGGCGCATACTCCCGCTGCGAATGGATGTCCATGTCCGACAGGGCGGCGGCCAGCAGCTCGGTCATCTCGAATCCCTGGTTGAACTGCGCGCTGCGACGGATCTTCCGCACGAGCGATTCCGGAATCTTGTCGTTGGTGCGGTAGTGCAGCGCATATTGTTCCAGCATCTCGGGTTCGGTGGCCCAGTTCTCCATCACCTGCGACGGCAGCTCCACGAAATCGCCCTCGACGTCGGCCAGCCCGCGGTACTCCACCTTGCGGAACAGGCTGTGCAGCGCATGACCGAATTCATGGAAGAGGGTCTTCGTCTCGTCGAGATTGAGCAGCGTCGGCGTCGAACGGGTCGGACGGGCATAGTTGGTCACCACCCCTACGACGGGCGCCACGCGCTCGCCGTTCTCGTAATACTGTTCGGTAAAGTTCCCGCACCACGCGCCGCCGCTCTTGCCCTCGCGCACGTAGTAGTCGAAGTAGAGTACACCCAGATGGCTCTCGTCCTCGTCGAGCACCTCGTAGACCAGGCAGTCGGGATTGTAGAGCGGTGCGACGATCGGCCGGAAGGTGATACCGTAGAGCCTGTTGGCCAGAAAGAAGATGCCGCCCTGCACGTTTTCGAGCGTGAAATAGGGGCGCAGCGCCTCGTCGTCGAGCGCGTAGTCGCGGCGGCGCACCTTCTCGGCATAGTACCACCAGTCCCACGGCTCGAAGGTCGCATCGGGGTGGTCGGCGCGCAACATCTCTTCCATAGCCGCCAGCTCCTCCTTCGCCCGATCGAGCGCCGGCGTCCATATCTCGTCCAGCAACGCATAGACCGCAGCGGGCGTCGCGGCCATCTGGTCGGCAGTCACGTAGTCGGCGTAGGTGTCGTACCCCAACAGGTGCGCCTTCTCGGTGCGCAGACGGATGTAGTCGTTCACCAGCGCCTTGTTGTCGTATTCGTCGCCATGGTTGCAGCGGTCGAGGTAGGCGGTGTAGAGCTCCTCGCGCAGTTTGCGGTCCTTGGCATAGCTCAGGAAGGGCAGCATACTGGGTTTGTGGAGCGTGAAAAGATAGGATTTGTCGCCGAGTCCCGCAGCCTGCGCCTTCTCCCGCGCCGCTTCGCGCACGGCGTTGGGCAGCCCCTCCAAGCGGTCGGCCGTCAGCTCCAACCCGAACGCATCGTTCTCGTGGAGCAGGTTGTTGCCGTACTTCACCGACAGCCGCGACAAGTCGCCGTTGATCTCTTTGAGCCGGCGCTTGCCCGCCTCGTCCAGCAGGGCGCCCGACCGGACGAACCGGCGGTAGAGCTTCTCCGTCAACCGCCGCTGCTCGGCCGTGAGCGGCAGCGCCTAGCGCCGGTCGTAGACAGCCTTGATCCGCCCGAACAGCCGTTCGTTCATGCGGATCTCGTCGGCATGGGCCGCCAGCAGCGGCATCGCCTCCTGCTCGACGGCCTGCATCTCGGGCGTCGCGTCCGAAGCGGCCAGCATCTCGAAGATCAGCGACGTGCGCTGCAACATCCGCCCCGAGGCATCGTAGGCCGCGATCGTATTCTCGAAGGTCGGTTCGTCCGACGTGTCGACGATCGCGTCGATCTCGGCGTTATGGAGCGACATCCCCCGCTCGAAGGCCGGCAGGAAATGTTCGGGCCGTATCCGGTCGAAAGGCGGTACGCCGTAGGGCGTCGTCCACTCCTCGAAAAAGGGGTTGGCCGTTTCGACCTTCTTTTTCTGACAGGCGGCAAGCGACATAATAATAAAATAAATTAATAACAATCGTCCTAAACGTCCCATTCGATTGGCAATCTTTTTATAACTTTGCAAAGTTAAAAATTATTACAGAGTCATGCAACTATTTTACGCACCCGACCTTACGACGCCCCGCTATACGTTGGGCGAAGAGGAGTCGAAGCATTGCATCCGCGTACTGCGGCTCCGACGGGGCGACACGCTCCATCTGACCGACGGGCGCGGAACGCTCTACCGGTGCGAAATCGCCGAGGAGGACGCCCGGCGCTGCACGGTGCGCGTCGTGGAGCGCTTCCCCGACTACGAACGGATGCCCTACCGCCTGACGATGGCCGTGGCGCCGACCAAGAATATCGAACGCTTCGAGTGGTTCCTCGAAAAGGCGACCGAGGTGGGCGTGAGCGAGATCGTCCCGCTCCTGTGCGAACGTTCGGAGCGGCGTGCGCTCAAAATCGAACGTGCCGAGCGGGTCGTCGTTTCGGCCATGAAGCAGTCGCTCAAAGCCTTCTGTCCCGCGCTGCGTCCGCTCACCCCGCTGGCCGACCTGCTCGCCGAGCCGTTCGACGGGCGGCGGCTGATCGCCCACTGCGACGCGCCCCGTATGGAAAAACGCCATCTGTTCGACACGCTCCGCCCGCACGAAAACCTGCTGGTGCTCATCGGCCCCGAAGGCGACTTCTCGCCCGCTGAAATCGATGCCGCGCTGAGGGCGGGCTTCGAGGAGATCACCCTCGGCCGGCAACGGCTGCGCACCGAAACGGCCGCCGTCGTGGCGACGGTCATGGCTGCCACACGCAATCACACACCCGACCAAACCGCATAAATCATGCTGATCGCCACACTTATCCTGCTGACCCTGACGGGCGCTGCAATTTTCGCCGCACCCCTGCGCTGCAAGGCGTGGGTCGCGCTGGCCTTCGTCGTCCTGTTCGCCCTCGGTGGCACCGCCGCGGCCGTCGGAGCGCTCGCCGGCATCCTGCCGCCGGCGGGGCTGTCGCTGCCCACGCTGCTCTTCGGCGAGGAGTCGCTGCGCATGGATGCGCTCTCGGCCCTCTTCACGCTGCTCGTCGCCGCAGGGTCGGTGGCCTCCGCACTCTACGCCAAGGGGTACGTCGACCGCTACCTCGACCGCAAACCTGCGGCGCACATCTCGCTGCACTACTTCGCCTTCACGCTGCTGTCGCTCTCGATGACGGCCGTCGTCACGGCCAGCGGCGGCTATACGTTCCTCTTCTGGTGGGAGCTGATGACCCTTTCGTCGTTCGTGCTCATCCTCTTCGACGCCGAACGCAAGGAGGTGCTCAAAGCCGCGCTGACCTATCTGGTGATGATGCACCTCGGCTTCTTCGCCCTGCTCATCGGCTTCGTGGTCCTGCAAGCCGCCGAGGGATCGGCCGATTTCGGCGCGCTGGCGGGCTACTTCGCCGCACACCGCCCGCTGCCGCTGCTGCTCGTCTTCCTCGCGGGCTTCGGCATGAAAGCCGGCCTCTTCCCCATGCACGTCTGGCTCCCCGAAGCGCACCCAGCCGCCCCGTCGCACGTCTCGGCACTGATGTCGGGCGTGATGATCAAGACGGGCGTCTACGGCGTACTGCGCACGGCGATGTACCTTCCCGCCGGCGAAACGCTCGCTACGGCAGGCGTCATCCTGCTGGGAGCAGGCATCGTCACGGGACTGTGGGGCGTGCTGCTGGCCGCCATGCAGAACGACATCAAGCGGCTGCTGGCCTACTCCTCGATCGAAAACGTCGGGATCATCTTCATCGCCATCGGCGTAGCCCTGCTCGGACGCAGCGCAGGCAACGACGCGGTGGCCCTGTGCGGCATGGCCGGCGCACTGCTACACACCCTCAACCACTCGTTCTTCAAATCGCTGCTCTTCTTCGGCGCAGGCAACCTCTACGCCGAAGCGCATACCACCGCACTCGACCGCTTCGGCGGCGTGGCGCGCCAGATGCCCGTCACGGCGATCCTCTTCCTGGCCGGCACGGCGGCGATCTGCGCACTGCCTCCTCTGAACGGGTTCGTCTCGGAATTTATTATCTACACCGGCATGTTCCGCAGCATCGCCGAAGGGCAGCAAGTGCTGCTGGCGGCAGCCGGCGTCACGGCGCTCGCCCTGATCGGCGGACTGGCTCTGTTCGCCTTCACCAAACTCTACGGCATCGTCTTCCTCGGCGCGCCCCGCACGCACGAGGTGGCCGAAATGCACGAGGCGGACAACTACCGCATCGCCGCCATGGCGCTGCCCGCCGCAGGCATCCTCTTCATCGGGCTGCTGCCGTGGACGGTACTGCCGCTGCTGACGAAGGTAGCCGCGACGCTGCTGCCCGGCCTCGGCGCCGGCCGGCAACCGGCGGCCGAACTGCCGTTGTGGGCGGGCCTCACGCAGATCACGCTCGTCGCAGCCGTGCTGATCGCCGCGACCGCGCTGCTGCTCGTCGCCAAACGGCGCGCCCTGCGCCGCCGCACCGTCGCATCGGGGCCGACGTGGGGCTGCGGCTTCACAGCCGTCAACACCCGTATGCAATACACGGGCGAATCGTTCGTCGAAGGGCTGGAAAGCATCGTCCACCCCTTCACCGAGGAGGTCGTCGAGGGCAAAGCGGTCGACAAGCAGGAGATCTTCCCCTCGGCGCACGACTTCGACATCCGCCGCAAAGACCGCGTCGCGCGGCTCTTCTCGGCATGGTGGGTCGAATCGCTCCGCCTGCTCAACGCCCGCGTCATGCGGCTGCGCACGGGCAAGATCAACCACTATATCCTCTTCGCGCTGCTCTTCATCGTGCTCGTATTCCTATGTTCCATCCTCAACCTACTCTGATGACGACGCTGTTGAATATCCTGCTGCTCGTCGCCGTCGCCCTGTCGATCACGGGCGTCGTCAACCGCACGCGCGCACGGCTGGCGGGCCGCCGCGGCCCGCACTTCACGCAGCACCTCCACAATACGGCCCTGCTGCTGCGCAAGGGGGCCGTCTACTCGACCACGACCTCGGCGCTCTTCCGCACGGCACCGGCCCTCTACCTCGCGGCGGCCGTCACGGCGCTGCTCTTCATCCCGGTAGGCGACCTGCCGCCCGTCGTCTCGTTCCCGGGCGATCTGGTCTGCTTCATCTACCTGCTCGCACTGAGCCGCGCGGCGCTCATCCTGGCGGCCATGGACACGGGCAGTTCGTTCGAAGGCATGGGTGCCAGCCGCGAAGCGCTCTACGGCGCGCTGGTCGAACCCGCGCTGCTGCTCACCACAGCCACGCTGGCGCTCATGACGGGACATACCTCCTTCGCGGCGATCTTCTCGGCTGCGACGCCCGTCGAAGTGCGTTTCACGATCATCCTGTTGCTGCTGGGTTACCTGCTGACCAAAATCTTCATCGTCGAGCAGGGGCGCATTCCGGTCGACGATCCGCGCACGCACCTCGAACTGACGATGATCCACGAAGCGATGTGCCTCGACTACGGCGGCATCGACCTGGCCTTCATCCAGATCGCCGGCTGGCTCAAAGGCGCCGCGCTGGCCGTGCTGGCCGCCGACACACTGCTGCTGGGCGGCGCGCTGCACTGGTGGTGGGCCGCACCGCTGGCCGTGCTGCTGCCGGGCCTGGCCGTCGGCGTCGTCGAATCTACGCAGGCGCGCAACAAACTCTCGCGCAACGCAACCTTTCTGCTCACCATCGCCGCACTCGCCGCGCTGATCTTCTTCGTGGCGCTGCTGCTGCACCTCAATATCGACATCCGATGATACTCGCACTCGTACTTCTCTACGTCGTCTCGCTGGTCTACATCTCCATTACGGAGCGGTTCCGCAGCTATGCTTCGCTCGTGGGCTTGCAGGGATGGCTGCTGCTGGCCATCGCGCTGGTGCGCCTGCAACAGATCGAAATCTGGTCGCTGTTCTTCGTCGTGGCCGAGACGCTCCTATTCAAGGCGATCGTCGTACCGGCGATTCTCTTCGCCGTGATCCGCCGCACGAAGATCAACCGCATCGCGGCCTCCGGCACCTCGCAGTTCAACTCGCTGGTGCTGTCGCTCGCGGCGCTCGTGGCGAGCATCTCGGTCACCTACTGCATCGCCGAGGAGACGATCAATCTGGTCTTCTTCGGCGTGGCGCTCTACGCCCTGCTGAGCGGGCTGATCCTCATCGTCGTGCGCACGCGCATCTTCTCGCACATGGTGGGATTTCTGGTCATCGAAAACGGCGTCTTCCTCTTCTCGATGGCCGTCGGGGTCGAGATGCCCTCGATGATCGAAATCGCGATCATGCTCGACATCCTCATCTCGATCCTCATGCTCGGACTCTTCCTCACCAAGATCGGCGCCCGCTTCCGCATCGGCGACACCGACCTGCTGACCAACGTAAAAGACTGACCCTCGTATGATCGCACTCTACTTTCTGCTCTCCGCACTGATCGCCCTGGCCGCGGCCTTCGCCCGGCAGCGCCGCACGGTCAAACGGCTGGGCGCCGCCTTCTACCTCGTCCAACTGTCGCTGGTCGCTCACATCGTCGCCGAAGGCTACGGCGAGGTATCGTCGCAGTTCTTCCGCTTCGACGCGGCAGGCACGCTCTTCTTCGCGCTGCTGACGATCGTCTCGGCCTTCGTCTTCGTCCACTCGTGCGTCTACCTGCGCGACAATCCGATCAAGGAGTATCGTCTCTACTTCACGCTGCTGATGCTGCTCACCACGGCCATCACGGGCGTATACTTCGCCCGCAACATCGCCGTGACGTGGATCTTCCTCGAAGCCACGACCCTCTGCGCCGCCGGCATCGTCTACCACCGCCGCACGGCGCAGGCGCTCGAAGCGACGTGGAAATACATCTTCGTCTGCTCGGTAGGCATCGCCACGGCCTATCTGGGCATCCTGCTGCTCTCGTCGCTGGGCGACGGTTCGCTGCGCTACGAGGAGCTGGCGCGCAGCGTCGGCGGCGGCAACCCGCTCTACCTGAAAATCGCCTTTCTGCTGATCCTCTGCGGTTACAGCTGCAAGATGGAGATTTTCCCGCTCTACACGATCGGCGTCGACGCCAATTTCGCCGCGCCGGCACCCGCCTCAGCGCTGATCTCGACGGGGCTGGTCAACGCCGGCTTTCTGGCCGTTTTCCGCGTCTATCGCATCATGGAGCAGACCGAAGCGATCGGCTGGGTACGCAACGTACTGCTGCTGACGGGCATTCTCTCGCTGGCCGTGGGCGCGCTGTTCCTGCGGCGCACGAACAACTACAAGCGCTTCCTCTCCTACTCCACGGTCGAGAACATGGGCATCGCGGCCATCGGGCTGGGCATCGGGGGCATCGGGGTCTGGGCCGCCGTGTTCCACGTCGTCTGCCATACGCTCATCAAGAGCAGCCTGTTCCTCCAGATCGCCGTCGTGCGGCAGGTCTACGGCAACTACCGCATCAACCGCATCGGCGACTACATCCACATCAACCGCGTGGGGGCCGTGGGACTGCTCACGGGGATGGTTGTGCTGGTGGCCTTCCCGCCCTCGCCGCTGTTCCTCTCCGAGCTGATGATCCTCAAGCAAACCATCGCCGACGGCCGCTGGTGGCTCGTCACGGGCATCATGTTGCTGCTGTGCCTGGTCATCTACTTCTTCTGCTCGCGCCTGCTGCGCCTCTGCTACCAGCCCCGGCAGGACGAACTGCACCCCTCGGCGACCGACCGCGCACTGTCGTGGTCGGCGCTGTCGCTGCTCGCCGCCGCCATCGGGCTGGGGCTTTGGCAGCCCGCATTTTTCCGGGAACTGATCGACCGAATCGCATCGCTATGAATTACTACGTAACCGACAATACCGGCGCCTCCGTCGCGCTGAACGACATCCCCGAAGTCTCCTACGCCGCCTTCTACGAGGACCTTCGCGTAAAACTCTCCGACGCAGGCTACCATGCGGCCCACTATTTCGCCCTCCCGTCGGGCGACCGCATGCGTTTCTTCCTGCTGCTGCTCGACGACGCCGAGCGCCGCGTGCTGATCACTTCGCACGCCACGGACTACTACGACGAGACGGCGCTCCCCTCGCTCACAGCCCTGCACCCGCAGATGCACCCCTTCGAGCGCGACATCTCGGAACGCTACGGCATCCGTTTCGACGGCATGCCGTGGCCCAAGCCGCTGCGGTTCCCCGCCGGGCGTTACGACCGCCGCAGTTCGATCGAGAACTACCCCTTCTACACGATGGAGGGACGCTCGCTGCACGAGGTCAACGTCGGGCCGATCCACGCAGGCGTCATCGAACCGGGGGCCTTCCGCTTCATCTGCAACGGCGAGCAGGTCCTGCACCTCGAAATCGCGCTGGGCTACCAGCACCGGGACGTCGAGACGGCCTTCGAAACGACCGCGAACCGCCTGCGGCAGATGTGCCTTGCGGAGTCCGTCGCCGGAGACAGCGCCGTGGCGCACGCCACGGCCTTCGCCCGGGCCGTCGAGAAACTCGCCCGCCGCGAAATCCCGGCCGCGCTGGAGTGCGAACGCGCCGCGGCCCTCGAACTCGAACGCATGGCGATGCAGATCGCCGACACGGGCGCTCTCTGCATGGACGTGGGCTACCAGCTGGGGCAGGTGGCTTCGGAGGCCCTGCGCACCATGACTATCAACACCACGCAGGCGTGGTGCGGCAACCGCTTCGGCAAGGGGCTGATCCGGCCCCTCGGCACCGACCACCCGCTGACGGCCGAAAAGGCGGCGATGATCCGTGCGAACGTGCGCGAAATCGCCCGCCGCTACGACCAGGTGCGCCGCGACATCAAGTCGTCGCCCTCGCTGCTGGCCCGCTTCGAACAGTGCGGCATCGTCCCGCGCGACGAGATGCAGCGCATCGGCGGCGTGGGTCAGGCGGCCCGCGCGAGCGGTCTGGCCCGCGACATCCGCACGTCGCACCCCTGGGGCGTCTTCGCCGGGGCGTTGCGCCACGAAAGCATCGTCAAAACGCATGGCGACGTGATGGCCCGGCTGATGGTGCGCTGCCGCGAGGTGCTGCAATCGGCCGAATACATCGACCGCCTGCTCGACCTTCACGGACAGGAATGCGGGAACGCCGGACACCCGTGCCCGGACTATGCGGCGCCGCTGGCCCCCTCGTCGCTCGCGTTCGGACTGGTTGAGGGATGGCGCGGCGAGACCTGCCACGTTCTCCTGACCGACGCCGAGGGCCGCATCGCCGCCGCCCGCATCAAGGACCCGAGCCTCCACAACTGGCTGGCGCTGGCGCTCGCCGTGCGCGGCGAAGGGATCTCCGACTTCCCGATCTGCAACAAGAGTTTCAACCTCTCGTACTGCGGCCATGATCTGTAATCGCACCGTTTGGCAACCCTCATACACTCCGTTCGCTGCGTACCGCCGCGTTTACAAACCGGACCCAACTCCACCCCGCCCCGGCGGGGACTTAATGCCCGGAAAAGAATTGGCCGTCACGAGGCTTTTCGTTAATTTTGTTCAATTATTTATTCAAAAATGATCCTCCCAAAAATACGCGTACTGCACAGCCACGGACGGCAGGCGATCCCCGACCTCGACGCCGTGGAGCTGACCCCCGAATTCCGGGGCCGTCCCTGCCTGACCGAGACCCGGGACGCCGACGACGCCGAGCACGCCGCGGCCGTCTGCCCCACGGGAGCCTTCACGGCCGCGCCCCTTGCGCTCGACCTGGGCCGCTGCCTCTTCTGCGGCGAATGCGCGCGCATCGCGCCCCGCAACGTCCGTTTCACCAACGACTACCGCATCGGCTCGCCCACGCGCGAAGGACTTGTCGTCCGTCCGGGCGACCCCCGCATAGCGTTCGACGCCGGAAAGGTGCGTCCCGAAATCCGCCGCTGCTTCTCCCGCGCATTGCAGCTGCGCGAAGTCTCGGCCGGGGGCGACGCGTCGGTCGAAATGGAGCTGGGGGCCACGGGCAACGTCAATTTCGACCTCGGCCGCTTCGGCATC
>OFMC01001687.1_pt1 | contig 16111 bp, 17 predicted proteins | sample 1541271 | NCBI WGS metagenome assembly OFMC01 (sample SAMN04209252, study PRJEB22552) | human gut metagenome | biome: gut; material: feces | host: Homo sapiens | place: USA: Oklahoma | reverse complement strand
AGAAGATGAAGTGCCGTCAAAATCATCCTCGTCTTTACCACGATCTGACTCTTCTGCTTTTGTTGATTCTGCCTTCTTTACTTTCTGTCTCTTGTCACCAAAGCGGTTCTTGTCGGCAAACTTCAGTTTGGCAGTAAGGTCAGCAACCTTGCGTTCTGCCGATTTTAATTTACGTTCCTTTTCCTTCAACGACGACTCTAAAGACGAGACCTTAGACAACACATCATCCAATTTGGACAAGCGTTCGTCATATTCCTTCTGCTTATCAAGAAAATCCTGAAGCACTGCATCACGGGCACGTAATCCCAAGTCTGCCTTTTCGAGTCGTTCCGCAAGGTAATTGATATAACGTTTTTATTCTTCTACTGTCATACCTTCACTGTAATCAAGAACTGGGCGCGAGATTGATTCTCGTGCCAAAAGTTCTCGCTTTTGTTCTATGATATGTTGCAGTTCCTTCATCCGTAATGCTCTGATTTTCAACTACAAAGATAGTAAAAATATATGAGAAAAACGAACAAATAAGCAACATAATTACCTGATTTTCAATGTATTAACTATTGGATTTTCCAATAACAACACCACATCTTTCCAGTCTATTCTATAGACGCGTTCATTGCCTTCACGTTCCACTTTCATAAACTGATAACCTGATACAAACTTCTTTTCAAACAGACTGTATGAACGGTTATCATATGCGAACAGGCGTACTATGCGACGATTGCGAGACATCACTATAAAAACATCGCCATCATTTGGCTCATGGTGGAGTTGTTCACGTATGATGGACAACACCCGGCTATGCTTACAACGCATATCCGTAAAGTCGCGCAGATAATAGAAGCGATTTATACCGGTAACACTCAGCATAGCCCCTCCAGTTTCTCTATCAGTCGCTTCAGCTCTTGATAGCTTAGGTTCTTCTGGGAGATATGCAGGCCATTGGTCATTCGCAACTCCACAAGAATACGAACACCGGAAGGCTTCGTTTCTGTAGATGATTGTTCCTGAGAACGGCTTTCCACCGTCGGCTCTTCTTGAGTCGAGGTTGGAAGCCCATCCACCTTTACTTCCACTATCTTGTTGCGTGTATCCTTGTACCATTTGTAGAATATATTATAAGGTACTTTATTACGTGAACAGAATTGTTCAATGGAGATGCCCTTCGGCATTGCCTCCGTCTGGTACTGGAAATAAAATCTTTCCAAATCTTCGCTGCTGTACATAATTTGATGTTTTAAATTCAGCAGCGAAGTTACTTCTTTCTAATTTAAGCCCTAATTTGAGTGCTTACCTTTCATAGCCCAATATTGCATTTAACTGTTAGTACTCAATTTATGGCATTACCCTTTGTATAGGCACTTTTATAAGTATTTATATCATGATCCTGATACTTAATAATCGTTTTAAAAGCTTTTTTCAGCCAAGCAAAGACAGCATATAGGCTATTTTTTGCTTTAACTTTTTCTCTCCATCATTATGGTTATTGTAAGATTCTATCATTGAATATGAACAAAGTCCATTGTTTTTAATGTCTTCAACCAATAAATAGCAAATACCATAATTATCAGTTTGCACATATACTTTGTCCAATGTATTGGTCTTTGGATTACGAGCTAATAGGGGAAGAAGACGATCTATACAGAAGCGATCTATGTTTGAAAAGTATTGAGCTATTTTTAAAACAATATAATCATTAGAAATACCTAATCTCTTAGCAATAACAAAAAGTCTCAATAACTGTGGGTCTGGTTTCACACCTTCTTTTACCTCTAATGATCGAAACTGCTCTTCTACTTTATCCATAGCAGAAACAATCTTTCGCATACTCAAGCTTGTCAGAAAACCATTCTCAAAAAATTCTGTTACTCTATACACATCTAATCCTGTATTTTGTACAATCAAGCGTATAGCATACTTTTCCTTCTCTTCTTCCAACGAGAATTTGAAAATATCCTTGTTATAGAATTTAGACATATAACCATCATAATCAGCTTCCTCTCCATAGAAATGATGGAAAAGAGCCTTGGTATTGTCTTCGTGCATCACAAAAACCACGTTGCTAACACCAAACTTATTGTCAAAAAGCGTGTTATCAATAGGTGACATATTACGATAACCATAATCCATATGAGCAGAAAAAACATTCATAATTCGAAAGAGGTGGGCAGGATCAAGCCTGTCCATATCTTCTATTACCAAGACAATTTTTTTGTTATTCCTCCTTTCATAAGTAATGATGTTATCACGAATAATCTTTGTGATGATATCATTCTCATAAACAGATGTCTTATCAAACTTAGCTAAGTAATCATCCAATAAAACAGTTTGGTCAACTTCTTTTTTGAATTCATTTACCTTATCCTTAAGACTTTTAAGCCATTTGATAACCAGAAATACACCAAAGAGGCTTTGATTTGTTTGATTAACAAATCCGACCGAACTTAGCATAGAAAATAATGATTCTGCAACTGTACAAAAATTATTCTGCAAATAGAAGGCAAATGCCATCTCGTCAGATACCTTATAATCTACATCTATTATTCCCAACTGAAGAATCTGCAACAGAACATCATGCTTAATTAGTTCAAAGATATCCTTATTCTCCAAAACCTGATAGTTAACAGGATAGAGTGTAATGAACTCGTAAGGAGAATTATCATCGTTCGCGCATTTCTTCTTAAACTCATTCAAGAAGAAAGACTTTCCATCTCCAAACTTCGCAGAAAGCACAATCCTTTCATGCGAAAGAAGGTGGTTGTGGAAGCGATCTATTGCATCGTCGACAGGGATAAAGACGCTATCATCATTTAACATTATATTATTCAACTTTTGTTTTTACCGTCTTTTCTGTTGATTTGTCATTTTATTGTCATATAGATATCCTCAAGTCTACTTGTTACTTCCTCAATAGAGAAGATTCCCTTTGCTAACTTTGACGATTCCTTTGCTATATCTGTTCTTAGTTTCTCCGATGTAATTAACTTGTCCATTTGCTCTGCAAGCTTGTTTATATCCCCAGGATTAAACAGCAAGCAATTATTTCCATCCTTTGCAATATCAGGGATGCCACCCACTGGAGTAGTAACGACTGGTAAGCCGTATGCCCAAGCATCAAGCACTCCCATAGGAAAACCTTCTGCATAGCTAGGAAGACAAAAGACGGAAGCCTCTTTAAAGGCTTTATCCTTATCATCACCCCTTACCCATCCAAGGAAAACAGTCTGCTTATCAATGCCCAGACGTGTAGCTAAAGCTTTACCTTCTTCTATTTCACCATTGCCAGCAAACACAATACTCCAATCACGGTGTTTGTCTGCAACATTAGCAAATGCATTGATCATATCAGCATATCCTTTGCGAGCATTCACTGTACCAGCATACAATATTCCCTTTTTCTTGGCATAATCCTTTTTCGACACTTCCGTTGTACAAGGATTATAAAGCACTTTAACTTTGTCTCTGCCAAACTCGAAAGTCTTGCAAATCTCATCCTGCCAATACTTTGACAAAACAAGCATACAATCAGCTTTGCCAAACAGATAGCGATACACCCACTTATACTTACTCTTGATGGTAGTATCCACTGAGAACGAATGGAAATGCACAATCACCTTCTTGCCCAACAGCTTAGATACCGCCATAAACATTACCTTACGCAAAGCAGATGGTGGTTCACTGGTATGAATATGCACAATATCATAGTAAGGTACATTTGCCAAGAACGACAAAAATCCCTTAACAAGATAAGATAGTTTTGTAAAGACTCCACCATCCCTGTGCGTCTCTATCCACTTACAATGGAAATCATTCCACAATGCACTGTTCTCGTATGCCTTTACCACAGATGTGATGCCCCCTCGTGTCTTGCGAGAAGTAGCAATCACCAACACTTTAACTTTTTGTTTTCCCATAGAGCATTCTTTCATGTTCCTTTATCTCCCCTGACGTAAACCTCATTTTCAACACTTTGGCAGGAACACCACCAACAATGGAATATGGAGGACACGACTTCGTGACAACAGCACCAGCAGCTATCACAGAGCCACGTCCAATAGTTACACCTTTCAAAATCGTCACATTAGCACCTGTCCACACATCATCCTCTATCACTACAGGCGCATCATTCTCAGGCAACTTCTCGTGGCTATCCATGATATACTTGCCTACCACGTCTATGCGGTGGTCACCAGTGATAATCGTAGGATGCGGGCCGAATATCACTTTCTTACCAATCCGCAGTTCCGCTTCCGTACAGAAGAACACGGAACCCTTCGGAATACTCGTATAGTCTCCTATGCTCATGTTCCAAAGCCCCTTGAAGTCGGAACTTGAAGGACGGATATACACCCCCTTGCCACAATGCTTCATCGAAGCCTTATAAAAGAAAGCAAGAACCCTATCGTATAAATAAGAAAGGAGGAAACTAACCTTTATTACAAAATTTAAAATTTTCTTCATCCCTATTCACTTACTTCATATTATCCTTTTATGAACATTTTAACTTTCTGTTTCAGAACATTACCTTGAATAAGGAAAGGAAACACACGATATATTGAATACGACAAGTAGTCCTTTTTTGTTAAAAACTCATCCTTACCGGCTTTCTCTCGGCAATAATAATCAGAGAGAGCCTCTTCTTTCCAATCCAAAGAAGTATATACAGGATTTTTGATGAAAGTTTCCAAGCATCTTTTCAATCCTTCTTTTGGATTCACAAAAGAATTAAGATCTAAATATTGTGATATTTTGCTATTATCAAATTTCCTACAAAAATATCTGTCATACACAACTTGCCCCTTAGCCTCAGGATACTTCAATCGTGATGATTTTTTCGTAAAAGTAACTTTTGGGTCTATTCCTTTTTTGTTCAAGACTTCAAGATATACGTTCAATACATCACGCCAAGTCAAGCTATTTTCACCCGTGATATGAAAAGCCTCACCTTTTGCACTTTCCTTACCAAGGATAGCCGCAATTCCCCTCGAAACATCCATTCCATAGGTTAGAGTTGTTGTATTGTCTGCAATATCATCCGAGAACACAATAGTACGTCCATGTAATGCACGATACAACCAATATTCTTTCTCTAAGACACCAAGCTGCAAACGCTTCTCAGAATAGGTAATATATGGTCTGATGATTGTCCAATTATTTTTATTAGAACTTAAAAGTAAATTTTCTTGCCTTGCCTTTGTAAGCGCATATTCATCTGTTTTCAAATATGCCTCATCTTTGCAGACATCAAGTAATCTTGGAGATTTTTCAGTAATTAAGGATTTCCCACAATCTGCATAGACTCTTGCTGAACTCAAAAATACATATTGCGATGTTGCCTCCAAATATTTTTTATAACGATGCTGAAATTCAGATGTCTTATATGACATAAAATCCACTATTGCATCATAATGTCTTTTAAGCAATTCTGACATAAAACTTTCATCATGAGCATTGCCAACAAGGTATGTTACATTACGCTCATTTAGCATCTTCCTTCGAGTTGTTACAAACAAATTGTGCCCCCCAATATTTGACAATAAAGAAACGAGATGCGCACCGATTGCGCCAGTTCCGCCCAATACCAGTATTTCCATTATTTGCGCTTCTTTAAATTCACCAATACAGACTTTATTTTCTGTTTCAATACACCTTTCATTCTAAACTTCCAACTCTGATTCAATGCATAGAATATCTTTAGCATATAAGCATCAGTATCAGCATCTGTAATTACTTCAAGCAATATCGGTTTATCGCTGTCATCCATAAAACGAGGGATAGCCGCATCCAATTCTTCTTGCGTCTTTGCACAGATATATTCGATGTTTGGATTAATAGAAGCAACATCCTTCATCAATGTATGGTGCCCCGCAGCAATATGCCAGTCGAGTTCAGGAACAGACAATCTACTGAATAAAATATGGAACTCTCCTCCTGCATAATTGTTGATAGCCAATATTCGCTGATTCTTGTTTAGATGATTCAGCAAGGAACTCATATCGTAAATCAAACTCAAATCACCTGTTATCAAGAAAGACTTCTTGTTGTTATCATAATCATGACATTCACCAAGCCAAGTAGACAAGCAACCATCTATACCATCTGCCCCAAGGTTACTGTAAGCGGTTACGCTTTCGTCCATTTTCTGATAATTAGGCAAACGAGTTGCATTCAAAATCGTTGTATGGACAAGAGACTCGGCTGGAATAGCGTTCACAATGTCCCTTATAATGGAAAAGTTAGAAAACTTCATCTGTGGATATCTAACATTATCCAGTTTCTTTTTCCATAAAGTTCTATACTCTTCCGAAGCGATGTTATTGGTATCGTTCACTTCTGTAAAGAACTTTTCTGCCTTTATTGGAAACACGTCCGTCAAAGAACGAAATCCGTCCATAAAAGCTCCATCCTCAGATACTCGCCAATGATTGAATTTCGTATTGTTAGCTCTTAAAGAGTATTTGATAAAAGACCAAAAATGCTTGCCAATACTTATCACGAGGTCTGGACAGTATTTATCAAAATCATGAGGTGTCATACTCATGGCTTCTGTCACTAGGACTGTTCTCATAAATTTCTCGCTATTAACATTTGAGAAATAGTCTGTGGCAATAACAGCCCCATATTTGTCCGAGAAATCAGCCAACAAATTGGAAAGATCTATTGACTGTGGATATCGCTGTCCACAAATTACAAGAATTCTATTATATTGCCCCAAATGACTCTTTACATCTTCCCAATTAGGATTGTCTTGTCGAGTTATTTTTCTGAACTTTGGAAGTTCCTTTACCGTAAAGGTGATATCGCTAACTTGGAAATTGATTTGAACAGGACCATTTTCTACTGAATGCAAAGCTTCATTCACTTTGCGTATGCAATACCATTCCTCATCTGAATTTACACCTTTAGGCAACAAACAATAATGACAACAATACTTTCCATACATATAGTTTTGGTCTATCATCTGGTCTTCCATCTGATACAACTTGTACCATTCCCTATCACCCGTCAAGGCGATTAAAGGAAGTTTTTTCTTGGCAGCTTCCTCTATCGCAGGCAAATAGTTACAAGCTGCCGTAGATGACGTACAACTAAATCCGACAGGTTCTCCGGAAGACTCACAAAGACCAAGTGCAAAATAGGCAGCACTCCTTTCGTCAACAATGGAAAAGCAAACAAAATCAGGATCAGTTTCCACACTATGAACCAGTGCAGAATTTCGTGTTCCAGGAGATAGAACTAAATATCTTACACCATATTGCTTCAACAAAGAGATTATAATCTGGATATTTTTTTGACTTGCATACATAATTTTTCTATTTAATGATAATAACAGAAGGTCTGTTGTTATTTACAAATTCATCCATTCCTTCTTTTATAGAACCGTCTATCAGTTCTATTTGATTAGATGTTAACCATTGCTCCAATTCACATGGTATGTCTGCCATTTCTCCATGAAGGATAAGCTTAAATCTTTTGTCAAGGTATCTGTTGTTGAAGATATTCAGATCAAACTTCACCCAGCTTAGAGGAATTAGGCAATAAACTTCGTTCTTTGTTCCATACAGAAACCCTACATATTTAGATATTGCTCCATACTTGTCTGTTGGTTTGTATATCTGTGCATCTTTTGGTAAGAGTTTTTTCACTGACGAAATATCGACAACTTGTTCACTATTAGCTGCATGGATTATCAATAATGTTGGACCATTATCTGCTATCGTCAACTCTTTATAATCTTCAGAATCTCTGTAGTCTTTAGCCTGCCTTACGCAACGATGTAACAAACTATAATCAAAATCATCATTTGTGTCCAAGACTATTACAACAACAGGCATTTGCTGAAACCATATTTCAACCATTGAAGTATATAAATGGCTGATATATTTACTCTCTACCAACAAAGCAACACCTTGTTGTAACGTTTGTGTCTTTCCAAGAGCAAAAAATCCTGCACTTCGCACATCAGCTATAAAACTATACTTAAAACTTTCTTTTTGTTTCTCGCCTAAGAAATCTATAGCCGTGTCTGCAACAATTAACTCCTTGATGCCTAAACTTTCAAGACCATCAAGTATTCTATCTAATGTAACCATGTTATTTTTCTATTGCATTTAATAAATATTCTGTAGAATCTTTACGCAGAGCATCAAGTTTCTCATTTACGACAGAGAAATCTATTTGATTTGAAAGTTTGTCTATATCACAGAGATTCGACAACAATCTTTCTGGCAGACCTACATTATTCAGAAGTGTCTGTGCACGTTGAGGACTATTGCGTTTTATAACGCTGATGAAATTCTTGTTGAAATTCACAGCAAAGGCAGTTCCATGAAAAGAATTAGTGCATATATACTCTGCATGATCAAACAAATACAAGAACTCGGCAGGACCACAAAATGGAATATTGATATCCACACCTGGATATGGTTTGCGTGTATTGCTCATCATCGCCACTTTCCATCCATGCTTGTCTGCAACCTTTCTGGCATAAGCCACCACTTCATCTATTTCATCGATATAATACACCAGTACATACTTTTCTTTGATTCTTACGGTATACTCAGCCTTGCGCCATTGGTCAGCATTCAAAAGCAATGTCGGATCCAGAACCACCTTCACATCCTTATGCAAAAAACTTTTAAGTTGTTCCGCTCCTGCTGTTTCTCTTGTGCTTAGGTGAGCATACTCGTCTAACCATTTTTTGACAGAGACCTTTTCTGTATCATTAAATACGTATGAGCCTACAGAAGAGGCATAAGCCACCTTCTTGAATTTATTTTTATCGGCAAACGCCAAATAATATGCCGGATTAAGTTTATCAACAAATCCACCACAAGTAGGGTTCCAAACCTGATCGCTGCCACTAATGACGACATCATAGTTTGCATTGAATCCGTCCATCAGCTCATCCAATGTATTATAGGTTTCTTTGGAAACAGAGTCTGCCAAAAACTTGCGATAGCGTTTAAAACGAGGTCGATTCATCAACCAATACGCAATATTCATAGGAAAGGGATATTGGCGTGGATGATTAGGAATCTTAATGTAATTGATTATTTCACTATTATATCCATTTATACGGAGATAATCATTAAGAGCATAAGCTTGCAAAGCTGCGCCATAATTCAAATCACTGTGAATAGTTATTATTCCTATTTTCTTCATTTTTTTCCAACCATTTTAGGTGTATAATTATTAAACAAATAAATTAAAGGCAGTGTCAACAATAGACAAATGCCAGCAGTAAGATATGAGTTACCAGTACGAACGATACTGATGTAACTGATAATCAGAATATGTGTTCCCAATATGACTAAAGTTCCATTTGATATGAATGTTACAAAACGATAACTTGTATTCCTAAGAAACGAGAATAAACAAATGACAGAAAATGTTCCTATAAAACCTGTTGCATAATAGAGGAATATCGATTTGCCGAAATGATAGGATAGTATGCCTCCACGAGTATTATATAAAGCGAGCGAGACAAGAGTTGTTATTGCCACTACCAACAAAAGCAGCCGATTTGAAGCTTTTATTTCAACAAAATGGGAAACATAATCTTTTAAAAGAAACCCTGTACAATAAAACGGGAATGAAAAACATATACGTCCCATAAAATCAGAACCTGTAAAACGGAGCTTGTCAAAGACAGCGGCCATCAATGCCATTACAAAGACAAAAATCCACATAGTTCTGCGTTCTGTCAATATTGTCATTATAACTTTAATAAAAAACAATGTCACTAAAAACCAACATGGTCCATTCATAGGATGAGCAGAACTACCAAATAAAATAATTCCCAATATAGGTTTTACGATTAATTCATACAAACCAGAAGGTAATTCGCCCACAAAACCAGAAAATGAAATCCAGCATACATAAGCTATGGCATTAAAGAACAACACTGGCACTATCAGTTTTTTGAACAGCGGTTTAACATTTTCCAAAACATCAAGTATCAGTATTTTACCCCCCCCGAATATGTTTTTACAACTTGTTCCATGTATGAATTCAATCTTATTCATTGGTATCTTGTGGAGAACTCCCGAAAGAAAGAAGAATGCACACATATGGAATGAACAGATTATTGTATCAGACACTTTGTCTGGAGCACTATGCCCGACAATCATAAGACATATGAGAAACGCCTTTCCCCAATCAAGCCAAATTAATCTTTTTTTCTGCATAATTCTATAAACAAATTATTCCATAAATTCATAACTTTATCACTCGCATATTCAAGTGCGCCAACTTTTGATTTCTTCCCCATGCCAATTCGCAAGTTTTCATCATTCAGAACTTTTATCATTGATGTGACAAAACCATAATCATCATTTTGTGGAACGAGATAGCCATCCACACCATTATTTATCAAGTCAGAAGGACCACAAGGGAAAGCAAATGACACAACTGGCAGCCCCAAAGCCTTTGCCTCCAACATGGTCATCGGCATACCTTCGTATGCTGATGTCATGACAAACAATGATGCAGTCAAGTACTCTGATTTTATATGTGATGTATTACCTTTTAGGAATACGGAGTCTGCAAGTCCCAACTCATTAATCAGTTGTTGCAAGTCTGCCCTATCACATCCTTCACCAAAAATATTCAGTTTCCAGTCAGGACAAGCTTCGTGAATAGGCTTCCACAACATTATTAGACGTCCGAAGTTTTTTTGTGCATCCAGTCTACCAACTGTTATTACAGTTTTATTTTTCAACTCGGCACATTCGCCTGATTCAAAAGGCAGAATATTGGGGATATATTTGACATTTGACACTTTATCTTTCCAAGCATCTCGATCTTCCTTAGTCAAGACTACAAATTGGTCAAACTTGGGAATAATCAGATTTTCTTCTTGCCAACATTTGAAATAGTAAGCCATCTTCGTCAATAGTCTGAACTTAAACGCATTTGCCATTAAACGCTTATGACCACGGCAGAAATGAAACTCCAACACCTTCTTGCTATCGTCTTTGATGTCAGGCAAGAATGCCGCTTCATGCGTAAAAGTGGACACGGTAATATCGGGACGAATATTATTTAGTAAAGCCTCTAATTTCTTCTTGTGAGTCTTTTGTAATTTTCTGCGTTTCACCAATCTTTTATATAATGGCATCGACAACAAATCATCGTATGACAATTCCAAATCTATAACTTTTACCTTACTACTTATTGGATAATAAGGCATTTTCCCACGTTGGTCTGCAACCACAAGTGTGATTTCATGTCCATAAAATTCAGCCAAATAGTTAGCCTTGATAGAAACGATTCTCTCTATCCCCCCAGGTTTGAATATCTGTGGTAAGCAATATACTATTTTCATTTCAGCAATTCTCTATACTTTTCAATATACGAATTTGCAGTCCTTGCTATAGAAAAATTCTCATTTACATGTTTCCATGCTTTTTGAACAAGGTCTGCATTATCCGTATTCATAACCTTATAAATCATATTGGCACAATCCTCTATATCACCTTTTTTGAAGTAATACCCATACTTACCATTGTCGATTATCTCCATTGGTCCGTCAATATCCGACACCAAGACTGGTATTTTTGCAGCCATACCTTCTGCAACAGTAAGTCCAAAGCCTTCAAAGACAGATGGTTGTACCAATAAATCGTAATCCCTTATATGCTCTTGAATCCATGAATATTCTCGTGCCCCACACAAGTTAACTATATTATCCAAATTCAGACTATGTATAAGTTCCTGTAAAAAGTCATAAGAATCTCCTTCTCCAATAATATCCAAAGATATATCTGCACCACCTCTCTTGTGTATCAAATCTATTGCTTTTATAAGGATGTCTTGTCCTTTTTTCTTATGATCCAATCTACTTATCTGAACGATTCTAAACGGATTGCCTACCATATACTTTGATTTTGTCTTAATACTGTCTACTTTTATTCCATTATATACGACAGGAGCATCTATACCAGTTCTCTCAAGCATATCTTTCCGTACGCATTCTGCTATAGAATAGCTGTGTTTGTATTGTTTGAGATACTGTTTGCCAATCGTCACGTCATGGATGGTATATACCACCTTCTTCATAAAGAAAGGCATCAACAGACTTACTACCTTGGGAGCATGGACATGAATTACATCAGGATGCAATCTCAGCAGATAAGCATTGAGTCTGATGACTGGTATCAATGACCTGCTTTTGGCAGTCCTTCTACAATTAAGGACTTTTATCTTAGGAGACAATTTCGCCAACAATGCTTCATCCACCAAATCATTTATTAACAAGAGACTGACATTGTTTGACTTAACCTGCTCATTTACTATATTTACAAGCATAGTCTCCAGCCCTCCCAATTTAAAGCCGAATGTAATATGTACTATTTTCATTAGAGTGGACTATTTATTAAAAAATCTTTGGAGCATCACCTTCATGCGATGTCCATTATGTTTTATCTTCCTCATACAAGCTTTCTTGATATCTTTAAAGCTTCTCACATTGACATTTGATTGTTTCAAGAAGTCTGTTGTAATCTCATGATGATCATCAAAGCTATGCTTTAGAATAAAGAACTTGTCACTATCAACGTCTGTGATACGATTTTCCATACTTCTCTTTTGAAGATGTATGTACATGAACTCCTCATTTTTCACTTCACCTCTATTCAGATAATATCTACGAAGCCTACCTTTTTCCCAACAGAATACAGAATGCATTGAGTTGCTATCACGATAATCGACACAACTTCCCCAACATAGTTGCAGATTGTCTTCAAAATAGTTTATGTCGGCTATAATATCGAAATTGATATATATCGGAATATTGTTGTCTGCGAATATTGAATTTACATTATACCTATCATCATATAACCAAACTGGGAAAAGTTTCTTTTTCCTATACAATGGAATAATCTGATTGAATATGCCTTCATCAAAAAAACAACTATTATTCGTAGCAAGCATTTCTTTGTATCTATTGCGCTTATCTTTCGTTCGATATACCGAATTTACAAAATCCGTATTTCTGTAAAGGGTAAAATGTCCTAATGTCAATACCTTGTCATATTTAGACAAGATATCATCGGTCAAGAAATGCGAAATATTACCAAATATCAAATCGGTATCACAATGTCCCCAAAAATCATATCCATTCAACTCTTCCGAAAAAATCTCGCCATAGAGAGGTCTTAAATCGCAAAGCTTATAATTTGAGGATATTTTACAATCATTTCCGAACATTCTACCAAGGCGTTCGTTTACGTTATCCAAAGTAATGCTATGCAACAAAACATTTTTTGGCAAACTTTCTCTTTCGATGTGTTGATCTGTAAAGAAGAGGAAATCATAATCTTCATTATAAGAACACGACTTTGTCCACAGTTGAAAATATGGAGGAATCTTCCCCATATATACAACAATCATGGCTTTTTTGAATTTACTCAGCATAATCAAAAATGATGTGTTGTCAAATAAGAATAGTCTGGCGAGCAAGTAATCTTTGATGGATTCTCATTCAGATAGGCTCCCCACCAACCAAAAGAACTGTTAGTCACTATATTATGTTTGCACTGAGCCATTAGTTGCATATCCCTGTAACTTTCCAATCCTTTGTTCCAGTTCACGCAGGTGATTTTATCTTCTTTTGTCAAACCAAACACCGACAGGTGATCCATACACCATTCACAACTTCCTGGGTCTGAAAAGAAATAGAAAGTAGGATCCTCGACATGCTGCTTGATATATTTTACAGCGCGTTTGAAATAACCGCCTGAATAATACACTCCTGAACGAGTAAGCATGTCGCCTCTACGGGCATGGATGGCAACAGACTGCTCTTGTTGCAACTGCTCTACAAGTCTTTTGTTTTTGTCGTCTGTAATAGGTGGAAACACAAACGATTCTCTGATTCTCTTGTCTATCAATTCTATATCATTGCCTGTATGTATAAATGAGAATCTCTGACCTGAAAGAACATTCTTGTCTGTCTTGTAAAACAAAGTCTTACGGTCATCATATCGCTTTATATATGCCTCAACATTCTTCTTCTGCCTATCTAATCCTCGGCGATATTTCCATACATCATATCCCATTTTCCTGATTAAATCTATTATGAAAGAATGCTTCATTTTGGCATTTTCATCTTTAACATAGCAATTGTTTATAACATCTATACCGATACTCTTCAATGACTCTGACAAGTATGGAGAGAAATTCCAATTTTTCTTCCAGCACTCGCTTTCAATAAGGTCGTCTTTCAGCTTTTGATAGTCAGATTCACTTATCAAGTCTTTCAAATTTGGCTCTTTTATGCCAAAAACTCTTTCCAACTCATATCCGTTCCATTGGGATATTGTAGCATTGAACTCTGGAATTTCATAAATCAAAGTTTCTATGCAGCATACATCCTCAGGATTGCTCATCTGCATGGCAAGATATTCGCAGTAGCCAAGCATCTGATTGCCAAGCCCACTATCTATGTGCAGTATTTTCATTTTATCCTATATTTTTTATTTTACTCTATAATAATTGAATACCGACAACATGTCACGCCATATCAATTTGATTTTGCGTTTCAATGTGTTATCATTGTATTGGTAGCCAAGCGATCCTGATTGTCCTTTTACACGAGGGAAACGAAAAAAACTTTCTGTTCTAATGCAATTTGATGTTATCACATCATAGTAAACATTCTCAAGATATTTTCCTGCATTGTCATTCACCGAATACTTGACATTACTAAATAAATGTTTATACACATCTACTTTGGCGATGAAAAAACGAGAATCTACTGACGCATCACCGCATTGATTGATGACTATATCGATTTCCGACTCTGCTTTTTTTATGAGCGTATCTGCATTAGTTAGCATAAGACGTCCTGTCACTTTCAGAAATCTATCATTTTCATCAAGCAAACTGCTATGACTAACAACATGGTCAAGAATCTCAGCTTCTCCATACCCTTTACCATACTGCGATATTTTACTTTCGTCTGTATGGAAATACAACATTTCCAAAGGCTTGTCTACTTTTCTCGCTAATTCTTTTTCACAAGAAAAGTCACTATTATCGGAATTACTATTGTCGCAAAGTATCACTCCAGAAACTTCTTTGCAATTAAGATAGAACGCTACCGCTTTGCGATATTGTTCAAAACGAGTCTTCGGATCACTTAATGCCAAGTACGCTTGGTTGGTACAAGGACTTATTGTTGCGGTTAAAACTACTATCATTTGCGTTTATTGACTTTATTGAAATATAAATAATGCAAGACCATAACACAGCATCGTCCAATGGGAATATGAACATACAATGACAGAACGAGCATATAACAAAATAACGAACTAAAGGGTAAACATACCGACGATGTTTTATCACTATACTATAGCATAATCGCAAATAGGACAATACATAAAACAAACCAAAAGTATACCACTCACCAACAATACCTACATCATTACGAGAAATACCATCATAGACCCATAATTCCTCTATTTTTTTAGCAAAACTTGAATTCAAAGCAGCTTTTCCCATTCCAAAGAAGAAAACAAATATATTTGAGAAGATTTCATTAAAAAAATAATCATACGCTACCCAACGATTATAATCAGAATTATTAAATTCATCTTTTGTCTGACTAATAAATGCTCCAAACAAACTATCAAAGTTCATTAACACCGCTATTATCAATATTATGACAAATGTAAATATATAAGTTTTATTTTTTGTCTCTTTAAATGAATGTAAAGTCATAATTGTAGAGACAATAAATATTGCCAAGAATAATTGTCGAGTTTGTCGTAAATATATAGAAACCAAGAAAAAAACGATTAAAAACAGATATGTTTTCTTCCTGTTTTCAAAAAATCGGTATAAGGAGTCTATATAAGCAAATAAAACAAAACTACTTCCAGGCATAACTATTCTAACAATTCCATTACGCATAAACAAACTTCCATCTTCATTGAATGTTGCAAAAAGAATCTGAAATGATGGATTTATTACTTGCATTATTGACAAAATAGAATATATTATAGCAAACATCCTTATTGCGACAACTATTTCGTTTATCTTTATTTTTACGAAAAAGAATGACTAAAAAAGCAAAAAATAGCAGATTTGAGCTTTTGTTTTGAGT
>OFMC01001681.1_pt1 | contig 16152 bp, 17 predicted proteins | sample 1541271 | NCBI WGS metagenome assembly OFMC01 (sample SAMN04209252, study PRJEB22552) | human gut metagenome | biome: gut; material: feces | host: Homo sapiens | place: USA: Oklahoma | reverse complement strand
GGGCCTTTCTTATCACCTTTTGGAAAAAGCGGCTATCTCTTAGTACATGCCGTCCTTGTGGGATGCATTTTTAAAAATTCAATATCCTTGTGTGAAAATATATCATTTTCACATGAAATCCAAAGAATATCGAACTTATTTCCAAATGATACCGCACCCTAATTTGAGGCCGGGCCTCATAATTCTCCATAAATCTCCGCATATTCACGGGCAAAGTGTGTAAGTTGTGTGTAAGCTTCGCAATGAGAAAAATGCTGTGATCACAGGGCTTCAGCAATCTGTCGGAACGCCCGTTCCGCTGACTCAAAATCGCTATGTGTGTAAACATCCAGTGTTACACTGGCAGTCGAATGGCCCATCAGGTATTGCAGGCTTTTGACATCCAGCATCGCTTGCTGTGCATTGGTGCAGAAGGTATGCCGCAGGACATGGGGTGTCACGCTTGGAAGCGTGTTCCCATGCTTCTTGACATACTTCCGCCGCATCCCACGCATATAGTTCTCAAGATGCATGGCGACCTTCGGCTTGCCGTCCTTATCCAAAAACAAGAAGCCACTGTATCCATCCACCATCATTTCTACCTTGGGATGCCCACGGTTTTCCAGCACGCGGCGGAAAGCCATATAGACGGTATCCGTCATAGGAATGCTGCGGTTGCCGCTGCTGGTCTTTGGCGGAGCGACGAAATAGGGCTTGTCTGCCGTGCGGCATAACTGCTTATGGATGTGGATACATCGTCGGTCGAAGTCGATGTCTGCCTTGGTCAGGCCATAGAGTTCACTGACACGCAGCCCAGTCCCCAGCAGGATCACAATATCATCATAGTAGTTGTCCTTACCATGATCTCGGATGAATTGCAGATACCGCTCCTGTTGGGCTTTGGTCAATGCGCTTCGTACATAAGCATCATTGGGAATCACATCGGACAACTTGAACTTGAATGGGTTTTTCCGAATCATATCATCATCGACTGCCATTTCAAAGGCTGGCCGGAGAACACTTTGCAGAATGCCGATCGTGTTCTGCTTCAAGCCCTTGTCATGCAGAGAAACGAACCACCCTTTCCCATCAGACAGGCGGACGCTGCGTATCATTCGGCTTCCAAAAGGATCCGTATGGATGCGATTGATAGCAGAGCCATAGGCCCTCATGGAGTTTTCTTTCAGCCCTCGACGTAGGTTGATGTACCGATCCACCAATTCAGCCACGGTGATCTCGCCGCCGGCATAGTCGATCCCATCCAACAGATCACGCTGGATTACTTCTTCTTTTTGCCGCAGTTCCTCCAGCGTAGGGGCGTAGACATAGCTCCATTTCTTGTCACCATTCCTGTGATAGCGATAAAAATAGGTTTTATTGGGGCGCTGGCCCTCGCCTGAGCGAAAGATGCGCCCTTTCTTATCCTTGCGCTTTTCGGACAATTCTTCGCTCCTTTCTGCCGGAAAGCGCTTAACACGGTGTCTATACTATACACCATGTTTCTGTCGTTTTCCATGTCTAAATTGAATATGAGGACTCCAAATATTTTTCAAGTGCTTTTCTTTTGATCAACCGCTTGCTGCCGTTCCACAGCACAAACGGGCAATTTTCATCATTGGTCATATCCCGCAACTTATTGATACCGATGCCGAAGTAGGCTGCGGCTTCTTCAAGGCTCAGATTAGCCTTTTCCCACACAGGGACTTTATCCTCCATCCGGTTCACCGCCCTTCTCCATATCGAAGCCCAGCAACCATTTGTCGGGAATCGTGATCAGATCAGGCCCTGTGTTGCAGATCCGTTTTACAACATCTGCCTGGCACGAGAATAATCCACCTCTATCCAGTTCTGTCCCCATTTGTTTCCCCGTTTTCGAGGCGTACGCCTCCGAAAGCAGCTCCAGACTGAACAGATACAGTGGAAACATAGATGCTTTGCAAATGCTGTTTTGCTGTAAATACCGCTGAAACCGATACAGCATCGTTTCATCCAGTGTCAGTTTCATCAACCGCAGACCCATCTCGTCCACCGTGAAATAATGGAAGCTGCTGTTTTTGCTGAAGTGGATCAGACGGCTGCGCGAGTTTACCCCATGAGCCATCAGATTTTCAATCAGGTTCCACTTATCACCAAGAAGAATCGAGCTGCCGCATGTCCGGTCATATCCTAACGGCGAGGAAGCGACCCGGTCAAGAAACATCCGCTCTGCTTCCTCCGACCAAAGCAAGTTGCTGTCGCCAAGATAATAAACCGGGTAATAGTAATACCTGCTCACAAAAATGCCCGACAATCTGGCTCCCTTGTTGTCCCATCCATACTTTTGGGCCAGCTCATAGGCGCTGAAATAGATGAGTTGCTCTCCCGTAGCGGACTCTTTCTGATTCCCAGGCTGCCAGATAGCCCTGAGCCGCATTGCTGTCAGCAGGCAGGCCGCGCCGCGATGGAGCCGCAGTGTTTTCTTCCAGCTGCCATGTCCGTTCTCTGGAGCCAGCGCATGACTGCGGACACGCTGCGCCCGCCCGGGGCTGACCCGCTGGAGCTGGTTTGATCCTGATTCCGTCAAGCTCAGGGAGCGGATGATCCTGCGGTGATACCCCTTCATGCGCCGCTCCTTCAAGTAGCCCTCCCGTATTAGCGCTGTCACCACACGCCGATTATAGTCATAATACCCCGGCAGCGTTTTTACCAGAGAAACCGGTACTTCGCCGCACAGGCCTATAAAATCCAGCAGCTTTACTGCCATACATCCATTTTTTAATTGCATCAATATATCCTCATTCCTGATCGATCAATTACTCTCTCAACGGCACGTCCGGCCGACTCTCAGAGACAAGCAGAACGCCTGATCAACAAGGCTGCCGGACGCTTCATACTCACAACCTATGATAGGCAAGCATACTTATCTCAGGCTGCCGGAACGGCCTCTTCACCGTTATCCAAAGCCCTTACCTTATAAACCCTACCCCCGACCGTTTTTAAGGCCGAGAGTCCTTGCGCCGCAAGGGTTTCTCCCAAGTTCACGGCACCGAAAATCCGCGCTTCCATTTGAACAGGAATTGGTAGGCGTTTTGGGGTCGTCTCTTACCTATTTTCGGTGCTGCCGTTCCAACATTCACTGTGTTTTTTCAGCCATTCGAGAAATTGCTCCGGCGTCAGTATCCAAATGCGGGTGCTGTCTTGTGCCCCTCGATGACTGCATTGAAACGCAGAGCAGAGCGCTGAGGTGTCGTTGGTCAGAAAGGCTGCTTCCAGGACATCCTGACAATGCTTCAGCTCCAGGTTATCGTGGTCAATAAAGCGCCTGCTTTGGCTGAGATCGTAGATATGCTCATACGCCAGTACGCAGGTGCGAAACCTCGGCTGATCGTGCTTCGGAAATGCCCGATGAATCGCATTCCGCAGCAGTCCTGCCAGGAAGCGGGATCGGTCATTGTCCTCTCGCCGCGGCATGATGCAGGGGAGTTCCATTCTTAGCCAGTCTTCCGCCGCGATCTCAATAGAGGCAGGCAAACCGGCGTCACCGCTTATTTCGGGAATTTCCCGCACGGGCGGCAGCGTTGCCGCTGCGCACTGTCGGAGTTGGATGGCTGCGTCCTCCGCGGAGCGGACAGCCTCTAAAAGCATCTTCCTGCTATGGAAACTGAATTGATCTATTTTGTATCCTTTCATTCATTTCGACTGGTTCATTTTTGCGCAAGAGAAATGCCGATCTTGTATCAAAACAGCACAAGTAACCTCCGTTCTGTCAGCCGGCACACATTCTAAAAGATACAACCAGTGAGATTTTTTACGGCCCGCCCTTGTTTCCATCCGAGACAGATTTACTACATATAGCCATGGGGGTACGCGAGCAAAGGGGCGATGGTGGCAGCTTCCACCCCTGACAAAACTCATATCGGTTTGGCTCGCGTGCGGGCTTTCCGGAAAAGACTCTGATAAAACGGGCGGCTTCCAGCTCGTTGATGTGCTTCCGCAGGCTGGAAGGAGCAATTCCATACTTTTTTGCGTCCTTTTGCGGAAGAATGAAATCCTTCCTTCCGCCGCTCTCCATGGCCATGCAGAAATAGAGAAACCGGCCGCCGGTGCTGAGCGCGTGGAACTGCTTGGAGAGGAGCAGTGAGTTTCCAACCTGAATGAATCGTTTTTCTTTGTTATCTACATTGGCTGATAGGGGCGGTACGATCGTAGGTCCGTGTTTTCGTTTGCTCAAATTAAACTCCTTCTTTCGTGTGAGAATAGGGGTGGATGTCTCATCCCTTCGTAATAAATGTAGAAAACCGGCCCCGTTTGACCACCCATACAAAGCAAAAAAATTACACTCAACGTAGACTTACGTAAACACAGAATGATCTGAATTTACATTAGGTCTACATTGAGTGTAATGCTCTGCGGAAGACTACGTAATGCGTAGAGTTATATGTTATATACAGAGTTCCAAAAAAGAAATTATTGGTTTCCGTTGGGATGGGGTGAAAAAGTTGGGCAGAACGGCCTTAGAACCGTTCTGCCATGGAGCAGCTGACGTTTTTTATTTTCTGATTACTTGTGAGAGATAGTATCCAATCAGCGTAAACAGCGCCATTACGAAAAGATAGTCAATCAGGAAGAGGATCACAGGCTCGGAATAGTCATAAAATACGAAATGGCTCCTGAGCAGCAGGTAGAGTCCAACGCCTCTGCGGTGAAACGCAAATGTGCCATAAAGCGCCCAGAGCCAACCGGCAAGGCGCAGGCTCCACGTCCGCAAAGGCGAGGGCTGTAAGTGCTTGCGCGCCATCGCCAGCATCATGCTCCAGTGAAATCCCAGATGCAGGCTCATACAGACGAAGCCCCAGTAGGCGCAGAGGATATGCGTTTTTTGCGCCGCCTCATAGCCGCCGTGCTTCGGCAGAAACGTGAATACATACCGCGACAGGAGGATACCGCTGACCATCGAGCCGAGCATACAAAGGAGAATCACTCCGACCAACGCTGTCTGGATTATGCGCAGAGGTGTATATTTGCCCTTTCCGATTGCCAACAGCCATTTCCGGTTGAGTACATGGTGCGTAAGAAACAGGGCGAACATTCCCATTCCCAGCCATTCATGCGCCGCCTCGCCCACAAGGCCGTATGCCATCAAAAGCAGCAACGCCACAGTCATCGCGGCATCGACTGCGAGCTTGCATTTCATCGTCGGTTTCATTCCGTTATCCTTTATCTGCGTTTGAAAAAATCGCTTCCAGCCATGCAGCGTAATCCTTGACCCAGCCGCCGTCCGCGCCGAAGCCGTGGGGCCAGCCGTTCAGCACGATACGCCCGGTTGGGATGTCCATGCCGGAGATCACGTCATACTGTTGCTGGAACTGACGGTAGAAGGGGTCTTCCGTGCCGTAGACGTAGAAGGTCGGCGGTAAATTGCCCTCGGACAGCCAGTTAGAGTCCATATTGCCCACGCTGAGGCGGCCATAGAAGGAATAGATCATGCCTGCGGCAGAGGCGTGGGCGGGAACGGAGTCCAGCTTGTCCGGCACATAGGCGCTGTCCAGCACCGTGCCGTTCACGTCCTCGTCGTAGTGCATCAGAAATTCACCGGCCTGAATGCCGCCCGCCGAAAAGCCCATGACGGCGATATCATTTGGGTCAATGCCGTAAACGTCCGCGTTCTTTCGGACAAAGCGGACAGCTCTCGCCACATCCAGTGCCCCCTCCTCCTGCGTATAGGGAGACAGACGGTAGTCCACGATGAAGGTTTGGAACCCCAGTTCCCGCAGCGCTGCGGCGGTGGGGAGGGAATCGGTGTAGTTGCCCCGGAACTGATACGCACCGCCAGCCATCAGCACGACTGCACCCTTTGGCTGTACGCCGTCACGGACGGGGATAGCAGTAACATAGGGGCGGAAGTCATAGTCGTCGAAATAGCCAGTCATGTCCTGCGTAAATTCTGTCTTGGCGGGGACATTGTTTTTCTTCCAGAGATAGAGCACCTGAATGTTTGATGGATCTGCTGCCGTGTTCAGAACGGTTTCATTACCAGCAGGCTCCGGCAGCTTTTGCTGCATGGCGGTGCGGGAATAGTCTGCAATTTTGCCGCTTCCATAGTTATATGCCTCTGGAAAATCGCCCGGCGTGGCTACGGTGTCCTCCGAGGAACCGTCACGCAAATCGTCGGTCATATTAGGATTTGCGGGATAATTCTCATTTTGCTTTGTCATAGCATCCTCGATGGCAGAAATGCCATTTTCAAGATCAGGGGCAGGAGCCTCGGAAGGCTCCTGCCCACAGGCAGTCAGCATTACGCCTGCAAACATGGCAATCAAAATTGCTGCGATTGGTCTTTTACTCATTACAGCCCAAGGGCTGCGGCCCAATCGCGGACGGTGCTGCTGGACACGCCGGAGGAGAAGCGCTGACCGCTCTGCCAGGTGCCGCCGTTTGCTATTTCTTCCAGCAGCGTGCCGCTCTGACCCATGCCGGAGGAGGAAGAGGTGGCAAACGGAATGACGGTCTTGCCGGAGAAGTCGTTGCCCCTTACGAAGTTGTTGACAGGCCACGCTGCAATGCCCCACCAGATGGGATAGCCGATGAACACGGTATCATACTCATCCCAATTTGCGGGGGTGGTCTGGGTCAGGGCGATGTCTCGCAGAGCCTCGTTGTCATGCTCCCGGTTGACACGGCTGCCGTCCACCGTCCAGTCCAGATCAGCGGAGGTATAGGGCGTGACAGGGGTGATCTCGAAAATATCCGCACCCAGTTCATCCGCGATGTCCTGTGCCACGCGCTCCGTGTTTCCAGAGCCGGAGAAGTAGGCCACGAGAATTTTGCTGCCGGTGCCGGGATCGGGCTGCGGGGTGACGGGCGTCATCGTCAGGTAGTTGCGCAGGATCGTTGCCACCTGTGCGCGGGTCGCGTTGCCGTTCGGGTCAAAGCGGTTGCCGGTGGTGCCATTCACCACGCCGTTCGCCCTCGCCCAATCCACGGCGGCAGAAGCGTAAGCGGGGATGCTGCTCTCGTCGGCAAAATCCTGTCCGGCTTCCGCACTGGGAGAACCGGCGTAGCGCCAGAGGATCGTGGCGATCTGGGCGCGGCTGACGGGATCGTTGGAGCCGAAGCGCCCGTTGCCGTAGCCAGTCACGATGCTGTTGGCACTCGCCCATGCCACCGCATCCGTGTAGTAGGCACCCGAAGGAACGTCAGAGAAGGCCGTTCCCGTGGCAGCGGACGGGCTGCCCGTGGCGCGGTGCAGAACCGTCACCAGCATGGCGCGGGTCATGGGCGTATTGGGGCTGAATGTGGTAGCGGAGGTGCCGTTCATAATGCCGTGCTCATAGACATAATCCACGGCATCCGCGTACCATGTACCATTCGGAACATCGCTAAAGACACCCCCTGCCGCCAGGGCCGTCGGAATTGTTGCGATCACCAGCGCTGCCGCTATGACCGCCGTCAGAAGTCGTTTCATCTTTTTCATTGTTGTCATCCTTTCCTGTTGATTTTCTCTGGGCAAGTACCCAGTTCAGTACATTCTCATCGTCGAACACCACGCTGCCGCCGCCATGGTAATTGTAAATGCCCTTGGCGTTGAAATAGGCGTTGTCCGGAATATTGAGCTGCAAAAGCTGGTCGATCTCGCTATCAGTCAGCCCTGCCTTTTCATAGGCGGCGTGGAGGTTCGCGTAGGCGTCCCGCGCCTTTTGAGAGCCGTAATACTCGTCGTTTTCCGCCATGAAGATATAGACCGCCACCCGGTTTTCTGCCACGGGGTCATAGGTGCCGTCCCACTGGGAGCCGCCGTGGATATAGGCGGCGTAGAGGTCGGGGAGCAGGGCCACCGCCTGAGACATGGTTTCGCCGCCAGCCGAATACCCTGCGGCATAGACGCGGCTGGTGTCCACTGAAAAGTGGTCGATCATGTACTCCGCCAGTTCGTTGGCCTGCCGTGCGGACTTTGCGCCCCAATCGGTGAGCTGACCGGAAACAAGGATCACAGGCTCCGACAGCTTCGTCCACGCCTGCACGCCGTTCCAGCGAAGGTTGCTGCCTGCGGAATCCTCCCCGAACCACATCTCCCCATACCCCGGCATAGCCACGATAAGGGGATAAGTCTTTGCGCTGTCATAGCCGTCCGGCAGATAGTAGCTGAAATGGATGATGCCATCCGCACCGTCCAGCGTCTGGTTTTCGGTGAAGCCGCCCTGTACGGCGGCGTTCTCCGCAGGCTGCTGCGCGACGGTGGCAGTATCGTCACTTTTTGCCGCCGCCTGCGCCGTACAGCCGGAGAGCAGCAGAACTCCCGCCAGTAAACCCGCTAACATTTTTCGCATACCTTGCCCTCCTTCCGAGGAAATACTCGGTTAATCAACCGTTCAGGCCAAGGCCGCTGACCCAATCGGCCACATCGCTCTGGCTGGCACCGCTGGAGAAGCGCTGACCGTCCTGCCAGTCACCGGTACCCGCCATTTCGGAGAGCAGCGTACCGCTCTGGCCCATGCCGGAGGACGAAGATGTGGCAAAGGGAATGACGGTCTTGCCGGTGAAATCATTGTTTTTTACAAAGGTGTCCACGGGCCACGCTGCGATGCCCCACCAGATGGGATAACCGATAAACACGGTGTCGTAATCGTCCCAGTTCTCCACCTCCGTGGTGGTCAGAGGCACATCCCGCAGGGATTCATCGTCGTGCTCGCGGCTGACCCGGCTGTCGCTGTTCGTCCAGTTCAGGTCATCGCTGGTGTAAACCTCGGTGGGAACAATTTCAAACAGGTCGCCGCCTGCGGTTTCGGCAATATCCTCGGCCACACGCTTGGTGTTGCCGCTGGCGGAGTAATAGACCACCAGCACTTTGCCGCCGGATGTGGTATTGTCTGCTTCTCCATTTGCGGTATCGTCCGGCGTTTGTGCGGGAGTGCTTTCGGAGGGTGTATCATCGGACGGTGTCTGTGCAGGGGTATTATTCGTCTTGCTGCCGCAGGCGGTCAAAGACAGGATCATCAGCGCAGCCAACAGCAGGCTGCCGAATTTTTGAACGCTTTTCATAAGATCATCCTCCTATCGCTTTTATTTCACATTTTCCTGAATCCAATTTTCAATGTGATCCGCGATCACATCGTTGTTCAGGTCTTGGAACATGAAGTGGTCATTGCCGGTGATGCCCTCCTGTGGAAGATCCACCACGGTGCAGTTTCCGCCCTGTTCGTTGTAAGCATCCCGGAAGTCATAGCACGCCTGACGCATGGCTTGCCACATCATAGTCGCCTGAATCGCAGGGTCACCGTTGTCGATGTAATCGCCAAAGTACATGGTGACGGGAATGTTCTTCTCCAGCACGGTCTTGAAATCCTCGCTGTTCGCGCCGGGGGCCCCGCCGGGTTCAATGGCAACGATGGCAGCAATGTGGTCGGTGTACTGCACTGCCGTCCAGCCGGGGCCGCCGCCCTGAGAGTGAGTCACCAGAATGGAGTTCTTTCCAGTGCGCTCATATACTTCGTCAATGGTGGCAGCCACGGCCTTTGCCACGGTCTCGTTATCAAAATCGCCGCCCATATCAGAGGTCATGCCGGTGTCCGGCGTCATCTGGCGGAAGAATTGATCCACGGAAGCGGCATCGTTGGGGAACTGAGAGCCTTCGTTGACAACAGACTCGCCATTCTCCCAGCGGCCAATGCGGAACTGGGTGTACCAGCGCTGATCCAGCGTCTTGGTGCTGATGTCACCACTGACCGAGGTTGCACCTGCTTCGCCGCGGCGGGGCTCGTCAATGAGGAATACGCCGTGACCCTTGCGAAGAAACATCTCCGACCACCCCTCACGACCGTCCGGCGTGGTCATCCAGCCCATGCGGGACTGGCCATAGCCGTGCAGGAATACCATGGGAAGTCCGGTTTCCTCTGCGGGGATCTGATAGAGCACATTGGCGTGATCCACATGGGCGGTCTGACCGGCTCCGGTCTCCTCCCACTGGTTCTCCGGGTCAAAGGTTCCGTCGGAGGTCACGGTAATGCCGCCCGCAGAGAAAATGCCCTGCTCTGAAAGGTATAGTGCTTTAATGCCGTCTTCGGTCGTCTGGGCGTTATCGTTCTGCGAGTTGTCCGCATCTGCTGTTTTACTGGCGCAGCCCGCCAGCAGAGAAAGGCTCATAATACCGCACAGAAACAGCGCGGCGATCTGTCTGTTCTTCATTGCGTTCTCCTTTACTTCTGCTCGTCTACGGGCGGAACCATTTCAGCGTACTTTTTCAGCATTTCGGGGGTGCTGGTGTAGTAGCGTACATTCTTGTTGAGGGCGGCGATCTGCGCCATTTCATCATCGGTCAAGGCAAAATCAAAGAGGTCAAAGTTGGACTTGATATGCTCCGGATTCTTGGAGCCGGGGATGACGATGTTGCCGCTCTGAATGTGCCAGCGGAGAATGATTTGGGGCGCGGACTTGCTGTACTTCTTGCCAAGCTGAGCGAACAGCGGCTCCTCCAGCAGCGCCTTGTCACCGTGGCCCAGCGGATACCATGCCTGCGGCACGATACCGTTCTCCTTCAGGAAGGCTTTCAGCTCCGGTTCCTGGTTATAGGGGTGCAGCTCGGTCTGCAAGACTGCGGGCTTCACTTCGCAGATAGAAAGAATCTCCTCGATCTGCTCCTTAGTGAAGTTGGACAGGCCGATGGCACGAACCTTGCCCTCCTTGTACGCCTTCTCCATCTGACGGTAGCCCGCCACATAATTGCCTGCGGGCTGGTGGATCAGCAGCAGGTCGATGTAGGGGGTGTCCAGACGGGCAAGGGTCTTGTCCACTGCGTCGGGCTGCTCATAGAAGCTGGGCCACAGCTTGGTTTCCAAGAAAATCTCCTCCCGCTGCAAGCCGGACTTCTTCATGGCGCGGCCAACGGCCTTTTCGTTTACATAGGCGTTGGCGGTGTCGATCAGGTGATAGCCGTTCTGCAAGGCGCTGACGCAGGAGGCCTCCGCCTCGTCCGGGGTCAGAAGAAAGGTGCCGATACCGGCCATGGGCATTTTCACACCGTTATTGAGAGTTGCGTATTCCATAAAAGATTCCTCCTTAAATGTTCTTTCCAAGTTTCGTGGCTCCGTTTTCATTGGTCGCCATGCCGCCGTAGGTCATACCGTAGAGACCGGCGAAGCGCTTCATGGTGTACTCGCCCGCCTCCAGCATCCATTTCTCCGGAGCTGCGCCCTGAAACACAAAATACAGTTTGCGTCCGGACAGTTCGCCGTCCTCCACCTTGCCGTAGAAACGATCCAGCACGTTGCGCACGCTGCCGCAGATGTTGTGCCAGTACAGGGGTGAGCCGATGACGACGATGTCTGCCTGTTTCATCGCGCCGATGACAGCATCCAGCCCATCGCCGGGGAGGTTCTGCCCGTAAGCGCCGATGGTGTAGTCCGTAAGGTTCAAAGTCTCATATTCGTGATCTTTCAGCAGCTCTGCCGCCAGTGCAGCGGTGTTCCCGTTTTTGTTGGGACTGCCGTTGATAAATAAAATACTCATAGAAATGCTCCTTATTTCAGTTTTTGATATTCTTCTTCACTCACTGGTTCACACCACTGACTGCGGCAGTTTTCTCCAGGTACTTCCACAGCCAGATGGGAAAACCAGCTGTCCGGCGCAGCGCCGTGCCAGTGCTTGACACCGGGCATAATATTGATCACATCGCCGGGGTGCAGCTCCTGCGGTTCCTTGCCCCATTCCTGATAGTAGCCCCGGCCTGCCACGCAGACGAGGATCTGCCCGCCGCCCTTGTCCGCCTCGTGGATATGCCAGTTGTTGCGGCAGCCGGGTTCAAAGGTCACATTGAAGATTTTGACCTGCTCCGTGGAGACTGGCGCAAGATAGCTCTGCCCGCTGAAATACTGTGCAAAGCCGTCATTGGGCGCGCCGATGGGGAAGACCATACTGTTCTGGTGCAGCTGCTTTTCATCAGTGTTTTCCGCATCTGCCCAGATGTCCTTTGCCATTCGGAATGCCGCCCAAGCCTTGGGCCAACCCGCATAAAATGCGGCGTGTGTCAGGATCTCCGCAATTTCGCTGCGGGTGATCCCATTTTCCTTTGCCATTGCCAGATGATGACCGAAGGAAGTATCCGTCAGCCCCTGCGCCATCAGCGCTGTCACGGTGATGAGGGAACGGTCGCGTGCGGAAAGCTCGCTTTCCCGGCTCCAAACCTCACCGAAAAGAACATCATCATTGAGCTGTGCGAACTTCGGCGCAAATTCACCAAGCACATCTCTACCTGCTGTGATTTTCTTCATGGTCACCTGCACTCCTTCAAAATTTCGTAAATCTCGTCATGGCTCAGCTTCTTGCAGCAGCCGGGGGTGAGAACGGTGGAATCCGCGATGGCGCGAAAATCGGTGTCATCGGGGATACCCAGCTCTGCAAAGCTGGTCGGCAGACCAATTTCCTTGATGAACGCAGCCAGCGCGTCGATACCGGCAGCAGCCGTCTCCTCAATGCTGCCCTTGGGTGCGACACCCCAGACATTCTGCGCAAACCGTGCAAACCGCGCCGCGCCGGACTTGTAGATATGGCGGTACAGAACGGGGTGGATCACCGCCAGACCTGCACCGTGGTTGCAGTTGGTGTACGCGCCCAACTGGTGCTCCAGCATGTGGCACTGGAAGTCCGTGACCTTGCCGATTTTCAGCACGCCGTTTTCCGCCATGGCAGACGCCCAGGCCAGCTCGCTTCTTGCGTCATCATTCTCCGGGTCGGTCAGCAGCACGCGGGTATTGTGGATGACGCTGCGCATGACGGCTTCGCCCAAGTCATCGGAAAGATTGTTTTCATCCGGCTTGCCGAAGTAAGTTTCCATGGCGTGACTCAGGGTATCAAAGGCACCGGAAATAACCTGCTTCATGGGAACAGTCAGCGTGTAGCTGGGGTCGAGGAAGGCAAAATCCGCCTGTGCGCCCCACAGAGCGCCCTTGATCTTCTTTTCCTCGTGGGTGATGACGGCACCGTTATTCATCTCGCTGCCGGTACCGAACACGGTGACGATGGTGCCGAGGGGAATAAACTTGGTCGACAGCGTATGCTTCGTGTACTGCATCTCCCAGATGTCCTCGTCCAGCTTCGCCTGTGCGGAGATGACCTTGCAGCAGTCGGAAACGCTGCCGCCGCCCACGGCGAGAATCAGATCGACGTGATTTTCACGCGCCAGCTTTGCGCCCTCCTGCACCTTGGCATAAGTGGGGTTCGACATGATACCGGAGAACTCCACGATGCGCTTGCCTGCGGCATTCAGGATACCCATGATCTCATCGTACACGCCGTTGCGCTTGATCGAGCCGCCGCCGTAGGCCAGCATGACGGTTTCGCCGTAGTTCCCCAGCAGACTGCCGAGATACTCTTTCACGCCGCCCTTGCCGAAATACACCTTGGTCTTGTTTTCAAAAATAAAGTTGTTCATAAAAACGCATCCTTTCTGAATGTTATTTCTTCATTTGCTGTTCCCAAAAGGCAACGGCATCATTGATCCAGCCTTCGGCGCTGGTTCCAGTCCCAAGTCCAAAGCCGTGCCCCAGACCGGAATACACATGAAACTCCGTATCGATCCCGGCCTGCTGCATGGCTTCGAGTCGCGCCTGCATGACCCGCCAGTTGGCGATGCCGTCCCTGTCACCGACACAGGCATAGGTGGGCGGATCGCTTTCGGAATACTCGCTCAGTCCCGTGTACTGCATGATGACCGCACCGGGACGGAGCAGATCGCCGCCGCCAAAGGCTTCTGCACCGTAAGACCCCAGCCACGCCGCCATTCGCGCTCCCGCCGAGCCGCCCCATAGGGAGTAGCAATCGGTGTCCACTTCCAGTCCGTCCGCATGGTCAAAGATGAAGCGGATGGCTCTTGCCAAGTCCTCGCAGGCGGTCTGTGCGCCGGGGCGATAAATGAGAGCGAAGGCGTTGTAGCCCTTTTTGGAAAGCTCCAGCGCATGAGGGAAGCTGTCCTGCATGGCCCCCACATAGGCAAAGGCACCGCCTGCATTGCAGATGGCGAACTTCTCGCCGGGGATTCCCTTGAAGAAAAACAATCCTGTATCTTCTTTGGCAGGGTCAGCCGCCTTTTCCTCGTCGGTGTAGATGTCATAGAAGATGGTTTGGCCGTCCGCTGCCCGCTCTCGCAGGGTGTTCACGATCTCCAACGTTTCGTCCGGATCGATATGGCTGTAGTAGGTCAGTTGAAGTTCTTCCAGCGTGTCGCCACTGTAATAGGCATCCTCTACAGGGAACAGCAACCGTCCGTAAGAGCCGAACATTGGAGCATTCTTCACATCTTTGATTTTGCTTTCCCTTGTAAATGCTGCTGTTTGGGATGGAGTGGTTTCCACTGGTTCCTGTGGTTCACGAGCACCGCAGCCGCTCAGCAGAAGCGCCGTACAAAATAACAGCGCAGAGAAACGTCCAAGCTTCATATCATCATCTGCCTTTTCCTGAACTTCTGCCTATAGTATAAAAAAAGCGAGACTTCAAAAGAAGTCTCGCTTCGTTCATCAGTATATACCTTTGGGTTATAATCAGCTGTACAGCTCTTTGCTGATGATTTTGGCTGCATCCAAAAAGCGCTGTACCGTCGGTGTCGGCTCTGGCGAATGGAGAATGCCATAGGGAATGCTGTAATTCCATTCCACTGGGATTATCTTCAGAAGCGGATGGACAGTTGCCCAACCGGGAATAGCCAGCAAAACGTCATTGGTGTTCTCACAGCGGTTGAACACATCCATGTTGTAAAAGTCGAAATCTACGATATGGATCTGCGGATGGTGCTGCCAGAGGTCATCCCGGAGTTGATCCACATAATGGCTCCAGCCCCGGTGCATCAGCATGAGATTTTCGCCATAAAGATCTGTGATCTGTAATTTATCCTTTGCTGCCAGTCGATGGTGAATGGAAACAGCACAGTGGAACGGGCCTCTGACCAATTCCAACCCAGCACAGCCCCGCAGGTGCAGCATGGTCTCATCAAAAATACCGCCTACTACATCAATGTTCTTTCCGAGATTTGCAAGGATCTCTCTCGCATTTTCCGGGGTGTTCTCAAAGGGGACGATCTGAAATTTGATGTCCGGGTGCAGCGTTTGAACTCTGGACCAGAGCTCCATCAGGAGCTGTGCCGGAGTCATGGGCGAGGAACCGATACGGATGATGTTCTCATCCTCCTGCATGGCGTTTTTTGCCCGTGTCACGGAGTCCCGGCAATATCGAATGATATATTTGGCGTCCTGATACATGGAGCGTCCAGCTTTTGTCAATGTCAGCCCACGGTGACTGCGGTCGAATAGCTTCACGCCGAGGGATTCTTCTAAAAGATTGATTTGCTTGATGACAGCCGTGGGCGTGATGTAGCTTTCTTCGGCGGCTTTGTTGAAGCTGCCTGCATCCGCCACACGGAGAAAAGTCTCAAGTTGTGGGTTATACATCTGCCATCACGCCTTCCTTTTCGCATTGGTTGAGAATATTATATCTGGGATGGGAGTTTGCCGCAAGATAGAATTACCCGGCTTCCGTGCTCACGGAAGCCGGGTAGCAAAGCCGTATTAAGCCTTTTCGAATCGTTAAAGTGTGTAAGTTGTGTGTAAACTCACAGCACCTTGTCACGGAAAATCACGGTTCAGTGGAAAATCTCCGTTTTTCAGCCTAAAATCTTCGGAAATCAGGCGGTTTTCCTATCTCTTAGTACATGCCGCCCATGTCGCCCATGCCGGCGCCGGGAGCGGCCGGTGCGGGGGGCTCGGGCTTGTCGGCGACGAGCGCCTCGGTGGTCAGCACCATGGAGCTGACAGACGCAGCGTTCTCCAGCGCGGAGCGCGTGACCTTTGCGGGGTCGACGATACCGGCGGAGATCATGTCGCAGTAGACTTCCTTGTAAGCGTCGAAACCGTAGCCGACCTTGCCACTGGTCTTGATCTTCTCAAGAACGACGCTGCCGTCGATACCGGCGTTGGCCGCGATCTGACGGATGGGCTCCTGCAGGGCCTTGACGATGATCTGGACACCGGTCTTCTCATCGCCCTCGACCTCGCTGATGAGCTTTTCCACAGCGGGAACGGCGTTGACATAGGCAGTGCCGCCGCCGGCGACGATGCCCTCTTCCACAGCCGCGCGGGTCGCATTGAGCGCGTCCTCGATGCGCAGCTTCTTTTCCTTCATCTCGGTCTCGGTCGCAGCGCCGACCTTGATGAC
>OFMC01001676.1_pt1 | contig 16206 bp, 10 predicted proteins | sample 1541271 | NCBI WGS metagenome assembly OFMC01 (sample SAMN04209252, study PRJEB22552) | human gut metagenome | biome: gut; material: feces | host: Homo sapiens | place: USA: Oklahoma | reverse complement strand
TGGATATAAGAGAATTGACTATGCATCCTCCACGGGGAGTATAACCAAGGGTTCTACTTATACCGGAACTTGGATTGAAACTGTTGTTAATCTTACTGCTAGTTTTACTAGTTCTACTACTTTAGGTAGTATAAGTAATAATGTATTAACTATACCTAATAATGAATCTACTAATACTAAAAGTGGAACTTTAACTGTTATATTTACTTTAGAAAATAGTCAAACTAAAGAAGTTAGTGCTGCTTTAAATCAAGCTGCTGGAGCTAAAGTTTATACCAATTGGGTACTAGATTTACAAACTGATGGAACTAGTGTTGAAGCTAAAGGTGGTACTAGAACAGTTACAGCTAATATTGCTCGTAGAACTTATAAATGGAATAACACTGGTACTGTTTATAGTGAAACTGCTACTCCTACTCTTAGTATTAGTGGTAGTGCTAGTCTTAGTGGAAATCAAATAAAATTTACATCAAACGAGAGCGTTTCAGCCCGTTCAGCGACACTTACAGCTAGTTATGTAGGATTGTCCAAAACGGTTACGATAACGCAGCAGGCAGGCGCAAAAGTGTATTCAGCGTGGTCTGCTTGGACTGTTTCTATCTCGGCAAGCACGCAAACGATAGCTGCAAGTGGTGGTTCATCTACGATAACTACTAGTGCTAGTCGTTCTCGTACTTGGACTTGGAATGGAGTTGGTACTACACATACTGATACTGAAACTGCTACACCCACACTTAGTGGTAGTGCTGGTGGATTTACTTTAAGTGGTAAAACTGTTACTGCTAGTAATAATACTACAACAAATAGTCGTAGTATAACTATTACTGCTACTAGCAATAGTGTTTCTAAATCTATTACTATAACACAATCTGCTGGTGCTAAAGTATATGGTAATTGGTCTGCTTGGACAATTAATATTAGTGCTGATAAAACTAGTATTGGAGCAACAGGTGGAACAGCTACTATATCAACTAGTGCTAGTAGAATTAGAAGTTATACATGGAATGGTGTTGCCGGTTCTGGTGGTACAGAAACTGGAAACGGAAGTCCAACATTAAGTAAAGTTAGTGGTGAAGGTGCTTGGGCTAGTCCTAAAGTTACTTATGGAAATAATACTAGTACAAGTGATAAATCAACTGTTATTCGTGCTACTATTGATTCAACTACTAAAGATATAACTATTAGTCAATCTGCTGGGGTTAAACAATATAGTGCTTGGTCTGCATGGACAGTTAATATTTCTAATAGTGGAAATGTTGCTCCTAGTGGAGGTAGTTCAAATATAACTACTTCTGCAAGTAGAACAAGAACTTGGACATGGAACGGAGTTAGTGGAAGTGGTGGAACTGAAACAGAAACTGGAACTCCTACTCTTAGTAAAATTAGTGGTGCTGGTTCTTTTGCTAGTAATAAAGTAACTTATGATAATAATACTTCTACAAGTGCTAGAAGTACAGTTATTAGAGCTACAATGGATTCTGTAACTAAAGATACTACTGTAACTCAAAATGCTGGTTCTAAAACTTATAGTAGTTGGGGAGCATGGTCTATTAGTTTAAGTGCTAATGTAACAACTATTGCTGCTGCTGGCGGAAATGCTACATTATCTACTTCTGCTACTAGAAGTCGTACTTGGCAATGGAATGGTACAGGAACAACTTATACTGAAAATGCTAGTGGTTCTCCAACATTAAGTAAAGTTAATGGTGCTGCTTCTTTAAGTGGCTCTACTGTTAGTTATGGTAATAATACTTCTACTAGTTCCTGTAGTTCTGTATTTAGAGCAACTATTGATAGTGCAACTAAAGATATTACTATTAATCAATCGGCAGGAGCTAAAATTTATGGAAGTTGGTCTAGTTGGTCTGTAATTTGTAGTGCTAGTAGCTATAAAGTTTGGGCAGAAGGTGATTCAGTAACTATTTATAGTAGTGCTTCAAGAAATAGAACTTGGACTTGGAATGGTGTTGCAGGTTCTGGTGGCACTGAGTCTGATAGTGCTACTCCTACTATTTCTGTTACAAGTGGTGTTGGAGTTTTAAGTGGTAATACTTTAACCTTTAGTAATAACACATCTCCTGATGCTAGAACAACTAGAGTTACTGCTAATTATAATGGAGTTACTGATTATTGTGATGTTATGCAATATGGCGGTAATAAAGTTACTGGAAGTTGGACATCTTGGCAAATAACTATATCTGCTAGTCCTACTAATATTGCTGCTAGTGGTGGTAGTTCTACTATTACTTGTAGTGCTGTTCGTACTAGAAATTATACTTGGAATGGAGTTGGTACTACTTATACTGAAACTGAAAATGGTAGTCCGACTTTAAGTAAATCTGGAGATGGCACATTAAGCGGTACTACTAGCGGAAGTAAACTTACTTATGGTAATAGAACTGCTACAACAAGTAGAAGTACAACTGTTACTGCAACTTATAGTGGAGTTAGTAAATCAATTAATATTACACAATCTGCTGGTGCTAAAACAAATATAACTTCTTCTACAAAAGTATTATTTTTGTATGAAGGAGCTAGTAATTATGTTGAAGCAATTAATAATTCTGTGTATATTAATAACGCTAGAGATAATAATGGAAATCGTAATGGAGCAGTTAGTTATGATATTCGATTTAAAGTTATTATTACTGAAAGTTATAAATGGAATAATGTAGGTAATGTTATTTCTTCTGAATCTTATGGTAGTATTGACCGTCATAAAGATATTTCATTCAATACTAGTACTTTATTACATAAAGATACTGATAATTCTTATTACGGTAGTTTTAGTATAGTATCTAAAAATACTGCTGATGAAGAAGAATATTCAGCAGAATATATAACTAATGATAATATAATTATTACTTTATATGTTAGACGCCCTAGATTATATTGGCAAGTATGGTGTAATGAAATTCTTGAACAAAAAGACCTACCTTTTATTGTTAATGTTAATAAGGTTACTAGAACAAGATTATATAATAATAATACTATAACTGAAGGTTGTGCTGGTAGTGGTGAACAATATTTATATCTATTTAGTACATCAAATATGATGGCTAGTAGAAGTATGACTGTAAAATTAATAAGAAATAATAATCCTAATGATGCTTGTAAATTAACTAGTTTTACTGATATAAATACACATACTAAAACTAGTGTTAGTCTTGAAGAAGATAAAACTGTTATAAGAACATTTGTAACAAGTTACATTCAAACATTGCCTATTAATCTATGTAAAGTTACATTTGAATATGCTGAACTAAAATTTAGAGTATTTATAGCTAAAGGTACTGGTAATTAATATGATAAGAATACTATTTAATATAACAATATTATTAATGCTTATATTGTTTATTTACTCATTAAAGTTATTTAAATTAATCATATAATTATGAACAATAAACAACTATATGAAAAGCTAAGTCAGAATAATTATGATAAAGTATTTCCTATTACTTATCTTCAAAATATTCTTGACAAAGATACAAACAATGATTTAACTGTTGTTCTATCTAGATTTAATCATTTATGGATTCCATATCAAGGAACTAGAGTTAATACTCGTAAAGCTGTTCCTGCTATTTTTAGACGTAATAGTCTTACTATTAGTTATTATGATGCTGAACATAATCTATCTGTAACTGAAAGTTATACAGGTAGTAATCTTCAAGCTGGTGTTGAAACTAGTTGGGTTTCTGATGATAATTGGACTAAAATTCTTAGTGAAAAATATCTTGAAGAAAGTGGAGCTAAAATTCCGATTGCTAATGGAACTATTGATTGGGATATGCTTAATGAAGCTCTTAAGCAAATGATTGCAGGAGATGGTAAAGTTAATATTATTAATTATCCTGACGAAGAAGATATTACTATAAGATTAAGTCCTGGTTGTTGTAATATTAATCGTCTTAGTCTTAAAGATAGACCTTATGAGCCTGAATATAAAAGTGGTAAAGGATATAAAATAGTTCGCAAGGTCTTACTCCCCGTGGAGGATGATGCTAGTAATGCAGAACAGCTTTTATTTGATGGTTTTCTTGATGATACTTATTGTGAACAATATGGTCAAATAATTCTTAATACTAATAAGTATGAAGTTATTAGAACAGATTTAGGTAATACTGCTGGTATTTATTATGATACATATCATAAATTATTTGTTCTTAGAGTTAAGACTATTCATGATGGAGTTGGTTTTTATAATTATTATACTAGATGGACTATTGTAGAACCTACTGATAGAGTTCACCCTCTACGGGGGGTCAACACTCCTGTTTATGGAAATAGTGAAAATTATAATATTTATAATACTTGTCTTTCTGATGAACGTCCAAGACTTGGTATTATATATGTTAATTCAGTAGATAATATTAAATATTATTTTAATGAAGAAACTTTAGTTCAAGTTAAGAATAATATTTATCTTAATTATAAAGCTGTTCTTACTCAAGATATGGTTAACGAAGAAAATACTCGTTATATTATTCGTTATGCTTTTGATTTAAGTGGTAAAACTATTACAATGCCTGTTGGTTGTGAACTTGTATTTGAAGGTGGTATTATTGAGAATGGTACTATTAATTTAAATAAATGTAAACTTACAGGTATGGTTGGTGAAGAGTCTGAATATTTTCCTAATGTAACTTGTAGTAATTGGGCTAAAGGTCAGATTGAATATCGTAATGGAAAGATTTGTTATTGGAATGGTACTGAATGGAGAGTAATGGGAGATACTTCTTCATTTGATAGTTATACTAAACAAGAAATTAATAATTTACTTAAAAATTATTATACTAAATCTGAAACTTATAATAAAGAAGAAGTTAATAATTTACTTAATAGATATGTTACTAATGATACATTTAATAACTTTAAAGAAGAAATAAATCAAACTATTACTAATAGTGTTAATCTTGATAAGATTCAAAAAGCTATTAATGATGGATGTGGAGTTAATATGACTATGCCTAGTGCGAATAGTAATAAACTTAGTCTTCCAATTTGGACAGGAACTGCTACCCAATATGCAACTATTACCCCAGTTGCTGGAATGACTTATAATATTATTGATGAATAATGAGTTTAACTCTTGGACGTCAAGGAGGAATTGTTAAACCTCTTAAGAAACGAACAGTAGGTCAAACTAATATTGCTCATGTTTATGATGGTGCTAATCATATTTGGCCTACTTCTGTTATTCATTTTAGTGATTTTACTAGTGTCCAACTTAGATATATTTGGGGTAGTGATGATGGTCGAGATTTGGATACTAAATCATATTATGTTAATTCTCCTATTAATAGTTTAAATTATGTAGCTGTTGGTTGGTCTTGGAATTTAAGTCAAATTCCTTATCTATATTGGGGCGGTGATAATACTGATTCAGGTGCTGAATGTGTTATGTTCAATATTGAATCTATGATTGACCTTGAAGATAAAATGCCTGATATAATGAAAATGAATCTTTGTGCTAATTGGTTTGGAAGTTTGAGTAGAGGTCATGTTACTGTTGAATGTACTGCTTATAAAGGTGGTGTTATTGTTCATGCTTGGCAATTAAAGAATTATGAAATTGATATTGATAATAGAGGAATGTTTATTTTTCCTTTGGCTGATGGAACTATTAATATGCCTAATGGATATGGTGGTTATAAAGAATGTTGGTATGGTGAAGTTGTTAAAAGAGTTGCTAAATCTAATAATGAAGTAAAGTACTTTAGAGTTAATCTTGTTAATGATAAAGTTATTGGTTTAGATGATATTAAAATAATTCGTCATGGTGGTGGACTTGTTCATGGCGATGGTTATTGCTGGTATGAAAATAAGCCTAATGATAAATATAAAGTTTGGAATAATCAAGTCAATACAACTGGTACTCCTTTAACTCTTGATAAGCCAACTCTTAATATAACTAGTGATGATAATTATAGTTATGAATATCATACAGTTTTGTTAAATGAAGATAACACTGTTTATAATGATACTTATACTGATGACTATAAATTTAGATTTGGTTTTGTTGCAGGTAATTCTGAATTTAGAGGACAACAAACTATTCAATGTTATGTTGGTACACAAGGTGGCAAAGCTGATGATGGTAAGACTTCAATAGGTGAAATAAAATATACTAAACTTAATAAAATTGGTGAATTGACAATATATAGTCCTATTGAAAGTTAAATTAATATTAATTACCAAACAAAAAATAACGGTTTAAGTGTTATAGATTATGTAGTTCAAACTACAAGTATTAATCTATTTTTTTAACTTAAACCTTAATTTATTATGCAAGTAATTGGTTCCCTTTTTTATTTATCTAAATTTTAGTATGGACAAATTTATTGATATAATTGTAGATGGAATCCTTAGTAATTTTGATTTTGGATTTATGTTTATTGTTAATGTTCTAACTTATATTATTATTAAAGTTATTGATTACTTTAATGGTGATAATAAAGTTCCTACTTGGCAAAAACGATGTGTATTAGTAATAAGTATTTTTACTATGGCTACGATTTATATTGCATCTGGATATGATAATACTATTATGCTTGTTAATAGTGCTGTTCTTGCTCCTGTGTTTTGGAGTTGGGTTGTTAGTCCTATTCTAAAGAAACTTGGAGTTGGCTATAAAGATATTGATAATACTATTGGTTAAGATTGTATAAGATTGATTAGCTAGATTTGATTGACTGATTCAAGCCTGCTCCATCCTCTACGGGGAGTATAGCTTGCCGAATTTGGCTAATTTTAAACCTAGCTGATTAACTGTACATGATTTAATGAAAGTCTTATTATGAGCCTAAAAAGTGGCTCTATGAACGTACATAAATATTTACAATATTAAATTTTAAAATAGTAAAGTTATGAGAGTTATTAAGACTAAACATTTTCCTTTTAATGGTTATAAAGCTATTAATCTTTTTGGTATTATATTTACTAAAGGTGAATTAAGTAATAAAGAACTTAATCATGAAGCTATTCATACAGAACAAATGAAAGAGATGTTATATATCTTTTTCTATATATGGTATGGTGTTGAATATCTTATTATAAGACTATTTCATATTAAACAACATGATGCTTATAAAGATGTAAGTTTTGAAGAAGAAGCTCATATTAATGATGATAATCTTAATTATATTAGTGAACGTAAACATTATACTTGGACTAAATATCTAGGTATTAATAGTTCTAAAACTGCTTAATTAAAAAATGTTAATAATATTGTTAAACTACTTGTTATTAATAATATAATTTATATTTGTAACAAACTAAATTCTAAAGATATGGAAGATGATAAAAGAGTTAATTATAAGTTAGATGCTATTAATAAACTTATTAATAATCTTAAACTTAGTATTTCTGGTAATAAAGAACATGATGAACTTGGAGAAAATAATGTTATAGTTAATCTTGATGAAATTAGTCAAAAGATTACTGAATTACATGAAATGGTTAAAGCTGAATTTGATGAATTTGAAAATCAACATAAAAGTGAATCAGATGAAACTCAAATTCTTATTACTGAAAAATTTGATTTAGTTCATTCTGATTTAGCTACTATTAGTGATAAACTTACTACTATTGATACAAATATAAAGAATATGAGTAGTGCATTACAAGGTAAGTTTAATGCTTTAATTGCTGCCGTTAATGATATGAAAGCTAGCAATGATACTAAAAACGATGCTATAATTACTGCTCTTCAAGGACTTGTAACTAAAGTTAATCAAAATACTAATAATATTAATTCTCTTGATGGTCGAGTTGATGCTCTAGAACAAAATTAACATGAATTTTAATTTAGTAGAAATGTATAATGGCTTGTTAAGATTTAACAAGCATATACTAAATGAACTTGCAGAAGGACTTAAACATCTACCTAATTTAGATGGAGTATCTAAAGGAGATAGTTTAATTATTAATGAACAAGGTAATCCAGCTTGGGGTTCTGCTGCATTTATTCCTACTTTTGAAAATGCTGCGTATGGTATTGAATGGACTAAAGATGACAATGATATAATCAGAATTGGTAATGCTAAATTTCATAGAGAACTTCCTATTCAAAATAGACTTAAAGGTTGTGTCTATAATGAAAAGAAAATAAGTTATTTCCTTAATCCTACGGGTTGGGCTAAACCTCTTGAAAATGGTCTTATTCCTCCTCTTGATGGAAGTGATGGCGATGTTGGGGTAAGAGTTCCAGAGTTTTATATGTGTGTTAAAGATACTGGTACTAAATATCAACTTTGGATAAGTGATTTTAATATTGATGGAACATTTACTAGAGTTCATCCTTTTATTATAAGTCATACTAAAACTATGACTAGAACTAGAGAAGATGGTAAAGAAGAAGTATTTAGTGCTTGTATTAAAACTGATGATACTAGATATTTAGGTGGAAATAAAAATCCTTCTATTGCTGCTATTAAATTGCAAGGTAGACCTAGAACTGGCATTAATTATGATAAAGCAAATGAATTTTGTGCTAATCGTGGTGATTGGATTACAATGATTGATTATCTTGAATATTGTGCTTTACAAGCTCTTTGTTATATTGAGTATGCTAATTTTGATAATCAAGCTGCATTAAATACTAATTTAACTAGTGATGGATTTAAACAAGGAGGACTTGGTAATGGTGTTACAAATTTAGCTTGGGATAGATGGACAGCTTTTAATGACAATAATCCTATTGTACAAACTTATTGGACTGCTGAACATAATATTGGTAATGGTAGTACAAATGGTGACCATTATGAACTAGGAAATTATAATGCAGATGGAAGTAATTTAAGTACTTATCCTGCTGTTTATCGTGGTATTCTAAATTTCTTTGGTGATATATTAACATTTGTTAGAGATGTAGCTATTATAAATCGTAATGCAAATTATAATAGTGTTTATCTTCTTAAAAAAGGAGTTAATCATTCTGATGTTACAATAGATAATATTCAAGATAAATGTTATTTTATAGGTGACCAAGCTAATACTAATAGTTTTATTACTGAATTTGATTTTAGATTTGGTCCTTATTTTGTTCCTAATAAAGTTGGAACTAATAAAAAAGCTGACTATAATGAGATAAGAGGTAATAATGGACAAGATACAGATAAAGCTGTTCGTGTGCTTCTGGTTAACGGTTGCGCTCATTACGGTTCTTCGGCTGGCTCTGGTTTCTTTTATTCTAATTGGGTTCGGTCAAGTTCTCTTGCTGATGTCGGCTTCTTTACTACAGTTAAACTTGATTAAATAAGTCCACGTGGAACTGTTGTTAGGAGTAGTTGGTTAATTAATTTGTTTTCTGTTTTTGCATTTCTCGATACTACTCCTGTAACAGTTTATTATAATATTAAATATAATAAACTTAAAACATAATATATTATGACTAAAGATAAACTTAAAGATGATGTTATTAGAACTATATGCTGTTTAAATAGTGATATATCTAATAAAGATAGAGAACTTCTAATTAAATTGTTTAATTCTATTATAGATTATACTAATAATACTGAACTTGAACAAGAACTTGCTCAACTTCAACAAAAATATAATGAATTAACTAGAGATATTAATGAAGTAGAAAAATTAGCTAATGATGTAAAAACTAAACATAATTCTTTATATACTGATGTTAATAATGCTCTTAAACCTAAAATAAATAGTATTGATGAAAGAGTAACTGCATTAGAAAATTCAAGTCAATCTTAACATGGCTAGTCTTAATCAATTAGTTAGTGAATTTGCTCATGCTGTTGGCAATCCTAATAGTATTCCTCTTAGACGTAATCTTCGATATGCTATTCTTCATGGTCGTAATGAACTAATTCGTAAAAGTTATGAAAATCATAAATATGTTGATAAAGGTTTGCAACAACGTATTCGTGTTTCTATTATTAATGTTCCTGATGGTGACTTATATAATAGTCAAACTCTTGGGCTTCCTGCAATTAAACGTACTAAACAAGAAGTTCCAAAGCCAGTTAGACTTATTAATAACTTACCTTTCCAATCAATTAGAACTACCGGACATACTGGGATAGAAATACCATTTGCAAAAGAAGCTAGTGCTAAGTTTTATCATTATCTTGCAGGTATGTGTAATCTTCCTGTTTATGATTATATTAATGGTTATATTTATTTCTTTAGTAATAATAAAGATTGGTTTCAAAATATAGGTTCTATTATTATTGAATCTCCATTTGAAATTCCTTATCTTGTTCCTACCGAAACTGTTGAAAAAGCTAAAGATGTAAATTATGACCCTATTGATGATGAAGCTAAATATGATGATGATGAATTTCTTATTCCTGAAGATATGATTGGAACTCTTAAAGAGATTGTATTTAAACGTAATCTTGTTGAAGTTCCTCGTCAAACAAATGAAACTCCTATTGATAATTTTGTAACTAGATAAATTATGATTAAAGATATAGATATTAGTCATTATTATAAAAAGTTTATTGAAACTTCTAATGACGATATGGCAAAATATAATAAAGAACTTGAAGTTATAAATAAGATGAAAGCTGATTGTCGTGCTTATATTAAAAGTAAAAATCAAGTTATTAAAGATGATTTAAAAATTAATCTTAATGAATATGGGTTTCAATTTCTTAATGATAATGTTGAATTAATTAATAAGTTAGAGCAATTAATTAATAATCAACTTAGTTATACAGTTGGAGAAAGACGTATTGTTCTTCTCCAACTTTTGCGTTATTGTAACTTAGCTAAAAAAGCAAACGATTATATTATTGCTCTTAAACTTGCTACAAGACGTTCTGAATTAAGTCTTTCTGATTATAAAAAGTACATTCATAGGTATTATAGTTATGGTGTTCATAAATGTGTTCTTGAAGGCTACGCTTATCATTTTAAATATGAAATTGGTGATTTAGTTATTAATTTCTGGAGATATAGAGATAAACCTAGAGATACTTATGTTGATTGGAACGCTACTAGACTTAAGAAACAAGAAATTATTAATGCTGGTCTTAAACCTTATGATAAAGAAGAAGCAGAAATATATAAAATTCGTGGACTTAAGTATGATGGTATTCCTTATGTAGTTTATAAAACTAATAAAGAGTTTTATGAAATACAACTTATTAATAATGGAACTCATAGTTATAGTGCTATTAAATTTAAGTATGCTAATTATATTAATAGAGAACTTAGAGGTAAAGATGCTAAACAACTTAATTTTGAATGTAAAACTGTTGATGATATTTTTAATCTTAAATTAGGATTAAGAAGTAAACTTCTTGTTTATCTTGAACGAGAGCCTAATGCTCCATTTAAATATATTAGAAATGTTAATCAACAAAAGTATGAACGTGGAGCACATAATAATGGTAATAAAACTAGATATAAAAACTAATATTATGGCAAATAATAAAACGATTACGATAGAACATATAATTGGTAAACTTGATAATGATTTCAATCCTGATGGAAGTGATTGGATTCCTAGAGTTCCTGCTTGGTGTGTTGATGCTATGAATGAACTTAAAGTTCTTCGTAAAGTTGATAAGAAAATGAAACTAACCGTCATTAATAAGATAGCTAAAAGTAAATGTTGTCTTATTGATGACGGTCTTAAAGTATATGATAGTAATGGTTGTGAAGTACCTAGAGCTGATACTAGTAAATATAGATGTGGTGATACTGAATCTGCTCCATCCTCTACGGGGGGTCAAGCGGAGGACGAAAGTCCGGAGCGTGCTACTAATAAAGACTATCTTGGTATGCCCGATGATTGTTGTCCTAATGGTTCTAGAACTAGAGAAGTTATTGATACTGGTAAAGTAGGATGTAATCCTGTTGCTTATACAGTTCATAATAATACTGAATGTCCAAGATGTCAGCATGAAGTTCATTCTCATTGTCAGACCCCCCGTGGAGGATATGATAAGTCAAATCATAATTATATTCTTATTGGAGGTAATACTATTGAACTTAATTTTAATGATACTTGTATAACAGTTGTTTATAAAGATGTTGAAACTCAATATAGTGATAATTATCATTGTGAGATTCCTGTTATACCTGCTAATGGTAAATTAATTCAAGGTCTTACTTATTATTGTATGGCTCGTATGCTTATGAGAGGATATAAACATCCTGTGTTTAATCTTTCTGCTAGTCAATATGGAACTAATCCTTTCTATCTATGGGAAAGTATGAAGAAAGATATTAAGACTAGTATTCTATTAGATGAACAAAGTGATGATGATAGTGGTTGGAATGAGTTCTTTTATAACTTTACTTTTCCTAAATAATTATGAATATACAAAAGAAACTTAGTCTTAATAAACATCCAGGTGATTGTGTACCTTATTCATTAATTGCTGCTAAGAATATTAAAGTAAGTAATGATGGAAGGATGATTGTTAATGAAGAAGGACTTGAAGATTGTAAAGCAATTGCCAATTCTATTCATGAAGATGGTATTAATAATTTTAAAATAGTTGGTGTTATTCCAACTAGTACTGAACTTATTTTATTTATTGTTAATACTGATTCTAATGAGTCTTATATTTATAGATATAATGAACAAGCTGATAATTGTTATAGAGTAAATAGTAATTGGAAATATAATGGTGGTAAGATTAAAGGAACATATACTTATAATGTTAAAAATCATCTTATTATAGCTATTGCTGAAAGTGATGCTTCTATTGATGTTCCTCTTAAAACTATTAATATTGATTTAGATTCTGACCGTCCTGATTCTGAAATGTCTGTTATTCCACAAATAACTTTACCTACTATTAGTGGTTTAAATTATGTTAGTGGTGGAGCTTATAAAGGATTTTATTTTATATTTATTCGTTATAAAATTGATAAAACTAATTATACTAAATGGTATAGTATTGGATTTCCTATTTTTAATGATGTTATAATTCCACAAGTTATTAATAAAGTTTGTTTTAGAAAAACTAATGTTTATGAACCGAAAGATGAACCAAACGGTTATTGTTATGGTAATACCGATTCATTTAGTGATTCTAAAGATATATGTAATCAAACTTTTGAAATAAATATTAGTGGAGGTCGTTCTGGTCTTTATCAACTTGGTTTTATTGTATGTAAAAAAGATAGTACTCAAGCGTTTAGAACAGATGATTTAAATAATAATATTTTTAAATTTAGTAGAGATGTTCTTGTTGAATATAATGTTGCTGATTTAACTACTGACTATTATAATTATTATAATGTTGGTAATATCATTAATTATAAGAATAGAATATATATTGCTAATTATAATGAAAAAACTGATAACGATGATAGAACTTTAAATAATGGTAAAACATTAGAAGAGGCTGTTAAAGATATTACTATTAAACTTCGTAATAAAGCTGTTAATGCTTATTATAATGATTATACCACTGTTAATGCAGTTAGTGAAAAAGGTCCATATTTTAAAATGGCTAGCCTTCAAATTACTGGTACTGCTGATTGGCAAATTAAAGATATTAATAAAGTATTCAATAATAATCAATATCCTTTTCGTACTTTTAGAACTTTATTTAATGATACAGTTATACAAGGTATTGCAGCACATGAATATTTAAAGATTAATTATAATGCTAAAATAAAAGTTGGTAGTAGAGGTGGTAATAATCTTAAAGAATATCTTGCTTGTCATTGTTTTATTATCCCTACAAGTTATAAATATGAAAATAATCAATCTGTTTATACTTTACCTAGTACAGTTAAAATAGCTTGTTATGTTTATAATGGAACTGGATTTACAGAAGATACTGTATTTACTAGTGGACAAGTATTATTTGGTGATACTATATTTGATATTGATAATTGTAAAATGAGAATTACTCATTCTATTATTGAACCTAGTTATGATTTTAATGAACGTAAAAAGAATGATACTCTTATTCCCGGAGAAGTATATAACTTTTTTATTCATTTTGTTGATAAATATGGTGATGCTAGTAGAGGATATAAACTATCTAATAAAGATAAATATATAAATAATATTGTTAATGATGGTTCTCATTGTACTATAATTACTTTTAATTGGAATAATCAAGGTAATGGTAATATTCCATATTGGGCAGTTATTAGTGGAGATATTCCAATATCTACTATTAGTTCTAATGTTAAAAGATATATTGCTAATCATAAAATTGTAGTTTATACTGCTGAACCAATAAATAATCCTACTACTAATATATTACTTAATAGCTCTGGTGAACTTGAAGCTGCTAATAAAGATGAACTATATACTCTTATATCTAATTACTTTATTGATTATCAAGATAAAGATAAATATAATGATTTATATGTTTATCAAGTTATAAATAGTGGTAGTTATACTCCTTGTAATAATCAAGTAATAGGTGCTATTGGTGTTGATAATGAAGCTAAATTTGGTTATTATGAAAATATTAATGGCGATGAACTATTTAGAATACCTGATTTAATATTTGATGCTGAAGCTATTGGTGGTGAACATACTAGAGATTTTGTGTATAATATGAATAATACTTTTAATAAGTTTTATATTCGTGCTAATATTGATACTACTTTATGGAATCAAATTAAAGAATTAGGCTATGTTGGATGGTTTATTAGTTATGAAAAAGTTGAATCTATTACTAGATATACTGGATTACTAACTAGAAAAGATTATTGTAATATAGCTAGTAATGTTACTTGGCAAAATGATAGTTGGGGTACAAAACCGGGTTTTGTAGCTAATAATTTTACTAGTGATAAATGTTATTTATATAGTGGTCGATTTGATATTGATGATAGTATTAAATATGATTTTAATATTATTCGTATTGATGGTAAATGTAAATTTGAACCTTATAAAGAGAAACATGATGTAGTTGATATGGTAGTTAATACTACCTATCCTTATAGTTATAATATGCCAGTTATAGGTGTAATTAGTAGAAATGAATATAAACCTATTAATAATTATAAACTAGTAGTTGCTGATAGTGTTACTGATAGTAGAGCTGGAAAAGGAACTGCTCTTGAAATGGACGATTATAAGGAATTACTACTTGATGCTGAAACTATGTTTCTCGCAACAGTTCTTAATTGTACTAAAAATATTTATACTAGTAAAGAAAAAGAACTTATAAGACTTAATGACGTTTGTTATAATGGTGGAACTTATTCTATTGAACATGGATATAATGGTAGAATGACTTATGATGGTGTTCTTATTTATAATGATAATGGAGTTATAATGAACGAAGGCAATTATAAATTATATACTCCTACTAATAATCAATATTATTATAGTGGTGATGAACCATGTTGGTTTGATATTCCATTCAATGTTTATATTCAATTTCCTTTATATAGTGATAAGTTCTTTGAAAGTAAACGTTTTAATAATGAACCTAGTAAGATAGCTTTTAGTATTAAAGAAGATACTGATAAGAAAAGTGTTGCTTTTGGTACATTTGTAGAACCTAAGAATAGTGTTGATTTATTTAAAGACCCTATTGGAAATGTTGACCAATATGTTCCTAAACTGTTAACTCAATATCGTAATGATATTATTAATATTACTCGTTTTGATAAAACTATAAGACGTAGTAATGTTATTCAAGATGAAAGTGAAGTTAACGCTTGGAGAATATTTCCTATTGAAGGTTATAAAAATATTACTGAAAATAAAGGAAGTATAACTAATTTAGTTGGAATTGGATATTATCTTTTAGTTCATACTCAACATAGTATGTTTATGTTTGATATAAGTGCTGCACTTAAAACTAGAGATGAAAATGTTCAATTATATCAGCCTGATGCTTTTGAAGTTGATTATAAAGAAGTCTTTACTAGCGATAAAGGTTATGGTGGACTGCAAGATGATTTAGCATATATAGTCGGAGAATTTGGTTATATTTTTTATAATGATGATTTTCATAAACTTTATCAATTTGATGATGGTCAACTTAAAATAATGGATGAAGATATTAAATTATGGCTAGATAAATATCATCCTAATAAAGTTAGATTTGCTCATGATAAATTTAATAATCGTATTCTAATTAAATTTGATTATACTTATGATAATATTAATCCTAATACTAAAGAATCTATTATAGAATCACATAATGAAGTTATTAGTTTTAATTATAAAGTAGGTAGTTTTATTAGTTTACATGATTATTATTTTAATAATGCTTGGTCTACTAAAACTAAATGTTA
>OFMC01001674.1_pt1 | contig 16236 bp, 15 predicted proteins | sample 1541271 | NCBI WGS metagenome assembly OFMC01 (sample SAMN04209252, study PRJEB22552) | human gut metagenome | biome: gut; material: feces | host: Homo sapiens | place: USA: Oklahoma | reverse complement strand
CTCCCGGCTCATAACCGGATGGTCCTGGGTTCGAGTCCCCGATGGCCCACCATATTTTTTGAAATCGCCGACGTGTGCCATGCACGTTGGCGATTTTTCTATATAAAATTATTGGAAAAGGATGTGTTTGTATGCATGCAATCAAAGAAAAATTGTTGCCGATGGGGCTGCTCTGCCTGCTTGCCATACTAACTGGAGCAATTACTGGTGTGATTACAGCAGGGTTCGGCAGAATTTTACTGGAAATTGGAACGCTTCGCACGACGCATTTGCTCTGGTTTCTTCCATTTTTGCCATTGGCAGGTGCGTTGATGGTTTGGGCCTATCAGAAGTATGGAAAAGAGAGCAGTCAGGGAATGGGCTTGATTTTCGATGCTGCGACCGGAAAAGCAGACCGTATTCCATTGCGGCTGATTCCACTATTGATCGGCAGCACTTGGCTGACGCATCTCTGCGGCGGCAGTGCCGGACGAGAGGGGGTTGCCGTGCAGCTGGGTGCAACGGTCGCTCATTGGACAGGAAGCCATATCCCTTTATTTCAGAGGCAAAAAAGTTTGATTCGCATTCTCACGATTTCCGGAATGGCAGCCGGATTCAGCGGCTTATTTCACGCTCCGCTTGCCGCTGTTTGTTTTGCACTGGAAGTTCTGGTGGTCGGAAAGTTGGAATATCGGGCATTGTTGCCAGCAGCCCTTTCCGCCATCACAGCTAATATCGTTTCGATTGCATTGGGTTTGGAAACATTTCAGGTGACATTGCCGGAAACAGTTGTTTCCCCGATTTCCATTTCAATGTTGATTTTGGGCGTGGCAGCTGGATTGACAGGCGGCGTTTTCACATTTCTGTTGAAACAGGCGAAACAAGCAGCTGCAAAATGGTTGCCAAATCCGATTCTTCGCATTGCCATTTGCGGTGCAGGACTGGCGATTCTGCTGTATCTCTGTGGAAAAGGACGATATTCCGGTCTGGGAACAAATTTGATTACCCTTTCCTGCAACGGCGATACTGTATATTGGTTTGACTTTCTGGGAAAACTAGGATTTACTGTGTTAACGCTTGCCATCGGCTTTCAGGGCGGAGAAGTAACGCCATTGTTTGCCATTGGGGCGTGTCTGGGAGCAGTGCTCGCACCACTGCTGGGAATTCCGTCTGTTGTGGCAGCGGCTCTTTGCTATGCGGCAGTATTCGGAAGTGCGTCGAATACTTTGCTTGCACCGATTTGCATCGGAGCAGAAGTATTTGGATTTTCGTATTTCCCCTATTTTGCAGTGGTCTGCACGATTGCCCGACTTTGTAACGGCAATCATTCGATGTATGGAAAACAAACAACAACCCCATTATTTTTCTGGAGAGAGGATTGCAAATGAAACTTGGTGTTATTTTTACTGGCGGAACGATTGGCTGTCAGGTTGCAGAAGATGGCTATTTACAGCTGCCGGATTCGTCCACTTATTTCCTCCTGGAAGAGGCAAAAAAACGGGGCATTTTAGATGGAATCACCGTCATCCCCTCTGAACCATTTCGCCTGTTTAGTGAGCAGATGACCGGCGAAACGCTTTCCTTACTGGTGAATCATGTGCGAGAACGGATTTGGAAAGAAGCTTGTGACGGATGGATTTTGCTGCATGGTTCGGATACCTTGGCGTATACCGCTGCTGTTTTGGGGTATGTGTTGGGGACAGAGTGCCCGCCGTTGGTACTGGTGGCGAGCAACGAACCGCTTTCCAATCCAAAAGCAAACGGCTGGACGAACTTCGCCTATGCAGTGCGATTTTTGCAGGAACAGCAGGCAACGGGTGTTTTTGTCAGCCATTGCAATACAGACAACATTCCGACCATACACGAATCCATTCAACTGTTGCAGCAGCTGCCCGGCAGCGGAAACTTGTATAGTTTTCGAGATGCTGTCTATGGAACATATGACAAGCAGGGGCAGTTTCATCAGAATAGAATCATTCCCAGCCGTGCACCAATGCTGCCGCTTTCAGAGCCGTTGAACCTGTTGCAGCCTGCACCGTTGTTGCAGCTGACAGCTGGTGTTGGCGGTTCGCTGCCGGAGATTCCAGACGGTATCCAAGCCATTTTTTATGCCTGCTATCATTCCGGAACGATTTGTACAGATGCAACTTTTCAAGCGTTTGCAGCCAAAGCGGCAGACCGGCAAATCCCCATCTATTTGACAGGCTGTCGGTCGGATACGTTAGATTATGACACCGTGAAACAGTGGCAAGCCTTGCAGGTGCAGCCCTTGTATGACATCGCCCCGATTGCCGCTTACTGCAAAAGCTGGATACAAGTGTCTATTGGAAAATCCGCAAAGTTGATATAACAGGAGTTGCAATAAAAGCGAGATTATGGTATAATAGAAAATAGAAAAGAGGTGTTGATATGGAACCATTTTGGGAGAAGATGGGACTTTCCACAGAACCGCAAATGTGGCGTGCCAGCGAATTGCTGGATTGTCTGCGGCAGCATCGGCAGGATGGCATTTTGATTTACTTTTTCTATCAAGATGCAGCCTATGAAGTGGGTGTCCGGAAAGAAGACGGAAAAACCGTCTTTTTCTTGAACGATGATAGTTACCCGTCTATGCTGGCATTTTGCAGCAGTGCCAATATTGAAGGCATTTTGCTTTCTGACTTGTTAGACCCAATTGCAGTATTTTCCGTCAATGGAAAAGCACCGGAAGCAAAATAGTAACAGAACGAAAAAAGAGGACGAACACTCCAACGAGAGCCCGTCCTCTTTTTGTATTTGTGCAATGTGTAATAGGTTCAATCAAAATTAAGCATTTTCAGAAATGTGTGGAAGTGTCTGATAGCCTTCCATGTTCAGAACGAACCGAATCAAAGCCGTTGTATCTTCTTCGCCAACGGTATCTGTTCCGTCTGTTTGGTCACAGTTTGCATTTGTAACCTGCTGGTCAGTAAAGGTGACTGCTCCAGCCAAGAATTTATTCAGCAGAACAGCGTCAACCAAGTCAACCTTACCATCCATAGTCGTATCTCCGCAGATGTTTTCGGATGATGTACCAGAATCGGTTGTAACAGTTGTGGTTTCGGTGGTTTCTCCGGAAACATCGGTTGTGTCGGTTGTTTCTGTAACAGTTGTGGTTTCGGTGGTTTCTCCAGAAACATCAGTTGTGTCGGTTGTATCCGTTGTCGTTGTCGTTGTCGGAGCATCTGGGTCGTTGAACGAAATGCCAGAATTGTTTGCATAATCAGCAGCCGCAGAACCGGTTTTACCAGTAATCTGGAAGTTATCTTTTTTGGATGTGCTCATGTCATTGTTGGTCTGGTAGCCGAATGCCTGATTGCCGATGCTGGTGACAGAATCCGGAATGGTGACATTTGTCAGATTGTCGCAGTCTAAGAATGCATTTTTGTCGACTGTGGTCAAGCCGTCTGGCAGTTTCACATCATCCAGAGAACGGCACTTTTCAAAGGCAGAAATACCGATGCTGGTGACGGAATCTGGTAGGGTAATCGTTTCCAAGTTACCGCATTCTGCAAAGGCAAAGTTGTCAACCTTCTGGATGTTTTCACCCAGTGTCACATCCTTCAAAGAAGAGCAGTTCCGGAACAGCCACTTGTCTACTTTCGTCAGACCATTGCCCAGCGTTGCAGATTCCAGGCTCGCACAGTTGGAGAATGCAGAAATACCGAGACTGGTCACAGAATCCGGAATGGTAATGCTGGTAATACCAGTGTTATAGAATACATAGTCTTCAATCTTAACCAAGCCGTCTGGCAGGGTAACATTGGTCAGGCTGGTGCAGTTCTGGAACGTCTGTGCTTCCAGCAGGGTCATGCTTGCCGGGATGTTAATATCTGTCAGGGATGTGCAGTTATAGAATGCCTGTTTCCGGACATCGCTCAGGCTATCCGGCAGAGATACGCTCGTCAGGTTCTGACAGAATGCAAATGCACCGGAGCTGATTTGTGTAATGGTATCCGGAACGGTGATGGTTTCCAGACCGGAATAGGAGAACACATCGCTCTTAATGCAAGTCATGGTAGACGGCAGCGTGATGCTCTTGAGATTTGCACAGTGAGAGAAGTTGCCGCTTGCAAGTTCGATCAAGCCTTCCGGCAGAGAAATATTGCTGATACCGGAATAAGCGAATGCAGAATTGCCAATCCAACGAACGGTACTCGGTAAGACCACATTGTCCAGAGCTGGGCAGCTGTAGAATGCAGAATCCAGAATCTTCTTTGTGCCTTCTGCAAAGGTAACAGACTGCAGCCGGAAGCATTCCTGGAATGTGGAAGCACTAACGACTTCCAAAGAACCCGGAATGGAAACAGATACCAAGTTGGAGCAGCCAGCAAAGGCTTCTTTACCAACCTGTGTGACACCTTCCGGAATGGTGATGTTGGTCAAGCCGGAGGAGCAGAATGCTTCATTGCCGATACGGATCAGGGTAGATGGCAGTTCAATTTCTGTTAAGTTGGTGCAGGAACAGAACGTATCTGCATCAATGGTGGTGATACTTTCCGGGATATGAATAGAAGCTAAGCTGGTGCAGGCATAGAATGCACTTGCCCCCAAAGTGGTAACAGCATCCGGAATGTTGACACTGGTCAGGCTGGAGCAGCCAGAAAAAGCATTTGCTCCAATGGTGGTAACGGTTTCCGGCATTTTTACGGAAGTGATGGTATCTTTTCCGCTGAATGCACCATCTGCAATCCCGAATACTGGCAGTTCATTGCCTTTCTTGTCAATCAGGGTGTCCGGAATGACAACGTCGGTATCTGTGCCCTTGTAGCCGGAAACGGATAAGCCCTTGACAGATTCTTCGCCCACCTTGATGGTCAGCGGGGTAACTTTAAAGAGGGCAGCTTCTTCTTCTGTAACCGACAAGGTTGGCATATCTGTTTCTGGAATTTCAACAACCGTGGTTGCAGTGGTGGTTGTGGTTGCAGCAGCAGTGGTTTCTGCTGTAGTTTCTTCCGCAGAAACAGCTGTGAAAGAAAGCGAGAATAAAGTTGACATTGCCAGCAGTCCGGCAATTGTACGTTTCCAATGATTGGTCTTCATCAAAAGACTCCTTTCCAAAAAGTAGTTCTCATAACAAAAATTCGCCCACATTCGTATGGTTACTATTATTATAAAAGATGCAGGAAAGGATGTCAAGCCTATAGATGTAAATTTTGTTGGTTTTTTTACAAGGTAGTTGGCTTGTTTTATGGAAAATGATGCTATCTGTGAAATATGCTTTCTTTTTCGTTGGGTTGTTTGGAAAAAGAAATTGCAAAATTTCCGAAAATGTGCTATACTGCTACATGCACATCAAATGAAAGGACGAAGGATAACATTATGACAGCACAGCACAAACAAGCATTTTGGAAAGGGGTGCGGCAGGGAATCCCGATTGCCTTGGGGTATCTCTCTGTTTCGTTCAGCATTGGGATTTTAGCGGTAAAAGCAGGGCTTTCCGTTTCCGCAGCCGTTGCGATTTCCATGACGAATGTCACCTCAGCCGGACAGGCTGCCGGAATTGGAGTCATTGCAGCCGGCGGTTCTTACTTAGAACTTGCTCTCACACAGTTTTGCATTAACTTGCGATATGCCTTGATGGGGCTTTCCCTGTCGCAGAAGTTAGACCAGACGTTTCAACACATGATACATCGCTTTCTGACCGCATTCGGGATTACAGATGAAATCTTTGCGGTTGCGGTTTCGCAGGACGGACAGATTTCCGCCCCGTATCTGTATGGACTGATGTCCCTGCCGTTGATTGGCTGGAGTTTGGGGACGTTTTTGGGAGCAGCTGCCGGCGAGATTTTGCCGAAAATCATAACAGATGCCTTGGGGATTGCACTGTATGGCATGTTTTTTGCGATATTCATTCCGCCAATGCGAAAGCAGAAAAGCATTGTCTTTGCAGTATTGGCTGCAGCGGGATGCAGCATTATTTGCAAGTATTGTCTGCCGTTTATCTCCAGCGGCTTTGCCATTATTCTCTGTGGAGTCTTGACAGCGGCACTTTGTGCATGGCTCTTTCCGAGAAAAGAAGAACAGGGGGCAGCGGTATGAGAATTGTCTGTTCCATCTTGGTCATGGCAGTGGTTACCTATTTGATTCGGATGCTGCCGATGACAATTTTCCGGAAGAAAATACAGTCCCGCTTTTTGCAGGATTTCTTGTATTATATCCCGTATGCCATCTTGAGTGCGATGACAATTCCGGCGGTGTTTTACGCAACGGGAGATTTCCCCTCTGCAATCGCTGCAACGGTGATTGCTGTGGTGTTGGCATGGAATGGGCTGCCGTTGATTGTGGTGGCTCTGGCAGCCTCTGGAACGGCACTGCTTGCATCGCTCGTTGAACAATGGATATAGAAACATAGAACAAAGCAGCACCCATTCCAGGCGAACGGGTGCTCTTGCATGCAGTGACGATTTTATGCAACAGGAGATTTCCCCTCTGCAATCGCTGCAATGGTGATTGCTGTGGTGTTGGCATGGAACGGGCTGCCGTTGATTGTGGTGGCTTTAGCAGCCTCTGGAACGGCATTGCTTGTATCACTCATCGAACAATGGATATAGAAAAAGCAAGCACCCATTCAAAAGCGAACGGGTGTTCTTGCATGCAGTGACGATTTTATGCAACAGGCGATTTCCCCTCTGCAATCGCTGCAACGGTGGTTGCTGTGGTGTTGGCATGGAACGGGCTGCCATTGATTGTGGTGGCTCTGGCAGCCTCAGGAACGGCATTGCTTGTATCACTCATCGAACAATGGATATAGAAACATAGAACAAACCAGCACCCATTCAGAGCGAACGGGTGCTGGTTTTCTGATTTCCTGTCAAAGAGAGATTTTAGCGATTCAGAGCCGAAGCCACTTGCAGAATTGGTGATTGTGTGACTTCTTCAGACAATTCATAGCCGTGCGGAGCAGGTACGAGATACAGTTCGTCTAGCTGGTCGGCATCGACCAGAAAGGCAACCGTAACAGTTTGGGTTTCGCCGGGCTGTAACAGCACGTTATTTTTGCTGTGGCTGCCGGACGAGGCGAACGAGAAAAACTCGCCTGTTAGGTTCAAGTCGCAGCTGTCCACAGAGTATTCCCTTTCGGCTTCTGCTGTGTATGCTGGGAATGTGCCATCTGCCTGCATCCGGAACAACTGCGGACAAACGCAAGTTTCAACCGCTTCTGTACCGTTGTTGGTGTAGGTGAGCTGGAAGGTCAGAATGGTTTGCGGAATGGTTTCCGTTTTGATGGCTTCATCCAGCGTGTTGACCCCATCGCCGGAACGATACCATGTGCGGGTATTGTCTGCAATCGTGCCATCTGCATTCTGATAGCGGCTGTAATCGCAATCCTGCCCGATGGAGTCGGTGAAAATGCCAGCAAAGGTATTTTGTGTGGAAAGAGCATCCAGTTTCAGAGAAACCGTTTCCTCTGTGGTTAAGGTGTCACCGATGTTGACATACGAAAGCTGATTGACATCGCAAGCCGTTGCAGGGGCATCTCCGGAGGATTCGATGAGAGATTCTTCCGGCTGCCAGAGGCTTGCCGTTTCCTGTTCTGCTGGGCTTAGGGAGAGATGTTCTGCAATCTGTGTCAACTCTTCTTTCGTGAGGTCGTCTGTTGCATAGAACTGTGCTGCATAAGGTGTATTCGAGAAAGCGACCCAGACAATGTTGCGGTAGTCCATCTGTCCGTCTGGAAGATTTGCGGAATCCCGTTGCAGGAAAAAGACCTGATTGCCGTTGATGGTTTTGGTTTCAGAATGCACAATGCCACGGTTGACCGTCTGTAAGAAATCCCCGTCCTGCATCTTCCAGAACAGCATCGTAACGCCACGGTTTTGGTCGTCGTGATATTTTCCGGAATTTTTGTCAAGGGTCATACCATCCGGCATCCAGCCCACTTGCAGGGACTGTGTACGGGTGTCAAGGGTGCTATCTCCGGCATCAATCACAACCTCTTTTTGATAGCTGCCCGTGGATTGGATGGATGCCTGATAAATGCGATTGACAGCATAAGCAGAAGTTGGAATGGCAACAACAGCGGCTGCAAGAATCGCAGCAATAACAATGGTTTTTCTACCACGAATGGATTTTTTTTGCATGAATAATTCCTCCTGTTTTTGTTTCTGTTTCTGATAACGGTCGGAAAAGATGTGGGGTTCTGCATCAGGGGAAAAGGCAGCGGCAACGATGGCATCCCAGTCCGCTGGTGAAATCGGTGGTTCATGATTAGATGGAACATTTTTTGACATAGGAGATTCCCCTTTCCTCTTGTTTTTGAATGGCTTTTCGGGCACGCTCAAACCGTTTTCGTACCGTTGCCTCTTTCATGGAGAGCCGTTCGGCGATTTCCCGAAACGATTGTTCCTGTTCGCAACGCAGGAATAAAATGGTGCGGTCGGTTTCGGAAAGCCCTTGTAATAGCTGTGCAAGCGATTCCTGTTGTTCGGTTCGTTGGAGAAACTGTTCGACTTCGTTGTGGGGACTGGGCACTTGTAAGGTGCTGTCGTCAATATTGGTCAGCCGTTCTGCATCTTTGGCATTTTTTCGATATTGATTGATGGCAGTGTTGCGAATCACCTGAATCAGAAATGCTTTGGTTTTGGGGCTGTCTGGTGATTCGATTTGGTCAAGATGTGGGATAATTTTCAGGAACGCATCGGATACAGCATCTTCTGCCTGTTCGGTCTGGTGCAGGATGGCGTAGGCAATGCGATAGAGTGGCTGTTCATACAGGGCATAGAGCTGATGGAGTTTTTCTTTTTGCTGCGAGGACTTTACCATGAAATTCCCCCCTTTGTGGTTTTTTGGACGTCCTATTCATAATAACAAATTGGAGAGGGGATTTGTGACAAGAATCTGTAAAAAAAGAAAAGACCACCCGTAACAAATCGTTACAGGTGGTCGAAAAGACGTAATTCTAATGAAAAGCGTTTATTTTGAAACAGGAAGATCCGGAATCAGGTTGATGACGAACCGCATCAGCGAGGTTACATCGTCTTCATTGATATTGCTTGTTCCGTCAGCGATGTTGCAGTTTGCAGCGACCAGCTGGCTGTCGGTCAAGGAAATCATACCAGCAAGATACTTGTTCAATGCAATGGCATCCATCAGGTTGACAACGCCATCTTCATTGACATCGCCCACAGAAGCAGACAAGGAGTAGAACGCATAATTATTTTCCTTTGCATAAGATTCCGCCGTACTTCCGGTATAGCCGAAAATGGAAACACCAGAATAAGAATAAGCAAGACTTTTACCAATTTCTGTCACGCTGGCAGGAATGGTAATCGAGTTTAAAGAATCACAAACGTAAAATGCCGCATCGCCGATTTTTTTCACTGTGCCCGGAAGAACAACATTTTCTATTTGAACACAATCTGAAAAGGCACGATTCCCAATCGTGGTTACACCATACGGAATCTGAACATCCTTTACCTTCAGATAGAGATTGAAAGCATTGTCATCAATCGTTGTCAAAGTGCTCGGCAGAACCAATTCGGGGACATCTTGCATCGGTTCATTATAGACAATATGGGTATTAATTTTCTGTGCTGAGAACGGTGCAATTTCTGTAATTCCTTCCCCATAAACCACTTTTTCAATGCTTGGCTGAATCCATTCGATGCCTTTCAGCGTTGCATCATCAGAGATGGATTCTGTTGCACCCTTTCCTTCGATGTACAAAGTTTTTGTATCAAAATCGAAGTTCCAGGTTACATTTTCACCGCAAGTTCCGCTGGTAATTGCTTCTGAAGCAATGCCCGTTTCATTGTAAATATAGCAAGGATGATTTAAGCAGTAATAATACGTCGGGCTGTAGCGGTTTGCATTGAGGGTAATGCGGCGGTGATAGGAATTATTGATGTTGGTATCATCACTTGCAAAAATATAATTGCCTTTCAGCGTTACATTATCTGGGATGTCATAAGTCTTTTTTGCAACAAGACCATCTCTGATATCGAACTCTTTTGCATAAAATGCACAACTGCTAATAGTAAGCGGTGTAGATGGAAAATCTACGGTTTCCAGTGCATAGAAGTAAGCAAAAGCTGCTTGTGGAATATTCTGAATGCCGTCTTCAATGACCAGATGCTTTACAATTGAACGATACTTCATCCAAGGATAATATACGATTTCGTCCAAATTGTCAATATTTTGAATCCTATTGATATAATTATCATCGACATCATTTGGAAGGTCGCCATTTCCGGAAAGGGTTAAGGTATCGCCGACCAATGTCCAGGTGGCATAACCAAACGTACCGGAAGCATCTGCGATGGTTTCATCGGTTGTAACGGCGGAATCTGTCGGTGTGTCTGTTACCACATCCTCCGCCAGTACAGCAGGTGCAAGTTGCAGCAGAAGAGCTGCAGAACAGAGAACTGCGAGGAATGATTTCTTTTTCATAAGAAAACCCCCTTTATTGATTAGTCGACCAGAGTGCTACTCTGACCAGAAACATATTTGCCGATTTGAATAGCATCCTGCATATCAATTACATTATCCTGATTAACATCAGCTGCTAATCCATTGGTTGCATAAGAAAAATGATTGCTACCATCACTATATTTGAAATCAAAATCATTTACGCTTCCAATTAAAAATTTAGTGAGGTATGATTGGTCTTGTGCATCAACGACACCATCATGGTTCACATCACCAAGTGCGAAAGTTTCAATTTCAGCATTACCTTGATTTACTTGACTGAAACTAATGGACTTATAAAGTGCATTTTCACTTGTTGGCGTTGAATCTCCGTAGTGCAGTCTGAAACGAACTAATGGTTCTGCTACTTTATTTTGCTCTTCTGTACCTTCTGTTTTAGCCTTTGCCATTACATTTGTACGAATGGTAGTGGTTGATACAGTAGATTTAAATACAAAAGCATAATCAGAATATCCAAAAGAACTTTTTGTATATGGAGCACAAGTAAATTTGTCTGCAACAGGATCACATGTCAAAAATCTTGTGTTTAAAGTAAAGTCGAAAACCTCATCAACATCGTACTGTGGGTTAACTTCAATTACTGCAAGATAGTGCTTTGTACCGCATAACTTAGACTTATTATAGTATGGAGAAGTAACTGTTCCTGCTTGTGTGGAAATAGACGTTTGTTCCACACCTTCTTCATAGATTTTCACCATATCAGCAGTTTCCTCAAGGGAAAGTCCGCCGTTCAGATAATATTCAGCCACTTCTCTGGTTGTTTCATCTGAAAAGCTGTTTACAAACTGCTGTTCTGCGATTGCCTGTTCATTGAAAATACCATCCTGAAGTGCATTTTCATCCAAGGCAAATACCTGAGCTGCGGAAAGCATCGCAAGGGTCATTGCACTGCCAACAGCAATTGCAGAGGTAAGAATTTTCTTCATGGATAAACTCCTTTCTAATTGTATCAAGTCTTTGCAGCCTTGAGAATTTTGGTTTGTTTGTTTACGATTTCATTATATCACAAGGTATCGAAAAAGTCAATAACATCTCATACTTTTTTGGAAAATAAAGTATTTTTGTCGAATGGAAATGAATAGAAAAGAACAAGTTGACATCATAACGATTTCATATTGCGTCCAACAAAAGAAAATAAAAAAGCAGATGACCGGCAAGAAAAAGTCATCTGCTTGTTGTTGAAATGGGAAGAAATTTTACTGTTTCGGTTGGGCTTGAATGGTACGTTTTTTGACCTGTTCCCGAATCTTCTGAATGAGGCAAAACAGCAGGAATGCTGCCAGATTTGCGACAACCACGCTTGCTCCAACAGGGGTATCGAACTGATACGAACCGACCATGCCGACACAGAAGCAAACGACCGATAAAATCGCTGCACAGAGAATGACCAGCGAGAACCGCTTGAATAGCCGCATGGAGGACAACGCCGGAAAGATAATCAGGCTGCTGATGAGCAATGCTCCCATCATCCGCATGCCCAGCACGACCGTGATGGCGGTCAGAATGGCAATCAGCGTATTATAGAATGAAACCGAAACGCCGGTTGCCTGTGCAAAGTTTTCGTCAAAGGTAATTGCAAAAATCCGGTGATAACAAATCACGAACATTCCCAGAACGACAATGGATAGAATCAGGCTGACCCAGACATCTTCTTTTTCCATCGCCAGAATGCTGCCGAACATATAGCTTGCCACATCGGTGTTGATGCCAGTTTTCAGGGCGGTGACAATAATCCCGATTGCCAGCGAGGAGGCGGAAACAACCGCAATTGCTGCATCGCTCTTGACCTTTGCCCGTTCGGTAATGCGGAGCAGGAAGAAGGCGGCAATCGCAACAATCGGAATGGAGAATTTCAGCGGTGCCCAGCCGAACGCCAATGCAACGGATAAAGCCCCAAAAGAAACGTGTGATAATCCATCGCCAATCATCGAGAATCGCTTCAGAACCAGACTCACCCCCAAGAGGGCGGCACAGAGGGAAACGAAAATCCCGACCAGCAAGGCACGCCGGATAAAGGCAAACGAAAGCATATCGATGAGAAACGTCATATTATTTTCCTCCCTGTCTGGATGCTGCGGAATGGCGGTAAGCTTCGGCAGTATCATAGGTGTATGTTTTTTGTCCAAGGTGCAAGATGTGTTTGGCGTAATAGACTGCCCGTTCCACGTCATGCGTGACCATGATAATGGTGATGGATTCTGTGCGGTTGAGGTGCTGTAAGACCTGATAGAGTTCCTCGGAAGCGACTGGGTCTAAGCCCGTGGTGGGTTCATCCAGAATCAACAGCTTTTGAGCCGCACAGAGTGCCCGTGCCAGTAGGACACGCTGTTGCTGACCGCCGGAGAGTTCCCGATAGCAGCGGTTTTGCAGCGGCAGAATTCCGAGTTTTTCCATTGCCTGTTGGGCAGCGTTTTTTTCAGCGGCAGTATAAAACGGGCGGTGTTTCATCTGGTTCAGGAAGCCGGAGCGAACAATTTCCCGAACGCTGGCAGGGAAGTCCCGTTGTGCTGGCGTTTGCTGCGGCAGATAGCCGATGTCGCTGCGTTTCCAGTCGCCCGTTAAAGCGATTTCTCCGCTGAGGGGTTTCAGCAGCCCCAGCAGGTTTTTCACGAATGTGCTTTTTCCAGAGCCGTTTTCCCCGATGATACAGAGATAATCGCCTTGCGGAATCGTGAGGTTGAGGTCAGAGGTTGTGATAATGTTTTCATATCCCAAAGTGACATGGGAGAATTGCAGTGCAGAAGTAGCCATAAAAAAATCCTTTCTAGTGGGCTTATTGCGATTCCAACGCCTTTAAATTTCGCTGCATCAGGCTGACATAGGTTTCCCCGTTGTCGAAGTCGGTCTGTGTAAGCGTGTGGCAGGATTGGAAAATGGTTGGGGTTGCTCCGGTCTGTTCACCGATGACATTTGCAACCGCCGGACTGCTGACTTCCAAGTAATAGACTTTCGAGAGGTGGTCAGATTCGACCAGATGCATGAGATTCGAGATGGTTGCAATGCTGGGTTCGGTGTCGGAACTGCAACCCGAAAAGGCGGCATAGCAGTGTAACCCATAGGTGTTGGCGAAATATTGCAGCGGAAATTTGTCTGCAAATAACAGCGTTCGGTGTTCCGGCTCGGCGAAATAATCGGTAAAGGATTCGTTGAGGGCATCCAGCTGAGCCGCATAGGCATCCGCATTTTTCTGATAGGTGGCAGCGTTGGCAGGGTCAGCTTGGATGATGGCATCTCTGGTGACATAGAGCAAATCTTTTGCAATTACCGGAGAAGTCCAGATGTGTTCGTCATATTCCATCTCACTTTCGCCCTCGTGGTCATGGTCGTGGTCGTCGTGGTCATGGTCGTGTTCGTGGTCGTGTTCCGATTCGCTGCCCTCTAATTCCACTTCTTCCAGCAGCGGAGCATAGTCCATCATGCAACGGACAATGCGGTCTGGGTGGGATTGTTCATCGGAATCGAGCACCTGCGACACCCATTCTTCCATATGTCCGCCGTTATAGAGAAAGAGGTCGGCGTTCTGAATGGCGAGAATATCGGACGGAGCAGGCTCAAAAGAATGGCTCTCCATGCCGGGGGAGAGCAGCAAGCGAAGGTGAATGGTGTCCGTGTCTTTCAGGATGGCACGGGCGAAGTCATAGTAACAAAAAAGTGTTGTAACGAGTTCCAGTTGATGGGAAGCCGTTGCAGAGTTTGCGGCTGGCGTACAGCCGCAGAGCAACAGCACCCCGCAGAGCAGGCAGCTGAAAAAGCGTTTCCATTTCATGAGGATTCCCCCTATTGGTTGTCAGTCCAATCAAAATCGAATTTGAAATTGATTTTCAATTTCATGTTATTATACCACGTTCAGAAGCAAATGTCAATAGGAAAACATGGATTTTTTGCAGAACAGAACCACTTGACTTTTTAGAGTAGATATGCTATACTGTTGAAAATTAAAAAAATCTGCCACCGGGTAGTGTGTGAAATGCATTTGTGTATGTCGTTAGGTCTTAGAAGATGTACATGAATGCATTTTTTTGGAGAAAGGAAGGAATTGCTATGACAAAAACCATTCGACCACCATCCACCCTGTCTGCTTTTCTGCACTATGTCAGCTTGAATATGCTGGCGATGCTGGGAACGTCCTGTTATATTTTAGCGGATACGTTCTTTGTTGCGAATGGCATTGGAGAAGACGGGCTGACCGCCTTGAATCTGGTCTTGCCCCTGTTTAATCTCATGAATGCCACGGGCTTGATGATTGGCATCGGCGGAGCAACGAAGTATGCCATTCACAAGGCAAGAGGCGAACAGGAAGCCGGCAGCCAAATCTTTTTCCATGCCCTGTTGCTTGCCGGAGTGGCAAGCGTGGTCTTCATGCTGGTTGGGCTTTTGGGTGCTGACCCGCTTTGCCGCTGGCTGGGGAGCGATGCAGCGACCCATGATAAGATGGTGGTATACCTGCGGACGCTGTACTGTTTTGCACCGCTGTTTCTGTGTAATCAGTTGTTTGCAGCGTTTGTCCGGAATGACGGTGCACCGAATCGGGTGATGCTGGGGACGATGCTGGGCACGCTGGGCAACATTGTATTGGACTATCTGTTTATTTTCCCATTGGGAATGGGCATGCTGGGGGCAGTCTTGGCAACCGCCTGTGCCCCGCTCATCGGCATTACCATTCAGAGTTTCTATTTCCGGAAACCAACCTGTCAAATTCGGATTCGTCCCTGCCGGTTGCGGTGGCAGATGTTCCAGCCGATTTTCCTGCTAGGCGGGGCGGAGTGGATTACAGAAGTTGCCTCTGGGATTGTCATTTTCTGTTTTAATTTTGTCATTTTGAAAAAGGTGGGGAATACGGGCGTGGCAGCCTATGGGATTATCGCCAACATTGCCTTGGTGGCAGCGTGTCTGTGTACAGGCATCGCACAGGGCGTGCAGCCGCTGTTGAGCCGCAGCTATGGCAAGGGCGACCAGACAGAAATGAAAAAGCTGCTGCGGATGACGATTTGCACCGCATTGGGTTTTGCAGCGGTGCTGTATGGCGTGTTGTTTGGCTTTACCGAGCCGATTGTACGGCTGTTTAACAGCACGGGGAATAGCACCTTGCAGGCGATGGCGGAAACCGGAACACGGATTTATTTTGTGGCGTTCTGTTTTGTTGGGGTCAATATTGCAACGTCCGCCTTTTTTGCCGCAATAGAACGTCCAGCTGCGTCTTTCTGTATCTCGCTGCTGCGGAGTGGCGTGTTGCTGTTGCCGCTGGTCTTTTTGTTTGCGGCAGTCTGGGGCATGATTGGCGTTTGGGTGTCGTATCCAGCGGCAGAGTTGGGAACGTGTCTGGTGGCGGTTTTGTTGTTGGTGCGGTTTTGGCGAAAGCAACAAAAACAAAAGGGAAAGATTGTGGAAGATGACGGTTGACTTTTGTTTGTTGCTACGGTATAATTAGATTGTACCCACAAATAAAGGAGGAAAAACATGGGTATTAAAAAAGGTACAAAGCTAACAGACACGCCAAAAGATTATATCTTGCGTGTGCGGATGGATAAAACTACGCTTGCAAAGCTGGATGCGATTTGCAAAGAGCAGGGCGTAACACGGTCACAAGTAATCCGTAATTGGATTGTCGAGCAGTACCAAGGCAAAAAATAAGGCTGTAAGTGCCCGTCTGCAAACAGTCGCACTTACAACCCAACACAACGCCGAAACGCTGCTAAATCTATGATAGCAGACGAGGAGGGAAAAGTCAAGTGGGGGAGAAAAGATGAAACCAGAATTAGAAGCCCTGTATGAGGGGCTATGCAGGCGTGAGCTGGCGTTATTTGAGCC
>OFMC01001633.1_pt1 | contig 16556 bp, 14 predicted proteins | sample 1541271 | NCBI WGS metagenome assembly OFMC01 (sample SAMN04209252, study PRJEB22552) | human gut metagenome | biome: gut; material: feces | host: Homo sapiens | place: USA: Oklahoma | reverse complement strand
GGCTTGCCCGGTGGTGTGAGAGGACGAAAGTTTTATTACTTTCTCCTACTCGATTATAATACATTTTGTAAGGGTTTCTGAATTTGCTCTTTAAGAATTTAAGAGGCGGCATATACCTCAAAACAATTTGTAGCTGAGATTAGGCTTGGACAATATGTAGTTGTCCGGTTCCTTTTTTCAACCATTTTAACGATTCCATAATCCTTGTCGATTTTAGTAAAAGAAAAGACCGCTTGATGCGGTCTTGACTATTTTATGCGTTTTGTTCTTGTTCTTGAAGTTTTGCCTTTTCAACAGGTTGAACTAATTTCTTTCCAGAACCAATGAAGATCATCAATCCTAATGCCATTAATAGAACAGCAAAGAATAATTGTAGTCCGTCTGTCATAAATACGAATCCGCCAGTAACGAATAACTTTAAGCAGATGTTGTATACTGACATTCCTAAGCTTGTCATTGTTACAACTAACATCATAACCATTGGTACATATAACATATATCCTTTACGTCCTGTAACTTTTAAGAATACAGATAATGAAACTAATACCATCGCAGCTAATAATTGGTTAGCACTACCGAATAATGGCCAGATATTTAAATATCCACCTAAGCTTAATAGGTAACCACCAGCTAATGTGATCAATGTAGCAACATATTTATTTGTTAAGAAAGCGATAACACTGTTTGTTTCAGCTTCTTCATTGACTTCAAATAATTCTTGGAATGATAAACGTCCGATTCTAGCAACAGCATCTAATGAAGTTAATGCCAAAGCAGAAACGAACATTGTCATGATGCATAGCCCCCATTCTTGAGGGAATCCAAATTGGGAAATCAATCCAGTAACACCAACTGAAAATTTAATAAATGGAGTTGCAGTATCAGCAAATGCCATAGAAGATAATGTTTCATTTAATACGCCTTTGCTAGCTAAGCTAGTTAAAGATCCAACAACAACGATTACAAGTACAGCAAGTAATGATTCAAGTAACATACTTCCGTATCCAACTTGTAACATATCACTTTCGTTGCGAATCTGTTTAGAACTTGTTTCACTAGATACAAGTGAGTGAAATCCACTAACAGCACCACAAGCAACTGTAACGAATAATGTTGGGAAGATATAGCTTCCTGTTGCAGATTTAAATCCTGTGAATGCAGGTGATGTGATTGTAGGATTTGATACAAATACACCAACAACTGCAGCAACGATCATTCCGATGAATAAGAATGTAGTCAAATAGTCACGTGGTTGTTTTAATACCCAGATTGGTGTAACACTCGCAAAGAAGATATAAACGAATACTAGATATACCCAAGTTTGTTTAGTGAAGTAAACAGGGAATGCGATTCCTAATGCTAACATAGCGACGATTAGTGCAATGCCTAAAAAAGCTTGTTTCCATCCAGAAAGCCCCGTTTTCTTTAAGAAGAAACCAAATGCGATCGCAACAAATACATATAGAATTGTGATTGAACTAGCAGCTCCACTAGGTAAAGATTGTGCACCAGCAGCATTGTATCCGTTTAATGATCCTGCAACCATGTCAGCAAATGCAGCAATAACTAATAAAGTAAATAACCAGCAGAACAAGAAGAATAATTTACGTCCTGTTTTACCAATGTATGTTTCAATGATTTGTCCCATTGATTTACCGTGAGATTTAACAGATGCGTATAGAGCGCCAAAATCTTGTACAGCACCAAAGAAGATTCCTCCAACCATTACCCATAAAAATGCAGGTAACCATCCAAATACCATCGCAAGTATTGGACCTGTTACTGGACCGGCTCCGGCAATTGAAGAGAATTGGTGTCCAAATACTTCCCATTTATTACTTGGAACATAATCAACTCCATCTTCTTTTTCATAAGCAGGTGTCTTAGCTTTTGGATCAATTCCCCATGTTTTAACTAAATAACGTCCATAAACTAAGTAAGCTGTAAGTAATAATGCAGCAGCGATAGCTAATAATAATAGACCATTCATAAATGATTTTCCTCCCTTAAAACTTTCTATTCAAATATTCAAATAATAAAAAAAGACTTCGTCTATCTAAGACGAAATCTAACACTATTCCGTGGTACCACTTAGTTTGCAACTACATTATTGCCACTTAGAACTTCTTAACGCGAAGGACGAATCATTTTACTTATAATTTCAAATGATTAGCTCACAAGTGATAGCTCTAAGGACCGTCGTTATCATTTCACCAAATTTGATACTCTCTTAAACCGGGCTTGTTTAAAGTCGTGTCTTGCTCATTGCTTTGAATATTTGTGGTTGTATAATATACCATCTTGAAAAACATGTCAATAAAAAATGTAACAAAATGAAAAATAGTGTTTTCACAATTTACATTAATTACAATTGTCATTTGTTTGTTAACATGTGAACGTTTGTGCTATAATATAAAAATGTTGTTGGAGGGGAATAGATGATTTATATAACTGGAGACATTCATAGAGAACAAGATATTCATAAAATCAATCCTAGAGAATTTACAGTTGGCAATTCTTTAACAGAAAATGATTATGTTATTATATGCGGAGATTTTGGTTGCGTTTGGGATGGAAGTACAGGGGATAACTTCTGGTTAAAATGGTTAGATTCACTTCCTTGGAACACTTTATTTATTGATGGGAATCATGAAAATTTTGATGTTCTTAATACGTATCCTGTAGAAGAGTATAAAGGTGGTAAAGTACATCGTATTCGCTCGAAAGTATTTCATTTGATGCGCGGTGAGGTTTTCAATATTGATGGTTATAAATTCTTTACTATGGGCGGAGGATTTTCCCACGATGTTAATTATCGTACAGAACATAAAAATTGGTGGAAAGATGAAATTTGTACGATTGAAGAAGCAAAACATGCTTTTGCAACATTAGAAAAAAATAATTGGGAAGTTGATTATATTTTATCGCATGATACATATTCATCGCATCCATTGGCTCATAAATATGAAACGGATATGAGTTTATATGGAGATGATTATTATGATTTACACGATTGTTTAGAAACAGTTGAGAAGAAAACAGATTATAAAATGTGGTTTAGTGGACATTATCATGATGATATGATTCATTATTCGGATTCCAATAAGCCATGTTTGACTTTATTTGATAAAGTTTTATTACTAGATAATATAGATGAAGAAATTAAAAGCCTGACTAAGATTTAGTCAGGCTAATTTTATTAAAGGATATCTTGAAGGTTTTCTTCGATTGTATTTTTTAATGTGTCGAAAGAATGATCAAATCTTTGTTGATCATTTTCATTTAAGTGTAAACGAATCACTTGTTCTACACCATTTGAACCAACAACGCTTGGTGTTCCAATAAAGTATCCTTCTTTACCATATTCGCCATTTTGATATGCACTGACTGGTAAGATAGCACGTTCATTATTTAAGATACAAGATACGATACGTTTTAATGCCAAACCAATTCCATAGTAAGTAGCGCGTTTTAATTCGATGATTTTATAAGCTTTATCACGAACGTCAATATAGATTTCTTGTAGTTCACTTAAAGAAATATTATTTTCATCTAAATATTCAAGTAAGTTTTTACATCCAATATATGAATGGATCCAAGGAACGAAACTAGAATCTCCATGTTCACCCATAATATATGCATGGATATTACTGTCTGCAAATCCTAATCTTTCGCTTAATGCATGACGTAAACGAGCTGTATCTAATACAGTACCTGATCCAATAACGTGGTTTTTAGGTAATCCACTTTCTTTCCATGCAACATATGTCATGATGTCTACTGGGTTGTTGGCAACAACTAAGATACCATTGAAATTATTTTCTTTTAAGGCTTTACATACACCTTTTGTGATGTTTGCGTTGATTTTAACTAAATCCAAACGAGTTTGACCTGGCTTTTGAGCAGCACCAGCTGTTAAGACAACAATGTTAGTATCAGCCGCATCTGCATATGATCCAGCAGAGATTTTCATTTTCGTATCTGCATATACTAGACCATCATTAAGGTCCATTTGTTCACCTTTTGCCTTGTCTTCATTGACATCGACTAAAACAAGTTCATCGATTCCTTTTTCTGAAAGCATTGAATAGGCAAAACTCATGCCGACAAACCCTGTACCAACAAGCATGATTTTTCTTTTTTTGATTTTTTCAGACATAAACTTCATTCTCCTTCTTATATGTACACAACTATTATAGGTTAGTTTCAACTAAAAAGCCAGTGTATAACTGGCTTAATTAGTTTGGGTTTGGGCTTGTAGAGTAATTTCTACTGTAATCTTCTTAGAATCTCTTTCAACGACCATTTTAACGGTATCTCCAATTTTATGCTTTTTTAGAACATTTTTTACATCACTTGTTGATTGGATTTGTTCACCATCAAAACTAAGAATACGATCATTTTGTTTTAGTCCTGCTTTATCAGCTGCTCCATTTTTAACAATTTGTACGATGTAGCAGCCATCTTTGTATTTTGAATATTGACCTTGATTGTTTGAAGTATAGTCATATAAACTAACATTTAATGCAGGTCTTGAAGTGACACTTCCATTTTGCATAAGCTCTGTGATAATGTCTTGAGCAGGTGTGATTGGAATTGCAAAGCCTAATCCTTCAATTCCAGTTGAACTTTCCTTTGCGTTAACAATTCCAATTAGATTACCGTCAGCATTGAACAATCCTCCACCAGAGTTTCCTGGATTGATGGCAGCATCTGTTTGTAGAAGTGTCATAGTTTCATCATCAATTGTGATTTGTCTGTCTGTTGCAGAAATAATTCCCGTTGTAACTGTACCACCAAGTTCTCCTAATGGATTTCCAATGGCAATGGCAGGATCTCCAACTTGTAAAATATCACTATCACCAAGTGTTGCAGCTTGTAGGTTGTTCGCATCCACTTTAATAACGGCTAAATCTGTCTGTGAATCTTTACCAACAACACTCGCATCATATTCTGTGCCATCTGTAGTTGTCACTTTTAAACTTGTTGCTCCACTTACTACATGGTTATTCGTAACAATATATCCATCTTTACTGATGATGACTCCACTGCCGGCACCTTGTGAAACGTATTGTCCAAAAATGGAATTTCCACTTGAAACAGACTCAGTTGTGATTTCGACAACACTATCCTTACATTTTTCTACGATGTCAGAAACATCCGATACTTGAACGGTTCCAGAATTGGATTTATTAGTTTGTTGTTGAATAGTGACATTGGCATTATTAGATAGATGGCTTCCGGCATAGCCAGCACCAAATCCAACGACACCCGATAATAGGATTATACCTACAGTGGTTATAATTTTATTTCGAACAGGGACATATGTTTTGGGTCTAAATTCAGGTGGTGTTTGCATGTTGATTCCTCCTTTTGCATGCTATATTCTGTAGTATACACCAAATTAAACAAAATACATGCATCAAATCGCTATTTTGTTTATACAAATTTTGGATTATTTCTATTCAGTGATATAATAGCGTTATAGAAAGCATGTTTAAGGGAGGTTCCGTATGCCAACAAAAACAACAAAAAAAGTTACAAATAAAAAAGTAGTTGATAAAAAAGAAGAAGTAAAAGCAGTAAAACCTGTTGAAGAAAAAAAAGTGGAAACTAAACCTGTTGCAGAAAAGAAAGCACCTGCTAAAAAAGTAGCTGCAGAAAAGAAGGCTTCAACTAAAAAAGAAGAAGCTAAACCTACAGAAGAAAAGAAAGCACCTGCTAAAAAAGTAGCTGCAGAAAAGAAGGCTCCAGCTAAAAAAGAAGAAGCTAAACCTGCAGAGAAAAAGAAAGTAACTGCTAAAAAAGCAACTGTAGAAAAGAAGACTCCAGCTAAAAAAGCAGCTGCTAAACCATCTACAACAAAGAAAGCTTCTACTAAAAAGACAACTACTAAGAAAACTACAACTAAAAAGGCTACAACTAAGAAAATGACTAAAGAAGAACAATATGCTAAGTTATCATTAGATACATGCCTAGATTTAGCAAAAGCTATGTCAATGGATGTAACTCGCGATTCAATTATTCAACAATTGATCTTAAATCCGGATGTAAAATCTGTTTCCGAAAATCTAGTAAACAAATATCAATTGACTGGTAAGTTTAACTTTGAAGAAGATGGTTATGATGAAGGATTGGTAGAAGTACTTGTATCAAAAGTATTTGAGACAGCTGATATCAAACCTCAAAAACCTGAAGATTTACAAGCAGATGTTACACATGCATTGAATTATAAATTTACAGATGTTGTTGCGGATGGAGAAGAATATAAAGATCAATTTGATACAATGCGTAAAGTATTGATGATTGCACAACACAAAGATATTCATGATTCAAAGAAATTAGAAGAAGAAGTTGGCGTTGATGTAGAAAAGTTTGTTGAAGAATTCATGGATCTAGCTTACAGCGTTTTGAAAACATGGAAATATGAAGATGTAGATTACTATGAACACTTTATTTTCGCAGTATTATCACAATTAGAAGACTTACATAACAAGTACAGTAATCGTATTATGATGGATGTAGCTGATCTATATATCTTACATGGTGATTATGGATTAGGTGATGCAGATTATGCTTATATCTTAAGAGAAAATCAAATCAAAGATTATATCTATTATCGTTATGCTTCAATTTATGAAGGCGTTGATAAAGACAAGGCAAAACAAATCGCAAACCAAGCTTTACAGTTTGTAGATGATCGTTTTACATATTATCCAAATATTATTGCAGTTTTAGAAGGTTAAGTTGGATTCTACTTGATTTTTAAAGGTGTTTTGCATATGATATAGCTTGCGAATACTTTTAATCAAGGAGGATACAATGGCAGCTTCAAAAATTCCTGTGTGGATTAAACAATGCCTTGATCAATATGGTAACTGTGCATGTGGACGTGCAATTACTAAAAAAATTGGTAAGGATAATCTTTTACAGATTCTTGAAAACGAAGGATATCCATGTGAATTGGAAATCTTGAGTGATCAAAAAGACAAAAGTGCATATCCAAAAGATGGAACATATATTTTAACATTAAAAAATCGCCAACCATTATTGGCTGACGAAGATGAAGACGATGAATAACCATCGTCTTTTCTTTTTTTATAAATTTTTAATGATTTCATCTGTGAATTGTTCAGTTGTTGCATTGCCACCAAGATCTGGTGTTAATACACTATGTTCTTCGAACACCTTATTTAAAGCTTTACGGATTTTACTAGAAACCACATCTTGATGTAAATCATCTAACATCATACAAGCTGACAATAATAAAGCACTTGGATTGGCAATGTGTTTACCAGCAATATCAGGAGCACTGCCATGTACAGCTTCATACATCGCATATTCATCACCTTTATTACAGCTAGGAAGTAATCCTAAACCACCAATTAATCCACTCGTTAAATCGGAAACGATATCTCCATAAAGATTTGGCATGACCATCACATCAAATTGTTCGGGATGCATAACCAACTGCATACAAGTGTTATCTACAATCAAAGAATTGGCTTCAATTTGAGGATAATCCTTGGCAATATCTTCAAAAATATGAAGGAATAAACCATCACTCATTTTTAAGATGTTAGCTTTATGTACACAAGTTAATTTTTTGCGATTATGTTTTACACAATATTCAAAAGCAGCCTTGATAATTCTTGTGCTCGCTTTTTTTGTGATGATTTTATATGCATATACTGTATTCTCATCAATTTGTTCTTCTTTTCCTACATATAGATCTTCCGTGTTTTCTCTAAAAGTTACGATATCTACATTTTCAAAACGAGTAGGAATACAAGGATTCGATTTAGCTGGACGAATATTTGCCCACAAGTCATATTTGTTTCTCAAAGTGACATTCAATGAACGAAAACCTTTACCAACTGGCGTAGTGATAGGAGACTTCAATAGAATTTTATTCTTTTCGTAAGATTCAAATGCTTTTTCTGGAATATATTCTTTTGTTTCTTCATATACCTTTGCACCTACGTTAAAGAATTCATATTCTAAATCTGCCCCTGCAGCATTTAATACTTTGATTACCGCATCCGTAATTTCAGGACCAATCCCGTCCCCTTTAAAAACTGTTATTGTAGTCATTCGTTTTCCTCCATTTCTCCTACATATACATTGGCAGGTCGTATTAATTTTCGGTTTGATTGACGATTCTCCAAATGATGGCTTACCCATCCGGCTGTACGACTGATTGCGAATAGTGGTGTAAACAAGTCGTTTTCAATCCCCAGCAATGAATAAACATAGCCGGAATAATAATCAACATTGGCACATACATCGATGCCTTTTCTTTCTTTCATGACTTCAACGGCAACTTTTTCAAATGCATGGATACAATTGTAGATATCTTCTTGTCCTTTTGATTTTGCGAGCATTTCACATTGTTGCTGAATCAATAATGCACGAGGATCACTCTTCGTATAAATCGCATGTCCAATTCCATAAATTAATCCACTATGATCAAAGAAGTCTTTATCTAACAAACGATTCGCAATCTTTTTTAGTGTTAATTTATCCGTTGTAAATCCGACCTCATGGAAGATAGCTTTAAACATATTGGTAACTTTACAGTTGGCACCCCCATGCTTAGGTCCTTTTAAAGAACCAATGGCAGCCGAAATACAAGAATAGATATCTGTTCCTGTACTCGATATTACGACATTGGCAAAGGTTGAGTTGTTTCCTCCACCATGATCGGCATGAACCATTAATAAAGTATCCAAGATTCTTGCCTCTTCTAAAGTATATTGATCATTCCCTCTAGCCATACATAAGATATTTTCAGCTAGGCTTTTGTCGGGATAAGGATAGGATTTAAAGACTTTGTTGCGAGCATATGAAAATGTGAAAAGTGGAATACTCGCTAGAATGTTTAATCCTTTCATCATTCGTTCTTCCAAGTCATCTGTATCAGCGCTTGGATCTTTTGCGTATAACTTCAATACTTCAATTTGAAGTGCATTTAGTATGTTTGGTGTTTCATACTGTAAGTCTACAGGCCCCATTTTAAAGTTCAATAAATAATCTTTAAATTCTTGTAACTGTTCTTTTGTTGGTAATGTGCCAAAAATCAAAAGGAATGCGACTTCTTCAAATCCAAAAATACGATCTTTAGGTTGTTTATCAACTAAATAATTGATGGGATATCCCCTGTAAATGAGTTGTCCATCAATGTTGTATTTTTTTTTATGGACAAATTTATATCCAATAACATCACAAATCTTAGTCAAACCCACCTTAACTCCCGTGCCATTATCATTTCTAAGACCAGCTTTTACACGATATCTAGAGTATAAGGAAGAATCGATATAATTGAGTTCTTCATTAGCTTGATAGATTTCTTTAAGTGTCTTCACTTCTTGAAACCTCCTTTCGTATGTTTCATATTATAACATAAACTTTCATTTTGTTACATTTTTTGCTATAATTTCAAACGGAGGATATTGTCTATGCAAAATTTAACGTATAAGATTCTAGAAAAACATTTATTAAAAGGGAAATTAGAAGCGGGGCAACCTATTGAAATCAAAATGGATCAGACTCTAACACAAGATGCCACAGGAACTATGGCTTATATGCAGTTTGAAGCTATGGGCGTTAAAAAAGTAAAAACAGAATTATCTGTCAGCTATGTGGATCACAATACATTACAGAATGGATTTATGAATGCAGATGACCATGCTTATCTTCAAAGTGTAGCTAGTAAATATGGGATTTATTTTTCAAAACCCGGAAATGGAATTTGTCACCAAGTTCATCTAGAACGTTTTGCCAAACCAGGAAAGACATTGATTGGTTCCGATTCACACACACCAACATCTTCCGCTATGGGATGTATCGCCATTGGTGCTGGAGGATTGGACGTCGCCAAAGCTATGGCAGGAATTGGTTACCGTTTAACATGTCCTAAAGTAGTCGAAGTAAAATTAACGGGTACTTTAGCACATGGTGTTTCAAGTAAAGATATTATTTTAAAATTGTTAGAATTATTAAGTGTAAAAGGCGGAGTTGGAAAAGTATTTGAGTATACCGGAGAAGGCGTTAAAAACTTAAGTGTCTACCAAAGAGCTACCATCACAAATATGGGGGCAGAACTTGGTGCAACTACGTCTATTTTTCCAAGTGATGAAGTAACTCGTGAATTTTTGAAGCGCCAACAAAGAGAATCAGACTACATTGCTTTAAGTGCAGACGAAGGTTGTCATTATGACGAAACAGTTGAAATCAATCTGGATGAACTTACTCCATTAGCGGCATGTCCAAATTCACCAGATGCTATAAAAAATGTGTCTGAACTAGCCGGAATGAAAGTGGACCAAGTTGCGATTGGGTCATGCACTAACTCAGGTTATGAAGATTTAATGAAAGCCGCAGCCATTTTAAAAGGGAAAAAGATTGCTCATAATGTAAGTCTTGTGGTTTCACCAGGATCTAGACAAGTTTTAATGAAATTAATTGAAAACGGAACACTTGCGACATTTGTATCTTGTGGAGCAAGAATTCTAGAATGTACATGTGGACCATGTATTGGTATGGGACAAAGTCCAAAGAGTGATGCCGTAAGTTTACGTACATTTAACCGTAACTTTTATGGTCGAAGCGGCACATTAAGCGCAGGTATTTATCTAGTATCACCAGAAGTAGCTGCAGCCAGTGCAATTACAGGAGTCATCACGGATCCAACCACTTTGGAATATGCGGATGAATTTGAAAAAGAACAAAGCTATATCGATGATTCATTGATTTATGCTCCAAGTAAGGATCCAGAAAATGTGGAAATTGTTCGTGGACCCAATATTAAACCACTACCAGTAAATACGCCAATGGATTCAACAATTGATAAAAAAGTTGTAATTAAATTACCAGACAATATCACAACCGATCACATTGCTCCAGCAGGAGCTAAGGTATTACCGTATCGTTCAAATATCGAAAAGTTATCCACATTTGTATTTGAAAATAATAAACCTCATTTCGATGAAGTATGTAAAGAAAATAATGGTGGAATCATTGTAGCTGGAGAAAACTATGGACAAGGATCAAGTAGAGAACATGCAGCACTTGCACCTATGTATTTAGGCATTAAAGCTGTTTTGACAAAATCATTTGCCCGTATTCACTTGGCTAATTTAGTTAACTTTGGCTTGTTGCCACTGATATTTACAGATAAATCAGACTACGATAAAATCGATGAAATGGATGAATTAAAGATAGAAAATGTAAACTCATTATATGATTCATTAGATTTGATCGTTGAAAATGTGACAAAGAAGGAAACATACAAAGTACATGCACCAATCAGTCAAGAAGATATTGATATTCTTATGGCGGGTGGCACATTAAACTACATTCGTAATCAACAATAGGGACGTTTTTTAAAGGCGCTCCTTTTCTTGTGGTATAATATCTTAGAAATTAGGTGAGAAAGTCAACTACCCGCCAATGAATTGGCAGGCTTGTAAAAGCCTAGGTTGACTAGCCTAAGTGCTTCGGGCACTACGTTAAGAGAGAATATATAGTTACCCGTGGATGTAACACCTAGTCTGCGGCTCTAAGAAGATACATTAAAAAGTTCTGTAGGGTAGGAACTGTGTGTGTCTTATTGCAAACCTCTTATTAACATTGGCGAAGGTGTCATATACGGCTCGATATGTGCCGGCTTACCGCTTTAAGCATATCACAAAAAAGGAGGTGCCTTATATGGTATATGTATTAGATATCGATGGACAGCCACTTATGCCAACTTCAAGGCACGGAAAAGTAAGAAGGCTGTTGAATAGTCATCTTGCTAAAGTAGTAAAGCGTTGTCCATTTACGATACAGCTTTTATATCAAAGTACAAAAGAAACACAGCCTGTATCTCTTGGTGTAGACGCAGGAAGTAGACATATTGGTCTAGCTGCTACAACAGAGCAGAAAGTCGTCTATCAGGAAAAACTGGTTCCTCGTAACGATGTCGTGAAATTATTGTCTGCAAGACGAGCTCTGCGTAGCTCTCGAAGGAATCGAAAGACGAGATACAGAAGGGTTAGATTCAACAATCGTGTGCATTCTAAACACAAAGGATGGCTGGCTCCATCTGTAGAAGTCAAGATACAGGAGCACATCACAGCCACCAAGAGAATCTGTCAAATTCTGCCTATATTTGATATTCATGTAGAAACAGCAGAATTCGATCTTCAGCGTCTAAAAGCGATGGAAGAAGGAAGGCTACTTCCTGCTGGTACAGATTATCAGCTTGGGGAACAGTACGATTTTTATAACACAAGACAGTATGTGCTTCATCGAGATGAATATACTTGTCAGTGTTGTGGTACGCATGATAACAATGTAAAACTACATGTGCATCATGTCGAAAGCCGTCAGACAGGTGGAGAGGCACCTAACAATCTGATTACACTTTGTGAGCACTGTCATAAATCGATACATGCCGGGAAGATGATGCTGCCAAAAGGCAAGAAACGAGGCAAGTCCTATCGTGATGCTGCTTTTATGGGTATCATGCGTAATACTCTGCTAGAACGTTTAAGAAAAGAAGTAAATGTTCCAGTGACGATGACATATGGATACATCACAAAATACTGGCGCGAGAAGGCTGGCTTAGAGAAAAGTCATATCAACGATGCCATCTGCATCAGTAAGCATCCATATGCCAGACCTTTGGAGACTTATTATCTGACAAAGGCGGTTCGACACCACAACCGACAGATTCATAAGACCAAATTCAGTAAAGGTGGTATTCGTAAACGCAACCAGGCACCTTATCTTGTAAAAGGATTCCGTCTGTTTGATAAGGTCTTGTATCAAGGCGAAAGCTATTTCATCTTTGGAAGGCGGATAACAGGATATTTTGATATAAGAACGCTTGATGGTACCAAGGTAAATAAGGGTTCTACCAGCTATAAGAAATTGAGGATTCAGGACACAGCAGAAGCATATTTAAAAGAGGCAAGAGCAATTCCTCACATGAATAAATTCACGTGTGTCCTTGCTTAGAGTTATAAAATAGGATATATCATAGATTCTAAATATAAGTATTCATCGACTAAAGAGTTTAAACAACTCTATAAAGAAACTAAGATTGGCTATTATGGTTTGGGAATACAGAATAAAAAAGAATTCTTCTGTGAAGCCTTGAGCTTGTATTATACAAATCCAAGTGAGTTAAAGGATTGGAATGAGGAAGTTTATCAATATATTGAAAATATTGTTTGAATATTATGCATGGACCATCTTATCGGATATAGTAAAATAATTCCAGGTGATTTGTAATTAAATGATTCAAATAATCGCAGATAATAAGATCGAAATAAGTAGCTTTTAATATAACTTCCTGTTTATAATAAGCATAGGGGACAGAATAGTAATGGTTATCATATTCAACATAATAATTACTAGGAATGGTTTTGATTACATATGTATATGGCTTTAAAGATTCATGTGGTAGTGGCTTTAAAGCAGGCTTGTCATATTTATCAAATAATTCTTTTCTGTTTCCTTTTTCTTTAGAAAATTCTCGATTGTTCAACTCATCTATGATTATAGATATTTCTGCATTCAGTTCTGAGAAGCTAGAAAAACGACGTCCTTTTAATTTTTCCAAAAGATGTGTTTCTATCCATTTGACATTGTTTTCAACCGTAGACTTTGCACGCGGCTTTAACGGAGGAGCTGGAACAATTACAGTATTGTAGTAATCCTGCAAATCTTCATAGACCTTGTTTAAAATCAATACATCTTTTGTGTTTTTAATAGAAGCAGCCTTTGTATTGTCGGGCTTTAGAATTTTAGGAACACCTCCATAAAAGTTTAAAGCTTCTATCGTACCCTGAAGAAAGTTGGGTGTTTGTTCATTTGGAAACGCCATAACGAAGCAGTAACTGCTCACACCTAAGGTTGTTGTAAAAAAATGAGCAGTCTGAAGTTCACCAGGCACATCAGTATATACAAGATCCAAAGTGTCTCCAACCCAGTCTATATACATAATTTCACCAGGAACTCTGTTGATTGCCATTCTAAGATTGCTTTCCAAATGATTTTCATCAAGCCATTGTTTAAAGTAATGTTTAAATTGCGTGTATTGATAGCCATCTGGATATAATTTCTTATAATCAATCCAAATAAAATACAAATTTGCCTTGGAATTTTTATCTGTAAGCTTTTTATAGACTTTCTCAAAATCCGGTAACGGAGCTTCCTTTCTAGGATGTGCGTTTGGATAGAACATTTGTTCAACCATTTTTGGTGTCATAGAATGAAGTTGCTTAAGAGTTACATCCATTGTCTTAAACTTTTTCTTGATGTCAGTGATAGTGCTGTTCCCAATCGAATATCTTGTACGAATGTCGTTATAAGAGAAACCATCTTCTAACATTTCAAGAACACCAATAATTGTGGTGCTTTTCTGCATACAAAAAGACCTCCTTTCACTACAGTCAAACTATAGCATTAAGGAGGTCCTATTACACCGGTAGTACGTCATGTTGCACCGCTTCAAGCGTCATTCGAAACCGGTATGACCGCTAGGGGTGCACCGAATTAGCCGTCAATTGCAATCAAATCGCATAAGTTTTTATAGGCTTTTTGAAAAGATTCTAGGTTCAGTTTTTCTTCTGGCGTATGACAACCTTCGGCAATAGGACCGTATGTGATGATATCTAAATCTGGAATCAATCCTTTTAGAATACCCGTTTCCATACCGCCGTGGGATGCTTCTGTTTCCATTTCTACACCTTGTCTTTTTAAGATTTCTTTTAATATATCTCTTAATGGACTGTTAGCTTCATAGTTCCATCCGCAGAAGTTTGTATCTTCATGTTCAAATGCATGACATAATTGTGCAATCATGTTGATCTTATTTCCTAATTCATCCTTCATAGATTCTAATGGGGAACGAATGCAGAAAGCACATTTCACAACATTGTCTTCTGTTCTTAATTTACCTAAGTTAAGGGAAGCTAGAGTCAATCCTTCAATGGCCATAGATTTATGCTGCAAACCATTTGGTAATAAATAGTATAGTGTAATTAATTCATTTGTATCTTTTGAAGTAAAGGCTTTAGTAGCTTTTTCTGTTTCTTCCAATTGAATATCAAGCTTACTATCACTAAATTCAAATTCTGTTTTTAAATCTTTTACGATAGAATCAATATTTGGTTTAATGTCTGAAACGAAAGTTGCTTCTGCTTCTCTAGGAATTGCATTTTCTTTTAGACCACCATTTACGGATACGATTTGAAGATCTTTTAATGTTTGTAGAACTCTAAATAAGATTTTAATGGAGTTACCCTTTTCTTGATCAATGCAAGCACCTGAATGACCTCCATCTAATCCTTTGACAATAAGTTTATAAGTTGGTTTATTTACTTCTTCAAACGTGCATGTTTTATCGACATAGGCATAGCGACCACCGCTTGTTGTGGTACAAGTACTAATTTCACCACCACCATCTAAACCAATCATTTTTTTAGCATTGAAGTATTCTTTCTTTAAATTAATAGATCCTAATAGGCCCACTTCTTCTTGCACAGTAAAAACGCATTCTAGGTTTGGATGTTTTAGAGTGTCATCACTAAGAATGGCCAACATGTAGCTAACTCCAAATCCATCATCGGCACCTAATGTTGTTCCTTTCGCTTTTAACCAGCCATCTTCAACATATAAATTTAAAGCATCGGTTTCAAAGTCAAAATCAACATCCTTGTTTTTTTCACATACCATATCCATATGCGCCTGCAACATGACAGTATCGTGATTTTCATAGCCTGGTGTAGCATCTTTATAAATAATCACATTATTCATGTCATCACGAACATATTTAAAATCATGTTCCTTCGCAAAGTTTTCTACATAGTCTGCAATTTTTTCTTCATGAAAAGATCCATGAGGAATTTTTGAGATTTCTTCAAAATATTTGAAGATTGCGATATTTTGATCTAATACACTCATTATCTATACCTCCACTTGATTAAAAATAGTATAATCTAAAAAATGAGAGACGCAAGTCTCTCACTATTGAATATTGATATATCTTGTTTTTTCTTCACACTTCACTGGTTTTGTAGGTAATAAGATAAATAATTCACCATTGTCAAAACGAGCTTTGATATCCTCTTGTTTATAGCCTTCACCAATATAGAAAGAACGAGAATAAGTTCCAGTAAATCTTTCTTGACGAAGTACACGCGTATCTTCTTTGTTGATATTACGAGTAGCTGTGATCTTTAAGTAGCCATCTTTTAATTCAATTTGAATATTTTCTTTTTGAATACCACAAACCTCCATGCAGATTTGATAATATCCATCCTTTTCATAAATGTCTGTTCTTAATACAGTACTTGTATCTTGTTTTTTAGTATCGTTGAAAAAGTCATCAAAATAATTAGGGTAATAGCGCATATTGAATCCTCCTTAGCACTTATATCTTTTAACTGCTAATATCATAGTACAATTATTTGGCACAGTCAAGAGGTGAGTGCTAATTATTTTGTCGCTTGTTTCTAGAACATTTTTCTGCATCAATAGCCAAGACAAACATAAGTGCATCC
>OFMC01001623.1_pt1 | contig 16643 bp, 26 predicted proteins | sample 1541271 | NCBI WGS metagenome assembly OFMC01 (sample SAMN04209252, study PRJEB22552) | human gut metagenome | biome: gut; material: feces | host: Homo sapiens | place: USA: Oklahoma | reverse complement strand
TCCTATATTTTGAGAGAAAAATGACGTTGGTGTGTTGGGGTAAAAGTCTTCTGGAGGAGCTTGTGCGGGACGGCAGCGCCATTTTGTTTGTGGACGAGTTCCACACCATCGTGGGAGCCGGCGCGGCAGAGGGAGCCATTGATGCCGCCAGCATCCTGAAGCCCGTGCTGGCCCGGGGGGAGCTGCAGCTCATCGGGGCCACCACCGATCAGGAGTTCCGCACCCATATCCAGAAAGATGCCGCACTGGAGCGCCGCTTTGGCCGGGTGCAGATCGAGGAGCCTACCCCGGCACAGGCCGCGGCGATCCTGGAGGGGCTTGCCCCCCGCTACGAGCGGTACCACAGCGTGCATCTGCCGCCTGAGACGCTGCGGGAGGCCGTGGAGCTCTCGGTGCGGTACCTGCCGGGGCGCTTCCTGCCCGATAAGGCCATCGACCTTGTGGACGAGGCCTGTGCCGCTGCCCGCATCCGCGCCGAGCGGGAGGGGAAAGCAGATCCCACCCTCACCCGGGAGGACATTGCCCGGGTGGTGGCGCAGGCCAGCGGCGTGCCTGTGGAGCGGGTGGGGGAGAAGGAACGGGAACGGCTGGACAAGTTGGAATCCCGCCTCAACGCCGAGATTGTGGGCCAGCAGAAGGCCGTGGCGGCGGTGGCCGGGGCCATCCGGCGCAGCCGCACCGGGCTGGGGGAGCCGGGCCGCCCCATGGGGGCCATGCTCTTTCTGGGGCCCACCGGCGTGGGCAAGACCGCCCTTGCCAAGGCCCTTGCCGCCAGCTGGTTCGGCAGCGAAAAAGCTCTGCTCAAGTTCGATATGTCGGAGTATCAGGAGCAGCACACCACGGCCCGCCTGCTGGGTGCGCCTCCGGGCTACCTTGGCCACGATGAGGGCGGTCAGCTCACCGAAGCCGTCCGCCGCCGCCCGTACAGCGTGGTGCTCTTTGACGAGATCGAAAAGGCCCACCCGGACATCCAGAATATCCTGCTGCAGATCCTGGAGGACGGCCAGCTCACCGATGCCATGGGCCGCAAGGCCGATTTCCGCAATACCATCGTCCTGCTCACCTCCAACCTGGGGGCACGCTTTCTGGCCGGGCAGAGCGCCCCGCTGGGTTTTGCAGCGGGCAGCGAGGCCGTGTTCGAGAAGCAGTCGGCCCAGGCCATTGAGGAAGCCAAGAAGTGGTTCCGGCCCGAGCTGGTGGGGCGGCTGGATGAGCTCATCGTGTTCCGTCCCCTTGCAGAGGACAGCCTGTGTGCCATCGCCGAGAAGCTGCTGGGCCAGCTGGAAGCCCGTGCCGCCCGCAATGGGTATCAGCTGACCCATACGCCCCGGGTGGGGGCAGTGCTGGCCGCAAGGGCGCGCTCGCCCTATGGGGCCCGGGAGCTGCGGCGGCAGGTGGACCGGGCAGTGGAACAGGCCCTTGCCAACGAGATCGCCTCGGGGACAGCAGCTCCTGGCCAGCACTGGACGGCGGACTGTACCGCTGACGGCTGTGTAACTCTTCAGGAAACGGACCCCGTGAGTGCGGTTTTGTAAAGGCTGCCTCTTGCAATTGTGTGCGGTTTTGGCTATCATAAAAGAAGCTTTTACGCACACAGGAGGAAGCCATGCGTTATCTGTTTATCTTGAATCCTGCCGCTGGGAAGCAGGACTGTACCGTCCAGCTCATTCCGCAATTGCAGCAGGCTGCTGTCCGGGCAGGCATCCCGGTGGATGCGGTTGCCACCTGCAAAACAGAGTATGCAGGCCATGCCAAGGCACTGGCTCGCGCCGCGGCGGAAGAGGCCGCGAAAGCAGGGGAGCAGCTGCACATCTGGACGGCAGGCGGCGATGGTACTCTGGTGGAGGCACTGACAGGCGTGCAGGGCTTTGCCAACGCCGCCGTGGGCTGCCTGCCCTACGGCAGCGGCAACGACTTCCTGCGCACCTACGGCACCCGGGAGGAGTTTACCGACCTCGACGCCCAGCTGGCGGGCGGGGAAGCGACCATCGACACGATGCAGACCAATCTGGGCCTTTCCGCCACCATCTGCGCGGCGGGGCTGGACGCCCAGGTGGCCTATGGCATCCCGAAGTTCCGGCGTATCCCCCTGTGCGGCGGCGAGATGGCCTACGCTCTCTCCATTGTGGAGCAGCTCTGTGGGCAGATTGGCCGCAAGATCGAGTATGATATCGACGGCGAAAAAATGACCGTCGATTGCCTCATGTGCGCGATCTGCAATGGCAAGGCCTACGGCGGCGGTTTCCTTGCGGCCCCGGAGGCCGTCCCGGACGACGGTTGGATGGATGTCGTCATCATCCGCAAGGTGGGGCGGCTGACCATTGCAAAGCTGCTGGGGATGTATAAGCGGGGCGGGCATTTCGTCCACGGCCAGCTCACCGAGCAGGCAAAGCCCTATTTCATCTACCGCCGGGCAAAACAGGTGACCCTCCGCCCTGTGGATGGCCGCGGGCCCATCGTTGCCACCGCCGACGGCGAGTGCGCCCCCTGTGACCGGGTGGAGATCGCCCTCCACCCGCAGAGCGCCCGCATCCTGCTGCCCAAAGCAGCGTATGAGCGGTTCTGTGCTCAGAGAGAAAACGCTGCCTCGGCGGGAACGCGGTAAAGCGTTCCGAAAGAAAATAGAGAACAGTCCCTGTCCTGCGGAAAAGAACTTTCTGCCAGGACGGGGACTGATTTTTTACGCTGAGAAGCAGCTTTTTGAGAGGACACAAAAACTTAACAAAAAAATGCCCCATTCTTTTGAATTTAAGGTATAGTTTGTTAAATCGATTTTTTTCGCACTTCCTAAGGAAAAATCTCCAGCAAGGGCAAACTTTTGGACAAATTTAGGAAGCCCATTTAGTTTTTCTGTCGCACTAATAGCTTTTTCTACAGTTCCATCGAGACTATTACCAATCTCCACCATTGGCTTATTAACTGTCAACCTTTATACACTGTATCAGTGGTCAAATGATACAAAAGTGTCAGAGGTGAAGATTATGAAATTTGGCGAAATGCAATATGATGTCCCATTCGAAAAATTAGGCTCTAAAACTGGACGCTGGGATTTTAATTTCTTTGAAAATTTTTCAATTAAGCAAGAAGGCAAAAGACTTTATCGATTGCACCCAGAATATTCGTATTTAAAAGATGATCCACAATTAAAATCAGATGATGATTTTTACAGGTCCATTGTATTTGCTTATATGGTTGATTTTGTATGGCATAATGATTCGGGCTATATTAAATATTCTGAAGAAAAATATGAATACAAAAACAATAAACATTATAAAGCAATAAATGAAACAAAACTTAGAAGATATCGCGACTACCTTCGTGAGCAAGCCGATCCCGGTTGTCTCGAACGTGAGCGTCAAAAAGAGGAAGAAGACCTGCAAAAGTCCATCGAGCTTCATGCGGCCATGGCAAAAATGGATGCAGAACGCCATCCTCATGTTGAGTGTCCCTACTGCCATTCCACGAACACCGAAAAGATCAGCACTGCGAGCGGCGCTGTGTCTATGTCCCTTGTGGGCGCTGCCAGCGGGAAGATAGGGAAGCAGTGGCACTGTAAACAGTGCGGGAGCAATTTTTAAAGGAGGATTAAAATGAAAGTCAATCAAGACATTATGAACCTCATTTGCAAACTTGAATACAGAATTGGCGACACATGTGCAAATAGCGACTCGTACAACGGATGGACTGATGAGTGGGGCGCTGATTTTCGGTATCCCGTAACCGTTGATGGCCATGGGAAATTCAGAGGTCGAATTGACGATCTTGGACTTGAACCGGAAGCGCTTGGCGATATTTATTATAAATTTGGCGCAAACGAGATGCATATTGGATATGGGATCAAACATGTCCTCGAAGAGCTTGAAGATTTATATGGTCTTGATTTTGTGGAACTTGAAGCAGAGCGAAAAGCAAAAGCGCAGAAGTGATTGTACCGCCAGCAAAACCCAGTAAACAATTCTATCGCAAGAACTGTGGGCACGAATGGTGAGTCACAACTAACTAAGATAGCATAAATAAAACACCTAGAAACATGTAGCTTTTAGGCGTTCTTGCACTTGGATATAATAAAAAGCTCCTCACCAGAGCGGTAAGGAGCGAAATTTCTTAAAAACGGGTTCGACTGATTGTTTACTCGTTCGATTAACTGTTCACACAGTCAGTCATCTGAAATGGCATACTAGAGTTCACTAGCGCCTCACAACCACAATCCCGTCGCTATATATTATACCAGTTCATAGAAAATTGTCAATAGAATTTTAGAAAATCATCCAAGGATTTTCAAACCGTATTTCAACTTTCCATCGCCTGTTTTCCCAGAATATAACTTGGATCTGACAGTTCCTGCAAATTCTCTATTCTTAGGAGTCATACTAGCTGCATACCTTGCAAGCGTATTTGGTATGAAATCAGCTAATTGTAAGCCAGCATAATTATCAAGTTTCTGGACAAATTCAATTTCATGTACATGATTCTGAATTGTAATAGGTGAATAATACATTGTGCCGAGAGCTTTCAATTCATACATCCGTTGTTGGATTTTAATATTTTGAGCTGTTTGCATAGCCTCGTAGCAAATATTTCCAGCAGATCGCGTATCACTTAAAAACTGGCAGTAGTGCTCAATCATCAATTGAATAGCAATAGTGAATTGATCGTTCAGGTGCCGCTCTCCATAACTGTCAAATAGCGCATTTTTATCAAGACATACACCAAGTATTGTTATTGGGGCATCATGAAATAATTTCGATAGTCTATTATACAGTTTTACAACATTTGCACGATTTTTGAAAATTGAGTTATAAGATGGGATAGAACCTAAATTACGTGAGTTTAATCGCTGATACGCAAAGCCAACATCCATTTCATGAAGTACATAATTGGTTGCATTTTGATCGCCACTCCAAAGCTCCTGTTTTATAGCATTTAAAGAATGCTCAATATTATCGTAATCTTCATTTTTTATAATCAATCCGCCAATAGCAAAATAATACCGTCCATTATGATGAGTTTCACTCTCGTCTAAATACATCGTATATGATGCCAATTTGCATCACCGCCTCTTGCTTTTTCTATAAGTCTACCACATACGACATTATTTGGCAAGAGAATTTAAAACGCCCGGCCTCCCAGCAGTAGGGAAGTCGGGCTTGTTTTATATGTCGTAGCGCCGCTGTTACTTCAACAGTTCTGCAATATCTTCAGCGGTCATGCCATTGGCTAAAGCGTTTGCGACGAGTTCTTCAGCTTTCTTTTTATTAGCTTCAATGGCAGCTTTCTTGGATTTCAGATCAGCCTTCAAAGAATCGATATTAGCGGCAGCTGATTTCTGCATGATGACACCAAGATCATTTGCAGTAACAGGTTCCGTGTTAGCGATTTGATTTAAGTGAATTTTGTGGCCTAACGATAAGAGAGGTTGATTTTGTAAACAAAGAATTTACTATTGATAAGCAACTAATCAAAGAGAAAAGCGGAGTCTACTATATAGCAGATCCGAAATCAAAGGCTGGCTTTAGGACAATTCCTCTTAGTGACGAAGCGTACAAAGCAATACGAACATTGATAGCACGAAGACCAAGAACGAATGAAGTGATGGTTGATGGATATTATGGCTTCATTCTAGTCAGGTCAAATGGTCTTCCTAAAAGCAACTGGAACATTGAATACGCTTTAAGGCAAATGGTGAAAGCTTACAATCAACTACACCAATTACTACACCAATTTTGAAAAAGATATACCAAGATATGCGACGATATGCCAAAAAGGTTGCAATAATAATACAGGCGAAAAACAAAATGCAGCGATAATGCGTTGAAATACAAAAGAAATTCTATTGTCACAAAAACTTAACCCTGAATATTAGTGCATTGGATAAACGTAATTAACATTAACACGTTGATTTGAAAGCCAATGGACTGGATAAATGAGCGACAAACTTGTGCAACTCATACACTAACTGTACATGAACCGAACCACTGATTTTTGGGAGAGTGCTAATCAGGGAATCTTTTCGAGCTCCGTTCTGAGCCATTCGATGCTGCGGTCTGTGTAAACGCGCTCTGTAAGGTCTTGAATCCGATGACCGACGAGACGCTTGATGGCGTATTCATCAACCCCGGCTTCTTTGGCATGTGTAACAAATGTTTTACGGCAGTCATGAGAGTGATGCGGCGCGATACCGAGGGCCTTAACAGTTTGATTAAAGTGGCGAGCATAGAATTCATAGCGGGGGTAGCGATAAGAACCATCAGCGCTGGAAAGATAGAATGGATATTCATAATGGTTGGTTTTAGCATTAAGGTATCGTTTTTGCACGATGCCAAAAATCCGAGGATGAATAGGAACGATGCGATTTTGGCCTGCTTCGGTTTTGGAGCCTCCGACCATGGTTCGGTTTTCAAGGTCGATATCTGAGAATTTGATATGTAAAAGTTCCGAAGCACGCCATCCACAATAGCATTGCACCAGCATAAGTTCTACTGTAGGGTCAGATTCGAGAGCATTCCAGAGAACCTGCATCTCCTCATCCGTGAAGCTGACATGGGGGATGACATGGTTGACTTTTTCTTGGAAAGCCTCACCTGGAATTTTAAAAAGGCGGGCATAGTTTTTGTCGGTCAATTCATTTTCAACGGCAAAGTCAAATAGAAGATTAAGCGTTTTTTTCAAAGTGTTTTGTGTAGACGGGGTTGTGATGTGCCTTTTTCCACTTTTGTCTACGAACTGACCGTTAACGATAACGTTTTTCAACTGGGGAATACGAACTTCCCGGACAGTTATGTTATAGATGGAGTGAGCATATTTCCAGGCACTTCGGGTCGTTATGACATTTCCACTGCATACTTTTTTGGAGTAGGAGACCATCCATTTGTCATAAAGAGCCTGCATGGTAATGGATTTATCAAGGTCAAATGGATTCTTGTTGTAATCGAGCAGTGCCTGGTATGCGTCGTTATAGGTTTCAAAATAGGCCTGCGGTTGGAGCAGTTTACAGATAGGTTTTCCCTCATCTGTTTTAGCAATGGTGACCATAGCACGGAATGGTCTGCGGAGATTGCGATTCTTGATCTCGGTGATTTGACCGAAGCCATTTGGGAGACGGCGGCGCTTGTTACGCTTTCGAGGCTTTAGGGTGGAAGTTGTCTCTTGCTGTGTTTGGAGTGGAAAACCACAATGAGGGCAGGCAAGAGCTTTATCTGAAACCTGTAGCTGACACTCAGGGCAGGCGACTAACATATTTATCACATTCCTTTCTTAATGATTATAAGATTGTATAAGTACAATAAAATGTATTTTTGAATAAAAACTGCATTAAAAAGCTCGGGAAACCGGGCTTTTTTGCTTTTTAATTCTATTCTAGATTAAACGATTCACTTTACCTTGTCAATGGTTCATGTATAGAAAAAATAAAAGCATGACGCAGACGTCTATTTTTTCCACTAACATCCTTGTAGTACCAAGATGTGACAAAAAGCACTTGGAAATTCTAAAAAGGAGTTGGAACAAATGGATAAACCTAAATTAGGAACTGGATCGGTGCCTGTACGAGTGGCGGCCATGGCATACGGGAAAGAGGCATCGTGGATAAGAGCCGGGATCATCGCGGGATGGCTGCCGATTGGAGAGGCGACACGGAATGGCATCAAAATCACTAGCATCGAACAGATGAATTCTAAGTATGGACGAATCAACTATTATATTTCGCCCAAGCTCTTATACGAACAGACCGGGTACGTATGGGAGGGTAAGAAATGAGGCATGAGAAGCCGGAGTTGTCCCCCAAAAATCCCTACCATCTTTCCCGGCATCGCTACTACGAGCTGAAACATTTTTGTCTACAATACGAGGAATGGAAGAAGTCGCTTACTTTACTGGACGGCTGGCAGACCTATGGAGATGAGGTGGGCGGTATCGTGAAGGGGAACGTCCCATCAAGCCCAACGGAACGGATCGCGATCCTTCGCACCTACTACTCACAGCGAATGCAGCTTATCAACGACTGTTTGGCTGAACTGGAGCCGGCCATAGCACCTTACATCCTGAAAGGGGTGACTGAGGGCCTTTCGTACAATCAACTCCGGGCGCGCGGCTGCCCTTGCGGCTCCGAAATGTACTACCAGCTCTATCATAAATTCTTCTGGCTTCTCAGCAAAGAACGTGGGTGACGCGAAAATTTCTCCTTGCTTTATGGACGAAAGTTCACGAAAAATTTGATTACAAAAAGGAGATTTTACTATGTTGAAAGTAAAGAAGAACCCTATGTATATTGATGTGAAGGGCGTTGACGATATGACGGATCGCCGCACTCTTATGAAGGAAATCATCAGCAGAAACTGCGATATTGACTTGCGAATCATTGATTCGCTGGTGAACAAGCTTGGCTGCTACGGTGATGAAAAGCATAAGAAATGCGACTATCAGCTCGCACTCGAAAATTACGACCTGCGCGGAGTTGCACGGGATTTCGAACTGCTGAAAGTGGCAGGTATTATTGATTGTGTAACCAAGGTGACAAATTACATCGTTTGGTGAAAGACGAGAGCCGTGGAGAAATCTGCGGCTCTTTCTTTTTTGTGCAGGCGCGAAAAAAACAGCCGCCTTTATGAGAAAGGTGGTAGATTATTATGTTTAGTCTGATTATCGCAATTCTGTTGATCGTGCTGCTGGCCAAATGTATTGGCTTTGTGGGCGCAAAGACGGATGAGGTGAGACAGCGAACGAAGAAAAGGCACTGAATCAAAATGGAGCTTATGGAAACATAGGCTCTTATTTTTTGTGCAGACGCGAAAAATACAGCCTCCTTTATGGAAAGAAATGTTAAATTTTAGGAGGTAACTACTATGTTTAAGAATATTGTGAATGGCTTTATGAAAGTGATGAACTCTGTAAAGGCAGCGTTTGAGGAGTCGTATAACGGCAACTACGCAGGCTGGAACGAGGGCGAAGAGCTTCTGATGCTGAACAACATTCGGGCTGGTGTTCAATGAAAACATTTGACCGGAAAACGGGCTCAAGGAAACTTGGGCTCTTTCTTTTTCTTATTCTAGGTTAGACGCGAAAAATTTTGCCTGCTTTATGGAAGAGATGTCTTCCGAACAACGAAAGGAGATTTATATTTATGACGAAAACTGTGAAGAGAAGATACGACAGAGGTTATGTCGATGCTACGGATAAGTTGAGGGTGTTTATCGAGAGTCGGAGCAAAGTGATGTTTGTTGAACATGACTACGCTTCGAGCGAGACGGCACGCTCTGCTTACAACCAGGCAATCGACCGAATCCGCTGCCGTGGAATAGTACGGGTGATCGTATCGAATGGTGAACTCTTTATGATTCGCAAAGACATCTGAGAAGCGGAGAGCTTACGAGTAATCGTGGGCTCTTTTTTTTCAGAACGCAGACGACCGTTTTCATCACTAAAGTATTATAAAAGGAGAAATGAACTATGAACTGGTACTTTGCTTATCTGATTTTTGCGATGCTTGTCGGGGTCCTTGTGGGAATGACCATCTGCTGGCACGCGGGCGACTGCAACCATGCTGTGGGCGAGCTGATCATTGGGGAGCCGGACAGCGAGGATTGGCCTTACCTTTCCTTGAGCCTGGATGAGGAGGTGAAAGACTTTGAAGAAGAGGAGTACGTGGTGCTGAAAGTGAACAAGCTCGACTTGACGCGAAAATAACGGCCCCTATCATGGAGGAAACTCCAGATTTACTTTGTAAAGGAGAAATTCAAAATGGAAAACTACGAAAACAAGGAATTGCTGAAAGACGCGGCGAAGAAATCGCTGGAGAGTCTCAAAGATTTAAAGCCTGGTACGGAAGAGTACGACAAGGCGGCAAACATGGCGTTGAAGCTGTATGATATGCAGCTCAAGGATGAAGCGCAGGAAAACGAAAAGAACCTGAAAGAGGACGAGGCCGTGCGGAAAGTGCACGAAATGGAACTCAACAAGGAAAATTCGGAGAAAGCGCGCAAACTTGACTGGGCAAAGATCGGTGTAAAGGCATTGACGGGTGTCGTCACGGTTGGTATGACGGTATACTGGTCAATCTGCGAGGCAGGCGGCGTGACGCAGCTGTCGAGGGCAATCGGAGACGGAGTACATGAGCTGAAGAGAGGCTTTACGGAAAAAGAGTAAAGGAGGAACCGAGGAGGGTCCGTGGCGAAAGCTGCGGGCTCTCTTTATTTTTATGCGATACCATGAAATACCGCCCGAAGAGTGGACGAGCTACTACGGCAGTGTCTACCGCTGCAACCATCCTATCTACCGCGTCTGCACGCTTTACAAGGAGCATGACAGGGGATTGTGCGTGATCCAGCAGCGATACGACGAGAAGACAAAGGCGACCTACTGGAGCCCCATCGACCCATGGCTGACCGACAAAATTTACCTGCATGACGGTTTCAAGGAATATTTTGACAGCCACGCCAAACGGAAAAATCAAAATGGCGAATATCCCACCGTGACGGTCCGGCAGATCATGTGGGCCCTGCGGATGAAACCAATCAAACGCGAACGCTGGGAGACCGTGTTCGACAGGAGCTTGATTTGACAAAGGAGAACTATTATGTGTGAATGCTGTAATGATACTATGACGATTGAAAAGAATGAAGCGCGTGATACAGTGGAGCTCGAAACCAACGACTACCTTGCCTGGTTAGCCAGAGAGAAACAAAAAATAAACGCGATAAAATCAGCTTATATTATGGAGGTGATTAAGAATGGTACTTATTAACGTTGAAAAGTATTTCAGAGTTCATTGCAGGGCATGCTGCGGCGAACGAATCAAAGAAGAAGCAAAACAACTGGGCGCTTATATTGAGCGGTATGATTACTTTGAAAATAAGCACACAGGTGTTACAAGTTTTATATTTGATGCGCATTGCAGCGAAAAAGAATTCAATGAACTTATGAAGCATTTCGACGAAGATAAAGAAATCATAACGGTTTTCACTAAATGAGTAAGAGAGCTTACGAGAGATCGTAGGCTCTTTTCTTTTTGCCCAAACGCGAAAAATTCTCCTTACTTTATGAGGTGATATGTATGCTGAAAGAGCTGAAAGAACAAAGGAATATATTTCTTTGTCATATGGTTGAAATGACTGGACTATCAAGAGATACAATAAAGAAGTTTGATAACGGAATAAAAATCCGAGATGAAAAGAAAAAGCAAATCGAGATTATGCTTGATGTTATTGAAGAAAACGATATTGTATTTCCGGATGATATTCACACGGAATGGAAAGCATATTACAAAGAATTGTATCTTAAGGAAGCACAATGCAAATATTTAGCTACATTGAAGAAACATCCTGATTGGCGATAAGCCAAAGAGAAGAGCTTACGAGAAATCGTAGGCTCTTTATTTTTGTAAACCACAATATGGGAGGTAGTAACTATGTCAAATGCAAATATGTTCAAGGCTAATCGTATTATGAATGATTTTGAAAAACTCGCAGATATTTTCAAAATTGCAGTACTTAAAGATAGAACTGTAATGAATATCCTGTGTAAAAATTCCACTGCCCAGCTTAGTTTTACTGGTAATGTTTTCTCTTGTAAAGATACTTCCGGCAATCCTATGAAGCTTGAATATACAGTGATGGTCAAAAGAATCAAGTAAACGCGAAAAATTCATGTTCCCTTATGGAAGAGATAGCTCAAATGGGAGAGCACCACTTTATTGTGGAGGTGTGGACTCGATCTCCACTCTCTTTTTTCATTTTTATTTTTGGAGGTTGAACATTATGGAGGACATTATGCTGATTCGGTCGAGTTTTCTGCGCCGCATCATCTCGCAGGTCATCAATAAGATGCTGAAAAAGCAGTTGCCCGGTACAGAGGTACAGCTGGGCGAGGTTCAGGCGAACTGGAGCGAAAAAGAGCAGAAGCTGAAGATTCATCTTGTAGTGGATGCAGAGATGACCAAGGCGCAGCTGATGGATATTCTCAAGAAGGCTGATGTGATCTGACGCGAAAAATTCAGTGCGCTTTATGAGATGATTAGTCTCAAAATTATGTTTTGGAGGTACAAAACTATGAAGAAATTGATTGTAGAAATTATGGGTTGCGTTGCAGTTTATTATGTGATGGAAGCAGTCGTCGTGGTAAGTATGGCGCGTGTATGGTCTGATTTGGTAAAAATGGGGCATACACAGGCTGCAAACGAACTGGACGACACGTTTCACAAAACGTATTGCAAGCGCAACCAAAAAATGTTTGATTTCTTTACGGATTATTATAAGTATCCGGAAAATAAGCACTAATCATTAAGGCAAGAGCTTACGAGAAATCGTAGGCTCTTTATTTTTTCAAAATGGAGGTCAGACAATGAAACTGACAAAAACATGCGCGAAATTCCTGCGCAAACACGGCGGGACTATTCTGGCGGTGGCGGCATCTGTAGGCGTGGTGGCAACGGCCATTGAAACCGGGCGGGCAACCACGAAGGCACAGCACATACTTGAAGTTGACAAGGAGCTGACAAAGTTCAACGAAGACGAGTTCGGCGTGACAGAAGAGCCTCCGACAAAGAAACAAATTGTTCTGATGTGCTGGAAAGCTTACGTTCCTGCGGTGATTCTTGGCGGCGGTACCATTGCCTGCATCCTGGGCTCCAACGCGCTGAACAAGAAGCAGATCGCGAGCCTGACCGCGGCGTATATGGCGCTGGGAAAGACCTATCAGGAGTACCGCAGGCAGGTGGCAGAGCAGATCGGCGTGGAAGAAGAAAAAGATATTTACAAGGACACGCAGGATGTTCTGGAGACCCCCGCCCCGGCAGGCACAGACGAAGAAAAGCTGCTCTGCTACGAGCCTATCTCAAAAAGATATTTCCATGCAACGGAAACGGAGCTGATGGATGCCTTCTACAACGTGAACCGGAACTTTGCGTTGAATGGAGAAGTCTCGCTGAATGACTTCTACTCCTTCCTGCCCGGACTGGACTTTACACCGGAAGGAGATATGCTGGGCTGGTGCGCGGAGTATCTGAGCAACGAGTGGGAATATTACTGGATCGACTTCAACTATGCCCGGCAGACAACGGATGATGGACTGGAAGTGTACTATGTGACAGCATTCCAGGAGCCGATCAAAGAGTATCTGGATTACGACCCGACCAGACGGGAACCATTTTGAATTTTGAAAAGGAGACTGATATTTTATGAAGAAGATCAATTGGTGGAAAGTTGCATCCGTGGCCATGATGGCTGCAAGCGCAATCCTGAGCTTTGGCCACGACCTGATTGAGGAGCAGCGCAGCGAAGAGGAAATGCAGGACATGGTACGGGAGGAAGTTCAGCGCCAGCTTGCAGAAAAGAACCGGTAAACGCGAAAAATACAGTCTCCCTTATGGAAGAGATATCCAAACTGACAAACAAAGGAGATTGATATTTATGTACGATCACGACTATTATGCAAAGATGGACAAGGCAATGGTACGCGTACTGAAGGCAGTTGCACGTTCAGTGGGATACGGCTTTACAGGGCTGTATCACTATCTGAAGAAGCAGCCGACCAGACTGTACGAGTATATCCGTTACCAGATCCAACTGGAGTGCGATGATCAGCGTGAAACAGAAATTCGCTTCGAGAATTTGAAGCAGCACGGACATATCTGAAAGGCGAGAGCTTACGAGAAATCGTAGGCTCTTTCTTTTTATAAATTTTTGGAGGTACGAAGATGAACCTGAAAACATTTGCAAAGGCAGTGCGCAGGAGCGCAGGCAAGAACGCATCCAAGATCCTGGGAGGACTGGCAATCACGGGAAGCATCACGGCGGTCTATTTCGCTGTGACCGCGACCCCCAAGGCCATGATCCTGCTGGACGAGAAAAAGCAGGAGCTGGGCGTGGAAAAGCTGGACGTGAAGACCATTGTCAAGACGGCGGGCCCGGTGTACGTGCCGACTGCGCTGAGCATGGTGCTGTCTGCGGGCTGCGTCATTGGTGCAGTTCGTGTGGACGAGCGGCGGAATGCTGCACTGGCCGCGGCGTGCACCCTTTCTGAGAGCGCGCTCAAGACCTATCAGGACAAGGTGCTGGAGGCCATCGGTCCCGAGAAGGAACAGGAGATCCGGGAGACCATTGCACTGGAAAAGATGGCCAAGTGCCCCGAACCGGCAACCATCCAGCCTGCCAAGAACCTTGCCACGACCGATGTTTCCTACGACCAGCGGGTGAAGTGCTGGGAAAGCCTGACCAACACCTACTTCTGGACGACCAAGGCCATGATCGAAAAGGCCGTCAATGGGGTCAACAAACAGCTGCTCAGTGACTTCCGGGTGAGCGAGAATGATTTGTTCGACTATCTGGGCATCGACCACTGCGTCAACGGTGACCTGCTGGGCTGGGACACGGATTCGGGGCTTAACGTTGATATTTTCTATGCGTCCCGGCTGGACGAGGACGGGATGCCCTGTCTGACGCTGGAGTATCACACGCCTCCGAAGTGGCTGGGCGGATATTGATATTTGACCAGGCGCGAAAAATTCAGCTTCCTTTATGGAGGTAATACTCCGACATTATAAACTTATATTTAAGAAAGAGGTAACAAAAATGGACGAAATGATGAACATGAACGAAACTACTATGGAGAACGAGACTTCTGTTGAGGTCGTTCCGGAGGAGAATGTTCAGATGATCGATAACGAGGAAACTTCGAGCAACGGCTCGGGCATTGGTCTCGCTGTTGGTGCTGTGGGTCTGGTTGCAGCCGTGGGATACGGACTGTACCGGAAGCACAAGGCCAAGAAGCAGAACAAGGACGAGGAGAAGCCGAAGGCCAAGAAGAAGATCGTCTGGCAGAAGCCCTGGAAGATCGAGAATGTCGATTCTGCACAGGTGGACGTTCCTGACGAGGACGTTGAGGAAACTTCTGAAGAGAAGTAATGTTAGGTAAGGCGAGAGCCGTGGAGAAATCTGCGGCTCTTACTTTTTTGTTTTTTGAAAGGATGACAACATGGCACAAGTAAACATGCCGAAGAGCAGCATCGGACAGCAGCCTGCCGCAGAGCCTCAGAAGAAGTTCCAGAAGGTCGTCAAAGGAAAAGTGACCCTCAAGGAGCAGAACGATATCCAGAAAATTGCCAACGAGTTCCTGGCCGAGGACCTCAAGACCGTGAAGAACCGCATTGTGGTGGACTATCTGCTGCCCATGCTGAAGAACGGTCTGTGGAGCATTTTCAACTCGGCGGTCAGCATTGCATTGTTCGGCGAGGATCGTTCCCGCGGCTCTTCGAGCAACTACTCCGGCTCCCGCACCCAGCGGAACAGCTACGACACCTACTATCAGGGCGGTTCCGGCAACCGGCAGGGGAATCCGAACCGGGCCGCAGGACGCAGCTTGCAGAACCTGGACTTTGAGTTCCGCGCGGATGCAGACGACACGCTTTCCCAGATGTACGATGCGATTCGCCAGTATGGTCAGGTTTCTGTGGGCGACCTGTGGGATCTGATGGGCGTTTCCAACGAGAGCACCGATTACAATTACGGCTGGTACAACCTTGACGGGGCGTTCATCAAGGGCATCCCGGGCGGATATCGCCTGATGCTGCCTCGCCCTGTACCGCTGCGCTGAACCATAAGAAAGGATTGATATTTATGAAGTTCCTGAAAAAGATCGACAAAACCGAAATCGTGGAAACGATGACCCGTGCTGCATCCAAGTGCGGCTACAAGCTGAAGAAGGCAAGCCCCACCATTATGATCGTTGGCGCTGCCATTGGTGGTGTGACCGCTACTGTGCTGGCCTGCAAGGCGACCATCAAGGCACAGGATATTCTGACCGAGCACAATGCTCAGGTCGAGAGCATCCACACGACCAAGAAGCAGATCGAGAGCGGTGAGATCCAGCTGAGCGAGGGCGAGACCTACACCGAGAAGGATTACAAGAGCGATATTACGACCACCTATGTCCAGACCGGCCTGAAGCTGGCAAAGGTGTATGCGCCTGCGGTCACCCTGGGTGCGGTATCTCTGGGCTGCATGTTCGGTTCCCACCACATCATGTCCAAGCGCAATGCGAGCCTGACTGCGGCTTATATTGCGCTGGACAAGGCCTTTGAGGAATACAAGAGCCGTGTATCCGACCGCTTTGGCAGCCGTGTACAGGAGGAGCTGGAGCACAACATCAAGGCTGTGGAGCTCGAGAGCAAGAGCACCAACGAGCAGGGCGTGGAGGAGACCATCAAGGAGTACAAGGACATCGCCATGCAGCACACCAGCCCCTATACCTGCATCTTTGACGAGACTGTGGACACCTGGCAGCCCGACAACATGCTGAACCGCAACTACCTGTTTCTGATGGAGCAGGCGGCAAACAAGCGTCTGCGCATCCAGGGGCATCTGTTCCTGAATGACGTTCTGGCATCTCTGGGCACCCACGGAGGTGTGACCATGAAGACCCCGGAAGGCCAGATCGTGGGCTGGATCTATGACCCGAATGACCCGACCCGACAGAACCACGTTGATTTTGGTGTGACCAACTACGTCAAGGGCGACGAGGCACTGAACAGCTTTATCAACGGCGGGGAGCGCTCGGTGATGCTGCGGTTCAACTGTGACGGGCCCATCATCGACAAGATCTGAGGCTGATATTTTGGAGGAATACGCTATGACCAGATTCGTTAAGAGACTGTC
>OFMC01001611.1_pt1 | contig 16755 bp, 17 predicted proteins | sample 1541271 | NCBI WGS metagenome assembly OFMC01 (sample SAMN04209252, study PRJEB22552) | human gut metagenome | biome: gut; material: feces | host: Homo sapiens | place: USA: Oklahoma | reverse complement strand
ATGAAGAGGATAAATATGATGTAATACTATTGCATGATGTGATAGAACACGTTCCTACAAAAGAGCCATTTCTTGCACACCTAAGAAAGTTTATTAAACCCAAAGGCGTGCTGTTTGTCGGATTCCCCGCATGGCAAATGCCTTTTGGAGGACATCAACAGATTTGCAGAAGCAAACTTTGCTCACATCTGCCATTCATTCACTTGCTGCCAACCCCTTTATACCGGTTGTTGCTAAAAACATGCAATGAAGAGAAAGGAACTATGAATGAACTTATGAGCATAAAAGAATGCCGAACAAGTATAGAGTTGTTTGAAAGACTCATACACCAATGCGGCTTCTCGGTAACAGACCAAAAACTTTGGTTCATCAATCCTCATTACAAGCAGAAGTTCCACCTTACCCCACGACTCTTGCCACATTGTGTCTGGAAGATGAAGTATATCAGAAATTTCTTCACCACTTCATGCTGGTATATATTGACCATAAGCCATAAATAGAACTTACGTTCTTTAGGCAACCATTAAATCTATGAAACATTAAATAAGATATACTTAACCATTTCGGAAAAGCAGACTCCAAAAATCAGTATTGGAATCTGCTTTTCTACTTGTATAAAAATGTAGGAAAACAGTATGATAGACAGCATTTCTATTTGTTCTTATAGAATAAAAGGGGATGATTGGCAATCACATCCTTTAAGGGAAGTTGTTTCAACCCTACACATCTAAAATATTATTGAATAACTTTGGTTGTCACATTTTGAGTTCGGTTGAAACGTTCCCATCCAAACACTATTTGGTAGTTTTTAATGTAAGCGAAAGTTAAATACGTTAAATCTCACGCTTTTCGTATATACACAGAATCCATATTGCCACTTTTCTACCGTTTAAAGCGTATGATACTGATAATCAACTAATAATAGATACATATTATAAACCACTTAGGCAAGGGGTGTTGGTGATTCTACCGCAAAGGTAGTTAATTCTGAGCAAATCACAACTGATTTAGTGAGTTTTTAAACGTTTTATGACATTAGACTCATACCATACTGCAGCCTGCGCCATTACGTCCTTCAACTCCTCGATAAACTGCATGTAGTTATTCTGAGTTATAGGGATATATCGCTCCGGGTGTTGTCCGTCGTGGTCGCCACTTGCCAGGTGGATGATGCAGAATGTACGGTCCGTATCGTGATGGGCTACCATGCCTCGCTCCTTGAGAGCTGCCACCGTGCGGTCGAAGTCTGCTGGAGTGGTGGGTATCACCTGCAGCACGCTCCAGGGGTATTCCTGAGCCGTGAGGAGCGTCTGCCCCTCCTGCTGACTGAGCAGGAAGGAATGAATTGTTCTTGATGTTTTCATGCTACAAAGTTTAACGAGTTGGTGATTCTACCGCAAAGGTAGTTAATTCTGAGCAAATGTTTTAGCCTTTTATATGATCACCGCTGTGCCGCTGCATGTCACCATGAGCATCGATCCGCCCTGTCCTACGGTTTCGTAGTCGAGGTCGATGCCTACGATGGCGTTGCAGCCGAGGCTCTCGGCACGCTGCGCCATTTCGCGCATGGCTGAGTCCTTAGCTTCGCGCAGTACGCTTTCGTAGGTGCCGCTGCGACCGCCGAAGAAGTCGCGCAAGCCTGCCATGAAGTCTTTGAAAACATTGGCGCCGATGATGGTTTCGCCGGTTACTACGCCGCGATATTCGCGGATGGGGTGGCCTTCGAGGGTGGGTGTTGTTGAGAAAATCATAGTATTGTTCCTTTCTTTTTAATACGTTAAATAAACGCAATTATGAGCGGTTTATTTTGTGGGTTAACAATAAATAATATAACTTTGATTTTGCTATTAATTTAAGCGAACATTGAGATAAACGACAGAGCAGTTAAACCTTATAACAAGCAAGACAGATATGAAAAGATTCAGATACATACGTTTTACACTCGCAGCTGCGGGCATGGCGCTATTGGCGCTTGGCGGCTGCACGTCGCATGCGGCGAAGTCGGGCTCTGCGGCGGAGCAGGACAGCGTGCTGCAGCAGACGGCGTTCGCAACGGACAGCATTGCGTTCTGCGAGCAGAAGGATTCGATGTTGAAGTGCAGCGTAGTTGTAGACTATCCTTCGGGCGACGACTCGCTTTCGGTCGGCGTGCGCAGATACGTAGCCGGCGAACTCGTGCGTATGTACATGCCCGCAATGCAGGAGGAGAACGGCGAGGCGCCCGTGTACAAGGGTTCGATGGCGGACGGCAAGGCGCTTGTCGACTTCTACGGCAATATGAATAATGTGTATCTGAAGGCGCAATATGCCGAGCTGAAGGTGTTGGGCATTGCGGGGCTCTCGTACGACCTGAGCATACGCAAGACATATGAGACCGACCGCTATCTAACGTACGAGACCTCCTGCTATGTGTTCCTCGGCGGAGCGCACGGCTCGGCTGTGTACTACCCGGTGAACATCGTTAAGGCTACAGGCAAGGTGCTCGCCGCTACGATAGACACGCTGAAGCAGAAGGCGCTGCAGCCCATTCTGCGCCGTGGCGTGAAGGAGTATATCTCTAAGGCTGAGAAGCGCAAGATAAAGGACAGCGACCTGCAGAACATGCTTTTCGTGGAGCATGGCATCATCCCGCTGCCTGCGACCGTGCCGGTGCTCACGCCTGAGGGCTTTCGTCTATCAGCAGTACGAGATAGGTCCGTATGCGCTGGGCATGGTGGAGTTCACGGTGCCTTATGCCGATGTGAAGTCGTGCCTCACAAAGGAGGCGGTTGAGCTGGCTTTAGAATAGGCAGGTTATAAAAAGAACGATATGACAAAGAAAGCGATAGTAATAGGAGCCACTTCGGGCATAGGGCTTGAAGTGGCTCGTCTTTTAGCCGTGCGTGGCTACAGCGTAGGCATAGCCGGCAGACGTGTGGAGCGGCTGCAGGAGATAGTGGCTACCACGGACGGCATAGTGGCGTGGCAGCAGATTGATGTGGACAGCGACGATGCCCCCGAGGGCTTGCATGAGCTTATTGGCAGGCTGGGCGGCATGGACTTGTACTTCCACAGCTCGGGAATAGGGTGGGAGAACTGCTCGCTCGATGCGGAGAAGGAGATGCGGACGGTGCAGACCAATGCTGTTGGTTTTACACGAATGGTGCTGGCGGCGTACCTGTGGTTTGCCGACAACAACCACCGTGGGCGCATAGCCTGCATAACGTCTATAGCCCGCACACGTGGACTCGGTGCGGCACCTGCTTATTCGGCTACGAAGCGCTACCAGTCGCACTACCTCGAGTGTCTGGCGCAGCTCGCCAGTATGCGTCGCCTGCCCATCGCCATCACCGACATACGTCCGGGCTTCGTGGCTACCGACCTTATCGCCGGCAGCCATTTCCCACTGCAACTCTCAGCGGAGCATGTGGCTGCGGACATCGTGAGCGCGGTGGAGCGTGGCAAGAAGGTAGTGACCATCGATTGGCGCTATCGGTTGCTCGTGGCTGCGTGGCGCATGATACCGCGCTGGGCGTGGATCAGGCTGCGGTTCGTGAAGTAAGACTTCTACGGAATATGCGGATTTTGAATGCGTAAAATAGCAACGGATTCTACGCACCCAGCGAATCCGTTTAATCCGATAAATCCGTTGTTATTTTTTCGCACCCTAATAATCTGCTGTAAATCAGCAATCAGTGGAAGGATATTTGTGTTGAGGGCTGCGTGGCTACGGCAGGAATGCCGTAGCCTCCTACATTAGTATCGTTGGCTTTATTGCTTGGTTGGTGCAGTTCTTGCTCTGGCAAGCGGCAAAGCCGAGCTGAGACAGCTGCAATAGATTGCCAGTTTGCTTGGTTGGTGCAGTGGAGACAGCTGCAATAGATTGCCAGTTTGCTTGGTTGGTGCAGTGGAGACAGCTGGAATAGATTGCCAGTTTGCTTGGTTGGTGCAGCGGAGACAGCTGCAATAGATTGCCAGTTGGCTTGGTTGGTGCAGCTGAGACAGCTGCACCCCCTACCGTTTGCGTTCGCCGTCCAATCGGATTCTGTCCGCCGTCCGATCGGATTCCGTTCGCCGTCCAATCGGTTTCCGTCCGCTGTCTGATTGGATTGCGTTCGGTGCACGATGACATAAGTGGAGAGTCTATGCATTTATTCTTTACATATTTTTAAGTAAAAACCCTCAACAATCCAATTATTATTGCTAACTTTGCAAACTGAAAATTGCAATTCGAATACTTAGCGGTATTCTACGTAGAAAAAGAAACAAATTGTTTTAAAAATTTTTATGGATTCTATTTTATTAATCACAGTCATCTTGACGGCTGTTGTATTGGTAGTAGGTGCGTACGTAGTTGCGAAACTCGTAGGTCCTCGTTCGTACAACCCGGTTAAGGGTCAGCCCTTTGAGTGTGGTATTCCTACACGCGGATCTTCTTGGATTCCGGTGCATGTAGGCTACTATCTCTTTGCTATCCTTTTCCTTATGTTCGACATTGAGACCCTCTTCCTCTACCCGTGGGCAGTAGTAGTCAAGCAGTTTGGAGCGATGGCGCTTGCGAGCGTTGGTTTCTTCATGCTGGTATTGGTATTTGGCCTTGCATACGCTTGGCGGAAAGGAGCGTTGGAATGGAAGTAAGAAAACCTGTCATCAAGAGTATTCCTTACGATGAGTTCAAGGACAACAAGGGCCTTGAGACAATCGTAGACGAGCTCCACGAGGGCGGCGTCAACGTAGTGGTTGGCTCACTCGACCAGGCTATCAACTGGGGTCGTTCCAACTCTTTGTGGTCATTAACATTCGGTACATCGTGCTGCGGCATTGAGTTCATGGCAGTAGGTTGTGCCCGTTACGACTTCTCTCGCTTCGGCTTCGAGGTGACACGTAACTCTCCTCGTCAGGCTGACCTTATCATGTGCGCCGGTACCATCACCAACAAGATGGCGCCCGTGTTCAAGCGTCTCTACGACGAGATGGCTGAGCCGAAGTACGTAGTGGCAGTGGGCGGTTGCGCCATCTCGGGCGGTCCGTTCAAGAACTCGTACAACGTAGTGCGCGGCATCTCAGAGATTGTGCCCGTAGACGTGTACGTGCCTGGTTGTCCTCCGCGTCCGGAGGCTATCCTCTACGGCATGATGCAGCTGCAGCGCAAGGTGAAGGTCGAGAAGTTCTTCGGCGGAGCAAACCACAAGATGACACATGAGGAGAAAGAACTCTCTATGTCGAAGGGTGGTCTGCACGGCTTGAGCAACGAGGCTCTCGCCAGCGAAGCAAAGCGCGAGACAATCGTAGTGAACGAGGTGCCGGAAGGCTTCGATGCAAAGAAAGGTCTAACTGATTAATATAATAAGGTATAAGATATGAAACTTGAAAACATAGAACTCTCATTCGACAATTTTGCGAGTGAGATGTCGAAACTGAAGAACCAGAAACATTTCGACTACCTTGTTACCATCATCGGCGAGGACTTCGGCGAGGAAGGCTTGGGATGTATCTACATTCTTGAGAACACCGACAACAACGAGCGCTGCTCCGTACGCACCATCGCAAAGAAGGTGGACGGCAGCGACGTGATTCCTACCGTCGTTGAGCTCTGGAAGGCAGCCGAGCTGCTCGAGCGTGAGGTTTACGACTTCGTAGGCATCAAGTTCCTCGGCCACCCCGACATGCGCCGTCTGTTCCTCCGTACCGACTTCAACGGCTACCCGTTGCGCAAGGACTTCGACATGAGCCCCGAGGCAAACCAGTTCCCACTTACCGACGAGCCTGAGTCTGACTACACCGTTGTGTACAGTCTCGACGCCGACGGTCACCTCGTAGCTACAAAGAAGCGTCTCTTCGAGGACACCGACTTCGTTGTGAACATCGGCCCTAACCACCCGTCTACACACGGTGTGCTCCGCTTGCAGACCGTTCTCGACGGCGAGAAGGTGAAGCGCATCTATCCGCACCTGGGCTATATCCACCGCGGCATCGAGAAGATGTGGGAGGGCATGACCTATCCGCAGACACTCGCTCTCACCGACCGTCTCAACTACCTCTCTGCCATGATGCACCGCCACGCTCTCGTAGGCGTGATAGAGGAGGGTATGGGCATTGAGCTTACCGACCGCATCCACTACATCCGCACCATCATGGACGAGCTGCAGCGTATCGACTCCCACTTGCTCTACCTCGGCTGTACAGCGCAGGACTTGGGCGCCCTCACAGCGTTCCTCTACTGTATGCGCGACCGCGAGCACGTGCTCAACGTGATGGAGGAGACCACCGGCGGACGACTCATCCAGAACTACTACCGCATCGGCGGATGCCAGGCAGACATCGACCCGAAGTTCGTGGAGAACACAAAGAAGCTCTGCAAGTATCTGCGTCCGATGATTCAGGAGTATCTCGACGTGTTCGGCGACAACGTAATCACACACAACCGCTTGGTTGGCGTTGGCCCGATGGGACGCGAAGACTGTATCAACTACGCCGTGACAGGTCCGGCAGGACGTGCTGCAGGCTGGAAGAACGATACACGTAAGCGTCACCCGTACGACCTCTACGACAAGGTAGAGTGGGAGGAGATTACAATGACCGGTTGCGACTCTATGGACCGCTACTACTGTCACATCAAGGAGCTTTATCAGAGCCTTAACATCATCGAGCAGCTCATCGACAACATTCCGGAGGGCGACTTCTACGTTAAGCAGAAGCCAATCATCAAGGTGCCCGAGGGACAGTGGTACTTCTCTGTAGAGGGAGCCAGCGGCGAGTTCGGCGTATATCTCGACTCTAAGGGCGACAAGAGTCCTTACCGTATGAAGATGCGCCCGATGGGTCTGACACTGACCGGCGCTCTCGACCCGATGCTTCGCGGACAGAAGATTGCCGACCTCATCACAACCGGTGCAGCTATCGACTTCGTAATTCCTGACATCGACCGTTAACGAAATCATAAATTAAAAGAAATGTTTGACTTTAGTAACATAACAAGCTGGCTCCACAATCTCCTCTCAGTGACCTGCGGTCTTGGAGATTTCTGGACAATACTGATCGAGTGCATCCTGGTTGGTGTCTGCATCCTCGCAGGCTACGCCATCCTCGCCATCATCTTGATCTTCATGGAGCGCAAGGTGTGCGCATGGTTCCAGTGCCGTCTTGGCCCGATGCGCGTAGGCCCTTGGGGTATATTTCAGGTGTTCGCCGACGTGCTGAAGATGCTCATCAAGGAGATCTTCTCAGTTGACGGTGCCGACAAGGTGCTCTACTACATCGCTCCGTTCCTCGTGATTATAGCTTCCGTAGGCACCTTCTCGTTCCTCCCGTGGAATAATGGTGCTCAGGTGCTCGACTTCAATGTAGGTCTGTTCCTCATGTCGGCAATCTCAAGCATCGGCATCGTGGGCATCTTCATGGCAGGTTGGGGCTCTAACAACAAGTATTCGGTAGTTTCGGCTATGCGTGGCGCCGTGCAGCTCATCTCATACGAGATGTCGCTCGCACTCTGCCTTATCACCGCCGTAGTGCTCACCGGCACAATGCATGTATCGGGCATCGTAGATGCACAGACCGGTGCTTTCGGTTGGCTCATCTTCAAGGGACACATCCCGGCTATCATCGCCTTCCTCGTGTTCCTCGTAGCAGGCAATGCCGAGGCAAACCGTGGTCCGTTCGACTTGGCTGAGGCTGAGTCGGAGCTTACAGCCGGCTACCACACCGAGTATTCGGGTATGGGCTTCGGCTTCTACTACCTCGCTGAATACCTCAACCTTTTTGTAGTTTCAGGTATCGCTGCCACAGTATTCCTTGGCGGTTGGGCTCCGTTCAACATCGGTGTTGCCGGCGTTGACAGCGTGCTCGACATGATTCCGGGCATCGTATGGTTCCTCGGCAAGACATTCGGCATAGTGTTCCTGCTTATGTGGGTGCGCTGGACATTCCCACGTCTGCGTGTCGATCAAATTCTAAAGCTCGAGTGGAAGTACTTGATGCCTTTGTGTCTTATCAACTTGATTCTCATGACTGTAGTTGTGGCATTCGGTTGGCACTTCTAAAAACACATCATTAAAACAATGGAAGAAAACAAAAAATCATATTTCGGAGAAATCGGGTCGGCTATGAAAACCCTCGCCATTGGTATGAAGACCACATGGAAGGAGCTCCTCACAAAGAAGAGCACAGAGCAGTATCCCGAGAACCGCAAGACCACACTGCACGTAGCAGCACGCCACCGCGGACGTCTGGTGATGAACCGCGACGAGAATGGTGTCGTGAAGTGTACAGCTTGTACACTCTGCGAGAAGGCTTGCCCGAACGGCACTATCAAGATTGTGTCGCAGATGGTTGAGAACCCGGAGACAGGCAAGAAGAAAAAGCAGCTCGTCGACTACCAGTACGACCTCGGCGACTGCATGTTCTGCGAGCTCTGCGTGAACGCCTGCAACTTCGGCGCAATCAAGTTTGTCAACGATTTCGAGAATTCGGTATTCGACCGCGAAGCACTCGTGCTTCACCTCGACAAGGAGGTGTACGAGGGCGGCTCGCTGCCTAACATCATCGACGGCGGTGCCGACTTCGAAATCGGAACGTTTAACACCAAAACAAAATAAGGAGTAAGAAAATATGGCAAGTATAGTAATGTTTTGCATCTTGGCAGCAGTAATCCTCGGATCGGCTGTCATGTGCGTGACCACAAAGCACATCATGCGTTCGGTCACATTCCTGCTTTTCGTACTCCTCGGAGTGGCAGGCCTCTACTTCCTGCTCGACTACACCTATCTCGGTGCAGCACAGATCAGCGTCTACGCTGGCGGTATGGTGATGATGTACATCTTCGCCGTGCAGCTCGTCAGCAAGCGCACACTCCAGGGATTGGTAGAGCGCGTTAAGGGCTGCCGTGCCTTCTCTTACGCACTCATCTGCCTCGTAGGTTTGGCTACCGTAGCCGGCGTACAGCTCAAGAACGGTTTCATCTCTGTAGCTGTAGAAGGCAAAGAGGTGCCCATGCAGACCATCGGCGAGGCTCTTCTCGGTTCAGACAAGTATCAGTATGTATTGCCCTTTGAGTTCATCTCAGTGTTCCTGCTGGCATGTATCATTGGCGCAATCGTTGTAGCACGTAAGGAAAAGGAGGACAAGTAAATTATGGTACCAGTAGAATGTTATTTCGTGCTTAGCGCACTTCTGTTCTTCATCGGCGTTTACGGCTTCGTGACACGCCGCAACCTGATAGCCATGCTCGTCTCTATAGAGCTCGTGCTCAACGCCGTAGACCTGAACTTCGCGGCTTTCAACCGTCTGCTCTTCCCCGGCGAGTTCGAGGGCTTCTTCATGACCCTCTTCTCAATCGGCGTGAGCGCAGCAGAGAGCGCCGTAGCTATCGCGATTATTATTAACGTTTACCGCAATTTCCACAGCGATCAGGTGAACAGTATTGAAAACATGAAATATTAATTAGATTATGGATTTTACATATTCAATATGGATTCTTCTGTTGCCGCTGATCAGCTTCCTGGTTATCGGTCTGCCAGAATTCGTGAATAAGAAGTATTCCTGGTCGCACAAGACAGCTGGATTGATTGGCACCTGCTCTTTGGGCTTGGTGACAGTACTCAGCTACTACACAGCGTTCCAGTATTTCACAGCCGACCGTCTTGCCGACGGCACCTTCGCAACCTTCGTTCCCTACAACGTTACATGGTTGCCGCTGGGCCATCTGCACTTCGACCTCGGTGTGCTGCTCGACCCGATTTCGGTGATGATGCTCATCGTCATCTCTACGGTCAGCCTTATGGTGCACATCTACTCGTTCGGCTACATGCACGGCGAGAAAGGCTTCCAGCGCTACTACGCTTTCCTTTCTCTCTTCACGATGTCAATGCTCGGACTCGTGCTTGCTACCAACATCTTCCAGATGTATATGTTCTGGGAGCTCGTGGGTGTAAGCTCTTACCTCCTCATTGGCTTCTACTACACTCTGCACGCAGCCGTTCACGCTTCTAAGAAGGCGTTCATCGTGACACGCTTCGCCGATATGTTCTTCCTCATCGGTATCCTCATCTTCGGCTACTACACAGGAAGCTACAACTTCTCGTTCACCGGAACTGAGATTGCTTACGGCGCAGGTGCTTCTGCCTTCACCGTTGCTGACAGCGCACGCGCTCTTGCAGCAGGCGGCATGATTCTGCCTACAGCCCTCGTGCTTATGTTCATCGGTGGTGCTGGTAAGTCGGCAATGTTCCCGTTGCACATCTGGTTGCCGGATGCTATGGAAGGTCCGACACCGGTTTCTGCACTTATCCACGCCGCAACCATGGTCGTTGCAGGTGTGTTCCAGATTGCACGTCTCTTCCCCGTATGGATTGAGTACGCTCCGCAGGCACTTGAGGTAGTTGTAATCGTAGGCGCTTTCACAGCCTTCTACGCAGCAGCCGTTGCTTGCGCACAGAGCGACATCAAGCGTGTGCTTGCCTTCTCTACAATCTCTCAGATTGCGTTCATGATGGTAGCACTCGGCGTATGTCTGCCGGGTCACCACGGTGCGGCTCTCGACAACCACGCACAGCTTGGCTACATGGCTTCTATGTTCCACCTGTTCACACACGCCATGTTCAAGGCTTGTCTGTTCCTCGGAGCTGGTTGCATCATCCACGCTGTTCACTCTAACGAGATGTCTGCAATGGGCGGTCTGCGCAAGTACATGCCTATCACACACATCACATTCCTCATCTCTTGCCTCGCTATCGCAGGTATCCCGTTCTTCTCGGGCTTCAGCTCTAAGGACGAGATCATCACTGCTTGCTTCGAGTACTCACCGCTCTGCGGCTGGTGGATGACAGGCGTTGCCGCTATGACAGCGTTCTACATGTTCCGCCTTTACTATGGCATCTTCTGGGGTACAGAGAACAAGGAGCTGCACGCTCACCACACACCGCACGAGGCTCCGGTTACTATGACCTTCCCACTCGTGTTTCTGAGCATCGTTACAGTAGGCGTAGGTGTTGTTACCACACTCGGCGGCTTCTGCGACTGGAGCTGGGCAAGCTTCGGCTCTATCGTGAGCGCAGCAGGCACAGCCTATACCGTTCACTTCGACCCGCAGGTAGCTGCCACCTCTACAGTGATCGCTATCCTCTCTATCGCCCTTGCCACATATATCTACAAGGGTGAGAAGCAGCCTATCGCCGACAAGCTGTACGCTACATTCCCGCGTCTGCATCGTTGGGCTTACAAGCGCTTCTACATGGACGAGGTTTACCAGTTCGTTACTCACAAGATTCTGTTCCGCTACGTCAGCCGTCCGGTACAGTGGATCGACGAGAAGATCATCAACGGTCTTATCGACTTCACTGCTTGGGGCGCTAACGAGGCAGGTGAGACCATCCGCCCATGGCAGAGCGGCGACGTTCGCCAGTATGCCGTTTGGTTCATCACAGGTACGGTAGCTTTAACATTATTATTACTTTGCTTATAATTAGAATATGAATATATTAAGTTTATTCGTAGTAATCCCTGCGTTGATGCTGCTCGGTCTGTGGATCGCACGCAACGTCAATCAGGTGCGTGGTGTGATGGTTGCCGGTTCATCTTGCCTCTTGGCAATGAGCATTTGGCTCACGCTCCACTTCATCAGCGAGCGCGCTGGCGGCAACACCGAGGAGATGATTCTCCATGCCTCTACTGCGTGGTTCCCGGCTTTGCACATCAACTATGAGGTTGGTGTAGACGGTATCTCTGTTGTGATGTTGCTGCTTTCGAGCATCATCGTCTTCACCGGTACATTCGCTTCATGGAAGCTCAAACCCCTCACCAAGGAGTTCTTCATGTGGTTCACTCTTCTCTCGACAGGTGTTTACGGTTTCTTCATCTCGATCGACCTCTTCACCATGTTCATGTTCTACGAGGTGGCACTCATCCCGATGTACCTTCTCATTGGTTTCTGGGGTTCGGGTCGCAAGGAGTATGCAGCCATGAAGCTTACGTTGATGCTTATGGGCGGTTCTGCTCTCATCATCCTTGGCTTGGTAGGCATCTACTTCTTCAACGGTGCCTCTACGATGAGCATCCTTGAGATTGCGCACAACAACCACATCCCGGCAGCCGTTCAGAACGTGCTGTTCCCGTTCGTGTTCATCGGTTTCGGCGTGCTTGGCGCGTTGTTCCCGTTCCACACATGGTCTCCGATCGGTCACGGTTGCGCCCCGACATCAGTGTCTATGCTCCACGCAGGTGTGCTCATGAAGCTCGGCGGCTACGGCTGCTTCCGCATCGCAATGTTCCTCCTGCCTCAGGCAGCCAACGACTTGGCTTGGATATTCCTTATCCTCACAACCATCTCTGTCGTTTACGGTGCGTTCTCGGCTTGCGTACAGACCGACTTGAAGTTCATCAACGCCTACTCTTCAGTCTCTCACTGTGGTCTGGTGCTCTTCGCACTCTTGATGATGACCAAGGTGAGCTGCACGGGTGCTATCCTCCAGATGCTCTCTCACGGTTTGATGACAGCCCTCTTCTTCGCCCTCATCGGTATGATCTACGGTCGTACACACACACGTGACATCCGTGAGCTTGGCGGTTTGATGAAGATTATGCCGTTCCTCTCTGTAGGCTACGTGATTGCAGGTTTGGCTAACCTCGGTTTGCCGGGCTTCTCAGGCTTCATCGCCGAGATGACCATCTTCAACGGTTCGTTCGAGAATGCCGACACATTCCACCGTTGCTGCACTGTCATCGCTATCACCTCAATCGTTGTGACCGCTGTGTACATCCTCCGTACCGTGGGCTTCATCCTCTTCGAGAAGGTGAAGAACCCGCACTTCGAGGAGCTCACCGACGCTACATGGGACGAGCGCTTCGCTGTATGCTGTCTCATCTTCTGCGTTGCAGGTCTGGGTTCGTTCCCGATCTGGGCAAGCCATGTTATCAGCGATGCCGTAGTACCAATCCTCAGCGTAATTCCAACACTTTAATAACAGTTCAGCAGTAAAAAATGGATTATAGTCAGTTTTTTAATATGATACCCGAGGCTGGCCTCATGGCAGCCCTCGTGATAGTATTCCTCGCCGACCTCATCCTGAAGGGCGAGAAGAAACATACTACCTTGAGCCTGCTGACAGGTCTGCTGTTGGTAGCTCAGATTGCAGTCTGCTTCACCGCAGAGCCTGCAGAGGCTTTCGCCGGACTCTACACCGCCACCGCAGCAGCGCAGGTGATGAAGGTTATCCTTACAGCCGGTGCGTTCATCGTAGTGGTTATGGCACAGTCGTGGCTCGAGCAGAAGGACGTGCAGAACAAGGAGGGCGAGTTCTATGAGCTCATCATCTCTACCTTGCTCGGTATGTACATGATGATTTCGTCAGGCCACTTCCTCATGTTCTTCCTCGGCTTGGAGATGGCATCAGTGCCTATGGCATGCCTCGTTGCCTTCGACAAGTTCAAGAAGGAGTCGGCAGAGGGCGCAGCCAAGTTCGTGCTCACCGCTACATTCTCGAGCGGCGTGATGCTCTACGGCATCTCGTTCATCTACGGAGCTTGCGGCACACTCTACTTCGACGACGTAATGGCGCAGATCACAGCAACACCGCTCACCATCATGGGCCTCGTGTTCTTCTTCAGCGGCCTCGGCTTCAAGATTTCGCTCGTGCCGTTCCACTTCTGGACAGCCGACACATACCAGGGTGCTCCTACAGCCGTAACAGGCTATCTGAGCGTAGTGTCTAAGGGCGCAGCAGCGTTCGCTTTGATGACAATTCTCACCAAGGTGTTCGCACCGATGGTAGAGTACTGGGAGATGCTGATGTACATCGTCATCGTCCTCACCATCACCATCGCTAACCTCTTCGCACTCCGCCAGACAGAGCTTAAGCGATTCATGGCGTTTAGCTCTATCTCGCAGGCAGGCTACATCATGCTTGCAGCGGTAGGCAACGGCGCAATGGGTCTGCCGGCGCTGATGTACTACGTGCTCATCTACGTAGCAGCCAACATGGCAGTGTTCACCATCATCAACGTTGTTGAGACACGCGGCAAGGGTAACACCGAGATGTCTGTATTCGACGGCTTCTACACCACCAACCCGAAGCTCTCGTTCCTCATGACACTCGCTCTGTTCTCGCTCGCAGGCATCCCGCCGTTCGCAGGTATGTTCTGTAAGTTCTTCGTGTTCATGGCAGCAGCCGAGCAGGGCTCTAACATCGCATACGCAGTAGTGTTCCTCGCATTGATCAACACCGTACCGTCACTCTACTACTATCTGAAGATTGTAAAGTGCATGTACATCAACAAGACCGATGCTCCGCTCGCTCCGTTCAAGAGCGACTGCGCTACACGCACAGCCCTCGCCCTCTGCACCGCAGGCGTACTCCTCTTCGGCGTATGCAGCTGCGTCTACGGATGGCTCGTAGCGGCTACATCAGCGATGTAGAGTGTTGAATGTTGAATTTTGAGTTTTGAATTTTGAATTTTGAATTTATCAGTTGTGAGTTATAAATTCCTAATTCAAAATTGAAAAATTCCTAATCGGCGTAGCCGACAATTCTTGCTTTGGCAAGCGGCAAAGCCGAGCGCAAAACTCAAAATTCAAAACTCACAACTCAAAAAAACGGTTGGCAACTCGTTAATATCGATTTGCCAACCGTTTTTTTCATTGGTCGTTTTTTTGTTTTATAGCCGTTTGATTAGTTAGTCAAACATTTTGCCGTTTGTATTTATTGTTGTAGATTTGCAGTGAGATAATCACATATAGAACAAATAATTAGATCGTATGGATTTGACACATAATATAATAGAATATGTAAACTGCTGTGTCGGAGCTTTTGCTAATCGCTTCAAATAATGGATTTTTTCTGAAGGTGTCCCACAGTTTGAAACAACCTGCTATTACCTTTGCACTTGAATCAAAAAAAACAAAATCAGAATGAAAACATCCGAACGCTTTAAAGAATATATATGGCTCATTGATCTGTTGAAAACGTATGGTGGAATCACGTTTGAGGAGATCAATGAGGAGTGGGTGCAAACAGAAATGAGCGGTGGCGTGGAGATGGCGCGTTCCACATTCAACCGCCATAAGGACGCCATAGAGGACATGTTCGGTGTATATATCGAGTGCGATAGGTCGAACGGCTACAAGTATTATATAGGTAACGAGCGGGTCTTGGAAGAAGATACCATACAGACATGGATGCTGTCCACTCTCAGTATAGGTAATAAAATACATGAAAACAAATCGTTGTATGGGCGCGTGCTGCTTGAAGGTGCGCCTGAGAACGATTGTCTGCTTGATGATTTGATGGAGGGAATGAGGAAGAGTGTGAAAGTGGACATAGGATATCGAAAATATGAAATAGAAACTACTCCTCATGTAGTCATAGAGCCTTATTGCCTGAAGATGTTCAACCACCATTGGTATGTGCTCGGGCGTTTGAATCGTGAATACAAAGGAAGAACCGAGTCTTCGTTTTCGTTGTTCGCTTTAGACAAGATAGTGTCTGTAAGACTGACTGACGATAAATTCTCGTTGCCCGAAGATTTCGATGCGAACGCTTATTTCGCCAATTATTTCGGTGCGATTGTATATGACGGGACAAAGCCCGAAGCGGTCGTCGTAAGGGTGTATGGCAACGAAGCATACGAGTTGCTCAACCGCCCGTTGCATCATAGTCAGAAATGCTTGAACGAAACAGACAATTATGCAGACTTTGAATATACCCTTTGTCCTACTACCGATTTTCGTGACTATATCATTGGGCGTGGAACCAGAATGAAGGTAATCTCGCCAAAGTGGCTTGCCGATGAGATAAGATACAAGCATATGGAGGCAGCAAAAGCCTATATGGAAGAATAATTAGAACCAATAACAAACAAACTAATATTGCTATGGAAGAAAAGAATAACAAAGAGTTAAGCGCTGATGTAAACAGATGCAAGTTCGTACTTGTTACCAATCCTAACGCCAGTTTTGAAGATTACGGTTGGACGGAAGAGTTTGTAGAAGATATGCTCTATATAGAGGCCAACGAGCCCGACCATGAATGGATGAGCGACCCGGAGATTCTTAACAATCTCGGCATCGTCTATTGCGATGGAGTGGGCACCGATATCAATATGGATCGTGCCATAATGTATTATGCTAAAGCAGCCGAACTGGGTGACGATCTGGCGAAGTCAAATCTTGCCGACATATATCGAAAAGGGAAAAATGGGGTTGCTAAAGACTTTAAAAAAGCGTACGAGCTGTATCTGAGTTGCCGCATTCCTTATGCCTTCTATCGTGTAGGCGAAGCCTTGGAGTTAGGTCGTGGCGTAGAGCAGGATATAGAAAAGGCAAAACAATATTATCGTGTGGCTTACAGAGAAGGTCATCCGCTGGCAAGAAGAAAGTTGCAGACACTGAACTTCTTGGAGTAATCATTGCTCTTTATTCTGCTGATGCACAACCCAATATGCGGCTACCGGAAGTAGTTCCCGATAACTTGCTTTTATAGCCGTCTGTCGAGAATCCAAACAGCAATAATTCTCCGAAAAGATTTTGCTGTTTGGATTTATGTGAGCTACTTTAGTTTAGTAACGCTGTTGTCGTAGCACGCAAATGATGTTGCCGTAGCACGCAAATGATGTTGCCGTAGCATGCAAATGATGTTGCCGTAGCGTGACAATGATGTTGTTGTTGCGGATACGATAAACTCGAATTTGCAGTCGGAAAGCAATAATGAACATGGAAGATAAATAGGATGGCATGGGAGATAGGCTGGCAGATAAGTCGTTTCGGCGCTTATCTGCCAGCCTATATTC
>OFMC01001593.1_pt1 | contig 16855 bp, 14 predicted proteins | sample 1541271 | NCBI WGS metagenome assembly OFMC01 (sample SAMN04209252, study PRJEB22552) | human gut metagenome | biome: gut; material: feces | host: Homo sapiens | place: USA: Oklahoma | reverse complement strand
ATAGATTTGTATAACAGACCGCTGGTGTTGAAAAGCTTTTTCAGCGGCAGGCCGCTGCGCTGATGCCACACAAACAGCTCTTCATAAGTAGGATTTTCCATTTTGATGTCCCGGAATGTATAAGAGATGCCGTTCTCGTCCAGCCACTTCTGTGCCTTCTGGCAGGTGGTGCATTTGGGGTAGCAGATAAAAGTCATGGTGGTATGCTCCTTGTTATGAAAATATATTTTCCTCACGCTCCCAACAAGCTCTGATCAAAGGCAAACAGCGCCTCGTTGATCTTGAAAATGTCGTAGTCCCGCTGCATGATGAAATACTCAATGATCACATCAAATTTGCTGCTGGCACTGAGGGCATAGCCTGCCCGGGCGATGAGGTCGCGGGTCTCGTCCAGGTTCAGCTCCAGGGCGATGGCAAAGGCGATGGCCGTGGACTTGGAGGGCTTGTAGTCCGGGTTGTTGCGGATCTTCGAGAACAGCTTGCGGTCTACGTTGGCCTTCTTGTAGACCTCAGCGTCCTTTTTTCCGCTGCGGTCGATGAGCTTCAACAGCGTCTCTGAAAATCCGGTGTCCAAATGCGCAAGCGCCTCGTCCAGCCCGGAGGTCGCCATGGGCGCGTCCTCGTAGGCGGTCAGCATCCGGTTTTCGACAACGCCCATGCGACGCATCCGCTCCCGGCGGGAATCGGTGTGGGCATCCACATAGTGGTCGTCGATGTAGGCGGCGATATCCGCGAACAGCTTATTGCCGATCTGGTACGCCGCGCGGTCGAAAATGACGATGTACACCGTCATGTCGTTCTCTGCGAGGAATTCACTGATGGTGTCCACCGCCACGCGGAGCGCCTGATCCTTTGGATAGCCAAAAACGCCGGAGGAGATCAGCGGAAACGCCACCGTCTCACAGCCGTGCTCCTTCGCCAGTGCAAGGCTGGTGCGATAGCAGGAGGCGAGTTGTTCCCGCTCGCCGCACTTACCGCCGTTCCACACAGGGCCCACGGTGTGGATGATGTAGCGGCACGGCAGGCGGTACGCGCCTGTGATCTTTGCCTCGCCGGTCCGGCAGCCGCCCAAAGTCCGGCACTCTGCCAGCAGCTCCGGTCCTGCCGCCCGATGGATACAGCCATCCACGCCGCCACCGCCCAGAAGCGTTTCATTTGCCGCATTGACGATAGCGTCAACCTTCATTTTCGTAATGTCGTTGCGAACAATGATAAGGGGCATCGTTTCACCACCAATCTAATAATTGGAAATCAGTTCAATACACTGTTGTCCTCCACTCTTTCAGCTTTGGACAGTTCCTCCCTATCTTCAAGATTGCCGCATCTGCGAAGATAATCGTGCCCGCCATCTACGGCACATGCTCCGCAGCTGCAAACCCTGAAATCATGGACGGTTTCGCTCTCGATGACTTCTCCACATTTTTTGCATCTGATTGCGTTCCTGATAATTCTCGGCATAGTCATTCCCTCTTTAGCGCATTTTTGATTTTCTCTTTTTCCCCGCTGCCGTCTGTACGGAGGCGCAGCAGAGGAATAGCGCACTTATCCAGAATGGAGTTCTTTTTCGCGTCCCGCTCTGCCTGCTTGCTCCCGGATTTATGAGATCCGCCATCCGCTTTAACCGTCAGCACACACTTTGCTGATTAGGTCGCAAGTTAGTTCAAAGTTGGTCCCAAGTCAGTTCCAAGTTGGTTCCAAGATTCGTTAGTATTTTGGATTATTTGGACGCAAACCACCTTGCGGCACTTGTTGTCCCTTCGCAGAAAACCTTCCCGCTTTCACGCAATTCTCTCATCAAAACGCGGATTTGGTTTCGATCAAGCCCCGGCAAAACTTGCTGCAATTCTTTGAACGGAGTACCAACTTCGTTGTTCTGGCGGATGTGCTTTAGCAGCAGTTCCTTGTTGGTATCTCGATCCAAGCCGACGTGCCTTGTATGCACACCGGTTTTGCCCGTCGCTGCATAGAGACTTCTGGCAAGAACATACTTCTTGCGACCGATATGCTCGACAATGCCCATCTCAATCAGACGGTTCAAGCGAGACTGCATCTTCTCGTTCAGAGGTCTTTCGTGGTACAGAGCATCAATCACAAGGAAATCCTCTGTGGACAGCAACTCCGCGCCTCTTTCGCTGATCCGGTTGATAACGGAGAGCATTGCTTTGTCGATGATCAGTCCGTTCAGCGTGACGCTGACGAAGAAGTCATCTGTGCCTGTGAAGTCGGGAAGCGGCTTTGCCTCCTGCACACTCAGCTCAAACATCAGGTTCATACCCTGACCGGAACGCTCCACCATGCCGCAGAGCGAAAGAATCTCCGCAATACGGCGGTTGCGCGGGAGCTGGCGATCCAGTATGTTGTCGAGTGTGATGCCGAAGGGAAGTCCTCCGGGGCTTTCGACAACCAATCTGTCGCGGAACTGGCGGACAAAGATACTGCCGCCAAACTGGTAGTTCCTGTGGCTCACCGCGTTCAGGATCGCTTCTCGGACAACGCGCTCATTGAAAGTCGCAATGTCAAACACGAAAAAGCCTTCCTGATAGTGCTGCTTATCGTTCCGCAGATTGACAAGCTCCCACACGCGGTCATAGCAAGCGAAGAAGCCAACCTTAAACTCTTCTCTCTGATTGGCAGGACCCGACGCTTCGGAGGAACGATACTCAAAAATGATCTCAGCCTGCGTCAGATACTTGATGATCGCCGCGTTCTTGCCGAACAGGATCAGAGCCGCATACGTCACACCGTCATCCGTAATCGCGCCGCAGTCATGGAGAAGCTGCTCCTTAGACAGCGTGGCAAGCTGCTTTTTGCCGCTCTTTTCGATCCACTTGGTACGGAAGTTTTCAATGGCGGTCTCGTCCAAATCATCGATTGTTGCCCCGGCGCAGATCGTCCCGGAAAAGTCGCCTCCGGTTTCTTCATAGATGCTGCGGCGCATATCCTCCGACATGGGCTTGAGCGTATCACCCTCGTAAATCCATGCTACACCATCGTATTGTACCGGCAAGCCGATTGGACGGCTTTTCACGTCGAAGGCCAAAACCCGCTTTCCCTCGTAGTCGAAGATCTGAAAATCAACATTGACCTTCAACTTCTCAATCAAGCCCATGCGGGTACGCTCCGGCTGGTCAAAAGCTGCGCTTCCGACCACGCCGCGGGGTCTCTTATCCGTGATGCCAAATACCAGCTTACCGCCGCCATTGTTCGCCAAAGCGCAGCAGCACCTCGCCGCCTCTCCAAAGTCAAAGCGATTTTTGGCTTCCTTGAATTGGACGTGTTCACCCTCTTTGGCTTCCAGAAGCTCTTGTACAGTTTCTAAATATGGCATAGAGTTTCTCCTTCGTTTGGGTGTGATCTTAAATCAGTTCTTCGGTGGTGATTCAATATTTTCCAGATCTGTGTACCCCGTCTTTAAAATAATAGATAGTCCCTTTCCGGGGTCCGTGCAAAGTCTGAGATAGTATTGCCCGTCTCTTTGAATTATGACATAATCCTGTTCCTCTGGCTTAATCACAATTTGAGGTCGATTTTTTGCAAAAACTCTATCAGCGTGGAACTTGCGAATATCTACAACACCACTTTCGCGGCATTCAAAAACATACATCCAATCAATAAAAAGGTTATTGAAAGAATCATATTGAAAAAAGAATGTTTCAATGTGGATGGGACGTAAACCGCGTACATCAAAACGCAAGTCATAGTTGAAAGTAATCTGCATTTGATAGTACCGCCGGTTATGCGAATAGAAGACATCTGTAATAAAAAGTGGAATGCCGTGGAACTTGTCGACTTCTTTGTCTATCAAAAACGCTTTTCCTTTGTTGCGATCCGATGACAGTATGTGCAGATTATCATAGGAGCAATTTAATCCGTTGTTGTCCAAATGCTCGATAATGTTATCGGGCAGCAACATTTTTTCGAGATTATCCGCCCCATAAAGGAACGCTAACACAAACTTGTGCAACGACGTTTTAAGTTTTGAAGATCTCAGATATGGATGCTCTCCACCGCTATATGTCCATGTATATTTCTGAACAGCTTCAAGCAATCCTGGATAGTCGCTGATATATGCCTTATGCCCGTCCCATTGGTCACGGCTTAATTCTATTACGCTGCCAATCTCGGTCGCTTTCATTTTATCTGCTCCCATAGTGCTACAGCGGATTCCGCTTGAAATCTCATGAAGTTTTATAACTGCCCCAGTCATCTTTTACGCCACTGACACAATCATCAACTGTAGATGTAATCTGCTCGTTGCTATCAGATAATAAATGTATTGGTCAAGCAACAACTATGACAGCGTTATCTTTAACCGTGTTGATAGTCGCCATGATTTCTGATTGCGTCTTTCGGTCAAACAGCTTTGTAAAGCTGAGTGGTTTGTCAAATGGCGGCTTGGTAAGCATGGTGACGTTTTCCATATAACCATTCTGCTCAATGTGGTTGATAATCTTATGTACAAATGTAATTTGCTTCTGGCTCAGCGACTGATCATTGATAAATCGGGAAAATGCAGCCATTGCCGCATCGTGATCCAGTTTTGCAATCTTCCGCACGAGCAGTCCAAAAGGAGTATTTCCGAACTCACGTGTATAATCTTCTTTACTCCCCAGTTCGCTGGTAAGCACCCGCTCCAGTTCCCGATAATCACCGACTGACAGAGGAATATTGTGTGTCAACTTATGGATAGCCAGTGTATTCCCGTTCTCATTAACATATCGGTCAACTTTGGCACGGTAGTCCTCGAAGTCGTAGGGAGGCTCAATCTGAACGCCTTCCTGCTCACCGATAATAGGATCTGTTAGGCGCGTAATAATCGGGTTCTTCACAGGGCCGATTTCAACAAGGAATTGCATTAAACCTCGCAACTCCTTTCGAACCTTCTCGAAGAGCAAGATATCGTTTGCCTCCCAGAATGTATCAGTGTTTACTTCCTTAATAATCGTTAGTTTTGCTTTCACCTGCGGGATGCTGATTTTCCGCTCCAGCAAAGTGCCGATATCCCTTAACTGCCTTTGCGCATATTGGAAGGACGGCATCTGCGCCATTGCTGAAATCATAAGGCCGTACATGAAGTTATCGAAACGCTTAGCATATTCATCTGTATCGTCCAGCCGGACAATTGGTGCGATCTGCTGCAACAGCTCCCCCTTGTCGCCCTCACTAATATAGTCAAAAGAGCCGGACCTCTTAAACTTTTCTACGCTCTGCATCCGCAGTTTGACGGCAATCAGTTCGGTGTTCAATTCCAGGACTTGTGCATAGCATGTTCCAACCAATTCTAAACGCCATTCCTGATATTTGTCCTCTGCATAGGTGCTTTCCTGAAGCATAACCGCTAACTTTACCTGCTTGCCAAAGATGTTTTCCGTGAGAGATTTTGCTTCCTTGGTTTCATAGCCTTCTTTGTGAGCACGAAAATATTCGAAGTTACCGCAGTAATCAAAAATAAGGAATCGCTTCTTGTCGGTATACTCCCCATCAATCTGGTCTGTACAGATAAGTCCTTTACATAGACGAGTTCCACGCCCAATCATCTGCCAGAACTTTGCCTTGCTACGCACCTTTTTGAAGAATACAAGGTTGACACACTGGGGAACATCTATACCGGTATCCATCATGTCGACGGAAACCGCAATGATCGGCATCTTATCTGGCACTTTGAAATCGTCAATAATTGTCTGAGCGTAAGTATCGTCGCAGATCACGCGCTGGGCAAAAAAACCACAATACTGCGGATATAGCCTGTTGAAGCGTTCCAGAACAAACTCTGCATGGCGTTTGTTTTGTGCAAAAATAATGGTTTTGCCCAGTCTGTCGCCGCCTTCTACACGGATGCCACGCTCCATCAGATCTTGCAATACTGTATCTACAGTAGTCTCATTGAACACAAACTTATTGAGTTGCGCAGAAGGAATAAAGTCTGGCATGAGCCCGTCCTCAATAAAGTCATCCTCGTATCGCTCTTTATCCTCGTCGGACAGATCATCGTAGGTGATGCCTTCTTCCAAAAATTTTGTTTTTACCTCGTAGTTATAATACGGGACGAGCACATGATCTGTGTAAACCGCAGTCTCGTAGTCATATGCATAAGTAGGGACACCATGCTCCATCTCAAAGAAATCGTAGGTATTGCGATCCACATCCGTTTTCGGGGTCGCAGTCAACCCCACCATGATTGCGTCGAAGTATTCAAAGATGGCACGGTATTTCTTGAAAATACTGCGGTGACTTTCATCGATAATAATAAGATCAAAGTGGGCAGGAGTAAACATCCGCTGTCCGTCCTTTGCTTTCATATCGTCGATGGCGTTCAGCATTGTAGGGTAGGTGGAAAAAACAATTCTGGCGCTACGGTCATCTTTGTTGGAGCAGAGATTGCACAATGACATATCTGGCAGGTAGTTCTTAAAATCATCCTTAGCCTGCTTTACCAATGCAGTACGATCTGCCAAGAAAAGAATATTTGTGACATGCTTTCCTCTACTCAACACATCTGTCAAACTGGATGCTGTTCTGGTTTTTCCAGTTCCAGTGGCCATAACCAGTAAGTGCTTTCGAAAGCCAAGGCCAATCTGCTCACACACAGCCCGGATTGCTTCCTTCTGATAGTAGCGGTCAGTTATCTTATCATCGATGGGAATGGTCATGAGATCCAGCCGCTCTGTCCGGCGATTCATCAGCTTCTGTAAGTCATCCTTGCTAAAAATTCCGCTGACCTTGCGCTGTGGACTGCTTCTGTCATCCCAAAAGTAAGTTTCGAAGCCGTTGGTTGTAAACATCATTGGGCGGCGGCCAAACTTTCTCTCTAAGCAATCTGCATACAGAACAGCTTGTTTGCGGCCAATGTTAGGGTCTTTACTGGACCGCTTGGCCTCTACGACCGCCAGCGGAAGACCATCTTTACCAAACAGGACATAGTCCACATATCCCATCTGACCGACTACGCCAGCCATACCCTCAACAGGATATTCCTCCTGCACATCGGCATCTACCCCTATGAACTTCCACCCCATTTGTTTTATATCCACATCGATATAAATCTTGCGGGTTTTGAATTCAGAGAGGTCAGCTGCCACGAAAGTACGATCCTGCTGATGCCGTTCCTTAGCTGCGGTAATTTGCTCGGACATCTGTTCAATCTGTTTCCGCAAGGTTTCTATCTCGGCATCTTTTTCTCCGAGCAGACTCTCCTGCTCTTTGATTTTCTTTGTATCAACAACAACTTTTTCCTTGGGGATTAGCGTTTCATCAAACTTCCGTTCCTCATAGTCGGTGCCATAGCAATAGTCCACCCACTGGATAAACTCAAATAAACCTTGTAGCGAGGCAAGAGCATCGCTTGCCTGTACACTACGCTCCGTATGGACGGCCAGATTGCCTAATTTAATGATAAACGGCAATTTGCCCCAAGTGTTGTAGTCTACAGCAAAGCGGAAGGAGGGTTCATGAATCAATGACTGAAGATTGTCCTTGTAAGGCATTTGCATGGTTTTATCAGCAGAATAAACCCATTTTACCGCCAGTTCCAATGCCTTACGGCACCCAACAGCACACATAGCAGGAGCAGAAGTATAGACTCTTTCCGCCTCAATTGCAGCTGGGGCAAACAGCACATATTGCTTGTTTTCATGTAAGAAACTGAAGTTTGACATGTTTGTCGCCTCCTACTTCAAAGACTCATGTTAACGGAAATAATTAAGGAAATATCGTATTACAGGGTTGTCCTTATATAAAGTACAGTTTCCCGAATAGTCTCTAACAACCAAATATGGTAGCGTTGATTCGTCCCGGTCATCGGAAATATTCAGACTAAACAGAAAATCAACATTCTGCATTCTATCTTTCGCCTGATCATATGCATTATAGCCTTCAATTTCCTTGTCGTATGTAAAACCGAACTTGCGCAAAACGGTCTTTTCGCTTGCGTTTGTACCGTAACAAAACATGCCGGCTATGATTGGGACTTCACCTGTATAATGTTGCTTGAGACTGTTGGCTGTTTCATCAATAGATCTCAACTCCGCTGCTGTGGCAGAACTCTTTATCTCCATAAACATTCGGCAATCGTCGAGATCATATAAGTTTAAATTACCTACACGTGCGCCATCTCTTAGCCAAAGGAAATCACCCTGTGTACTTTGCCAAGTGTCTGCACACAGAATTCCCGCCTTCAACAACAGCGTGGGGAACTCGTCTTGCACCAGCCGTCTAATAAATTTTTCCCGTAGTTCGCCTTTGGTCAAGCGATGCGATATGTTATCGGAAACCATATGCTGCATCTTGAGAATATCTTGTAAATACAAATCGATCTCTTCTCTGATCGGCAATATGGCTCACCACTCTTTCTATATATTATCGCACTGTAATATTTTGATTTGTCGGTCTGTTCGACGAAGGCTGCGAATTGCTCCTGAAGTTCAAGCGGTGGAAGTAACACCGGCAAAGCTTTTAATTGCTGCATGTTAATGCTTGCAATTCCAGTAGTTTGCTTTGCGCATCCAAGAAAGTAACGCTTTGCCTTCTGATGCTTTAAGTATTCTTCGAAAAAGGCCGGAAGAATAAGTGATTCATTTAAGCGAACACGAAAAATATGATTTTGATGAATACAATTTTGTAAAGGTTCTTTTAGAATTGCTCCCCTGCCAAGCTTATCAGGATCTCCGCCTTCTGTCATTAGCACATCATCGGGTAATAGTCTATACTGTTCAATCTCTTGTTGAGTCGCTTGTATAGTTTTAACCGTAGTCCAATCGATGTATCCATCTTTGACATTAGAGACAGCCATATATGGGACTTCTATTAACTGCGGTTCTTTAGTTTTTCGTCCTTTTGTAATCCCTGACACAACATCTGCCAATGAATCCAGCGCTTGTTTCTTCCAAGCCTTAGAATTCAGAAACATATCCCCAAACAGTTCGATAAATCGGGATTTCACCAGTTCACTCAATTGAACCAACTGTTCCCGCCTCTTTTCGATTAGCTCAGATATCTGATTTAATCTATCGACAATTTCCTGCTGCCTATTTTCATCATAGACAGGAATTTCGTATGTCAGCCAACGTTTTAGATCAATTGTTTTGCCTTGCCGACTACCACGCTTTACGAATCTGGAAAACATATCTTGATTCCGGCATTCCAAACAGTATCGGAGATATTCCGCATTAACTCCGGCAATCTTATATGTGTGGTAAGCCGGTGAAACAGAATAGGTTATATCATCCGTTAAAACGCCAATATCGATCTGGACAGACCCCATTCCCACAGTCAGCGTGTTTTTATGAATTAGCTTATTCTTTGAGTAGTCTTTTGCCAGCTCCTTTGAGTAGATGCTTTCTCTCGTGCGAATGCCATATCGGCCTATCGCTACTGGCCTGTATGTGTTTCCGCCATTCTTTTCGCTATATTCAGTAAGGAATGTGCTCAACGGGTAAAACTGTTTCACGCTGCCACCTCCATCTTACCGCAAAGTTTTGATTTGTCGGTCTGTTCGACGAAGGCTGCGAACTGCTCCTGCAGCGTGATTGGTGGGAAAGGGAACACTATTTCTGACATCTGGCTTTTGCTAAGTATCCCCTTCAATGCCATATTGATGGTGCGGTGTATCATAGGCTTTGATAGCTGCATAAGCCAATACAGATATAGCACCTCATCCTGCTCCGGCACAATGGCATTTATTTGCTGATTAAATGCCACACGGCGGTTAGTAACCGCTACATTACCGATGCAGTTGATGCTGCCAGCGATACATGTCATAAGAATACTACCTGCTTCAACAAATCGGCACTTCTCAAAACCGGTTTCAGATAAGCGTTCCTGCGCTTCGGTAATGAATGTAAACGGGGTGTTAATATTGTCCGATTTGATCCACTCAATGTACTCACCGTAATTATCTGGCTCTGAACGGGGCGGCGTATTCCCTGTGATTATTCTACATCGCTTTCCAAGTGCCTCTACATTCCAATCTTTTGGATTGCTTACAGGATCCCCAAACAGTTCGATAAATCGGGATTGGCAATCAGCCAATAAATTTTCGGTGCGAAATCTTCACATTATTCTGATTGACCATCGCATACTGCATGGTAGTGTCGATTTTAGCGTGTCCCAGGAGCTGCTGAACCTGCTCGATGGGCATACCTTTGTCTATCGCACGTGTTGCCAGCGTTCTTCGGAACTTATGCGGATGAACTTTTGTAATTCCCAGTCTCCGGCCAAGCTTGCGCAAACGCACCTCAACACCGCTGATTTCCAATCGATTGTAGGGACTATGCAGAGAAACAAACAAGGCGGGATTTTCATCTGTTCTGCTATCCAAATAATTTCTGAGGTGGATTTTCGTCCTGGCATCAAAGTAAACAGGCCTTTCCTTACTGCCTTTGCCAAAAACTACGCACTCTCTGTTCTCAAAATCAATATCGTCCCTATTCAAATGCACCAGTTCACCAACACGCATTCCGGTAGATGCCAGTAGATCGATCATTGCCAAGTCCCGAAGACAACCACACTGATCACGCATCGTTTCTAATGCTTCATCTGTATAAGTTTCCTTTACGGTTTGATTAGAGCGAATTTTGTGGATTCTGCGAACCGGACTTTTGAGGATGTAATTTTCATCTTCCAGCCAAGTAAAAAAGCTGGACATGATTCTGCGAATATTGTCGATATTTCCTTTGCTACACTGTGTTTGTCGTTGGTAATCCGATAAATAAGTGCGTAAATCATCGGTCTGCATATGTGTCACATGGCAATCCACTGCCGCAAATAGTCTACGGATTGATGTTTCATAGTAGTGCAGTGTCTTTTCACTACACCCCTCAACTCGTTTAGCAGATAGAAACATATTCAGTAATTCGGCATTCGTTTCTCTGTCTGGAGGCAGAATTCCACCCTCACCTGCGATGACTTGAACACTCCACAGGGTATGCCGTAGGACTTCCTGTAGGTGCTCCATCTGCGCATTGTCCAAGTACGGAAGCATTTGGCGTGTGATTTCAGCGATAATCTGGTTTTTCATGTTAGTACACCTCGAAAATATGATGTGTACCAACATCCTGCACCGGCTCACTTAGCCAAAATATTGTTGCATTAGGGATTTTTTTAAAATCTCCAATTCTTCCAAGCTCTTTTGAACTGCCAATTTTGATTTGTCGGTCTGTTCGACGAAGGCGATGTATTGTTTTTGCAATGATAAAGGCGGCATTAAATAATACATTTGCATAAATGGCTTTTGGGTAATCTTCTTCAAATCGCCTGCGTCTTGATATCGTTTGAAATCAATATGCTCCATTAAGGAACAGAGAAAGCGGATATCATACTCCTTGTTGTTTATCCAACTGATGTACATTGCGTTATCTGTTACCCACAACGGGGCTTTGGCTAAATGCACATTACCGCTTTGGAATCCCACTCGGCCAATGATAACTGTATCATAATCGCAAAGAATTTCATCTGTATACCATGAAATCCCGTTGCCGCCATACGCGGGAATACCTACGGTAAATCGTTTGTTGTTTGGTAATGCTCTACCATTTGACAACTTAAATAATGTCTCGCCCAGAATTGTCGGGAAATCCTTGTCATTTTTCAGAGGGTCCCCAAACAGTTCGATAAATCGGGATTTTACCAGCTGATCAAAAGACACGAGCTGCTCCCGGCGCTTTGCCATCAACTGCTCTATACAATCCAAATTTGCAGCTAACATTCGCTGTTCCGACAAATCTGGTACCTGTATTACAATTTTTCGGAGTCCTGCATTAGTGATGGCTTTTTGGGTTGCACCAGAACTGTTCTGATCTTTTTGAGTGAGGAACTGGTCACTTGCCAACAAATGATATAGTAGCGCTGCATCCATTATGGATTCGTTAGCTCGTACTGCACAAAACCCTGTAGAATATAGATGTTCAGACAGCGGCCTGTCGATACGTAGGGTCTTTTTTGTTCCGCACATTTTAGCGAAGAGGATATCACCTTCGGCTACTGAAAGATTAGCCCTTGAGGGGCGGTTGTCATAGGTTACTCGCTCTGCCTGTGCATAGTCTACATGATCGCAATCAACAGCGCCTGTACTCACATAGGTTTTTTCGCCCTCATAACGCGAAGGCGTTCCACCAACAAGCGTCATGCAATCAAGGATGTTCCGCTTAATCATAACATTGACCTCAATTCTGCCAACCCAGAAACAATCTCCTGCTCGATCTTTTCGATCTTCGACAATATTTCATCTGTGGAAGGGTACTCTTCAGCAACATACTCCATCTTTTTATATTTGTTAATGGAGAGATCATATCCGTTGTCTACAATTTCCTGCTTCGGTACGAAAAAGCTCTGCTCGGTGCGCTCGCGTGTGGTTTCCTGCTCCAAGTGGTGGAATCTCTGAATGATATCGGGGATATCGTTATCTGCAATCTCGGAACGCTTATCGTCGAGGCTGAAGCCATCGGCCTTCATGTCATAGAACCATACTTTGCCGGTACCGCCCGCGCCGGTCTTTGTGAATACCAGCACAGCAGTGGAAACACCTGCGTAGGGTTTGAATACGCCGGAGGGCATAGAAATTACAGCGCGTAGCTGATGTTTTTCCACCAATTCTTTGCGAATGGACTTGTGCGCAGATGAAGAACCAAACAGGACGCCATCAGGTACGATACAGGCACACTGACCACCTTTTTTCAGCATACGGAGAAACAGAGCCAGAAACAATAGTTCCGTCTTCTTGGTATTTGTAACGGCTTTTAGATTATCGTTGATGCTTTCTGCGTCCACAGTGCCCTTAAAGGGCGGGTTGGCAAGGCACATGGTAAACTGTTCCGTAATCTGGTTTTGCTTGGAAACGCTGTCCTTATAATCGATCTCCGGATTGCTGATTGAGTGCAACATAAGATTCATAGCAGAGATACGGAGCATTGTAAAGTCTGTATCGAAGCCGGTAAATGCGGGTCCCGCAAAATGCTCCCATTGTTCAGAGGTCATAGTATCCTCGTAATTCCGTCGGATATATTCTGAAGCTGAAACCAGGAAACCCGCAGTACCGCATGCCGGATCGCAGATGGTATCATCAGGTGTGGGCTGCAACAGTTCCACCATCATCTCACGGATATGCTTTGGAGTACGGAATTGACCATTTTGTCCGGCAGATGCCAATTTGCCCAACATATACTCATACAGGTCTCCTTGCATATCCAGTTCTGCAATGTCATGTTCGTAAAGATCATCCAAGCCTGTAATGATTTTCTGAAGGAGCTGCGGCGTAGGGATAAGGAACATCGCATTGTTCATGTACCGGGCAAATGCAGTGGTGTTCTCATCAGCCCTTCCGGGCTCATCTTCAATTTCAATCAATTCTCCCTTCTCATTAAAATCGGGAAGGCGACCGTATTTCATGCTCTTGATGGCTGGGAACACACGCTGAGACATCACTTCAAAGATTCGGCGGGGATCATCATCTTTGAACTTGCTCCATCGCATAGACTGTCCTACTTCAGATTGAGGGAAAATCTTGGGCATCTGTTCCCCAGTCATATTCTCAAATTCTTCGTTTTCCAATTCCTTTTCATCCAGAGAACGAATAAACATGAGGTAGGTGAGCTGTTCGATGACGGTCAGAGGGTTGGCAATTCCACCTGCCCAGATATCCGTCCAGATTTTATCAACTTTATTTTTAATTGCGCCTGTTATCATCTCAAATTGCCTCCATCATTAAGCGTTACTGCATCTTTTCACTTCGAATAACAATTCTATTACCGATCCCATGTCACACCTCAAGTGATATCACTTTGCAGACTTCCCGGATTTCATCCACGCATCAACATCGCTGATTTTGAATTTCCAGAGACGTCCTATCTTGGCTGCAGGCATATTACGTTTTTCAATCCAGTTGAGGACCGTATCGCGACTGACTCCAAGGTATTCTATAATTTCTTTCATAGAGTACCAACGTTCGATATTTGTATCCATGAGACCTCCTCACTTTCAAATGAGTATACAACTCCTTAGAATAAATCATAACACAAGAGTACATTGGTTGCAATGTTTTTAGGGATTAATAGGGTATTATGCGGATTATCTCTGATTATCCACGTAAGTATTTCGAAAAGCAAATCCTCCCGCTATTTCTTTGTCTATAGCGATGCAAATTTTGCGCCGCCTATCCTTGCATAAAGGACTTGCACAACCTCCTCATCAGAGGTACAATGCAGCAAACCGGAGTGCCGGATTACCTGCCCACAGCACTCCGGCAGACTATAAGAAACCGCTTTCTGTCCCCTGTCACGAGGGTGTTCAGAAAGCGGTTTTTGACCACATGTTTGACTACAGACAGCCGTGGAGTATGTGGAAACAGTGGAGTCAAGAGTTGCGAAGAGCGGCCATAATAAAGCAAAAACGGCTATAAAGCACTGGAAAAAGTAGAGCTGATTGTATTGATGACATAATTCCTTTGCCTTGACACGCTCCAGCTTCAAATCCGTATCATGATTAGCATCGTAAAGCTGTTGCTTTAGCATTTTTTCTTTTTCTGTCATTTGGAGTGCTCCGTTCAAATTTTGTTACTTAATTTTATCATATCATGCTGTGAACCGCTCTGCAACAGAGATGTCTGATAAAGCCAGGGATAAAGAAAAACAATGACACATAAGAAAATCAAGAAGTAAAGTCTCTTGAGATGTAAAACTCCCGATGCCTACCATTCGGTAAGCATCGGGAGTTTGTAACCCTATTATGCGCTTGAAATTTTGGCGTAAGTGGCGTAAGTTTGGCGTAAATCCGCTTCTCAGCCTCGCAAAAAACAAGCAATTTCAAGGGGTTGAGGCATTTTTTAGTACATGCCGCCCTTAGAAAGAAATTTCAATTATTCTCGCTTATCACTTTCATCAGCAGAAAATCCACATATTTTACAATTGTAGTGAAGAAATTCCCATATAGGAGTTTGCTTTGCTATCCACGCGCCACATTTGGGACAACGTAATGTCCAAACGGAGAGCAATATTGGAATAGAACTTATGATTAATAATATTCCGCAATATCCGTTAAACAGGTTAAAAATATAGAGCAATATGGCGCAAATAAACCAAGATATAAGTAATGCAATAATAGTTATGACTTTTCTTCGATAATGCGCGACGTTTAAGTGTTTGGATTCGTGAACACTATTTGTTGAGAGTCTTCTGTTTAAATATGAGGCTTTTCCTTTACCAACGCTGTGCCCACAACTTGGGCAAGAGTAAAAGTACAATAATACTGGATTTCTTAAATAAATATGTGCCCCACAAAACGGACAATGAAAGAGCGTGGCGCGGATTGCAAATCCTGCAATAATCATCCCTCCAGAGCCAAAGAATGACACTTCAATAGGAATACCCCATTTTTTGGCATAACAATAATATCCTGCGAAAAAAAGGCCAGCACCTAAGAGTACAAGAAGAGTGGATAAAATAACTCTTATTCGGAACCAAAACGCAGTTCTATCTTCTTTCATATAAATCCTCCATTACCATAAGTGGTGTCCGTTATAGTGGACACTTAGGATTTCAATTTGTATGTTCTATTGCGGTTGCCGCCTTCGGTAATAATGATTTCTTCTTTCACCATTTTTGTAAGCACTGCTCTGGCACGAGGACTGCTGATCTCCAACAGATCCGCAATCGTTTTACAATCCGCTTGAATCTCGCGGGTCAAGTATTCGATGACGGATTGTTTTTGTCTGCTGTAAATTGTGGAATTGCTTGCTTTTATCGCTTGCTTTTTATCGCTTGCCTTTTCAAAGGCGAGCGATAAAATTGTCCGCTCTGGCTCCAGTTGCTCTGTAATCTTCGGAGTTGTCCAATTCTGATCACTCCAGACACGGAAGATATTCGGGATACCGCTACCAGCACGCTCACCAATATCAATTAGGTTGAACATCTTCAGCATCGTTCCGTTCCGCGGATCAGAAACACCGCCGCTCTTTGCGGCATCAATTTCGATGCGGAAGCTACCCGGATTAGACATCGTAATGCTATTACGCTTTTTGACGATGACCAACCCCTGTCTGCCGTAATAATCGGCATTCACCAAACAGTTGGCCAGTGCTTCACGCAGTGCCTGATGCACTGGGGTATCATCTATACGGGTACCACCGTCCATTTTGAAGGGCACCTTAATATCCTGAATCAGCTTGTTGTAGACCCGGAAATAGAAGTCATACACATTGCCGCTCCAGTCGCCAGAGGAAGATATGATACGGTCAGTCCAACGGGTATCAGCGTCATACTGTTCCTGATAGTCCAGAAAGTAAGCGTTGAATTCCCGCACAATATCGTATTCGTTGCCGAACATGAGAAGTCCGGCAGAGGTGGGATGCTTTTTCCCATCAGAGCCGATGCCCACGGCACCCAGCTTCAGGAGGAAATCTTCATCCTCCAAGGCTTCCCACACATGGCCGGGGCGGGAGAGGCGCATCCTCTGGCGATAGCTGCGGACACTCTCCTGATTGAACACTGTCAAGTCCATCTCGTTCAGAACCAGCATATCCTGCGTCTTTACCGATGCATCGCGCACCATGGCCTGATATTCTTCCTTGGTGCAGCGGTAGTCACCCTCTCCGTTGCGGCGATAGGTGCAGAGAGGGTTACCATCTACATAAACCGGCTTATAAGAGCGCTCTGCACGGGGAACATTGATGACCACAATGTGGTTGCCATCCACCTCCTGGACAAATACGTCCTTGGAGGACAGCACATTCACGCTGGTCTTATTGGGGTTATTGACGATATCCCAGAACTCCTTAATGAGTCTGTCAGGGTCGGGCAGATCTACCGTGTGCAGGGATTTATCCGCCCATTCTTCCACTCCCAGCAGGATAATACCGCCGTGGGTATTG
>OFMC01001578.1_pt1 | contig 16947 bp, 16 predicted proteins | sample 1541271 | NCBI WGS metagenome assembly OFMC01 (sample SAMN04209252, study PRJEB22552) | human gut metagenome | biome: gut; material: feces | host: Homo sapiens | place: USA: Oklahoma | reverse complement strand
CAGCACAAAAAGCGTATCGTTTTCACCGAGGTTCAGCGTTTCTAAGAGTTTCTGATACTTGTCATAACAGCCGTGCAGATCGGACACAGCGTAGATCATGGCTCATCTTCTCCTTTCCGGCTCTGCGCCAGCACTTCCTCCGCAATGCGGTTGATATCCGGGAACTCCCCGCGGTTCTTCTCTGCCACCTCCTGCATCTCCAAGAGGGTGGAGTGCAGCTCCGCCGTCGCCTGTTTTAAGTGTTCCAGCTCCTGGCGCAGGTTCGCAGCGGCCTCCTGAACGGCAGCGCCGTCAATGTCAGCAGGAATCTGCGCTTCCTCCTGGGAAGCAGTTGACACAGGGTTCCAGGTGGGGTACACTGTATTCATAGCAACGTAGTTGTGCCTCTGGGAGGTAGCGGCGGTCTCAGCCTCGTTTTTCCTGGGCAGTCCTATGGGGTTTTGTGCGTCCTTCCAGGCGGTAAAGAGGTGTTTCCATCTCATCTCACATCGCTCCTTTCTGATGCCGATTATACCGAACTTTTCTTGGCTTTTCGTCTGCCGACAGCAGACTTTTGACATTTTTTCATCAACAACTGTTCCGATGCAGGAAGTGAGGAGGCTGTGATGAACTTTCCATTTCACAACGACATGATTTCTCCAAGCTCTGCCGAAACAAAAGATCGTTTGAAAAACGCCAGCTCTTTTGGAGATTTCCTCAAGCGGAACCTAGAGAACATGCTGGAGCCCGACCTCTCCAAATACCTGATGGAGCTCCTGGCGCAAAAGGGCTTGAAGCGTGCCCAGGTGGTGGAGAACTCTGGGGTGGACAAGGCCTTTGTGTACCAGATTTTCAACGGCAGCAAGCGCCCCTCCAGGGACAAGCTGATCGCCATCACGTTCGGGATGCACCTCAACGAGGAGGAAACCCAACGGGTGCTGAAGATCGCCGGCCACAGCGAACTGTACCCCAGGGTGCCGCGGGACGCCCTGATTCTGTTCTCCATCCAGAGAGGCGTGGACATCTGGCAAACCGATGACGCCCTGGACAAGAATGGTTTCCCGACGCTGCTTTCGGCGGAGTAAGGACTCCGTTCCCCACCAAGTAAAAAAGCCATCACTCCCTTGGCGGATAGGGAATGACGACTTTCTCCCGATGGTTGATAGCAGGGGCAGCAGCCTCTCTGTAAGTGTATTGCGGTGACTTCCCCATTGCGGCGGGAAGAATCGGTGCGGCAAAATTTGACTACTATTTGACTACTAAAGTTCTCGAAAATGGCTCTGAGACACGAAAGGAACCTCCACAAAATGTACCCAGAATCGCACAATTCCGCCATTTTTCGCACTTGGCCCGGCGCCAATTCACGCCGGTTCTCTCCTTGGTAAGGACGAGGTCACCAGTTCAAATCTGGTTAGCAGCTCCAAGAAGGACTTTGCAGAGATGCAGAGTCCTTTTTTGTTTGTGCTTTTGAGAGGTCATGCAGTCAAAAAAGTAGTCGGCAGTATATCATTTTTGAAGAAAAACGGCCTTTTTGCGCCTATTCATAATTTCAACTTGAAATTTACCGTATTTCTGCTATAATCTTTATAGTTATCCCTTTATGTTTATGCTTAAAAAGTGGTGGCCAAACTGCCAGAAAATTAAAGGAGCAGAGGATTATGAGTATTCCAGAAATGGACATGAACCCGGAGATCGCCCGAAAGTTACTCGAGGTCGGCGAAGAATTCCGCATTGAAGGCCCGTTCTTCTCGTACGAAGAAATCAAAATGGGCAACGTGAACCACACCTACAAAGTCAATTATATTCGCGATGACGGTACCGGCATGGCAAAGATTAAGTTTTTCCTTGTACAGCGCGTCAATACATATGCGTTCCAGCACCCGATTGAGCTGATGCAGAACATTGACCGTGTCACGGAGCACATCCGCGAAAAATGCCCGAATACGAAAAGTCTGCATTTCCACCACACGAAGCACGGCGTCAACTATTTGATGGATAATGACGGCTTCTGGCGGCTCAGCAACTACGTGCCGTCTGTGACGTTCGATACCTGCGACGACCTGAACGTGGTGCGCAGTGCAGGTGAGGCGTTCGGCGATTTCCAACTGATGTTGGCGGATTTCGATGCGAACTCCCTTTTCTACACGATCCCGGACTTCCACAACACGCGCAAGCGCTATGAGAAGCTGAAGGAAGACATGGCGGCCGACCCGTGCAATCGTGTGGCAGAGGTGCGCGAAGAGCTCGATTGGCTGCTTTCCGTAGAGGACGAGGCTTGCCGCTTGACCGACCCCTTTGAAAAAGGCGAGCTTCCGCTGCGCGTTACGCACAACGATACAAAGATCAACAATGTGCTGTTCGATGAGAAGACGCACGAGGCACTCGTTGTTATCGATCTCGATACCGTTATGCCGGGTCTTGTCGGCCACGATTTCGGCGATGCCATCCGCTTTGCTGCAAATTTTGTGGAAGAAGATTGCGATTATCCGGAAAAGGCCGGCGTAAACCTCAATATTTTCTGGGCATTTGCCGAGGGCTTCCTCAAAAAGACCGCCGCGTCTCTGACGAAAACCGAAGTGGATACGCTGGCGCTCAGCTGCTTTGCGCTTACCTGCGAGCTTGCAACGCGCTTCCTCGCGGACTACATCGTCGGCGATAAGTACTTTAAGGTCAAAAAGCCGCAGCATAATCTTGTCCGTACGCGCTGCCAGATTGCCCTTGCAAAGGACATGCTGAATAAAATGGACGCGATGAACGCCATCGTGCAGGACTGCGCACGCCGCTACAAAGAGACCGAAAACGCATAATTCATTTTGCATCCAGACGACCCGGCAGTTTTGTCGGGTCGTTTTTAAAAACAGGGGGGAGTTTATCATGAAAATTCTGTTGACCGGCGCAAATGGCTTTGTAGGGGCACGCATCCGTGCGGCGGCGCCCGTTATTTGTGCGCCGTCTCTGCGCGGGGCGGAAAAAGAGGATATCGACCGCCTCATCGACACCGTGCAGCCGGACGTCATCCTTCACACCGCGGCAATCTCGGACATCGGTGCGTGTGCCAAAGACCCGGAAGGCTCGTACCACGCAAACGTTTTGGTGCCGGAGTATTTAGCCAAAGCCGCAAACGGTGCGAAGCTCGTGTTGTTCAGCTCCGATCAGGTGTACAGCGGCGCAAAGGGCGATAAGCCGTTTACGGAAGACGACGTTGCGACCGCAAATCTCTACGCCGAAGAGAAGTTGGAAATGGAAAACCGCGTTCTCGCGATCGACCCGAACGCCGTCATGCTGCGTGCGACGTGGATGTATGACATGCCTATGTTCGGCGTGCCGAACCGCAGCAACCTCATCACGATGTTCCTGAACGCCGCCATCACCCAAAAGCCGCTTGCACTTTCCAAAGAGGAATTTCGCGGCATCACCTATGTGCGCGAGGTTGCAGAGCAGACCTTGCAGGCTGTGAATTTGCCCGGTGGCGCGTATAACTTCGGCAGCGAGGCAGACGTCTCCATGTACGCGCTTGCGGAGCTGTTTATGGAAAAAACAGGCATGAAGCTCAATTTGCAGGAAAAGTCCGGCGGCGAAAACCTCTGGATGAATTGTGCAAAGCTCAAAAACGCCGGCGGTGGATTTGAGACGACTGCCGAAGGCCTTGCGACGTGCGTGGAAGACTATAATCTTTCGCTGCTCGGCCAATAACAAAACGAAAATCTCCTTTGAAGCCCGGTTTTATGGGTTCTTCAAAGGAGATTTTTAATGGATCGAAATCTGATTATGTCAATAACCTTATGTAAACTAAATTATGTGAAGTTAAAGAAATTTGTCGAGCGCATGGGCGCGTTCACAGGCCGCACGCACCGGTTCCGGCTGCATGCGCAGCACGCCGGGCTCGCCCACGACCTCCGCAGAGTTCGAAATCCTTTTGCCTCACAACAGATCAGGAAGATAGGCTAAACGGTCCGGTGGGCTGTTTAGCCGTAAGAAACCCTATCAAGAGGTTCCTTAAAAAGGCATGAAGAATGCAAAAAGCCACAAGCTCAAAAGTGTCATTTAAACCCCCTTCGGCATAACTTGTACAAGGGGCAAGTCCCCGAAAACAAGGAGGGGTTTTATGGCATCTTTTACAAATTTCGCGACGCTTTCGTATAACGGAGGCACAACGAATTCCAACACCGTCACGGGCGAGCTTTTGGAGGCCTTGACCGTTACCAAAACCGCCGTGGTGAAAAATTACGCCGCAAACGATAAGATTACGTATATCATTTCTATCGTAAACAGCGGTGCGCAGCCGGTGACAAATCTCACGGTCACCGATAACCTCGGCGCGTATGAATTTAATAGCGGGACTGTCTATCCGCTCGCGTATGTGCCGAATTCTGTTCGGTATTATGTAAACGGCGTCTTGCAGACCGCGCCCACCGCAACGCCGGGGCCGCCGCTCGTCATTACGGTCCCGAATATCCCCGCAAACGGCAGCATCATGCTCGTTTACGAGGCAGAGGTCACAGCGTATGCACCGCTCGGCACGGACGGCAGCATCACGAATACCGCAAATGTCACGGACGGCAATCTGGAAGTCAGCGCGTCGGAAACGGTCTCCACGGATGATCGCGCGGTGCTCACCATCAGCAAAGCGCTGTGTCCTGCGGTCGTCACAGGGAACGGGCAGATTACGTATACGTTCGTCATCGAAAACACGGGCAACACCGAAGCTTCCGAAGCCGAGCGCATCGTGTTGACCGATACGTTTGACCCGATCCTCAAAAACATTGCGGTCACGTTTAACGGCACCGCTTGGGCAGCAGGTACGCAGTACACGTATGTCGAAACGACCGGCGTGTTCGCAACGCTTCCGGGGCAAATCACCGTTCCCGCCGCGCAGTATACGCAAAACGCAAACGGCACATGGGCCACTACACCCGGCACCGCGGAGGTTGTTATCACCGGCACCGTGTAAAGCAAAATTCAGCAGGACGCATAGCGTAGATATCCTCCGGCTTTTCGCCGGGGGATATTCATGCTTTGTGTCGTTTTTTAACAAGCGATTTTACATGGATTTTACAAAGAACACACAGTTGATTTGACATAGACACGATATACTCCTATACGTGTAAAAGAATGTTAAAAGGGGAAAATCGGGTATGGATATTTTCAATGTACTGACGATGATCGGCGGGCTGTGTCTTTTCCTGTTCGGCATGAACCTGATGGGGCAGGCCTTGGAGCGCCGCGCGGGCGGCAAGCTGCAAAGCTTGCTCGATAAAATGACCGGCAGTGTACCGGCGGGCTTTTTGACGGGCCTCGGCATCACAGCCATCATTCAAAGCTCGTCGGCGACGACAGTCATGGTAGTGGGCTTCGTAAACTCCGGGCTCATGACACTGCGGCAAGCCATCAACGTTATCATGGGCGCGAACGTGGGCACCACCGTCACGGCGTGGCTGTTGAGCCTTGCGGGCATCAGCGGCAGCAATATTTGGGTGAATCTTTTAAAGCCGTCATCCTTCACGCCTGTTTTGGCGCTCATCGGCATCATTTTCTATATGTTCTGCAAGTCCGGTAAAAAGAAAGATACCGGCATGATCCTGCTCGGCTTTGCGACCTTGATGTTTGGCATGGAGACCATGAGTGGCGCGGTTTCGGGTCTTAAAGATGTCCCGGCGTTCGCTTCGCTGTTCCTAATGTTCAAAAATCCGATTCTTGGCGTGCTTGCGGGCGCGCTTTTGACAGGTATCATCCAGTCCAGCTCAGCTTCCGTGGGCATTTTGCAGGCATTGGCCGTAACGGGGCAGGTCAGCTACGCGGCGGCTATCCCGATTATCATGGGCCAGAATATCGGTACCTGCGTTACGGCGCTGATCTCCTCCGTGGGCACACAGAAGAACGCAAAGCGCGCGGCAGTTGTCCATTTGATGTTCAATGTTATCGGCGTGGTCGTGTTACTGACGGCCTTCTGGATTGTAAAGATCGTGTTTGCACCGGCTATTCTGGATGAAAACGCCACCATGTCCGGCATCGCGATTGCGCACTCGCTCTTTAATATCCTGTGCACGGCGATGCTGCTGCCGGCAGGCGGCCTGCTTGAAAAGCTCGCAATCCGCATCGTGCCGGATAAGGGCGGCAAAGAGCAGCCTGTTGAGCTTGAAGAACGTCTGCTCATCACACCGTCCGTCGCGCTCGGCCGCTGCCGCGCCGTTGCGGGCGAAATGGCACGCTGTGCAGGCGAAGCGCTGCATATGGCGCTGACGACCTTTGAAAATTATTCGCCGGAGCTTGCGGAATCTATCCGTGAAAACGAGAGCCGCTGCGACCGCTACGAAGACGAGCTTGGTACATACCTGGTGCGCCTGAGCGCCCAGCAGCTGAGCGATGCCGAAAGCGAAGAAGCCACCGAATTATTAAAAATTATCGGCGATTTTGAGCGTATCTCCGACCACGCCGTGAACCTGCTTGCGGCATCGGAAGAGCTGCGCAGCAAGGGACTTGGCTTCAGCGCCGCCGCAGAAAAAGAGCTGAAGGTGCTCATCGGCGCGGTGAGTGAGATATTGAATACGGCAGAGCGCGCGTTCAGCGAAAAAGACCTTGCGGCCGCCGCACAGGTAGAGCCGCTGAAACAGGTCATCGTTGCACTGAAGGAGCAGATGCGCACGCGCCATATTCTGCGCATGCAGCAGGGTCATTGCAGTATTGAAGCGGGCTTCGTGTGGTCCGACCTGCTGACGGATCTCGAGCGAACGGCTGACCACTGCTCCAACATCGCCGGCTGTGTTCTGGATGCGGCAAACCACGGTCTTAATCTGCACGAAACGCTGCGCGCCATGCGTGCCGACGACCCCGACTTCCGCCGCGCCTACGGCACCTACGCGGAAAAATACCGCTTGCAGGCAGTATAACTACAGCATTAATCAAGTAAAAAAGAGACAGTTTGCTTTGATATGTACCCCAATACCGGACACCCGGTATGGGGGCATATCACTTTAGGCTGTCTCTTTTTGTATTTGATGAAGTTGCTGAGAATGCTGATTTAGAGGTTGTAACGGAATAGAGCATTTTAAGACTGGGACTGGCGTACGGAATCGTATTTGGAATTACCCAATGCTTTGAGGTAGGCATCGTAAGCCGCTTCCAACGTAGAAAACTCTTTCCCGTTTTTCAGAATTTCCTTATACTGATTTTGCGTAGTAAGCGATTTTGAAACGGTAACATAGTCCTTACCGTTTCGCTTACCGGTCGTGGTTTCGGAAACATAATAGTTCCCGTTGCCGGTTTGAATAATTACGGGGATTTCCTTTCCGGCCCCGACCTTATCCGTGTCCAGAGATGTCCAGAAAAGATACCGATTTGCTTCTTGTCCCTTTCTTCCGTCGCCAAGATAGGCCCATGTGCAATTAGGCTGCTGCAAAAGAGTGTTATCCAGTTTTTTAATCTCTGTGATAATGGATGGAACATATTGCGAATCCGGACATCTGGAGTCAAACTCAAAGTTTGTATTGGTTCCTATGCTGCCGTTTTTCCAAAATTCTGTATCGTATAGAAGTGGGAAGAAATCCGTTGCGTTTGTGTTAAACGGGTATTTAGGTTTAGATGGATCGGCTTTTCCGCTCCAAGTAAGAATGATTCCGTAATCTTCCTTATACGATACGACACAGGTTCCGTTTGGCGCAGCAACGCCTATCCAGTTCTCCGTGTCTCCTTGGCTTTTGGAATGAACAATACCGCCGATATTCACAGGATCTACGGATTGCCAGTCGGCCTGCTTCTGTTTTAGATCGACGGTTACGGTAGCCTCAGAATCTCCGAGCAACGCCTCTGTGGACACCTGTGCATAAGCGGAGCGGACATTTGCAAGATCTGTCGCTTCTCTGGCTTTTTCAAGCTGTGACGCAAATACCGGAATGGCAACTGCAATCAATACGGCGATGATTGCAATGACAATTAGCATTTCCATCAATGTGAATCCGTTTTTGTTTTGCTTCATTAAAATCCCTGCTTTATCTTTGAATAGAACAAATACATGGTGAAAATAAACATCGGAGTTCATCACCGAAGGTCTCTGCAATATTTTTCACCGGAAAGGATTTCTGCGAAAAAAGATGATTAAATCGTATGGTAAAGACCCATGGAAACCAAAACCTCTGTAATAAAGGAACTGGACACCAATCAAGATACGTGTTGTATCAAAATTGGTGTCCAGTTATGGTCCGAGTGACAGGAGTTGAACCTGCGGCCTCTTGAACCCCATTCAAGCGCGCTACCAAAACTGCGCTACACCCGGATAACGAATTTATTATACACGATGCCCGGGAAAAAAGCAAGCAGTTTTTTCACAATTTTATGCGGAAGCGGAAAATAGAGGAAAGCGGCTTTAAATCAGACTCAGAAAATAGCGAAACAGCTTTTCGCCGTTCACTGCATCGGGGCGGCGGTGCGCAAAGCCGATGCGCTCCGGGTGAAACTGCACGCCGATCACCTTGCCGTTTTCATGGATAAAGCCCTCGTTGATGCCGTCGTCGCTGACGCACAGGGGGATAAGTCCCGCGCCGAGCTTACCTGCGGCCTGATGGTGTGCACTGTTCACGGGGAATTCTTCGCCGTAAAATTCGCGCATCAGATCATGCTGCGCGCGTACCGTGTGAATGGCGTCGCCGGTCTCTTTTGCCGCCATGTGGTGCTGCGGGTCCGGCACATCCTGAATGAGGTCGCCGCCGAATGCCACGTTCAGCACTTGGTGCCCTCTGCAAATGCCGAGCACCGGCTTGCCCGCTGCAAAAAAGCATTTTGCAAGCGCAATCTCGTCTGCATCACGGCTGTCATCAATGCCTTCGCTCGCCGTGTTTTCCTGCCCATAGAGCACAGGGTTTACATCGGCGCCGCCGGGGATCAGCAGGCCGTCGCAAGTGTCTGCGTCGGAAAGCGTCATCGAGATTACCGGCTCCGCGCCGCAAGCCGTCAGCGCCGCCACATAATTTGCAAAATCGCCGGGGTTGCCGCGCATAAAGATCCTTTTCATCAAGGTCACTCCTTCAAAATGAAAAAAAGATGAAAAAACAATTTAGAAACTATGGATTAGTATACCAGTTATGTGGTATACTTGCAATAGAAGATACGAAAGAAAAGGGAGCATGAACGTGGCAAAGCACATGGCAGGGCCGCAAGGTGGACATTACAGATTAAAACAGCCGCAAAAACGGAAGAAGCATAACAGGATTCCCGCACGTGTACTGAAATCGCGTGCACGGCTTTTGCTTAGTGGGGCAGGGTGCATTGCGGCTGTGCTGATCATCACAGCGCTGCTTGCCATGCCACATCAAAATGCAGAGCCCATAGAAGCTGCTGCCTCGCCGGAAGCGGCACCGAGCACCGCTGCGGAGAACATTTCAGCCAAAGCAAGTGTGCTTTCTAAAACAACCTCCACTCCCGAATCTGCCTTTCAGCAGCTCGGCGATTGGCGGCTTGTGCTTGTGAACAGCGAAGTGCCGCTGCCGGACGATTTCCAAATGACCCCGACGCTGTTCGATACCATCACCGTCAACTCCAAAATGTACCCGGAGCTTACGGCGCTTATCAATGCAGCGTATAACGACGAGATTAACTTGTGGGTTGCCTCGGGCTATCGCAGCGTGGAGGAGCAGGAAAGCGTGCTGGATCGCGCCGTGCAGCGCCGCATGGCAGACGGCATGACCTATGAAAACGCGTATGAAGACGCGCGGATCACCATTCAGGCGCCGGGGTACAGCGAGCATCACACCGGCCTTGCGGTCGATTTCAACGATGTTGAAGACGATTTCCGCGAAACGGAAGCCTACACATGGCTGCAGGAGCACGCCGCAGAATACGGTTTTGTCGAGCGCTACCCCAAAGGCAAGGAGAGCATCACCGGCATCGATTACGAGCCGTGGCATTACCGCTACGTCGGCAAGGAGCACGCGCAGCGCATGAACGAGCTTAACATGTGCCTTGAAGAGTACGTGGCGTTCCTCAAGGACGATTAAGAACAGAAAACGGGAAAAAGATGGCGCTTTTTCCCGTTTTTTTATTGCAAAATTTTGCGCACAGATATATAATAGAACATTATATGATGGTGTAGTATTTTTTCATGCCGGCGGCATGGATAGCAACGCACCGAAAAACCAAGGAGGTTGTTTTAATGGTTCGCACACGCTTTGCGCCGAGCCCCACCGGTTTCATGCACGTCGGAAACCTCAGAACGGCGCTGTACGAGTATCTGGTGGCGAAGTCCCAAAACGGCACGTTTGTGCTCAGAATTGAAGACACAGATCAGGAGCGCTATGTAGAAGGCGCAACAGACGTTATATATAATACACTGCAGCAAGTCGGTCTGCAGCATGACGAAGGACCGGACATCGGCGGCGAATACGGCCCGTATGTACAGAGCGAACGCAAGGATATTTATAAACCCTACGCAGAGCAGCTTGTGCGCGAGGGCAAGGCATACTATTGCTTCTGCACCAAAGAGCGCCTCGAGTCCATTCATCAGGACGGCGAGTTCGGCGGCTACGACCGTCATTGCCGCGACCTGCCCGCAGAGGAAATCCGGAAGAACCTCGATGCCGGTATGCCGTATGTCATTCGTCAGCGTGTGCCGCTCGAGGGTTCCACGTCCTTTGAAGACGCCGTTTACGGCACCATCACGATCGAAAACAAAGAGATCGAAGATCAGGTGCTTTTAAAGTCCGACGGCTACCCGACCTACAACTTTGCAAACGTCATCGACGACCACCTCATGCACATTACGCATGTCGTGCGCGGCTGCGAGTACCTCACCTCTACACCGAAGTACAACATGCTCTACGACGCGTTCGGCTGGGAAAAGCCGATTTATGTGCACCTGCCGCTCATCATGGGCAAAAACGAAGACGGCTCCGTCTCAAAGCTTTCGAAGCGCCACGGTTCCACAAGCTTTCAGGGCCTCCTCGAAGACGGCTACCTCGCACCGGTCATCACGAACTACATCGCGCTGCTCGGCTGGTGCCCGAAGGATAATCAGGAAATTTTCTCGCTGAAAGAGCTCGAAGAAGCATTCTCCATCGACGGCATCAGCAAATCGCCCGCCGTGTTCGATTACGATAAGCTCCTGTGGTTCAATGGCGAGTACATCCGCAAGATGAACGGGGAAGAGTTCCGCACCGCGGCGATGCCGTACTACAAAGAGATTTTCGGCGACGCAGAAAAGCCGTACAACGTGCTCGACGCCATTTTGCAGCCGCGTATTTTGAAGTTTAAGGAAATCCCGAGCCTGCTCGGCTTCTTCAAAGAGCTGCCGGAATATTCCGCAGACCTCTTCATAAACAAAAAGAGCAAGGCAACGCTCGAGAACGCACCCGTCATGCTGCGTGCCGCCATCGAGACGCTGTCCGCCATCGAAAACTGGCAGGTTGATACCATCCACGATGCCCTCATTGCCCTCGCACAGAGCCTCGAAGTGAAAAACGGCACTCTGCTGTGGCCGGTACGCATCGCGGCGGCAGGCCAGACCGTTACCCCCGGCGGCGCTATGGAGATTCTCGCCGTGCTCGGCAAAGAGGAGGCGCTGCGCCGTTTACAGCTCGGCCTTCAAAAGATCGAGAACGCATAAAGCAAGAGGAAAAACCTGATATTAGGAAAGGTATGGACAAATTATGAGTGAAGAGATCAAAAACGAAGCGGTCTCCGAGGAGATCAGCAGCAGTTTTATCGATGATTTTATTATAGAAGACCTCGCAGAAGGCGGCCGCTGCGAAGGCATGAAGGTGCACACCCGTTTCCCGCCGGAGCCGAACGGCTACCTGCACATCGGCCACGCCAAGGCGATCTACGTCGATTTCGGCACCGCAGAGCGCTTTAACGGCATCTGTAACCTGCGCATGGACGACACGAACCCCACAAAGGAAGACGTGGAGTACGTCGATGCCATCAAGGAAGATATCCACTGGCTCGGCTACGATTGGGAAGACCGCTTCTACTATGCTTCCGATTATTTTGAAGATATGTACAACGGCGCCGTAGAGCTCATCAAAAAGGGCCTTGCCTATGTTTGCGAGCTCACGCCTGACCAGATGCGTGAAATGCGCGGCGACCTCACCACCCCGGCGCAGAGCCCGTACCGTGACCGTCCGATGGAGGAGAGTCTCGACCTGTTTGCCCGCATGCGCGCCGGCGAGTTTGAAGACGGCAGAATGACGCTCCGCGCAAAGATTGACCTCGCTTCCGGCAACTTCAATATGCGCGACCCGGTCATCTACCGCATCAACCACATGCCGCACCACCGCACCGGTACCAAATGGTGCATCTACCCGATGTACGACTTCGCGCACCCCATCGAGGACGCCATGGAGCACATCACGCACTCGCTGTGTTCGTTGGAATTTGAGGATCACCGTCCGCTGTACGATTGGGTTATCAACAACGTCACGCTGCCCGCAAAGCCGCGTCAGATCGAGTTTGCCCGCCTCGGCATCAACAACACCGTCATGAGCAAACGCAAGCTGCGCGCACTCGTCGAAGGCGGTTATGTCAGCGGCTGGGACGACCCGAGAATGCCCACCATCTGCGGCCTGCGCCGCCGCGGCTACACCCCGGCTTCCATTCGCAATTTCAGCGTGCGCAACGGTGTTTCCAAGGTGAACTCTACCGTGGAATACAGCTTTCTCGAGCACTGCCTGCGCGAAGACCTGAACCTCACGGCAAAGCGCGTCATGGGCGTTCTGAACCCCGTAAAGCTCATTTTGACGAACTATCCCGAAGATAGGACCGAGACGTTCGAGGTCGAGAATAATCCGAACCGTCCCGAAGACGGTACCCGCACGGTCACGTTCGGCCGCGAACTGTACATTGAAGCCGAAGACTTCATGGAGACCCCTGTAAAGGGCTATTTCCGCCTTTTCCCGGGAAATGAAGTGCGCCTCAAGACCACTTATGTTGTCAAATGTACCGGCTGCAAAAAGGACGAAAACGGCAACGTCGTCGAGGTCTATGCGGAGTATGACCCCGAGTCCCGCGGCGGCAACCCGGCAGACGGCCGCAAGATCAAGAGCACCATCCATTGGGTGGACGCGAAGAACGCCGAAGACGCCGAAATTCGCCTCTACGATAACCTCTTTACTGTGGAAGACCCGGATGCAGGCGATTTCTTAAAGCTTTTAAACCCGGATTCCCTCAAGGTCCTCACGGGCTGCAAGGTGGAAGCGGGCCTCAAAACCGCAAAGCCGGGCGAGAGCTTCCAGTTCATGCGTCAGGGCTATTTCTGCGTGGATAACAAGGATTCCGCAGAAGACCACCTTGTCTTCAACCGCTCCGTTTCGCTGAAGGATGGCTTCAAGAAAAAGAAGTAATGGAATAGTTGTCCGCACAGAGCAAAACCATGCGCTGTGCGGGCTTTTGCTTTTCCATTCAATCGGTGTTTTATTATTCGTCACCTTAATTTTAATTTTAGGTTGACGAAACGCTTTGTGTGTGGTAAACTGGTAGACGAAATTTTCGCTGCCGGTTTTGCCGGAAAGGAAATTTATGCGCATACAAGATGCAGTTTTAGACGCGCTTGAAAAAAATCGCGGAGAATACCTCTCCGGCGAGCAGCTTGCGTCGTCGCTCGGCGTTTCCCGCAATGCCGTGTGGAAAGCCATCCAAAAGCTTGAAGAAGCCGGGCATAAAATTCGCGCCGTGCCAAAGCGCGGCTATACGCTGGCGCCGGAAAGCGATGTGCTCACCGTGCAGAGTGTCTCACGGTTCCTCGATACCGATATGCCGGTTTACTTGCAGGTGCAGACCGAAGTCACCTCCACCAATACGCTTTTAAAGGCACAGGCGGAGCAGGGCGCGCCGGAGGGCACCGTGCTCATTGCGGAATCGCAGACAGCAGGCAAGGGCAGGCTCGGTCGGCACTTCACATCGCCGCCGGGTACAGGTATTTATTTCAGCCTGCTGCTCCGCCCGCACTGCACCGCTGAAAAATCGCTTTTCATCACGACTACCGCAGCGGTCGCCGTGTGCGAAGCCATTGAGCAGGTCACGGGGCTAAACCCGCAAATCAAATGGGTGAACGACGTTTACCTCAACGAGAAAAAGGTCTGCGGCATTTTAACGGAAGCTTCCGTTGATTTTGAAAACGGCGGTCTCAACTGGGCCGTGCTCGGCATCGGCATCAACATCGCTGTGCCGGAAGAGGGCTTCCCGGAGGAGATTCGCTCCATCGCCGGTGCTATTTTCGACGGCCCGTGCCCCGTGGAGATGCGCAGCCGCATTTCGGCTGCCGTCATCAGTCGCTTTTTCGCGCTGTACAAGAACCTCGGCTCGAACGCGTTCATCGAATCGTACCGCAGCCACTCGTTCCTCACCGGCCGCGCCATCACGTTCTCGCTCGGGGAGGAGACGTACCGCGGTGTCGTCACAGGCATCAGCGACGAAGCGCACCTGCTCGTCCGTCTCGATAGCGGAGAGGAGCGCGCGTTTTCCGCAGGCGAGGTGCAGATCCACAAGGGCTTTGCAAACCCGAAAGCCGAATAAACTGCTTAGTGTGCCGTATTCCGAAATGAATAGGGGTAAATAACATGAACAGCAACAGAGAGAAAATCACCAATATCGTCATGGTCGGCGTATTCGCCGCCGTGCTCGCCGTTTTGTCGCAGATTTCGTTCCCGCTGCCGAGCGGCATCCCGGTCACCTTACAGACCTTCGCGGTCGCCCTGTGCGGCTATGCACTCGGCTGTAAGCGCGGCACGCTCGCCGTGCTCGTCTATATCGTGCTCGGCGCTGTCGGTCTGCCGGTGTTTGCAAACTTCTCCGGCGGCTTCGGTTCGCTTGTCGGTCTCGCGGGCGGTTACATCTACGGCTTCCTGCCCATGGCTGCGCTGTGCGGTCTCGGCACAAAAATGCCGCACCGTGTGCTCGCCATTGTACTCGGTGTTGCGGGTCTTGCGGCTTGCCATCTGTGCGGCACGATTCAGTTCGGCATGATCTCCGGCAACGGCCCGTGGGCGGCGTTCCTTGTGGCCTCCGTGCCGTATCTCGTCAAGGACATCGTCTCCGTTGCGGCGGCTTACGGCGTAGCGACCGCCCTCAGTTTCGCGCTGAAGAAGAGCGGCATTCACATCGCAGCGTAAAAGCGTTTTCACAAAGCGTTTGGAATAAAATAGAAACCGAAAAGGCCGTCTGCAAGGGAAAGTCCCGCGCAGGCGGTCTTTTGCTTTGACATCAATACAGCATTGTGCTATACTGAATTTTCAAGGGAGCATTCGCGCCCAATACACGATAAAGGAGGCTGTACCATGGATGTTCGGGTAGGCGACAAATTACAAATGAAAAAGCCGCACCCCTGCGGGACAAACGTGTTTGAAGTGCTGCGCATCGGCGCGGATTTTAAAATCCGCTGCACCGGCTGTGGCAGAGAAGTCATGGTGCCCCGCCACAAGTGTGAAAAGAACATTCGCAAGATCGTGCGCGAAAGTGCCGGCAGCGAGCAGTAGCGCCTCTCAGACCGTTTCATTTTACTATCTGTCTGAAAGGAAGCTTTGCTATGTTTGAAAATCTCTCGGTTTTTGAAAACCGATATGAAGAGCTTAATATGAAGCTCTATGATCCCGCTGTTGCGGCAGACCGCAATCTCTACCGCGACCTCATGAAGGAGCACAAAGAAATCGAACCCATCGTGGAAAAATACCGCGCCTTAAAAAAGGCCGAGGCGTCGCTCGAGGATGCCGAAGCGATCTTAAACGACTCCGAAGCCGATAAAGAGCTGCGCCAAATGGCGAGCGACGAGATGAGCGCCGCCAAAAGCGATATCGAAAGCATCTCGGAAGAACTCAAAATTTTATTATTGCCCCGCGACCCCAACGACGACCGCAGTGTTATCGTGGAAATTCGCGGCGGCGCAGGCGGCGGGACAACGCGCGAAGTCTGCTTGTCAAAAAAGCTTTGCTTTTTGACAAACGAAAGGTTCCGATCCATACGATCGGGGCCGCTTATTCTTTGTGCAAAAGGTATAAGGAATTGGTATGATTCGTTTGGAACATCCCGATACAGCGATGCGAAAAAAATCTCATTTTTGCCGCGTTCCCGCCTTTTTTTGAAACTTTTATCACACCTTTTCTTTTCATTTGAAAAAATGGTGAGAATTTACCTGGGTAAAGCTTTTGTTTTTGTCAGATTTGCCAAAATCTCATTTTGGTTGTTTTGCCGCCTGACGGGACGCCCCCGGAACATGTATAATAGATGTTATGAAATTCGGGTATCCCTACCCATTTTTGAGTGAACGAAAGGAGCGATCCATCTTCATGCACACCACCGAGATCAAAAAAGTTCTGGTGGCCAACCGCGGCGAGATCGCAGTGCGTATTTTCCGCGCCTGCTACGATCTGGGCCTGCACACGGTTGCCATCTACTCCAACGAGGACACCTACTCCCTCTTCCGCACCAGAGCCGACGAGGCCTATCTGGTCGGCGAGAAGAAGTCCCCGCTGGGTGCCTATCTGGATATTCCCGGCATCATCGGTCTGGCCAAGCGCCGCGGCGTGACCGCCATCCACCCCGGCTACGGCTTCCTGTCCGAGAACGCCGAGTTTGCCCGTGCCTGTGAGGATAACGGCATTCTCTTCATCGGCCCGTCGTCCGACGTGCTGGCGAAAATGGGCGATAAGCTCAGCGCCAAGGAGATCGCCGTCAAGTGCGGCGTGCCGATCATCCCCGGCTGCACCGAGCCGCTGAAGGACGGCGATGACGCCGTTGAGAAGGCCGTGAGCTTCGGCTTCCCCGTCATCCTCAAGGCCGCTGCCGGCGGCGGCGGCCGCGGCATGCGCCGCTGCGACACCGTCGAGGAGGTCAAGACCGCCTATGAGCTGGTGCACCGTGAGGCCGAGAAGGCCTTCGGCTGCGGCGACATCTTTATGGAGAAGTACCTGATCGAGCCGAAGCACGTCGAGGTGCAGATCCTCGCCGACCAGTACGGCAACGTCTATCACCTCGGTGAGCGCGACTGCTCCC
>OFMC01001574.1_pt1 | contig 16971 bp, 15 predicted proteins | sample 1541271 | NCBI WGS metagenome assembly OFMC01 (sample SAMN04209252, study PRJEB22552) | human gut metagenome | biome: gut; material: feces | host: Homo sapiens | place: USA: Oklahoma | reverse complement strand
ATATTATTTCTTGTTCACTATATTACTATACTCTGATAAAGAAAGCAATTTTCTTCTGTAAAATGAGTGGATTGTATCTCATTTAATTACACTTTCCTTCTCTGTCTTGCGGCTTCGAACATCAACACCGAAGAAGCGATTGCCGCATTCAATGACTCTACCTGTCCAAGCATCGGGATCTTGACATAGCAGTCTGCCATGTCTGCGATCTCGCGTCTCAGGCCATTCCCCTCGTTCCCAATCAGGAATGCACATGGATTCGTCAGGTCTTCCTCATCATAGGAATTCGTTCCTTCCAGATGTGCAGCATAAGTGGTGATACCTTTGTCTTTTAAATCCTGTATTCCTTTGCCAAGATCTTCCACATATACGAACGGCATGCGGTATATCGATCCCATCGTTGAGCGGATTGTCTTCGGATTATAGACATCGACGCATTCTCTGTCCATGAGGATGCCGGTCACGCCGGCTCCTTCTGCTGTACGCAGGATGGTTCCAAGATTGCCCGGATCCTGCAGATGGTCTAATACCATGATCAGCGGGCATTTTGCCGAAGTCAGTTCATTGATTTCATGGTTCATCTGTTCCACCACGCACAGGATTCCCTGAGGGGTCTTAGTATCTGATGCATGGGCGAATACAGTATCTGTCAGTTCTTCCACTCTTACTTTAGAGTCTTTCAGGACTTCTTTTACGGTATCTTTTTCTTTTTTGTAAAAGGATTCGGATACATAGACTTCTTTTAACTTGTCGAGCGGCACTTCCCTGAACATACGGATTCCTTCTACCAGGAAGATGCTTTCTTCGTCTCTTAATTTTCTCTTCTTCTTTAAATTCACCAGACGTTTGATTCTGGCGTTGGATGTGCTTGTGATCATATATGTTGTTCCTCGTGTTTCTTATTTATTTACATTATCATATCATATCCTCCATTGAATAAAAACCCCCCGGAGGTGTACCAGACCTCTGGGGGTTTTGCATCTCAAAATATTTTGCTACATTTTTACTTACACCTTAAACCGATACCCAACACCCCATATCGTCTCGATATACTGCGGGTTGGATGTATCTACTTCTACTTTCTCACGGATTTTCTTGATATGCACCGTTACCGTTGCGATATCCCCGATGGACTCCATATCCCAGATCTCCCGGAATAACTCTTCTTTCGAATATACGTGGTTCGGATGGCTCGCAAGGAATGTCAGCAGATCGAATTCCTTCGTCGTAAATGTACGTTCTTCTCCGTTCACCCACACACGTCTTGCAGTTGTATCAATCTTCAGTCCTCTGATCTCGATCACTTTATTCTTCTCTGCCGCACTTCCGGTCAGACGGTCGTATCTTGCCAGATGCGCTTTTACTCTCGCCACCAGTTCACTTGGACTAAACGGCTTTGTCATATAATCATCCGCACCGAGCCCCAGTCCCCTGATCTTATCGATATCATCTTTCTTCGCAGATACCATCACGATCGGTGTATTCTTCACATCACGCACCTGACGGCAGATATCGAATCCGTCCGTTCCCGGCAGCATCAGATCCAGGATCAGAAGATCATAATCTTCGTTCAGTGCTTTCTGAAGTCCTGTATCTCCGTCATTTGCAACCTCTACGGTGAACCCGCTCAGTTCCAGATAATCCCGTTCCAGATCTGCAATTGCTTCTTCGTCTTCTACTATTAATATCTTACTCATTGACTGGTACCTCCTGATACTTTCTTAGTACAAAATACATTGTCGTTCCGGTCTCTTCTCTGCTTGTTGCCCAGATCTTACCGCCATGTTCTTCTACAATCTTCTTTACTACAGACAAACCGATTCCACTTCCTCCGGTGGACGAATTTCTCGACGCATCGGTCCGATAAAACCGGTCAAAGATATTCGGCAGGTCTTTTGCTGCAATTCCTTTTCCGTTGTCTTCCAGTTCAATCTGTACAAAATCTCCTACATCTTTGACACGCAGATTGATCATTCCCTTTGGTTTGTCCATATATTTCAACGAATTGTTGACAATATTGTGAATCACACGTTTTACCTGCTCCGGGTCTGCAATGATCCGTACATTCTTCTCTACATAATTAAAATAACCAAATCCTACATTCTGTGCTGCCAGTTCAACCGACAGGTCATCCGCACAGTCGTTGAAATATTCATTCGCCGACACGATATTAAAATTGTAAGGGATCTTATTCGTATCGATCTTAGAATATAATGTCAGCTCATTGATCAGCGTATTCATCTCTGTCGCTTTATTGTAAATTGTTCTGACATACCGGTCTATCTTCTCCGGTGTATCTGCAACACCATCTATAATTCCTTCGGCATAACCTTTGATCGTTGTCACAGGTGTCTTCAGATCATGTGAAATGTTACTTATCAGTTCTTTACTTTCTTTGTCATATTTCAATTTTTCTTCGGCACTTTCCTTCAGGCGTCCTCTCATCTCTTCCAGGCTCTGGCAGAGTTTTCCAAGTTCATCGTCAGCCTCCGGTTTCAACTCAAAATCCAGATTCCCATCCTTGATATTCTGCGCCGCTGTCTGCATCTTGCCGATCGGCCCCATAACCGCACGGTAAATCCATATAATAAGAGCTGCCGAAGTAAGTATCAGTATCACTACAATTCCAATCAGGATTTCGCAGAAAAACTGTCCAACCTCCGGAATTACATTGGATACATCTGACACAATGAACGCACTTCCCTTATTGCCGTCATCATATCTGAAATCTACCTGTTTTACCAATGCTTCTGCATCTCCGCCAAGATAAATTCCGTTCTCCGATGTTGTATCTGTATCTCCATATCCCGGCAATTGTTCGATCACCGCTTTTACACGATCATCATCGCTGCCCGTATATACGATTGTTCCGTCTTTTCTCACCAGCAGGTATGCATTCTTATTCTCCAGTTTTTTATTAAACTGATCCAGTTCTGTCGCATCTTCCATCTCAGATGCCTGTTCTGACATATCCTTCAGTTCATGATACGGCTTCTCCGTAACACGTGCAAGTACCTGCATGGAATTCGTAAAATCAGAAATCGTCGTTCCTGTAATCCCATAATTCTTCTCCACCACTCCGATCTGATAGCGGCATACCATTGAAACCATCATGGCTGCCATAAGGACCGGTATAATGATAATCGTAAAAAATGCTATAACTAATCGCGTTTTCAGCTTCATGTATCTGTCCTCCACTAAAAAAAATTATAGCATGAAAAATGGGTGCTTCACACCAAAGCACCCATAAACTTTTATAAAATTTCTATAAATATTTTTTCAGATCTTCTACTTTGTCCAGTTTCTCCCATGGAAGATCAATATCTGTACGTCCGAAATGTCCGTAAGCCGCTGTCTGTTTGTAGATTGGTCTTCTAAGATCAAGCATCTGAATGATTCCTGCCGGGCGGAGATCAAAATTCTCACGAACGATCTCTACCAGTTTATCATCTTCTACTGCACCTGTTCCGAATGTATCTACCATGATAGATGTCGGATGTGCTACACCGATTGCATAAGACAACTGAATCTCACATTTCTTGGCAAGTCCTGCAGCAACAATATTCTTGGCAACGTAACGTGCTGCATAAGCAGCAGAACGGTCAACCTTTGTACAGTCTTTTCCAGAGAAAGCCCCGCCGCCGTGACGTGCCATTCCACCGTAAGTATCTACGATGATCTTACGTCCTGTAAGTCCACTGTCTCCGTGTGGTCCGCCGATTACAAAACGTCCTGTCGGGTTGATGAAGAACTTTGTCTTCTCATCTACCATGCCCTCCGGAATGATTGCATCGAATACATATTTCTTAATATCTTTATGAATCTGATCCTGTGTCACTTCCGGATCATGCTGTGTCGAAAGTACGACTGCATCCAGACGTGCCGGAACACCATTCTCATCATATTCAACCGTAACCTGTGTCTTTCCATCCGGTCTTAAGTACGGAAGTGTTCCGTTCTTTCTTACTTCTGTAAGCTTTCTTGAAAGCTTGTGTGCAAGTGCGATCGGGTATGGCATATATTCCGGTGTCTCATCAGAAGCATAACCAAACATCATTCCCTGATCTCCGGCTCCGATTGCATCGATCTCTTCTTCGGACATTGTATGTTCTTTTGCTTCCAGTGCTTTATCAACACCCATAGCAATATCAGCCGACTGCTCATCGATTGCTGTGATCACACCGCAAGTCTCTGCATCGAATCCGAATTTTCCTCTTGTATATCCGATTTCTTTGATCGTGTCACGTACGATCTTCTGGATATCAACGTATGCATTCGTTGTGATCTCACCCATAACAAGTACCATACCTGTTGTAGTTGCTGTCTCGCATGCGACACGGCTCATTGGATCCTGTGCCATCAATGCATCCAGAATGGCATCAGAAATCTGATCACACATTTTATCCGGATGTCCCTCTGTTACTGATTCTGACGTAAATAATCTTCTTTCCACGTTCTTCTCTCCTTTTTTCTTAAAACATTCCTGCATTCTTTCTCCCAGGATTGCCGGCAGTTTTTTGTAGATTCCCCTGTTTTACCGAACTGAAAAACCGTCCACTTACATAAGTGGACGGTTTGATATCTTCATAAACCAATCCTCTTATTGTTCGATCACTCGCTCAGGCTGGCACCTTCCATATATGGGGTTGCCGCAGTTTCATAGATCCTTTGTATCTCCACTGCTCTGAATAAGAGAAAGTTTGCTTTTATTATATTTCTGGTACGACTAAGACTTTACTCTATTTTACACATACTGTCAATAGACATACCTAAGAAAATGTATCATCTAGCCTACTTTTAATTTGAATTTCTGGATTGCTTTTTCGGAATCTACTTTTTCGATGATTCCGCCGATACCACGGAGCTTCTCTTCGAATCTTTCATATCCTCTCTGGATATATACGATATCGTCTACGATTGTGATTCCGTCAGCTGCCAGACCAGCTATACAGAGGGCTGCTCCTGCACGAAGATCCGGTGCGCTCACTCTGGCTCCCGAAAATTCTGTCACGCCTTCAATCGTTGCAGAATTACCTTCTACTTTCACATTTGCACCCATTCTTGCAAGCTCATCCAGATATTTGAAACGGTTTTCAAAAATACTCTCTGTAATGATACTTGTCCCCTTACATAAAGCCAGTGTTACGCCGATCTGCGGCTGCATATCTGTCGGGAATCCAGGATACGGAAGGGTCTTCACATGTGTGCTTGTAAGATCTCCTTTTGATACGACACGTACAGCATCATCGAATTCTTCCACTTCACATCCGATTTCTACCAGTTTTGCGATCGTAGCCTCCAGATGCTTCGGAATAACATTCAGTACCGTTACATCTCCCTTTGTTGCTGCTGCTGCGAACATGAATGTTCCTGCTTCGATCTGATCCGGGATCACAGAATATTCTGTTCTGTGAAGGCGCTGTACACCACGGATCTTGATCACATCTGTACCTGCTCCCCTGATGTTGGCTCCCATGCTGTTCAGGAAGTTCGCAACATCTACAACATGTGGCTCTTTTGCGACATTTTCCAGAATGGTAAGTCCTTCTGCCATAGCTGCTGCCATCATAACGTTAATCGTTGCTCCAACACTTACCACGTCGAAATAAATATGCTTTCCGACAAGACGGTCTGCCTCTGCAACGATCTTGCCATGTTCAATATCTACATCTGCACCTAACGCACGGAATCCTTTGAGATGCTGGTCGATTGGTCTGCTTCCGATATTACATCCTCCCGGAAGTGCAACTTCGGCACGTTTATACTTTCCAAGTAATGCGCCAAGAAGATAATAGGAAGCACGGATCTTCTTAATATAATCATACTCAATATCTACGTTCTTGATACTGGCTCCATTAATCTTTACTGTATGACGGTCGACACGGTGTACCTTCGCTCCAATCCCCTCGATTGCATCGATCAGTACGTTAATGTCATTCACATCTGGTAAGTTATCGATTAATACGGTCTCATCTGTCATAATTGCTGCTGCAAGAATTGCAAGTGCCGCGTTCTTGGCACCGCCGATTTCCACTTCTCCCACAAGCGGATGACCGCCCTTAATAATATACTGTTCCATTAATTACACCTCATTAATATTTATATGAATCTCTAATTACAATAAATCTTTTGTTCAATATTTATAACTATCTCAAATTGTACATAAATTTCTGCATCACAATATAACCCCAAAAGGGTTCGCGCCTATTATAGCACAAATTTCTCAATTGTAAAATATTTTTTACAGTTATGTAATTTTATTGTAACATATTTCAATTGTTCTATCTATACTTGTGCACTTTTACTCCCCTAATGCATCTAATACCGATTCAATCGTATCTTCCAGCTTCTGATTATCTTCACACACTGTAATATCTGCATACTTTTCAAAAAGCTTTACTCTTTCATCATACAGATCTTTGAGCGTCTGTCCGTCACGCAGTACCACTCCACGGCCTTTGGCGTTTTTAAGTCTGCTGTTTATTGTCTCAAAGGATGCCTGTAAATATACGACTTTGCCGATTTCTTTATAATGTTTCATCGCATTTTCACAATATACTACGCTGCCTCCCGGCGAGATAACGGTACGTTCCGCTTTCACCTGTGCATTGACCCGGTCTTCTACTTTCAGGAAGCCATCCGGTCCAACGTCAGCAATAATATCTTTCAGAAGTTTTCCTTCTGATTCCTGGATCAGAATATCCGTGTCTACAAATCTGTATCCCAGTCTCTTTGCAATTACCACACCAACTGTACTTTTCCCGACTGCCGGCATTCCGATAAAAATAATGTTATTATCTGCCATGATGTGCCCTCCTGTATGTTATGTTCTGACTTTTTCATCTGAAAACATTCATTTATCACCGCACAGTATAACATACAAGAGGGCGAAGTGGAAGTTTTTTTCCAGATGCCCTCTTGTAGATCAATATATTTTTTTACGTATCTCTCTATGTTCCACACGTCTCCTGCAAAGTTCCTGATATGTCATAACCTCGATCAGATCCATAAGCCAGGCACCCGGGTTCTCTTCTTCCTTCTTCGCCTTATCATAGATCCTGCGGCACATCAGACGAAGCTGCAGGCGGTCCGGATATTCATCATACATCATACTTCCATCATATTCCATTCTGTCACATTCCTCTTCCATATAAGGAAGTACTCTCTTCGCCGTATCCGGGTAAATGCTTTTCATATAGTCATAGTCTCTTCTCGCATTCCGGTCATCATTATACAGCAGCGGAACCGGATAAGCCATATAGAACGGTAATTTGTTCTCCATAATCCTGATTGCTCCTTGGCGGTTCTATCTGTATTAAGATATGCACGGGGACATCAATCGGTGAATGAGAAACTATCTCTTCTAATTGAATGTTATCTCATATTTTTCAATATTAACGGTTGCCGCTTCATCACTAGTAAATATAATTTCATTTGCTTCCAATGGCGTAGGAATGACCACACTTGCCGTCTGCTCTCCATCATTAATAAATAATTCTACAGAATATCTGTCCATGATAAAATGTAGTTTCGGCGCATGATGTTTTTCCGCAATTTCTATCTTTCTCACACAGACAACATCTGCATTTACACCACTGTAGGTCCGGTCAATTTCAATCTGATGTTTTTCCGGATAATATGTAAATGTTGTTGTATATTCTTCATTATGTGCCACATCTACCTTGAACTCCCGGCCTTCTACATTCGTAAGTTCTACCGTCATGTCAATCACCCGGCCATTGATACCATCCAAAGACATCTGTCCGCTAATTTTCTGTTCTGTATAGATGGTTGGATTTTTCTTATACTTTTCCAGTTCTCTCACCGGACTTTGCCAGATTTTCCCATCTTTGATTTTTAATTCTCTTGGGAGTGTCATCATTCCCTGCCATTTCTGTCCTTTTGTCATGACACGTGCATCCCACGACTTCATCCATGCGACCATGATCCGCCTGCCATCCGGAAGCTCTGTTGTCTGTGGTGCATAAAAGTCCAGTCCATAATCTAGGCTTCTCTTTTTCTCCCATGCAAAATCCGATATTTCTTTTTCTGCATCTCCAATAATATAAATGGAATTATGACCGTTATGAAATTCGTACTTTTGAGCATGCATATTCTGCGGAGAACAAATGATTACAGGATACCCGTCTACTTCCAGATAATCCGGACACTCTAACATATCTCCATTCTTTCCGTCATTTCTCAAAAGGACTTTTTCATACCGCCAGTTTTTATAGTCCGCACTGCTAAATAAGACTATTTGCCCACAATTTTCCTCATAGCGATTGCCTACAACGCAATAATATCTGCCATCCTTTTTCCATATCTTCGGATCACGGAAGTCTTTTCTGTCAAATTTCTCCGGCATGATATCTCCTTTTATAACTGGATTATCCTGCCATTTTTCATAAGTCTTCCCATCTCCAATGGCAATGCACTGATTCTGGATTTCTTTTCCGTCTTTCTGGCTTACTCCTGTATAAAGCAGCACATGCTTTCCATCAGCTTCTACTGCACTTCCCGAGAAACATCCAATGTGATCATAATCCTGATCAGGTGCCATAGCTACCGGATATGCTTCCCATTTTACCAGATCTTCGGTCACTTGATGCCCCCAGTGCATCGGTCCCCATTCTGTTTTATACGGATAGAACTGATAGAATAAATGTACTTTTCCCTGATATACAGAGAAACCATTCGGGTCATTCATCCATCCTGTTTCCGGTGTCACATGGAATAATGATTTTTCTTTTTCATCTATGTGATTCCGTCTGATATATTCATTGGCTTTTTCAAGCATACGTTCTTCCTCTTTTATTCTAAATTATTCTGCTCCGATCACCTGCTCTGTTTCCTTATCAAAGAAATGCATCTTATGTGGCATAAAGGTAAATTCCACCTCATCTCCCACCTGGCTTACTTCATATTTTGATACTCTTGCAATCGTTACGCTTCCTCCGAAGTCAAAATACAGATTATTCTCATTTCCCATAATCTCCGTATTGTCAATAACTGCTTTCTGATGACTTCCATAGACATCCAGATTAGTTGTATCAAACTTGATATCTTCTCCTCTGATTCCCATGATAACTTCTGAGTATCCCGCAATACGTTTTGCAATTGCTTCCGGAAGTTCAATCTTATTTCCATCTTTGAAGATTAGATTTCTTCCGTCTATTTTTACATCATAGAAGTTCATCTGCGGAGAGCCGATAAATCCTGCCACAAATTTATTCACCGGATGTTCGTACAGATCCATCGGTTTTCCAACCTGCTGTATCACGCCATCTTTCATGATTACAATGCGGTCTGCCATTGTCATGGCTTCTACCTGGTCATGCGTGACATAGATGGTTGTACTTCCAAGATTTCTGTGTAACTTACTGATCTCATTTCTCATGCTGACACGCAGTTTTGCATCCAGGTTAGAAAGTGGCTCATCCATCAGAAAGACTTTCTGGTCTTTTACAATCGCTCTTCCAAGTGCCACTCTCTGTCTTTGTCCACCTGATAAATTCTTAGGCTTACGGTAACGATATTCTTCGAGTCCCAGGATATCAATTGCCCAGTCTACTTTTTTCTTGATCTCATCTGCCGGAACCTTCATATTCTTCAATCCATAAGAAATATTTTTTTCTACCGTCATATGTGGATACAGTGCATAGTTCTGGAACACCATAGAGATTCCTCGATCCGCCGGTGCAACCTCATTCACACGTTTTCCATCAATAAAAAGGTCTCCACTTGTAATCTCTTCAAATCCTGCGATCATTCGGAGTGTTGTGGATTTACCACATCCGGATGGTCCGACAAATGCGATAAATTCTTTTTCTTCTATATCTAAGTTAAAGTCTGTCACGGAATTCTTATCGTTTCCTGCATATTTTTTACATATATTTTTAAATTCGATAAAGCTCATCTTTTAGCCCTCCTTGGAACCTGTTGATATTACACCCTCTACGATCTGTTTTGAGAAGAGTGAATAGATAATAATGACCGGAATTGTTACCATTGTGATAACTGCAAGGGTCTGTCCTGTTGTTGTGTTATCATTTGATGTAATCGCATTCAGACCAATCTGTGCCGTCAGAAGATCACTGGATGTAAATACAAGTGACGGCCACAGATAATCATTCCATACATTCAGGAATGTAAATACACTAACCGTTGCCACTACACTCTTTGACATTGGAAGAACCATAGTAAAAAAGTATTTTACCGGTCCACAGTGATCTAACTGTGCTGCCTCATATACATCATCCGGAAGTCCCAGGAATACCTGACGGAACAGGAAAATGTTAAACGGATTCACAATCATTGGAAGTACATATCCAAGCACCGTATTCAGAAGTCCAAGTTTTGCAATGATCAGGAAATGTATCGTAATGATCGTCTCCATCGGTACGATCATCAGAAGCATAATGATCAGAAGCCAGCGTTCTCTGAATGGAAAATTAATCTTAGCCAATGCATATCCTGCCAGTCCATTTACAATTACACCAAGTACGATCAATATTGCTGCATAGAACAAGGTATTACACATGTATCGTACAAATCCTGTATTTGTTAATACAGATACATAATTTTCAAAGAAATTGCCGTTCAATGCCGGTGGAATGAATGCCGCCATACTGTTCATATCAGCAGTGATTGCCGCGTCTGGTTTGAATGAATTTGCCAGCATCCAGATAACCGGGAACAGGAACAACAATGATACGATCAGAAGTACGACCGTCAGTATCCAATTATTTCTTTTTTGCTTTTTTGTTAACATTCTGATCCTCCTTATCTCTTGTTGCGATTGTCTGGATCACGGTCAGTATCATTACAAAGAATGCGAATACAATAGCCATTGTAGATGCCAGTCCAATTTCCCAATTAACAGTACCTGTTTCATATATATCATACACAACCGTATACGTTGAATTCGATGGTCCTCCTCCGGTCATAACCATTGGCTGTACCAACATACGGAATGCTCCGATCGTAATCGTAATTAAAACGAACACACACAATGGTTTCAATTCCGGCAGGGTAATGTCCTTGAATTTCTGCCACGGTGTTGCATGGTCCATCTCGGCCGCTTCATAAAGTGCCGGATTGATTGCCTGGATTCCTCCCAGGAAGATGATCATCTGATATCCCATTCCCTGCCATGCACTCATGATCGCGATGGATGGAAGTGCCTGACTGGCACTGTTGATGAATGGCTGTGCATCAATTCCAAAGAAAGAAAGGATTGCATTCATAATTCCTTCCGGGCTGTAGATCTGGATCCACAGTGTTGACACAACAGCAAGTGACATGACCACCGGAACAAAGAATGCTACTTTGAAATACTTCTTACAATGCGTCACTTTATTAATCAGAAGTGCCAGCACAAGTGCTCCAATTCCCTGCAGCGGAACAATAATGATCACAAACTTTACGGTATTAAAAAATGCCTGTGAAAACACATCATCTTTAAAAATCTGAATATAGTTGTCCAGTCCGACAAAATGCGTCAGTCCCGGATTTAAAGCAAAGAAATCAGTAAAACTGAAAATCAATGTCAGGATCATCGGCAGGAATAAAAATATCGTAAGTAACACAAGTGCCGGTCCAAAAAACGCCATTCCCATAATGGATTCTGTTCTTTTCTTCATTATTTCATCACATAACGCTTTAATTTTGCGTTAATCCTTTCTACAGATTTATCCAGTTCTGTCTTCGCATCATTATCGGTAAGTACCGAATTTTCCAATACTTCCTGTACCGATGCACTAACCTGTGGATATACAGGTGTTTTTGATCTTGGATGTCCATATTTACTCAGCTGATGATATAAGGCTTTATAATTCTCATCTTCTTCAAAAATCGGACTGCTCTCAAACGCTTCATATGTAGATGGGAAACTCTTACTTTCATCCCACAGACGCTTTCCACTTTCTACACCACTCATCCACTGTACCAGCTTTGTCGCACCTTTTAGTTTCTTCGTCTTTGATGATGCCGCAAATGCCCAGGAACCGGTTGGTGTATATCTTCCGCTTTCGAACAGGTCTGTGATCTGTACTTTTGACATATATCCATTATCCAAAAACGATTTAAAATAATTCACTGTTTCCAGATTCTCTTTTGAATTGAATACACCGTTCACCTTCAGTCCATCTTTACTTACAAAGTCACCGCCATTTGACCAGAAAAACGGTGCATAATAATAAATCGTAGCTTCTCCTGTCGGGAAAGTCATATCCAGCGCATAACCTTTTTTCTTCTCTACTACCGGCTGTACTTTCTTTAACACCTCTGTGAATTCACTCCATGTCCATGGGTGATCTGCATCTGGAACTTCTACACCCGCTTCTGCGAGAATATCTTTGTTATAATAAAGTCCCACGCTGGATTCCATTGCTCCAAGCGCATAGAGCTTGTTATTATACGTTCCCTGCTGAATAATGGAATCCAGATACACGCTCTTTTCTTCGTCTGTTAATTTTGCAAGCGGCTGGATAATTCCGTTCTCTGCATATGCCGCTATATTAGGGCCATCAACAGTAAGCACATCCGGCAGATCTCCTGACATCACGGATGCATTGATCTTATCCGAATAGCCTCCACCACTGTCATTTCGTGGAATAAATTCAATATCTGCAAAATATTTCCCATCATATTTCTTATTAAATGCATCTACAGATTTCCTGTAGCACTGTCCTTCTTCTGTGTCTTCGATTGAATGTACCCAGATAGAAAGATATTCTTCGCCTTTGTCATATCCCTTTACTTCTCCTGGTTGCGGCTGTTTATCTCCACACCCCGTCAATGCCATTGCAAAGAATGCTGCCAGCAGTACCCCTACTGTTCGTTTCTTCATAGCTTTCTCCTTTCAGATTCACGATTGCGTAACCAGTTAAGTAACCGGTTACTTTGTATGTTCATAATACTATCCTGAATCTTACTTGTCAATAGATTTCAAAGAAAAAGTTACCGGTTACTTAACTAGTTATTTTTTGTTTGATTTTTTTCAATGCACTTGCTATACTGATAATATACATTATAAGGAAGAGGATTTACATGAAACAGAAAAAAGTAACTTTTGCAGATATAGCCGCTTATACAGGCTTTTCAAAAACTACCATTTCCAGATATTTTAATAATCCGGATTCTCTGACTCTTGAAAATCAGGAAAAAATCGCTCATGCACTGGATGTCCTTGGATACCAGGAAAATAAGCTCGCCAAAGTACTGGCTAATGGAAAAAGTGAATTTGTTGGAATTATCATCCCCAACCTGTATCTTCACTATTACTCTGAGATGTTAAACCAGTTACTTTCTACTTACGAAAAGTATAATTATAAATTTCTTGTATTCATTGGAAATAATAAAAAAGAGATTGAAGAAAAATATATTCATGAACTGATGGCTTATAAGATTGAGGGACTTATTGTCTTAAGCAATACCATTTCGTCTGAAGAACTTGCTTCTTATAAACTCCCGGTTGTCACGATTGAGCGGGAATGTGACCATGTCTGCAGCGTGTCTACAGACAACTATCTGGGTGGTGTTCAGGCAACCAGTTTGTTGATACGTAATAACTGTGATGTCATTTTACATATCAATTCCATATTTTCTGATACCCTCCCGACTTATGGGCGTATTCAGGGATTTGAAGATATCTGTAATGAGCATCATATTACTCATGAACTGATCCAAAGAAATATGGGAAACACTTATCAGGAAACTTTAGCTCAGCTAAAGAATATATTTAATGAAATTGAAGAGAAATATCCGGCACAAAAAAAGGGAGTCTTTCTTGCGAATGACACTTATGCCAGTATGTTCCTAAACCTGATATTCCAGAAATACGGAAAACTCCCGAAGGATTATCAGATTGTCGGATTCGATGATTCTCCTATTGCAAGCGAAGCCATCCTTCCAATCACAACCGTTGGACAGCAAATTGAGAAAATTGCACAGACTGCCATGGAGCTTCTGGTTCTCCAGATGAATGAAATGAAAAAAAGAAAACCAACTCCTTTAAAAGAGCCGGTTCATAAGCAGATTACGCCTGTATTGATCCGACGTGATACTACAGAATAATACCGGTAGTGAGCAAATGATAAATTCCCTGAAGTTTTATTATTCACTTCAGGGAATTCTTTTGACAAATTCTATATTTGGCTTTTTAATTTCTCAACCACTTTTTGAATTATGTTTATATCTTCTTCTAATTCATCTGCTATCTGTTCTGTTGATTTTCCTTTTTTCAATTTCTTCTTTATTATTTTTTCTAAGAGTATCCGCTTTCCAATTTCGATTCCATCCTGTCTTCCAATCTCGATTCCGTCCTGTCTTCCAATCTCGATTCCATCCTGTCTTCCAATCTCGATTCCATCCTGTCTTCCAGCCTCATACTCTGCTTTCCGCAGTTTCTTTTCTTCAAACTCTTTGTCATATTCATAGATGCTCACTTTGATCACCTCAGTCTTATTCTTCAATAAAAACTCTGCCAGGATTCCTTCTTCTATGCATTCGTCAACTGCTCTCGTAACTGCTTCTTCTAAAGAGACATCCTGTTTCGCCGCATATTTTCTTACTCTGGCGACATATTGTGCATATTCCTTTAATGTTCTACAATGTTCCATCAAATCTGAACTGTGGCCATCATTCACATTCAGCATAGTCACTCTTAACTCCAGATCTGGATTTTCTGTTGGATTCTCGTATGCAAAAGATAATCGGAACTCACTACGATCTTCAACTTCTTTTGTTCCATTATAAAATACTAAAAATCTTGGCGTTGGTATCTTTTGTATCACAGTTGAATATAATGATTTCCGAACCACTAATCGTTGATACTCATCCGCAATATAAAACAAATTTCTAAGTGGAATATTCGGATTATACGTTGACTGATGTTCATATAAATATAAATTCATATCCATGATAAACGCCAGATCATTTTTCATTCCCATATAAATCGCATTTTCCAATGTAACAACCTGCAACTTTTCCGGATCTGTGTACTCTCTTCCATTCACCGCATTGTACAATGATAACAAATTCTCTTTGTCATGGTACAACATTCTAAAAATTGTATCCTTGTACATCCTTTTTGCCTTTAACTGCCGGTTATTCACCTGATACTTCTTGCTCCGTCTCTTTTGATTCTTTCTTTTCGCCATATTCAGTTTCCTCCTGTATGCAGGAGGATGTCTTTTTACTCTTTCAGTCATCTCCTGCTTTTTTACAATTGATTGGTATGAAAGCATAGATTTCTGAAATAAAATTAGATTATAGATGGTATATGTCCGTTTTTATATACCGTTGATTTTTTTGAAATATGCTTTGGTACATATTAACATATCAATAAATATTAATCAATGTATTTTTTACTATTTCCTTTTTTGATAATGTTAATCACCTTAGCAATAAGGTATTACAAAATAATATTTTTTTCTTGTTTCAATTCTGTATACAGAACTTTTTGTATCCCATGAAATATAATATAATCCCGGAATAATTTTTTGCGTATCAACATCCACTATTTGCTTTTGTGTTTCTTCATTCTTTTGATATACTATTTCTTTTTTAACTTTTGGAGCAGACCATCCAAAATATACAATATAAATACGTGTACCATTTTCACATTTATGCCGGCGTGCTGGTCCTAACTCGTATAATTCATCAAAAGAATTTACACTCTGTCTCGTTACTAATCCATCTTTCATGAAGGCAATTGGTCCATATATATACAAAAATACGATTCCGATTATGAGCAGACATAATATTTTGATTTTATTATTCTTTAACATGCGGCACCTCCTAAAACAGAGTATATTTTTAAATAAAGCTCCTATTTTTAGATTAGAATAACATTCCTTATTTTATTTTCAATATGTAATTTAGAAATGCTCAATTTTTATAAAACTTCTACAACTCTTTCATCTTTCCAAGAATCTTCTGAGTAAAATGCTTCATGATTGCATTATATAATCTCATGTTCTGCTCTTGCTTTATCTTCCTTTCTCACCAGAATTTCATATTCATATGCCTTATCCTGATCTACTCCGATACTTCCAAATTGGGATCTCTTCGTTCCTTTTCCCTGAAAAAGCCACTCTGAGTCCTGATTTCTTACTTTATGTTTGTATGGAATCTTCGCCAGATCCAGCGCATCCCGGATCTCGTTGAACCGCTTCATGTCATGTCCGATATAGATAGATTCTGTCATTAATTTCATAGGCCGATCCTCTTTTCGTAATTTCTTAATTTTGATTATACTCTATTCTTTTGAGCGATTCTATAACAACTTTCTTAATATTTCTTATCTTGATACAAGCAAAAAGCTGCCCTGTACTTCTACAGCAGCAGCCTTTCACCATTATCCTTCAGCAGCTTTTTCGTTCTGTATCTTTTCTTCCCACGTCTGCATATACTTCACCTCTGTCTTTTCACTTGCTCTAATCTGACAAACACGTCTATGCATTTCTTGAATCCGTTTACTTTCGCATGCCCCTGACACTTCATCTGTACTATATTGCATATACTTCAAAAGTTCTATCAGCTCTGATGGTACCAACTCTGGATGTTCCCTGTAAAGAAGAGCTGTTTATCTTTATGGATATGATAACACAGAGTTTATATATATACCAGTATACACAGCCAACTTCTTTTATCAGGCATGCATTATCTGTTTGTTGTATTGTTCATTTTAGATTCTTTCCCGATTATCTGGGTCTGAAATAAATGAATGGTAACTATAGATACAGTGCAGATATTAGAATTCATCTGCGTATCGATACAATAACATGCCTGATTTTTATTTTCAATATTCATTTTGAAAATGCTGATTTTTTGTGAACTTTCTACAACTCTTTATAAACTCATAGCAAAAAATCCGCAGATGCAAGCTGGAAGGCTTATCCCTGCGGATTTCTTCAATATAGGCTTTTACTCCTTCTCTTTGTAATGATGCGCTTCCTCCAGCAT
>OFMC01001565.1_pt1 | contig 17014 bp, 26 predicted proteins | sample 1541271 | NCBI WGS metagenome assembly OFMC01 (sample SAMN04209252, study PRJEB22552) | human gut metagenome | biome: gut; material: feces | host: Homo sapiens | place: USA: Oklahoma | reverse complement strand
TATGCCATCTTAATAGAACTGGTGTCTTCATCATAAAATGGAATGCTGATGGTCCCTCCGATGTTATATCTATCTGCCATACTGTAAATCGGGCAGATTTCTACTACTTTTTCAATGATCTTGTTTACGATTGAAGACGGGATCACCGCACCATTGTCTGTATAGGTAAGGTTTGTAGCTCTCTCATTGGTAATTGTACCTCTTATATAATCTACAAATGCTCTCTCTTCTACGGTCAGGGTGTCGCCTTTCTCCTTACCTTCCTTCTTCGGATTTCCAAGATTTCTGGCTCTTTCTTTTGCTTCGATTGTCTTGTCAATGGCATTGATTTCTTTTTCAATCTCATCAAAACGAGTCTGTTCTGTTTCTTCGAAGGCTCTCTGTTCTTCCTGTGCTTTGTTCAGGATTCCTTCCATCTCTTCCACGAGAGCAGTTCTTTTTTCCTCCAGGCTTTTTAATTCCTCTGCTCTTATCTGCAGATATCTTCTGGCAGCTACTCTGAATGCTTTTTTATTTGTGATTTTTCTTTTATGACTCTTCCTTATTTATTTCCTCCTAATCGTCTGATTGTCTCTTCATACTTTGAGTAATCAATTTTTTCTTCCGGTTTATTTGAGACTACCCTGGTTTCCAAAGTTCTTACTTCCAGAACTTCATTTCCGTCTGCACGCATCTCTATTGATGTGCTTGCATAACACGGGACTTTTCGGTTGTCAATGATCGACACCTCTTTCAAATCCATGTCTTCCACAAATCTGCGTTTCAGACCGGAATCTGTATCCTCTTCTTTAGCTGCTCTCTCAATAAATCCAAAGGACCAGCCTCTGAGCTCACCTTTTTTCGCTTTTTCGATCACTTCTGCATCTGTGATTTCCGCAATCGCCCGAAGTCCAATATTATCTTCAAACAGCTGAAGGTTTGTTTTGGTACTTCCAAGTTCCCTGCTATAATCATGGTTTAACAGGATCTTGATCTCATCAGCACGTGAGATCGCCCTTTCAAAAGCTCCCGGGACGATCTGCTCAATGAACTGTGTCCCGCTTCTGTCCCGGATGGGTCTGCTGTCTCTTGCAACCGCGTTTACATATCCATCAATTGTGACAGACTGTTCTCTGATCTCAATTCTCCTTACTCATCGCCTCTCTCTTTTAATCTTTCCAAGTCTAATGTTTTGCTTGTATTAAGCACGATCACTTTGTTACTCTCCGGATCATATAATCCATCCTGAAGCCCTAATTTAATGAATTTCATTCCCAGTGGTGGCATATTTTCCTTCTTTCTGACCTCATCTGTCTGAAGGAATCCTTTTTCTATTCCGATGCTGTATGCGCTGTATCGTTTGTCGATGTCGCCTTTAATCAGTTCAGATATATCAAAATCAAAGAAATATGTCTGTTTTTCCGATTCAAGCAACATTGCTCTGTTTAACGCAGTCCGAAATTCTGCCAGCAGGTTTGATAATTCATATTTTATGAAATTCTTTTCATCCTGTTCACCGGCATTTCCATTCAAAAGTGATGGTGGAATCCCCATGACCTTGCAGATCTCATCACCGTTTGTCTTTTTATTCTCATTCAACTGCATTTCTACAGATGTGTTGGATGCTTCCTGGAAGTCAAGTCCTTCATTTAAAATTACAACACTCTCCGTGTTGTTTGAATACAGATTTCTCCAGGCATCTTTCAGAGCATCAATCGCTGCCTGTGACAATTTTCGCGGAGATTTTATGAAACCTTTCTTATTTCCGCCTGTTGATACAAGGGTTTTCTCAAACTTCAGTGAATTATATGCTACTCTTAAAAGCCTCTCATTCTCTTCTATGATGCTCTTTCCTTTCGCCCCGTCCTCTGTATTTCTGAGAAGTCGTATGAACTGATAAGGTTTATAGGTGTTTCCCTGCACCAGGATATCGTAATCTTTAAAGATCACATCCGGATTCTCGTTGAAGCTTATGTTCTTTTCCGATACATACCGGAGAGAACGTATTTCATTTTTGACTTTATCTATAAAAATATAGCCGCCCCGTCCAAGAAAATAATCCAAAATAACTGCCCGTTTCATCTGATAGGCATCCAGTGTATCCCCTGTTTCGGAATTCAACAGAACTATTCTGTTATCATCCAGGACTTCTGTTATCCGGTTCGTTTCCCGTTTGTACATTCTGATCGGAACTGCTGCCACCGTCCCTGCGATTTTATTTAAGCATCCCGCCAAAGATGGGATATTCACAGCTCTCTCCCGTCCAACAGACTCTCCTGACAGCCACGCTCTCAAAATCGCCGCGTCCACTTCCGGCTCCTGTGCCGGATCTGCTCTCTTTTTTCGTTTCCAAATTCCCCTTTTTCTGGCCCTCCTATGCTGTTTGTGCGACAAAACTGTCGTCATTAAGTAAATACTGCTGTAAGAGGTACATTGCATTGATCAAAGCAACTACCTCGTCCACTTTTCCTGTTGATTTCTTTTTGTTAACATATTTATTCAGGTTTGTATCTTCTGTACATCTTGCATTCTGGAAATTGATCTCCAGAAGCCTGTTTTCTTCGTACCTGAAGCGTTGCTGTAAGATCACCTCTTTCAGCCATTTTGTCGGCTGGTGCAGGACCGAGCTGTGCTGCTTGATCTCTACACACTCCAGACCTTCTGCTTCCATCTTCTGTACGCTGGATATCGCATTGTATCGGTCATATCCAACTTGTTCCACAATCACACCGTATCTTTCTTCCAGTGCATGTATCACGTAATCTTCCACAACGCTGTAATCAATCACTTCTTCCCCGCATGCGATACACTCGCCTTTATTGATCAGTCTCTGGTAATCCACATGTTCCTTCTGTGTCTTTATAGCAATTTTATCTGTCGGGATAAATCCCATTACCTTTGTGTAAACGAATCCCTCCTCTTCTGTCACCATTGCCACTGCAGTATTGTCGTCTGTCTGCGAAAGATCCACGCCCACCCATACCCGGTGGCCAATCCACCACTGTGAATCCAGTTCCGTTTTACACAATTTTACTTTCTGGATATCAATGTATCCTTCAACTCCAAGTCCTTTGTAAAGGATATTGTTGTGTTTGCAGAGATAGTTTTCCCGTTTATTCTCATAGAGTATTGCCAGGGTACGTTTCTTTTTTATCTCATCAAAGATATATTTGTGGGATACTGCTACCGGATTGCTCTGATATATGGCTCTGTCGTCTTTCTGCCAGACTTCTCCCTGTTTCAGATCATCGTCAGGCTCATAGAGCAACGCAAAATACCTCCGGTCATCAAGTAGACCGTCCAGGGTCTTTTTCGCAATGTCTATTTCATCGATCATCACATTATTATCATTCGGATATTGTGTACTGATAATGATTCCAAGTTTGTTAAACAGTGTGATCTGTGATGATCTCATCGCTTCTACGGGATAATCGTCCAGTGCTCCTGCTTCATCCGCGAGATAAGCATTTGCCAGCTTTCCATCCATGCCGTCCTGACTATATGCGAGCGGTGTGTATTCATTTTCGTTAAGCAGACATATGATCTGGCTTCTCAGGATCTTAAACGCTGGTTCGTCTTCATCGTACAATGCCGGAGAAACCTTTATGATCTTGCGGATTGCGTTCTTCAACTCCGATGATAACTGTAAATCCGGTGCAACAGAAAAGAACCGGGAAAAATCCGGTTCCGTAAGCATCAGCAGAATGAATATCACTGCTGAATTGAAGGTTTTGAAGTTTTTTCGTGCTATCTCAAGTAGGATCGTCACATAAAACCGGCTCTTCTGTTCTGAATTTTTACAATATGTACACAGGCCAGCCACGATCATAAACCATGCGTAATCTTCCAAGCCGTCATAAATGCTGCATCTAAGATCCGGGTGGACCATTAATTTTAACAATTTGCATACTTTCTCGTACTCCTCTTCATCTACATAAGCATCTGCATCGTATCCGTCTGCAATATACAGCCAGCTCTCAGCCTGTTTTTTCACATATTCAGGAACTTTTCTCTCCTGCTCTGTCACACACCACAGAGCGTACTTATACGCTTTTCCATCTTTCATTTACTTAACGCTTCTTTCAATGGATTCACCTTCTTTTCCGGTTTCTTCGGAACAGATCTGAGAGATGCGGCAATCGTCATGATATTTTCTTTTTCGATGTCTGACAGCATTTTTCTTTTTGACTGGACCTGGTGATCCAGAGAGACCAGATTCTTCTGCATGGATGCTTCAATGCCGTAATATTCTCTCGGAGTCATTTCCTCATTGATGAGGAGATCTTCTTTTGCATCCTGAAATTCGCATAACTGCTGATAGAAACGTTCTCTTTTTTCTTCAAATTCTTTTGTTTCTGCATACAGAACACAGTATCTGTTGATCACTGCACCGTACATATCATCAAACTTGTCAATTTTTTGCAGTAGCTTTTTTAGGCGAAGAAATTCTTTGTGCGCTGTTTCATTATCCTTTACTTCCTGGCGTTCTTTCAGAGTAATGCCTGTAAGCAATGCTTTTTCTCCCTGTTCCCGCTGCCGAAGCTCTTTCTTTGTCCGGTGTGATTTTTTCTCCAATCGGATAATATCCGCAGTCTTTGGTGGTGTTGGCATTTCTTTCTCCTCCTTCCTTCCAAAATCAAAAAGCTGATGTGGGAATATTTTGTGTATCATGGGGCATATGTGGTCGTGAGACTTCTGCGTTTTTTCATTTTCACAGACCGGGGGGATTATTTGAAGTCCTCCTGCCGCCTTGCAAGCTCCATCAGCTCCATCCGTGGTATCTTCCCAGCTTCTGCCATCTCATGATGCCTGCTACACAAAGAGATAAGATTGCTGTTGTCTAATCTTTTGTCCCAGTCTTCTGATACCGGAACAATGTGGTGCACTTCTATCTCCCTATTATTATACTGCCGTGTAGTTCCATATAATTTTCTTATACAGATCTGGCACAGATAGTTATCACGTGTCCTGATATCCAAGCTCTTTCTCTTCCATGCTTCTGTGCTCCTGAAACTGTTCTGCTTTGTTCGTGTCTTTCTGCGTACAGGTTTCTCGCTGCACTGATATTTACTGTCATGAATCTTTCCACAATACTTACAGCTTCTTAACATTTCGTATCCTTTCGTAAATAGCGGGAGACGGATTCGAACCATCGTTCCAGGCTAAGGAGACCTGTAAGTTACCATTACTTTATCCCGCGGTATTTTTGTATATTAAAAGAGAGCCTGTTTCCAAGCTCTCTTGTTAATTAATATTTCTGTTTTCATGGACATTCTGGGGTTCGAACCCAGGACCGACCGGTTATGAACCGGTTGCTCTAACCACTGAGCTAAATGTCCTTAAAATTTAATTTTTATGTTTCAAGCTACTGCTAGGTGCTCTTGCCGAACCTCACCGCCTCTCATTTGTTTCGTTTTTGAGTATAGAAAAAGCAGCCTCTAAAGAAGCTACTTTTCACTTTTATATTTCAATGCGTCCATAATACTTTTTCAAACATTCAAAATTTCTTGGTGAATTCATGGGATACAGCATTTTTCCTGCAAGCAAATTGTCCTCGTTTCTCTCTATTCCATGATAAAAATTAAATTGTTTCAATGTTTCTCTTACATCCTTATCTGATACTCCTACTTTAGCAGCTACAACTGGAATAGTCCTTTTTCTTGAATAGCATTCGTAAATTTTATCTGCTAATTTTCTTACAAAGTTTTCCATAGTTTCCATGATTTCCTCCCATAAAAAATTTTATCGTATGCCTTTAATCTCTATATTTCAATGATTAATATTGACACTTTCTAGCAAAGTATCATACTATCCTACTGGAAAAGTTCGCGAAATATAATACTTTTTTCCGCTTATATCCGTCACTCTTATTTTCACATATCCGTTTAAATTTATAGCATGTTTAACAAATACGGGATCACTAAATATTCCCTGACATGAATAGCTTTTACTAGCACCGAGTTCTTTGCACTGACTATATCTTAAATTCATGTCACAAGATCCAAGATTTTTCCCCTTCCAATCTATTATATCTACGCTCTTAATATAGACTGGTACCCTTCCTACATTAGTCAAATATACTTTTATAATACTTTTATAGGATGTTTCATTCTCTATTTTTTCCAATGTAACATCCAATGACCCAACAATTTTCTTTTTATACGGTAATTTTGCAATCGTAATTGTTAATATTAAAGTACATAACGACAATACTACATTTAAAAATCCAACATTTCCATTGCACCACTGAATAAATTCATTACATAATTTCAAAATATTCATCTTTCCTCTCCACATATATTTTCTTTTATAATACTACAAAACGTCCCGCATTTCTACAAGACGTTAAAAAAATTTATATATGCTCTGGAATTCAGAAATCAGAACACCAGGATTCGAACCTGTGGCCTCACGGCTCATGCTCACTCCCTCTCGGCGAGATGTTCTGGTGTAATCTGCCAGGTGGGTTCTGGCAGATATTCACGGGGAGAAGAACTCTGAATAATCTTTTCCATCTGAGTTCATTGTAATAATATCACACATATGGTGTGTACTTCTATGTACTCTTTTATATTTTAAAATTCATCAACGCTCTTCCATGGATTTTATGTACCCACTTCCAACTGTAATTCATTTTTACAGCGACTTCTTCCCATTTCATTCCAAGTATGTATCTCAGTCTCAACACTTCCTGCTCATCCTCATTCTCCATCTGGCTGATCTGCCTCTCAATCTTCTGGTAGCATCTGACCTTTTCCAGGCGTTCCTCTTTCAGAAGGTCTATCTGCTCATCCAGAATAGCTGCATAATCCGACAGATCTGAGTGACTGCTGCCGTGCGGCATTCCATCATTGACTACCGATGGAAACATTTTATCCAGTCTCAATCGTTGGATTTCGTCCAGGATGTCTTTCTCTCTCTTTATTGCCCGCCGATAAGATCTCAAGTATTCTTTCTTCTGTTCGTTTTCTTCCTGAATTGTAATCTCTGTCGTTTCCATCGGTATCGCTCCCCATTTCTTCTTTTCATGCTTTTAGTCAGGAACTGTTGTCCGTTCCCGGCCTTCTTTTTATCGTTTCCATTCTTTTCCGGATTTCTTGTCTCTTAACCCAGTTATCTCTAATCCCAGAAGTCCAGCGACATTATTAATTACGCAGTACGCATTGTAGATATGTGTTGGCATTTTGTTCGCTACTCGAATTGCTTTTCCGGCTGTTGGATCTGAGTATCCTTCGTTGTTCTCATAACCCATTTTCTTCCTCCCTGATTTCAAACTCATAATCTGTTCCGCAATCTCGCGTTTGCCACATCTGTCCTCCTTAAAATTAATTATTTCTCTTTGTTTGGCCAGTATTCTTGTGTATCCATGAATTTTATTTCTCCTGGATATACCTGTTCTACTTTTCCATTTTTATATTCCACAATTGCAAGTGTAATATTTGTTTGTCCTCCTGGATGTCCACCTATCAGTGGCGACGGTTCAACAACTGTTGCTAATTCTGTCCATCGGTGAAATATAGCCATTTTTCCTCTTACTCGACATAATCGGTGTTTACATAATCTCTCATAATGTTCTTTTGTGGTAATCACATAACCATTATCTGTCGTAATCTCTGTATCGCTACAGAAAAACGGTCTCTGTGTCACATTATCAATTAATTTCTTAACGTCGTTAATGTCCATCATGTTTATGATCCTCCATGATAAAATTTTTCCCGAATATCTTCATAAACTCTTCCCTGCTGCCGAACCGGTCCTCAAAAGCCCTCTGTCCCTCTTCATGCAGCATGTCCATAACCTTTTTGTTTGAGTGTACTGCTTCCGGTCCAGTCCCTGCCAGGTGATGTACATTGCAAAGATATACTTTCAATCCATAATGTCCTGAATGTGCCCGATTCGGACACCCTCCAAAAATGTGATGTTCCTGGAGAACCGGATGTCGTCTGTAATCATTGTGCAATTTCATACAGAGATAACAAGTTCCGTTTTCTCTGTTGTGCAGGATACTTGGTCTCTCCGGTTCTTTCTTCTTAGTCCGTTTTTTCTTTTTCTGCTTTGAAAACGACTGCATTTCTGTGCTCCTCCAGTTTTTTCTTATAATCTGCATGATAATCTTTCAACCAGCGCGTCTGTCTTCTCTGATTTGCAATTATTTTCACTTCTTTAGCATCCATGATTGTTCCTCCATTCCAGTCAGCTATTCCCTTCTTAGCTAAACGGCAATTCCTCCTGGATTCCATCTGGGATATTCATAAAACCGTCCGGAACTGATGGAGCCGGCTGTGGATGGCTGCTGCCGGATCCGGCGTTCTTTCCTTCTGCAAATTCCTGTTCCTCAACCACAATCTCTGTTGTATATACCTTCTGTCCTTCTCTGTTCGTGTAACTTCCCGTCTGTATACGCCCAGAGATTGTAATCTTCAATCCCTGTCTGAAATATTTCTCTGCAAACTCTGCTGCATGTCCGAAAACGACACATGAAATAAAATCTGCCGTTGCTTCCCCGTCTTTGTGGAATCTTCTGTCTACTGTAAGCGTGTATCTGGCTATTGTCAGCGGATTCTCTCCGGTTGAATATCTTACGTCAGGATCTCTGGTTAATCGCCCCATCAAAATTACTTTATTCATTTCCATCTGCTTCTTCCTGCTTTTCTTCGTTGTGCCAGCTTTTCCGCTGTGTGGACCATATTCTCTGTATTTTTTTCATAGCTTCCCGGTTCTGTAATCTCTGACAGGCTTATTCCTGCATTTACAAATAAATTTCTAAGGCTCTCAATTGCTTTCCGTCCTTTTTCTCCGGCTTCTGCAAATATCTTTGATATTCTTCCTACTGCCTGCTTTAATTCTTCGCTGTTCCAGGAATAGTTTTCTGGAGGTTTTTCGCAGTCCCAGGAAGCATTTACTGTCGGCTTTCTTCCTCCCCATGGTTTGTTTATCGCCAGGTGATAGCTTTTCCCGGAATATTTCATTTTCTTCGGTGGATTTTTTCCGGTGACCTGTTTGAATAATTTCTTTTTCTGTCTCTTATTCATTTCTTTCCGCCTTTCTTGCTTTCTAATAGTCAGAGATGAACAGGTTTTTCCAGCCAGGCTTGAAATTCTTTCATGCAATCAGGGCATAAATCCATAGCACCATGCGAATAATATTTTCTCTGGACGTCTAAATTCAATATCATGGTCCCATTAGGATTTTTTCTATCATTTTTGGAATTGTACTGTTCATACAATTTTCCGCATCTATCACATTTCTTTGCGTATGCCATTAATTTGTACCTCCTTGTATGGATTCGGGAATGGTTTCCAGGCAATCACTGTGCCACCCATGACAGATAGTTTTGTCTTCCACTTTCCATCCAATGTATGGCCTTCCACCACCTTATGCGTTCCATCCTCAAATGTAATTGTTACAAGTACATCTCCTGAGGTTTTTTCAAACATCGCTGGTAACCATTTGTCTGTTCCTTTGAGTTTCCTAAAGATAGAATTGTGTTCCCTCGGCATTGCTGTGCCTACAGGAATCCACTCATTCTCCTCTCGCAGGTTTTCTACCTGTTCTGGACTGAGTTCTGTGTTTTCGTACTGCATAAGTTTAAATAAAACTCCATAGAGTTTTTGCTGTAACTCTTTTGTGATTGGCTGTCCTATGCGTAACTGCTGCCAGTCCACACCTTTTAACGCCCAGTTTCCCTGTTTATCTCTTTCTGTTAATCTTTTCATGTTTCTCCTTTCCCCTTCCTGTGATCTGACAGGCTCACACAGGAAGGATGTATCTATGTGAATTTTAGGGCACCCTTAATCTTCCCAGGGTCTTCCGTTATGGTCTACTTTTCCGTTTAACCATTCATTCCAGAAGTCCGGATCCAGAAGTGTGTTGTATGTCTTATTTGCAAACTGTCGCATAGCTCTTGCTATATACTCAGCTGTTCCATAAGCTGTTAACGTATCTATATACTCTTTTCTGGTCTTAGGTTCTGCTGCCGGTGGCTCTGATCCGGATTGCGCCGGCGCAATTTCCTGTTCTTTCAGTTCTACGGGTTTGGGCATATATTCCGGATGGTTTTCAATGCTGTCCTGACCTGGAATCTGTGGTTCTGGCTCTGAAAGTGCTGTTTCTTGACTTTTTTCTATGTTTTCCGGTTGAGATTCCGGCGTTTCAGAATGGAAATCTGCTTTAGGCTTTCCTGGTACGGAGTCCTCTTTTTCTGGAACTGCTGTTTTTTGACCTTCTGTATGGTTATCCACAGAGTTTTCCACTTTTCCAGTTGGTTTTATTTTTTCTGGCTTCTTCTTTTCCAGTTTCTTTGCCTTTTGGACTTTGGGCTGTTTCTTATCTGGTTTGATTTCCTTTGGCTCTTCTCTTGGAAATTCTTCTCCGTACTGTTCTTTCCAGGATTCCTCTGGTCCGTTTGTGAAATCCATAAGTTTTCTAAATGCCGCCTCAAGCTGCTGCCAGGTGAAATCCTCTTTTTCCTGTGAACGGACATTGATCAATCTTACCTGTTGTTCGCTTAGTTTCAGCGATAAGAGTATGCGTCCTGTTCCCGGGATACGGAGGGAATAGATTTTCTCTTCATCCGGAGCCAGGATCTCTGCTGCTGCCTGGCTTTCATTTATGTAAAGGGTTTCGAACAGGTCTATATATATCTGCGGTTGATCTTTCCCCAGCTGATATGCCGTCTGTTCCAGGATAGAAGGAAGCTCTTCCTGTGTCTGATCTGTTTCTTCCATCAACACTTCCAGATCTGTGATCTCATTTTCCTCTTTCAGTTCCGCACTTAAGGCTCTTACATCTTCTTTGGAAAAGTTCTCTGTAATCTCGTCACTTATAATGTCCGGAAGCGTCAGCATCTCCATCAGGATTGTTTTGCCTATGCCGGTATATTTTTCTTTCAGTCTTCTGGAATATCCATCCTCTGAATATTTATCATTGAGCTGTATGTATCGCGTCGTCTGATCCGGGCGGAGTCCATATTCTGCACGGGCAAATTCTCCCATTGAACTGTAGCCGGATTCCTGAAGGACTCCTGTGTCTCTTGCGACTTTAAGCTGATATCCCAGTTCTACAGCACCCTGGGCCATGGTCATTGCCCCTGTCCTTATCTTTTCCACTGCAAGATCTGTGTCTCTTTTAAATCCCTGATAGTCTGTTGTCATGTTTTCCACTTATATCGCCTCCATAAAATCTTCTTCCAGTTTCTTCAGGACAAACGTATTCTGGTTTTTCTGAAGTTCCTTTATGTTCTGCTCCCTTAAAATGGCACTTTGGGCAGCGTGTTTCTTATCCTCTTTCGTGAGTCTCTTTTTGATTTCTTTCTGCCACAGTTTCAGAAATCCGCGTATTTCCTCTATCCCCGGTTCCTCATCATAGTAGGAACGGTTCTGGCGGATCGTGCCACCCGGTTCAAATTCTATTGTGTAGAATGGGATGCCCGGTTCCTCCTCCCGTCTCAGGAAACCTATGAAAGTCTCTCTGTTCTCTATCCGGTTAAAATATCTCTCAGAGCTTCCGGCGCAGTGATGCAGGGCATACCCTTCCCGAACGATCTCTACCGGGTTTTCCGGCATGATCATTCTGTAACCCTCTGCTGCAAATTCATATTTTTCCTTTACTTCTTTCATTACTTCCGTTGTTCCAGGAAACTTTTCTTCCATTATCCGGGCTTCCTGCTGTCGTAATTCTGGATTTTCACTCATTCTTCTTACTGTGTCCAGTTTCTTTTTATCGGTTATCAGTTCGTCATGTCTCTGTTTCAGGTCTTTGGGCTTATAGAACAATTCGTCATTCAGATTTTTATTCTGTGCCTTGCGCATGAATAAATAATCCACCCATTGGCTTAATGCCCTTTGCGGCGTCCCATAATGCTTTTCTGCCTGCTTCCGGATATAATTTACAATCTGTTCTATACTCATTCTGTCTGTGATCTCATCCGGAAGTTCTTCGATTTCTTTTGTCGCGATTCTGTTTTCTTCCAGATAGTCCATGGTATTTTTCGGAATCTTACAGCCATAGGCTTCTGCATATTTGAGCCATTCCAACCGGATGCATCCACCATTCTCATCCCTGAGGCGATTGATCTTCTGTTTATCCGTCAGCCCCATGACTTCTTCTATGCTGTTTCCATTTACGGATAAGGGTCCTGAATAAGAGCCATTATATGCCCAACATGATCTTGCAGTTTCCTTACACAGACGGTAAAAACGTCCTTTTGCCAGATATTCCATCATAATTCCCAGCTTGCGAAGGCGACAACCTGCTGCCATGAGGGAATTGTAATTGAGCATGAGTCCCAGTCTTGCCATCTCCACAAAAGCATTTGTCACACTTTCATACTCTGTTCCTTTTAATGCCTCCGGAATTCCTTTAGGATACAGAAAGCAATCCTCCATCCGTTTGTTTTGTGGGTTGCTTGTATACCAGTCACTTCTTATCAAACCGTTACTCCATTCATAGGTTTCCCCGTCCTGGTTGTAAAAGATCATATAGTTTGGTCTCACATGTCCTTTGTTATATAAAAGAATACGTACACCTTCCTCCAGAAAAACACGGTGACCATTTATACAGTGTTCAATTTCTGCCCTGTAGTGTCTGGCGACACCATATTCCGGAGTTATCCGTTCCAGCTTGCAGGCTCTTGTTTTGCTCCATATCCGCTGTGTTCTCTTTTTTACCACTGCTGGCTGTCCACATTCTGGGCATTTTCTGGTTTCTCCCTGTCTGGGTTTATCCAAATTCTTTTCCAGTATCTGAGAGCCGCAGTTACTGCATCCATAAGTGTTGTTTCCTTTGTTCCAGAAGAGATATCTTTCTGTGCTGCAGATTTTATAAAGCCACTCTTTAAATTCTTCATCGTTATCTGTGATCCCTTCCATAAGCCGGTCAATCTTCCGGTATTTGTTATCGAGACTGCGGAGACGCTTTTCTTTACCGTAATCCTCTTCCATGCTTTCGATCTTAGACAGAAGATATTTATCCGAATATACGGTCTGTACGGCATTTTTCACAGTTTCTATATCTTCTTTGGTATCCCACCTGACTTTTTCAAGTATTCTGGAATTATAAAAACTTTCATACAAAGGATCGTATCCCATGATCCGGATCAGCTTCTGGGTGTTCCAGTCTCCATGTTCATATCTGCCGGCATGCTCCCCGGTTTCCGCGTTTAATACATAACGGCTGATATATCTGTTGTACCGGAACAGATCCAGAATCAGGTACTCTTTCTCAGTCTGGGCTTTTACAATGATCTTTTCTCCGATATCCTTTTTGTTCTTATGTCTGGGTATTGGTATCGGTACCTTTTCAATCAGCTTATATTTCATCGTCTTCCCTCCGTACCTCTCCGGAATTCAAAAAATATGTTCCGTCTTTATCGGCCAGAAAAACTCTGGCAGCTACGATCACTCCGTTTATATCTTCCTCCATCAGCCCGCCTACTGCTCCGGTCTGTAAATAAACTTTCGGATTTCTTCCCCGTGCAATCGCAATCTCGTCTTTTTGTGCCCGCGCAATTTCCTGTTTTATCTGCAGATGGGCAGCTGTCCTTTCCCAATCCATTTTGGGATTCTGAATCATGTATTTCATGGACATCCCGGCAAATGCTTTTAAATCCAATTCTTTCACCAGGGTGATCTCTGTGCAGCAGCAACGAAAATGCTGTTCTTCGTTGATGTCTCCTGCTGCCTCGATCAAAAAATATCTGTTTCCTGCGCCTAAAGGAAAATAGCTCAGGCAGTCTGGAGCATATTCAACGAAATGCCAGCCATTCCGGTATACTTTGCATTCCTCTTCTTTATAGGTTTTTCCCGGTTCAAGTTTTACTCCGGATCCGTATGAAGTAGCCAGTTCTTTTGAAAATCCTTTAATTCCCTGCATCTTACGCCTCCAGGTAATATTCTTTTGCAATCCTGCGCACGTCTGCCTTGGTCTCCCCGCCTTCATAGACCGGGCTGCGCATGGCTTCCTTTTTGCCATTCATACGAAATTCTGCCAGTTTCACAATTGCGTCCGGTACCTGTATTGCGCACTCACTCGAAAAAGTGAGGATCTTCGCAAGGCATTCCGTCAATGATTTCTCTTTTTTTCTCACAGCAAGGCACAATTCATCGTTTCCATCCAATAACGCCAGGATGGTATCTTTCTGATCAAGCTGATGTCCCTTTATTCCCAGTTCTTTCGCTTCACCTTCGATTTTGGCAACTGCTGCCATGTAAGGAGTTGCAAGAGAGTCCACGATATAATCCATGTAGTCTTCTGCATCTTCTTTTTCCAGACCGTTTTCCACTGCCAGGGTGACCAACGCTTCCAGATCACCTTCCTCTCTTTCCGCTGCTGCTGTGCGGATCAGTTCCTCATAATCCATCTTTCCAAATTTATCAAACATTGTGTTCTCCTCTCCTTGTGTTAAAATTCCGTCTGAAATCTTACTGCATGACCGCTGAGCTGTTTATCTATCTCCTGCCAGAGGTCTGCATTTTTTAATTCCCGGTCCCCGCTTCTTTTCCATCCGTTTGTCTTCCATACGTTAAGATTCTTATGACCATTTATAAGATATCGGCAGGTTGTATGGATTGTGATCAGGGATGGTCTGCGTATTCTTTTCAGGGCGGCGATCAGTCCCAGCATGACAAGGCGGTGCGGTGTGGTATCTTCTGCTTCTTCTCTGCCGCTGATCGGATTCCCCGGACCTTTGGGGAAATCCTGGCTGGCAATGGTGTATACGCACCTGCCTTTCTTTATCCTTGCGCTTTTATCCCTGACGATAAGGGAAATATCTACTCTTGCCATTTTCTGGTCCATCTTCAAATCCTCCTGTCTATCTTTACAAGTGTGTAATGGCGGTACGCGTATCCTGTCACAGGATTGATCCCTTTTTTGATGGAATCCGGATCCACATAATAGCCTTTAGGAGCTTTAGGTTCTCTGAGGACACCATCTTTATCTATCAGGGAACGTCTTTTTATTTCTTTTCTGTCTGGCTCTTTGCGGATCAGGTTTCTGGACGGATGATATGCTTTTGCTTTTTCCGGTTCCCATTCCTGTAAGGGTGTTGCTATGTACTCTGCCAGATCTCCGTTCTTCAGGTCGTATACAACTTTCATGTTCGGATTCCCATGTGTCCAGAGTTCCCTGACAATCTTTTCCGTTCGGGTCTCTGTATTTGATTCGGCATTTAAGAGGATATGGATGTGGATCGCACCCCTCTTTCCTATCTGTGGTCTCCAGATATACTTTAAGGTCCAGCCATATTTCCGGTATCTGGTCTGAAGCTGCCTTATAAATTTCTGCATATGCTTTATCATCTCTTCCCAGCTTACCCTCTTGTCTTTCTGGTAGGTGAGTGTGATCCAGCTGTCTCCCGTTGTGAAGTTCCACTTTACCAGTCTCCTGAGTTCTCTCACCCTCTTCCACTGATTCTGCCTTATGATATCTTCCGGGGTGGGTTCCTTCTTCGACTCCCTCTTCTGACCCCTTGCGCCATATCTTCCTGTATGTTTTTCCTCTACCTCTAAGGTTTCCCCACAATCCCATGTATCTCTTATGTATCCACACTTCATATGTCACCCCGGTGTCGTAAGTTTAATACCCTTAATCAAGCCCTGAAGGGACTTCCCTGTCCCCTGAAAAAGGTTAAAAATATAGCAGGTTTTCTCCTGCTTAAATCTTGACTTTTCGCCACCTGGATGTTATATTTTTTATAGGTTTGATATCCAAGTGGCAAAAAGTCACCCTGGCTCATGTATTTGCGTTACATGAGTCTTTTTTATTCTATGTGTTCGATCGGTCCGTAGAGGCCCTCCATTTCTTTTGCTCTCCGAAGTGCTTCTTCCATAGTTCCTACGTAACTTGCAAGTGTCTTGTTTCTGAACCTGACAATTCGGATGGTTCGCTGCTGATCCGAAGGAATTTTTACCAATTCTTTGGTTCTTCTGGAAATCCGTTCTACTTCCCTCATTCTTTCTTCTTCAGTCATTCTGTTCTCTCCCCGATCAGACTTTTGAGATACTGAATGCATTCTTCCGACCATTTTTCTATATACTCATTGTCTTCAAAAGCAAATACCTTTGTTTTTGTTATGATCGTTAATGTTTTTGTGTTTGTGTCATAGTTGTATGCCACATAAATATTCTTTTCTTCAGCTTTGAGTACAAGCTCCAGAATCTCTCTTATTTTGTCTCTGAACATGTTTCTTCCTCCTGAACTCTTCTAAGCTGATCTACCGCCCAGTATGCGGATATCCCAAAGAGGATGTTGAACCAAACTGGGATGTCCACATATTTCCCTGCAAGGATGCAGGCTGCTATGATTATGTATTGTTTCACAATGCTTTCTTTCCTTTCCATATATGTCCGGTCACTTCGTATATTTTTCTTGGTGATATGATGTAGGTAATACGATCGCCAGAAAGACTTTTAGCCGGTTTGTTATTCTGGATGGCTACTCCGATCGGAAGCCATCCGTAGACGATTCCCGCTCTGATAGCTGTTGCAGGAAGTCCGATCAGTTTACTTGCATCTGCCACAGACAGGCTTTCGGATGAAAACTCCGGCATCTGCGGCATACCTGATATAATCCTCGCTACTTCAGCAGCGAGTTGATGTACTTTTGCAGTATCTTTTACATACTGTTCCGCATCCACTTTTCTCGCCTCTTCTCTTTATAAAAATTTAAGCAGTTTGTCGAACGACCTTTGTTGACTTCTCTTTATTTCCCTCCTATTCTTGTATTACAGGGCACTGGCATACCCGAGTACATACAGAAAGGAGGAAAATCGTATCATGTATCGTTTTTCCAAAAATGAAAAAGATATCTTGAAATCGGCTTATAAAAACCTCGCCGAAAACGGCACGCACAGAAACGCATTTTTGATGAAAAGTTCTGAATTAGCCGTGTATATCAATGCTCTCCGTTCATTAGCCGGAGAAGGTTATATTAAGCCTATTTCTGATAACTTTTTCGATTCTACGCTTTCTTTGAAGTATGAGTATGATCTGACTTCAAAAGGCGAGTCTGCAGCGGAATCTTTAACTTAACAGTC
>OFMC01001530.1_pt1 | contig 17337 bp, 7 predicted proteins | sample 1541271 | NCBI WGS metagenome assembly OFMC01 (sample SAMN04209252, study PRJEB22552) | human gut metagenome | biome: gut; material: feces | host: Homo sapiens | place: USA: Oklahoma | reverse complement strand
TGCCCAATATGGACGCCATGCTCTGCCGTATTGACATGCACACCGGCGACCTTGACGCGGCGGACGCGTGGTATCGGGAAAAAGCCCCGCGGGAGCCGACGCACCTGAACGTCATGCGGCGCTACCAGTATCTCACCCAGGCCATGGTGGAGCTGGAGGACGGCAGGCCGGACACGGTGCAGCTGACGCTTGCCCCGCTGGAGCCGTACGTCCAAAACTGCGCCCGCATCATCGACGGCATTCACCTGAATGTTCTGACTGCCATTGCCCTGTACCGCAAGAAGGACGAGCGGTGGCGCGAGCGATTGACGGCGGCGCTGGACGCGGCAGCGGAGTACCGCTTCATCCGCACCGTCAGCGTATACGGCACGGCGGTGCTGCCGCTGCTGGAAGTGCTGGACTGGGACGGCGACAAGGCGTGGCGCAAGCGGCTGATGGCGGCGGTGCGGACGCAGGTGGCGCTCTACCCGCATTTCCTCGAGCCCCGCCTTGCCCCCGGTGAGGAGCTGACGCCCACGGAGCTGCAAATTCTGCATCTGCTCTGTGCGGACAAGTCCAATGCCGAGATCGCGCAGATCATGGATGTGAAGCTGCCGACCGTGAAGACCCACGTCAGCCACATCCTCGACAAGCTGGACGTGAAGCGCCGGGCGGAGGCCAAGACCGCCGCGAAAAAGCTGCGGCTCATTCCGGATGACCTATAAAAGCTGTGCCTGTGCTAAAACGGGCTGAATATAAACCCTATACGCATATCCTAAAGGAGGATCTTATGAAAAAACGAGTATTGAGCCTGCTGATGGCGCTGACGCTCTGTCTGACGACGCTGCCCACGGCAGTCTTCGCCGACGTCACGGAGAACGGCGAAGGAAGCGGCGGGACACACTACGTCGCGGAGAGCGGCGGGACGCAGTATGAAACGGTGCAGGAGATCTTGGACAATATGGAGGAAGGCGAGATCACGCTGCTCGACAGCGTCACGGAAGACCTCACCGTCTACGCCGCGACGACCATCCACATGAACGGGCACAGCATCACCGGCAATATTGATGCCACGGACAGTCTGACGCTGAACGGCGGCACGGTCGATGGTACTGTAACCGTCAATGCAACGGGCGGCACGTTTACCATGACCGCGCCCGCCGAAGCGGAAGCGGCCATTACCGGCGGGCTGAACGTGGTTTCCGGCTCTGCTTCTGTCAGCGGCGCGAAGGTCGGCGTGAAGGGCACGCTGTCCTTCGATGGCACGGATATGCTGATCTCCGGCGCAGTGAAGGCGGTCGAGCTGGATAGCGCGGCAAAGCCTGCCGCCAAAACGCTCTACGGCTCCGCCACAGTGAACGGCGATACCGCTGCGGAAGCTGGCTTTGACACCGATACCTATAAAGTAGGCGGCGAAATCGCAAAGAAGCTGACCAACAAACAGGTGGGCAGCACCACACCCGCAGCGCCGAGCCTGACGCTGACCGAAACGAGCAAGAGCCTTACCGCGGGCAAGACCGCCGTGTTCACTGCCAATTATACCGGCACGGACACGCTGAACGCCTATGTTCAGGGCAACGCGGTCAATGGCTACTTTACCATCAGCCAGAAGAACAACGGCGACGGCACTTATACCGTCTCCGTCAAGATCGATGAGGAAACGCCCGGTGGCACGTACACGCTGTTCGTTCACGAGGTGGGGAACACCTCCGTGCAGGCAAGCGCCACCATCACCGTCATCGGCTTGCCGGATGCAGCCGAGGTGAACGGCAAACAGTACAAGTCTCTCCCCAGGGCGCTGGCTGCGGCACAGGACGGCGACACCGTCAAGCTGCTGGCCAACCATGTGACGGATGCAGACGCCCTCAATGCGCTCGGTGAAGATTTTACGTTCAAACAGTATGCTTCCATCGTACCCGTTGTCACCAAAACCCTGACGCTCGATCTGAACCACAAGACGGTCGACTACCTCGAGGTTGGATTCACAGAGACTAACGAGGAAACGCAGAAAAAAGAAACTCTCGCGACAGGCAACCTGACTGTTACAGGCGAGGCCGCTTACGGCAGAATTTCAAATCTCATGTTCATGGCCGGCGCACTGGACATCCGGAGCGGCGAGATCGGCGGTTCAGGATGCGCGGGACTTCTCTGCGACGCGAACAGTGGCTCTGTGACCGTCAGCAACGGCACGGTGTATGGCCTCACCGTATTGGAGGGTGCTTCCGTCACCGTCAATGGCGGCTCCAAACACGCGGGTGAATGGGTTGTTGCTTCCGGCGCCACGCTGAACATTACGGACGGCACGTTTGGCGAGATGCAGTTCACGCGCAACGGAACCATCGCCATCAGCGGCGGCACGTTCCAAAGCATTAAGAGCTACATCGCAGAAGAGTTGCAGCCGCTCATGTCCCTGTTGGATACGCAGAAGGTGCACGCTTTCTACAAGGGCGACGACGTGCAGGACGGCAATGCAAAGGATCTGGCCGACGTAACCGTCAAGGAACACACTCACACCATGGTGAACAACAAGTGCGCCTGCGGTCTGTCCTGCACCCACAAGAACGCCGAGGGCGCGAGCACCATCGGTAAAGACGGCAAGTGCACGGTCTGCGGGACGCAGTTCGCGGCTGGCATCGGCGAAACCTATTATACCGATGTGCCGTCCGCGCTGGATGCGGCAGCTGACGGTCAGACCGTCAAGCTGCTGGCAAACAAGATGCTGCCTGACGGCATATATGTCAGCAAGACCCTCACGCTGGATCTGAACGGACATAGCCTGGATGGGTACAGCTTGAATGTGGGCGGTCTTACGGCCACGAGCCAGGTTCGCACCGGTAAACTGACGGTCATTGACAGCAGCGGCGGCAACGGTGCGGTGGGCGTGACCGTGCGGGACGGCGGTACGCTGGTATTTGATCCGAAGAATGACCATACCACTCTGCTCCAGCTGGAGGTTTGGGGCGGCACAGTCAAGCTGTACGGCGGAAAGATTTCGAGAAGCGGTCTGCGGCTAAATAATGGCATCACATTGGGTGATCTACTTCCCCAGAAAGCGGGGCTTGCGTACTATCGTGGCGACACGCAGCTCACGCTGGAGGAAGCCGCTGCCCAGACCTGCGACCTGGTGGTAAAGTTGTGCAGCCACGGCGGAAAGAACGGCTTTGACAAAAACGCCGCAACCTGCCCCAACTGCAACGCACCCGCGGTGGCTGAAACGGCCTTGAACAATGGCCCGTGGCGGAGATTTGCTGATTTGCAGACAGCCCTTGATGCAGACAGAGATGGCGGCGCAGAACTCACGCTGCTGACCGACGTGACCGGCGATTATACCATCGACGGCACGAAGGACACGGGACTTAACCTGAACGGCCACTCCATCAAGGGCACGGTGACGGTCAAGGGCATCAAGGGCGACTTTATCACCACCACCTTGAGCAATACGAAAAACACGACCACAGCCAGCATTGATAAGGTCGTTGCTTTCGATGGTGCAGAACTCGCCGGGTCGGGTAAGGCTGCCGTGATCGGCACATTGACGTTGGCAGAGGGCGCGACGTGGAAAACGATTCTAAATGGTAAAACACTTGGATACAAGGTGCTCAACGCGGACGGCACTCACAAGTGGTACGCCCCGGATGATGTCAAAGGCTCGCAGTTAAACAATGTTATCATCAATAGCCTGCCCATCACCACCAAGACCTTGAATCTGAAGGTCGATGGCAAGAACCTGACCGGCAACTCGCCGAAGGTGGAGCGCGGCACGACCGTCCAGCTCTGCGCCAGCTGCAACACGAAGGGCGCGGATGTATACATCTACACCGGGGAGATTGTTGGAAACAACATGCCCACATACAGCCAGCAAAAGGCTACCTATCAGAAAATCGGCACCAGCTGGTACTATGTCGTAGACTTGCCTTGTAACACGATTGGAAAATACAGCGTTTATTTCACCGCCACCAAGGACGGCTACACGGTGCAGAGCGCCGAAAAGAAGCTGACCGTCACCAAGCCGAACTTAAGCAATGCCGAGATCACGTTCCCCGATGGCAATGTAGCGGCCTTTAATTCTGTGACTGCGACCGGTGTGCCGACGTTTGACGTGACATACAAAGGCCAAACGCTGGAAAAGGACAAGGATTTCACCATTACCGGCGGCGATAGTTTCTCCGGTGTAGGCCCCTGTACGCTGACCATCAAGGCAACAGACAACGGCGATTATACCGGAAGTAAGTCTGCCCAATGGAATGTCCGACCGCTCAAAGTAGCGGCTTCGGTCGGCGACATCATTAAGACATACGACGGAACGACAGACCTGCCTAAAAACACGAAAATCACATTTAAGAGTGCGGACAGCTATTATACTGGTACTACGCTTCGGCTGGCTAAGGGTACAGATTATGAGGTGTCCAACGCCCGCTATGATTCCGCCGATGCCGGCCAGAAAAAGACTGTCTCCTTCACCATCAAGTTAAAGAATGCGGGCTATGTCTTTGAAGACAGCACGACTCAAAAGGACTTTACGCTGAACGGCGCGGAGCTGAATGACAAGACCTTCAAGATCAATCCGGCCGCCATCGACCCGAGTGACATCCAGCTTTATCAGACCGTTTTCAACGATCTGGCAAAGACCTACAAGATCGATTTGAATCAATTTCTGGATACTATCCTTCCTGAGGGCGGCAAGTACGGCGATATCCAATATGGTAAGCCGAGCGTCTTCATGAACTCCGATTACTATCCCGTTGGCGGCGCAACCATCGGAAACGGCAATCTGAGCCTGTCCATCAACAAGGCCGCAAGCTCCAATCAAGGTGATGAAATTGGCACGGTGACCGTCCAGGTCGAAACCACGAACTATCAGCCGTTCACGCTGACCATCCATGTCAGTTTGCAGGACAAACTCGTTCCCGTTCTGGCTGAGGGCAATACTGTCAGCGCAAGCGAGATTACCTATGGTCAGACGCTGGCTGACAGTAAACTTGCGGTCAACGGCACGATGAAAGACCCCAACACCAGTGCAACCGTCGACGGCACATTTACATGGACAGACGGCACAATCAAGCCCGATGCAGGCAGCTATGAAGCCGAATGGACGTTCACTCCGGCTGCGGGCTACGAGAAATACGCGACCGTGACCGAAACTGTGACCATCAAGGTCAAACCGGCGGAGCTGATCGTTTCCGTGAAAGCATCCAGCATGTATTACACCGGCGAGGAACAGATCGCATCGATCATCGCGTCTGGACAAAGCGTAGACAGCACTCCCGTGACGTTCACCTACAGCGACAAGGTAGACGGCAACTATACTTCGGGCGTACCGACATTCACCGACGCGGGTACATACACCGCTTACTACAAGGCGGAAGCCGCGAACCACGAACCAGCTACCGGTACGTTCACCGTGACCATCGACCCGCTGCCGATCAGCCTTCTCTCTGTTTCGTCAATCTCCAAGACCTACGACGGCAGTGCAGATGTCACGCTCACTGCGGACAAGCTGACGTTTTTCAGCAAAACGGCGAAGGCCACGAATATTAAACTTCCCGATACGGCGCTCACCTTCTCTGACGCCCAATTTACCAGTAAGCAGGAGGACGGGAGCTATCTGCCCTCGCCGGAGGTCGGAAACGGAAAGGCGCTTTCCTTCACCATGACGCTCACAAGCAATAACTATGTGTTTGAAGGTAAGTCGGAAGGTACCACAAAGGTCAGCGACGTTTTCGCGACCGATGATGTGAACCGGTTCAGCATCACCAAGGCCGCCGCACCCACAAATATCCAGTCCGGTACGCTGACCATCACCAATGGCCTGCACAAGACCTATTCCTTTGACCTCTCAACGCTGCTGCCGAAGCTGACTGCTCCCTGTGACTACGGCACGATCACCTATGACAAGAAGGTTGATACCAATCTGGGCGTTGGCTCCTTTATTACCCTTGTAAACGGCAAGACCGGTGAGCTGACACTGGAAGCAAACAGAAGCGGCACGGACGAAGGACAATTCGGCACGATTACGGTTACAATCTCCACGAGCAACTATCAGGACATCACCCTGACCGTCAACATCTTCGCAAAGAACAAGATCGTTCCCGTGCTGGACGGCGAGATCACCGCAACGCCGATTACCTACGGTGACACACTGAGCAAGAGCGAAATTTCGGGCAAGATGAAAGACCCCAATACCGGCGCAAAGGTCGAGGGCACTTTCTCGTGGCAGCAACCGGGCGATACGATTCTGGGTGCGAGCACGTCTGGCCATGATGTCGGATGGACGTTCACGCCGAAGGATGGGAATACCTATACGGAAGCGACCGGCACCGTGAAAGTCCCCGTCGCCCCCAAGTCCATCGAGGGCGCAGTGATTACGCTGGAATCTGCCGACCTCGAATACAACGCGGCGGAGCAATCGCCGAAGATTACCGGTGTGGCACTGGAAAAATGGACTGAAAATATTACCTACCGTATTGTAAGCGGCAACACGGCCACCAATGTCAATGACAGCCTCACCCTGACTATCGAGGGTACCGGCAACTACACCGGTAAGGCCGCGGTCAAGTGGAAGATTACGCCAAGAGAAGTGACACCCGCGATTGAAGTCGCATCCTGCACCTACACCGGCGATGCGCTGGAGCCGACCGTGACCCTCAAGGACGGAAATGAGGTCATTCCGACAGACGAATACACGGTAGAGTATTCCAACAACACCAACGCCGGTACCGGCCGGGTGACCATCAAGGACGTTGCAGGCGGCAACTACGTCATCAAGGAGAAAACCCAGGACTTCACCATCACCAAGGCCGCCGCACCCACAAATATCCAGTCCGGTACGCTGACCATCACCAATGGCCTGCACAAGACCTATTCTCTTGATCTCTCAGCGCTGCTGCCGAAGCTGACTGCTCCCTGCGACTACGGCACGATCACTTATGACAGGAAGGTTGATACCAATCTGGGCGTTGGCTCCTTTATTACCCTTGTAGACGGCAAGACCGGCGAGCTGACACTGGACGCAAACAGAAGCGGCACGGGCGAAGGACAATTCGGCACGATCACTGTTACAATCTCCACGAGCAACTATCAGGATATCACCCTGACCATCAACGTCAGCGCGAAGAACAGGATCACTCCCACCGGCACACCGACGCTGAGCAAGAACGCCATCACCTACGGCGACGCCCTGAATACCATCGCTCTCTCCGGCAAGCTCCATGATAATGTCAACAACGTGGATGTCGATGGAACCTTTGAATGGGTGGACGGCACGCATATACACGTGGTTGGGAACGGTACCTATGCAGCCGAGTGGATTTTCGAACCGACTGACACCGAGAAGTATTTAACGGTTTCGGGAAGATCGAATATCACTGTCGAAAAGGCTACGCAGTACGGCAAGGTCAGCATGGCAGGCTATACTTACGGTCAAGCGCCAAGCACACCGACCTTGACAGACCGGACTGGTGACGCGAATGCTCAAGTGACCTACCGTTATGCCGCTGCGGACAGCGGCTCCGTTCAGACGTGGGATATCAGCAATCCGCCCGCGCTGAACGCCGGTACCTACCGTATGTACGCCAGCATTGGCGATACGGATAACTACTACGGATTTGAAGCTGTGTATTGCGAATTTGTGGTAGCAAAGGCAACGCCGACCTACACCGTTCCCACCGGGCTGACGGCAAAATACGGTCAGACGCTGGCGGATGTGACGCTGCCGGACGGCTGGAGTTGGATGGATAGCAGCGAATCTGTGGGCGGCGCTTCGACTGCCGCCAAGACCTTCCAGGCAAAGTTCACTCCGAAGGACACCGAAAACTACAACACAGTGGAGAACATTGAACTTGAAGTCACGGTGAACAAGGCAGATGGCGGCAACCTCAAAACGGTCGAGCTGGAGCAGAAGTACACGGACGCCTCGGATCACACCTACACGCCGGACTGGGCCGGACTGCCCGCCGGGCAGGACTGGACGTTCAGCAGCGAGGCGAGCATCGTCCTGTCCAAGCAAGACTTCGCAGCGGACGGCAGCTTGCTGACCTATTCCATCTCCGGCGGCAAGGCGGGTGACAAGATCACCATCACCCTCAAGGCGTCCTGTGACAATTACGAGGATTTCACCATCACGCTGAACGTCACTCTGACAGAAAAGGACGATCAGAAGCCGTTGACCATCACCGGTGCGGGTAGTGTGGTCTACGGTCAGACACTGACATTGACCACCACTGGCGGCTCCGGCACGGGCACAGTGACCTACCGCATCGACACAGACGCAAGCACCGGCGAGGCAACCATCGATCCCGAAACCGGCGTTCTGACTCCCGTCAAGGTCGGCTCTGTCAGCGTCATCGCGACTAAGGCGGGCGACAACGACTACAACGACGTCACCAGCGCTCCCTTCGTGCTCATGATCAAACCGGCCACGCCTACCGGCGAGCCGAACTACACCAAGATCACCACCAGCGGCAAGACGCTGAAGGACGCGGCGCTGACCACCAAGGGAAGCACTCTGAATCCCAGTGACGGCAAGCTGGAATGGGTGGATGACAAGGGCGAGCCCCTGCCCGACGATACCACGGTCAAGGCCAACACGACCTACAAATGGCGCTTCACGCCTGATGATGACAACTACACGACCCTGACCGGCGAGGTTGAGCTGTATCACAAGTCCAGCAGTGGCGGCGGTTGGTACGACAGCTACTACACCATCAAGGCAACTGCCGGTACTGGCGGCTCCATCTCTCCCTCCGGCAGCGTCAGCGTCCGTGAGGGTAGGGATCAGACCTTTACCATCACCCCAGATAAGAGCTATGCCGTCTCCAACGTCAAGATCGACGGCAAGAGCATCGGCGCGGTGAAGTCCTACACCTTTGAGAATGTCCGCAGACCCCATACCATCGAGGTCATCTTTATGAAAGCCAACGGCAACCCCCAGGCCGGCGTGTTTGTGGATGTAGCCACCGGCAGCTATTATGAGAACGCTGTGGATTGGGCGGTGGGGAACGGTATTACGCAGGGAACCGATGCTACCCACTTCTCCCCGGATGGCATCTGCACCCGTGCGCAGGCCGTGACCTTCCTGTGGCGTGCCGCTGGCAGTCCCAAGCCCGAAACCCGCACCATGCCGTTTACCGACGTCCCCGTGGGCAGCTATTATTACGACGCTGTGCTGTGGGCGGTAGAAAACGGCATCGCCAAGGGCACCAGCGACACCACGTTCAGCCCCAACATGACCTGCACCCGCGCCCAGATCGTCGCGTTCCTGTGGCGTTCCGAGAAGTCCCCGGCAGCGGGTACAGCCAATCCCTTTGCCGATGTGAAATCCACCGCCTACTATGCCGACGCGGTACTGTGGGCAGTCAAGGAGGACATCACCAAGGGAACCACCAGCACGGCCTTCAGCCCCAACACGGATTGCACCAGAGCGCAGATCGTGACTTTCCTCTGGCGCTGCAAGAAGTAAGCGGCTGACATGAACCTATAAGCGAACATCGGACAGCGCAGTGGACGGGCATCTCGCCCTGAAGCTGCGCTGTTCTCTTTTCGCTGCGAGAAACAAATCAATGACATTTTGAGCTGCGCCGCTATCCCAGCGCGGCAAGGAGACAGCATTATGAAAAGAATCACAAGAATCATTCGTCCGATCATCTGCATGGCCGTCCTTCTCTTCGCCATGACCACGGCAGTTATGGGCTGCTATCAGAAAGAGGCGGAGCCTATCGACATTCCCGGCAGAACGCGTTCCGGCACATCTGCACCTCAGCCATCAGCGACTCCCGCGGGCGAAGTTATCCCCTCGGTGGACAGGCAAGCAAAGCTGGCGGAAGCCAGAGCGAAGAATCCCGACACCGTGGCATGGCTGTATATTCCCGGTGCGGAGGTGGACGACCCCGTGATGCAGGCGGAGGACAACGGCTATTACCTGAAGCTGGATGAAAACGGTGAGTATGCCATGTGGGGCTGCTAGTATGCCCATTGTGAAAATGAAATCGGCGGCAGGGATAAGCTGGACAAAAACACCACCATTTTCGGCCACTCCGCCAGCAACTGCGACCCGGGCGGTGTGCGGTTCACCAAGCTCTACCGTTATATGGACGCAGACTTCGCAAAGGAGCATCCGTATATCTATCTCTCTGTGGATGGTGAGGACATGATTTTCCAGATCACCGCTCTATTCGTCACGGATATTGGCTTTGACTATATTGCACCTGATCCCACGGGAGATGATCTGACCAGCTTCTTTGAGACGGTTGCGCGGAAAAACTGGCTGGTTTTTGACGGTGTGACCTTCTCCGAGGAAGATACCGTCCTGACCCTCTCCACCTGCTGCCGGAAGTATGACAAGGCCAACAGCGGCAATCAGCGGCTTGTGGTCATGGCGAAGCTGCTGCCGGAGGGGGGCACGGAACAGGCGTTCACCGTCAAGCTGGTGAGGAAGCCGGAAATGCCCTGAAAGAAATCAGAATACACGGATATCCCGGAGCTCACGCCCTGCATCCTCCATGAGTTCGTGGAGAAAATCATCGTCCATGCGGCCAGCGACCCGAAGGGCAAGAACCGGACGCAGGAGATCAATATTTACTACAAGGGCATCGGAGCCTTGGAAATGTCAAAAGTCACGGCATCAATGGAAAAATGAGAAAACGGTACAGCCGAAGCTATACCGTTCTCTCTTTCCTCACGATGTTTTCTTATCGGGAGTAGCCTTCCGGCCACCGTTTTTTTGTCGAAAAATGAGTGCATTTTCCTCTTGCAATTCGTTTTTAATTGTTGTATCCTAAGCACTGTCAATTTAAAGTGATAGTCAATTCAGGTTGACTATCTAAGCATTTTCAAGAAAGGAGAACCACATGCAGACCAACGAGATCCAGGAGCTGCTGCTCGACACGATCCCCGCGTGGCACTACTGGTTTGCCCGTCCGTTCAAGCGCATGCTGAACGACGGCGTCAGCCTTGACATGTACTACTGCATCCAGTCGATGCGCCGCAGCGGCCGCACGATGACGATGACAGAGCTTGCAAACTTTGCCCGCATGCCCAAGCAGCAGATGAGCAAGCTCGTCGACAAGCTGGTCGAGGGCGGCTTTGCCGAGCGGCTGAGCGACCCCGACGACCGCCGCGTCATCCGCCTGCGGGCGACTGAGAAGGCCGACGAATACGTGGCGAGCTTTTTAGAGAAGGATGCGGCGGAGTTCCGCGCGTTTTTCGACCAGCTCGAAGGCGAAGAGCGCGAGACCTTCTGCACGGCGCTTCGCACCATCCACGACACCTTTGAGGCCAAACGCAAGCGCATGATCGGGCAGGGCAAGCTGCCCGACTGTCCCCCACAAACTAAGAAAGGAGGCCACTGCCGATGAATATGATCCATCGCTTCATGGGCTGCATCCGCGAGTATAAAAAGCCCACGATCCTGACGCTCTTGTGCATGGTCGGCGAGGTCGCGATTGAAGTGCTGATCCCGTTTTTCACCGCCAATCTCGTCAATGAGATCAAGGGCGGCGCGGAGCTCAGCGGCGTTGTGCGCGTGGGCCTTGGGCTCATCCTGATGTCGCTCGTGTCGCTCGGCTGCGGCGCGCTCGGCGGGCTTTACGGCTCGCGCGCGAGCGCCGGCTTTGCCAAAAACGTCCGCCACGATGTTTTCACCCGTGTGCAGAGCTTCGCGTTTGAAAATATCGACAAATTCTCCTCCGCCTCGCTCGTCACGCGCATGACGACCGATATCAACAATGTGCAGATGTCCTTTATGATGTGCATCCGCATCGCGGTACGCGCACCGCTGATGTTCCTCTTCGCCGTCATCATGGCCTATATCATGGGCGGCGCGCTGGCGACGACATTCCTCATTATCATTCCCGTGCTGGTAATCGGACTTCTTCTGATCGCACGTAAGGCAATGCCCGCGTTCCGCGCGGTGTTCCGCAAGTACGATAAGCTCAATGAATCGGTCGAGGAAAATGTGCGCGCGATGCGCGTGGTCAAGGGCTTTGCCCGCGAAGGGTATGAAAAGCAGAAGTTCGCCGCGGCCTCGCACGATATCGCCAAGGACTTCACCTTCGCCGAGCGCGTCGTCGCGCTCAACGCGCCGCTGATGCAGTTCTGCGTATACTTCAACATGATCTTCGTGCTATTTGTCGGCTCGCGGATCATCATCACGAACGGCGGCACGACCATCGACGTTGGCCAGCTCTCGGCCATGCTGACCTACGGCATGCAGATCTTAATGTCGCTGATGATGATCTCGATGATCTACGTGATGATGACGATGTCGTATGAGTCCTTCGTCCGTATCTGCGAGGTACTCGAGGAAGAGCCCGCGCTCACCGATCCCGCATCTCCCGCGATGGACGTGAAGGACGGCTCCATCGACTTTGAAAACGTCAGCTTCAAGTACTCCGCACAGGCGAAGAAATTCGCGCTGCAGGACATCAACCTGCACATCGACTCGGGCATGACCGTCGGCATCCTCGGCGGTACGGGCTCGAGCAAGTCGACCCTCGTGCAGCTCATCCCGCGCCTTTACGATGTGAGCGAGGGCTGCGTCAGAGTCGGCGGGCGCGATGTGCGCGAATACGACCTTGAGGCGCTGCGCGGCGCGGTCAGCGTCGTGCTGCAAAAGAATGTGCTGTTTTCCGGCACGGTCAAGGATAACCTGCGCTGGGGCAACGAAAACGCCACCGACGACGAGATGATCGAGGCGTGCAGGCTCGCGCAGGCGGACGAATTCGTCCGCTCCTTCCCCGACGGGTATGACACCTATATCGAGCAGGGCGGCTCGAACGTCTCCGGCGGACAGAAGCAGCGTCTCTGCATCGCCCGGGCGCTTCTCAAAAAGCCGAAGATTCTGATCCTCGACGACTCGACCTCCGCGGTCGACACGCGCACCGACGCGCTGATCCGCGAGGGCTTCCGCACCTATATCCCCGAGACGACGAAGATCATCATTGCCCAGCGCGTCGCGTCCGTGCAGGATGCCGACCTCATTCTCGTGATGGACAACGGCCATATTGCGGACATGGGCACGCACGATCAGCTCCTCGCTTCGAGCGAAATTTACTGCGAGGTCTACGAATCCCAGACGAACGGAGGTGAGCAGGATGAAGCGTGATCCCAAGAATTCCCGCCGCCCAAACGACGGCGCGGCGAACCTCGCCATGCTTAAGCGCACGGTGAAAAAGCTTTTTTCCTACTATCCTGTGCTCGCGCCCGTCACGTTCGCGTGCATCCTGTTCTCGGCCATCGTCACGTCGATCCCGTCGCTTTTCGTGCAGAATGTCATTCAGGTCATCGAAAAGTGGTACGTCTCGCGCGACTGGGTCTCCGCCAAAGCAGAGCTCATCCCCATCCTGTCGCTGCTCATCTCGCTCTATGTGCTCTCGATCATCGCGATCCTGGTCTACAAGCAGCTCATGGCCTATATGACGCAGGGCTTTCTCGACAAGCTCCGTCAGGAGATGTTCGGCGGCATGCAGGATCTTCCCATCCGCTACTTCGACACCCACCAGCACGGCGATATCATGAGCTTCTACACCAACGATATCGACACGCTGCGCCAGCTCGTGTCCGAAGCCATCCCCGCCTTCATCCAGTCTGGCGCGATCGTGCTGGCCGTGTTCGGCATTATGCTCTATTTCAGCATCTGGCTGACGCTCATTTCGGTGCTCGGCGTGATTCTGATGATCGTCGTCACCAAGCGCGTCGGCGGCGGCAGCGCCAAATTCTTCCTGCGCCAGCAGCAGGCCGTCGCCAAAACCGAGGGCTATATTCAGGAGACGATGACCGGCCAGAAGGTCGTCAAGGTCTTCTGCCACGAGCAGCGCTCCATCGAGGAGTTCGACAAGATCAACGATGCCCTCTTTGAAGACAGCTACCGCGCCCACGCCTATGCCAGCGTGCTCGGCCCCATCATCGGCAACATCGGCAACTTCCTCTATGTGGCTCTGGCGCTCGTGGGCGGCGTGCTGCTGCTTATCGGCGTTCCGAACCTGAGCCTTTCCGGCAAGGCGCTGGATATCTCGATTCTCGTCCCGTTCCTCAACATGACCAAGCAGTTCACGGGCAATATCAACCAGCTCTCCCAGCAGATCAACTCCATCGTCATGGCGGGCGCAGGCGCGCAGCGCGTCTTCTCCCTCATCGATGAAAAAGCTGAGACAGACGACGGCTTCGTCACGCTCGTCGACGCGGACATCGCCCCCGACGGCACGATCACCGAGAGTGACCATCACACCGGCCACTGGGCGTGGAAGAACCCGAACGACAACGGCAAGGTCTCTTACCGCGAGCTGCGCGGCGACGTGCGCCTCATCGACGTGGACTTCGGCTACGAGCCGAATAAAGAGGTCCTGCACGACGTCTCCGTCTACGCAGAGCCCGGCCAGAAGGTCGCCTTTGTCGGCGCGACCGGCGCGGGCAAGACGACCATCACGAACCTCATCAACCGCTTTTACGACATTGCCGACGGCCAGATTCTCTACGACGGCATCGACGTCAGCAAGATCAAAAAGGCCGACCTGCGCCGCTCGCTCGGCATCGTCCTGCAGGACGTCAACCTTTTCACCGGCACGGTGATGGACAACATCCGTTATGGTAAACTCAACGCGACGGATGAAGAGTGCATCGCCGCGGCAAAGCTCGCCGGCGCGGACGATTTCATTACGCGCCTTCCGCAGGGCTACGCGACGGAGCTCGCCAACAACGGCGCAAACCTCTCGCAGGGTCAGCGCCAGCTCATCTCCATCGCCCGCGCGGCGGTCGCCGACCCGCCGGTCATGATCCTCGACGAGGCGACCTCGTCCATCGACACACGCACCGAGGCCATCGTCCAGCGCGGCATGGATCAGCTGATGGAGGGCCGCACGGTGTTCGTCATCGCGCACCGCCTGTCCACCGTCAAGAATTCCGATGTCATCATGGTCCTCGACCACGGCCGCATCATCGAACGCGGCAGCCACGAAAAGCTGATTGCGGAAAAAGGAACCTATTACCAACTCTACACCGGCGCATTCGAGCTTGAATAACTCAAAAAAGGACACATCCGTACGGATGTGTCCTTTTTTGATTTCGCATATCGTCCAAGTCCTCCCGCTATATTGTGTTGAACGCAATTTTTAAGGGAGGAATTCTATGTCTCGTTCCTTTTTCCGCACCTACGGCTTTCTGAGCGCGATGCTGCTCGCCATCGTACTCGGATGCGTGCTGGGCGCGCTGTGGCCGGGGGCGACGTGTCTCGCCCCGCTCGGCACGATCTTCATTAACCTGATGTTCTGCATCGTCGTGCCGCTCGTGTTCTGCTCGCTGAGTAGCTCCATCGCCTGCATGAAAAGCCCGAAGCGCGCGGGGAAGATCATGGGCACGACGCTTTTGGTCTTCATCGTCACGGGCCTTATCGCCGCAGTCATCATGCTCTTTGCGATGCGCCTCTATCCCCCGGTCCTCGAGCCGTGGGCGGACGCGGCGGCGGGCGCGGTCGATGAACAGGCGAGCGTCGCACAACTGCTCGTCAACTTCTTCACGGTCGAGGATTTCGCGGCGCTGCTGTCCCGCCGCGCGATGCTGCCGCTCATCGTCTTCTCCATTCTCATCGGCTTTGGCGTCAATTTGAGCGGCGGCGCGGACTGCCTGACGGCAAAAGTCCTGCAGGACATGACGAACTGCCTTTTGAAGGTCGTCTCGCTCATCTCCTACTACGCGCCCGTCGCGTTCTTCGGCTTCTTTGCCTCGCTCGTCGCGACCTACGGTGCACAGATCACCGCGGCCTATGGCCGCGCGATGCTCGTCTACTATCCGCTCTGCTTTGTCTACGCGCTCGTCGCGTTTCCGCTCTATGCCTATCTCGGCGGTGGAAAGGAGGGCGTGCGCGTCATGCGGCGGCACATCCTGCGCCCCGCGGTCACGGCGCTCGGCACCTGCTCGTCCGTCGCGACGATCCCGACAAATTTAGAGGCCGCGGAAGACAGCGGCGTGCCGCGTGACATCTCCGACCTCGTCCTGCCGCTGGGCGCGACGATGCACATGGACGGCTCGTGCTTCAGCTGCGTGCTGAAGATCGCGTTCCTCTTCGGCGTGTTCGGCATCCCGTTTGAGGGCGCGGGGCTCATCGTCAAAATTCTGCTTGTCGCCGTGTTCAGCTCGGTCGCGATGAGCGGCATCCCCGGCGGCGGGTACATCGGCGAGTACATCATCTGTACGCTCTTCTTCCCCGCGCAGATGGCCATTGCCTACCCCATCGCTGTGACGATCGGCAACCTTGTCGACCCACCCGCGACGATGATCAACGCCGCAGGCGACTACGTGGTCACGTTCCTCGTCGCGCGCTTCACCGAGGGAAAGGACTGGCTCGAGCGTGCGCAGAGGGAAAAGGCTGCACACTAAATTTTCCGTGCGCTTTCCGCGCAGGCGTGCTATAATGCTGTTCGTTACGAAAGAAGAAAGATTCGCCCGCTGCGCGCGGGCAGAAAGAGGTTTTTATCATGGAAGTTGGTCTTTCCATCGCGCAGATGCAGCGCGGTATGGACGTGGAAGGCTTTTATCTGCTCAAGGCCGCCTTTGCCAAGGTGACAGCCAGCGGCAAGCCGTTTTTGAGCGCAGTGCTCGCCGACACGAGCGGCACGATTGAAGCAAAGGTCTGGGACTACAGCGGCCCCATCGGCGAGCGCGACGTAGGCAAGGTGCTCAAGGTGCGTGGGAGCGTATCGGACTACCGCGGCATGCCCCAGCTCACAGTCGACAAGCTGCGCCTCGCCGAAGACAATGACCGCGTCGACGTTTCGAAGCTCGTGAGCGTCGCGCCCATCGACCGCGAGGCCGGCTATGACGAGGTCAAGGCACTCGTTTCGACCATCGAGGACGCAGACTACCGTGCCGTGTGCGAGGAAATGCTGCGCCGCCACGAGGCAGCGTTCCGCACCATTCCCGCCGCCAAGAGCGTTCACCACGGCTTTTTGTCCGGCCTTCTGATGCACACGCTCAACATGCTGCGCCTTGCCGATTTTCTGTCTGCGCAGTACGCGGACACCGTGAATCGCAGCCTGCTTCTCACCGGCACGCTGCTGCACGACTTCGCCAAGGAGCAGGAGTTCACATTCTCCGAGCTTGGCCTTGTGACGGACTATTCGACGAAGGGCCAGCTGCTCGGCCACCTCGTCATGGGCGCGCAGGAGGTCGCGGCGATCACCGCCGAGCTCGACCTGCCCGAGGAAAAGGCGACGCTTTTGGAGCACCTGATTCTCTCGCATCACGGCCAACCGGAATTCGGCGCGGCGGTGCTGCCCCAGTGCGCGGAGGCAGAGCTTTTGTCGCTCGTCGACCAGATCGACAGCCGCATGGAGATCTATGCGGAAACGCTGCCGACCGTGCCGGCCGGCA